>Ga0256841_1003970_pt1 | contig 10872 bp, 6 predicted proteins | sample 356308metaG_FD_185971 | JGI IMG/M metagenome (GOLD analysis project Ga0256841, IMG submission 185971) | Hydrothermal vent microbial communities from Mid Atlantic Ridge, Atlantic Ocean - 356-308 | ecosystem: Environmental > Aquatic > Marine > Hydrothermal vents | place: Atlantic Ocean: Mid...
ATGCTCAACATCGGGACGCTCCACATCGGGATGCTCCACATCGGGATGCTCCACATCGGGATGCTCCACATCGGGATGCTCCACATCGGGATGCTCCACATCGGGATGCTCCCATTCAGAATCTTCGTTCTCAGGACGTTCTACTTTGTGATTCGCATGTTCCTCATCGTTCCTTTTGCTTTTTTCTTTATCCGGTCGTTTCGACTCTTCTGGGTTGTGAATCTTTGGAATGGTCTCTTTGAAAAATACCTCTTTGGCCAGGAGCTGCCCTTCAGGTGACAGAACTCCACTGATGATCGCAAGCTCACCATTTTTCTGATTTTCTTTTCTTGTTCCATCAATGTGGGTATCGTCTGAGAACCCGACAGAAAAATCATTTCCTGTGAATGTTGCTAGTGTTCCATGATCCAAGAAGCCCTGGACAATCAGTCTTCCAGGTTTTCTGGGAAAGGGAATTTCCGGTTTAACAGTAATGTTTGTTGCCTGAATACTATGGGGTGTCACGTGACCGGAAATAAAGACTTCCTTGCCGAGCGTAATATTTTTTAGATCAGATGTTGGAGTGAGTTTGACGGGCACTCCGTTTATATTCAGCTGACCTCTGGAGATATTTTTGACTCTGCCAAGGAGTGTAATTCGACCGGGAGTTCCGGGTTCGATTCGGGTTGCGACGATCGTTCCGTCCTGGCGCCTGAAACCACTGATCTTCAAGGATTGCCCTTGTTTGAAGGAGCGACCTTTGCCCATGCCCGGTAGATCGATGAGTGTAGACTGGGTAATTTCTATGGGTTGACCAAGTATCTCGATTCTATGGGAGCGCTGTATTGGTGTAACAGGGCCACTGATCATATGGTGGACATTGATCTGTCGGGCATGGAGATAGTCACCGTTACCTTCAGCAAAAACTTCAACGATCTGTCCGATTTTGAGTGCATGTACCGATCCTGGTATTTCATCAATACTCACTGGTGTCGATTCTGTATATTCGATTTCAATGCCGTTGACACAGATACTCCCGAATCCGGTAATCACTCCGATGATTCCAGTCCCCTCGATTCCTCTGTCTGCGATATCACCAGTACCACCAATTGTTGGATCAGTTTTACCGGTGCCACCGATCCCTGGATCAACCTTGCCGGTACCTCCAACTCCCGTTTTGTACAGCACCGTATCGAGTGTATTCCCTGTACCACCAATGCCGGGAATGGAGGTTTTTCCTGTTCCTCCGATCCCTCCTGAACGAACATTGTGATAAGTTTTGGCAAATGGACTGCCGCAAACATTGGCCGCCTGTACAGAAAGTGAGAGGAAAAAGGCACTGAACAGGACTGCTGTCAGCTTTCCTGGAGTTACCTTGAATGTATGTCTGATCAACATCTTAATCTTCTTTTTCCGTACCCATTGCCTCGTGATAAAAGTAGAGGCCAAAACTGATTCGCTTTTTTTGTCCCGTTACCTTGGCATCTTTTTTTTCCAGTTTTATCGCCTCCTTGTTTACGGCCTTAATCGCTTCCATTCCCTTTTCCCTTGCCAGCTTGTTCAGTTTTTTTACAGATTCCGGGCTCAGGTTGTCACAAAAGACATAACGGTCGAGCATGGAAGGTTTTCCACCTCTCAGATTATGGACACCAGCCGCAATGTGGTCGGAGGAATTGTTTCCAAAGTAATAGACCTTTTCTTCAAATCCTTCTTCAGGAACGAAGGCATCCAATTGAAGGCATACTTTGTTTTTGTTGTCGAGGTAAACGATGCCCTGGCGTAACCACTCATCGAGGATGGCCCGTGGACGGATATCCTTGTTGACTGAACGAACCAGTTCTTCAAATGACAGAGGTTCTTTTTCCGAAGAGAATCGGGCCAGTGGTTTGGGTCTCCCTTTTCTGTCTATATATTCTTGTCTTCCGGTCCAGGCCGAAATTACCCGTGCTCCAAGTGAAGCACCTTCCGGCATTTTCTCTTCATGTGAAAGATCAGAGCGTAACTGCTTGACATCACGGCGGTGGACACCGGTCAAAAGGCTGATGCGACTGTCTGTTTGAGCTTTTTCTTCTACCTTGAAATCGTTGACTGCAACATCCACATAGACCGATTTCAGTAATCGGATGAACATTGGGTAGGTGATATTATAGGCCAGAAGAAGACGTACGACAGGCCGGATGACACGTTTTATCGCTGTTACAAGATATGTGGGAACTTCCCCTGGTAGTTGATCAGGTTTTGAGGTCAATTATCGGGTCCTCTTGGAGAATCTACGTGTGATATTATAACTCTAAATCATAGAGTACTATCATGATAGTGCCAGATAATTGACAATTTTTCATTAATCACTGTTTTTCAGGAAATCAAAAGACCATCTGTTGGCCTCTGCGTATTCGTCAAGGATGGCCAAGACGTCATTGTTATTGGCTGCTTTTGCAAGTTTGTAGGCATCTTCACGTTTCTTGTTCTTCAATCTTGGGTTAGCATTATGATTGAGTAATATCCGCACAATACGCGAATTTCCATTTTCTGAAGCTGTCATCAATGCTGTATTGCCGAAGTTGTTCTTTTTGTTGATATCAAGTCCGGCCTCAATAAATTTTTCCACCGCTTCTACAAACCCACTCCGGGCAGCGAGTATCAACAGGGTATCACCAGTTTTGGTCATCGCGTTGATATTGGCTCCGGAATCGAGCAGCTGGTTCATCACGGATTCATGTTTTTTGATTACTGAACGGATCAATGGGGTGTGCCCCTTGTTGTCAGAAACATCAACTTTAGCCCCAGCTGTGATCAACAAGTTGACTCCGGTATCCCAGCCATGATCGGCGGCATACCACAAGGCAGTTCGGCCGTATTTGTCAGCATGGTTTATATCAACACCCGATCCAGCCAAATAGTTAAGAATGTTACCCATATGATTGATGGTTGCCGCAATCAGAGGAGTCACATGATTCTTTGTTATCTGGTTGGGGTTGGCACCATTTTCCAGCAGCAGCTCCGCGATTGCTGATCGTTTTTTTCTGATAGCGATCATCAAGGCAGTACCCCCATGTTTTGTCACTGCATTGACATCTGCTCCTGCAGAAATGAGGCTTCTGACCGTCTCCTCGGAACCGGATTCAATGGCAAACATCAAAGCGGTTTTACCGTCCGGGAGACGCTGATTAGGATCTGCTCCAGCAGCAAGGAGGAGTTTGAGCAAATCTTGATCACCCCTGAAAGCAGCCCGGGTCAGTGCCGTATGCCCTTCTGGCCCTCTTGCATTCAGATCAGCTCCTCTAGTCAACAGAGCGCTTACTGTATCTTTCTGTTCCCGCCAGACTGCAACATTCAGTACGGGCCATCCTTCGTATGCACCGGTTTCAGATTCATAGTCAGGAAGTGGAATCGGTGGTGCTTCAACAACGCGGTCCATCTCTTGTGTTTTTCTTTTGATTTTTTTCTTTACAGGTTTTCTTTGGTAAGAAGCACCTTTTGCCTTCAGAAGTTGTACGATATTGGGATGGTTACTTCGCTGAGCAAGCTGGATGGGTCTCAGACCAGCCTTGTTCCTGCTGTTTATATCAGCACCCGCTTTTATGAGAGTACGGCTGATGACGGCGAAGCCCTTGCGGCTCGCAATAGATAATGGTGTATTGCCTTTCTCGTCTCTGGTATTGACATCTGCTCCTGATTTCAATAACTCTTTGACAACACTCAGATTACCCGATCGTGTTGCAGAGAGAAGGGCTTTGTTTTTGTATTGATGAACGGGCTTGTATTGTAAAAGAAGTCTGGCAGAAGCTGCTTGATCATTCACAGCTGCTACTTCCAGCAGTGATTGTCCCGATGAATTCAATACCGTCAGGCTTGCACCATTCTCGATCAGTTGACGCATTTTGGTCAGATTTCCTGATTTGGTAGCCATAAACAATTTTCCAGAAGCTCCCGTTCTGGTCGTACCCTGACTTATGGGAACGAATGTTTTGGTTGGTTTCAGTTTTCTTTTTGCGATCGAATAGCCATGACTGGCAGATAATTGATACCAGTGATGTGCCTGTTCAAGATCAACCGGTATGCCCAGACCTTCCTCGTACATGGCTCCCAGTGCAAACTCGGCTTTTGGATGTTTTTTACGTGCTGCCTTGTCGAACCAGGAAAACGCCTGTTTGAAGTCTTTTTTCACTCCTCGGCCTGCCTGATAGAGGCAACCAAGCTGATATTGTGCTTCCGCATCCCCTTGGTCTGCAAGTGGATGCAATAAACTGGCGGCTTTTGCAAAGTTGTGTGTTCTGATTGCCTTTTTGATGTCACCGAGAGGTTCTGAATTTGCCGATAAGGAGCCTATGGCCAAGCCAATAATCAAGAATGCAACGACTGATTCTCTGAACATCGCTCTATTCACTCCCAAACTTGGTTTCAACTTCTATTCCACAATCTTTGAGAAATTGTGTTGGAAGAATACCACCCGCGCATATGATGACGGCATCATTTTTAATTTCATGTTTCTTACCTTCTTGACTGAGGATAACCTTGTCTTCTGTAATTCTGAGGACATTGGACTTCATGTACAAACTCAAGCGGCCGGTATCAACAGCTGCTTTGACCTTTTCACGGTTCTTCTCTTTAGCTCTGGAAAATGCCTCCGAACGATAGGAGAGGGAAACGGTTGTACCGGATTCAGATGCAATACTGGTCGCTGCTTCCAGTGCACTATCACCGCCACCAACGACAAGGACATGTTTACCTTGGTACTGTTCAGGATCAATAAGCCGGTAAACAACTTTTGGCAGTTCTTCACCTTCTACACCAAGCTTTCTTGGAGTTCCTCTCCGGCCAATTGCAAGCAGAATATTGAGTGTTTTATATTCCCCCTTTGTGGTTTTTATGAGAAAACCCTTTCCAATCCGTTCGATATTCTCGACCCTTTCATGAAAATTAATCTTTAAATCGGTTTGATCCACGATTTCCGTCCAGAACTCCAGTAATTTTTCTTTTGTAGTTTCGGTAAATCGGACTTTCCCTACAATCGGTAAATCGACGGGTGCCGTCATGACAATCTTGCCACGGGGAAAGTGTGAAACAGTCCCCCCAAGAGACTCCTGCTCAAGGGTTAGAAACCGGAGTTTGTGTTTCATCGCTGCAAGTGAAGATGAGATACCGGCGGGTCCTGATCCGACGATAATGACATCAAAATCATGAACTTTACCTATCCCTGGTTTTTTTCTGATAGAGTCTATGGCCTGCTTACCCTGTTCAATTGCATTTCTGATCAGGCCCATTCCACCCAGTTCACCGGCAATAAAAATACCGGGTACATTGGTCTCAAAATCCGGTTTGACATAGGGAATATCGACCCCCCTTTTCTCGGTCCCAAAGACCAGCGTGATGGCATCCATTGGACAGGCTGTCTTGCAGGCGCCATGACCGATACAGTGTGTTGGGTTTATAAGTTCTGCTTTTCCGTTGATGAGGCCGATAACATCACCTTCGGGGCAGGCAAAAGCACACGATCCACAACCAATACACCGTATTTTATCGATGACTGGATGTAGCGATGCCGGCTCTGTCAACCCCGTTTCTAGAGCGTTTTTCTTGATTTTATGTGCTTTGTAATATTTGTACTTGATAACCGCTAAATAAATGACGAAGCAGAGTGTGCCGACGAAAATATATATGGCTGAGGGGTTATTTAAAATCAGCATTTCCTGTGTATATGATAAAACTTCCCAGTGAACAGAATAGCAGTTTTGCTATATATGTGTAATAATAACACACAAACATGTGATGTAGTTCACACTTTTATAAAGCAAATCGAACTTTAGTACAGCTAGACTACCTATTGCATCGTAAGACATAGACTTAGAGGACGGATGAAATGCATTTAGAAAAAAGTGGGTTGCTACTCTATGGGTTTGTTGGCCTAGTTGTCGCGGGTCTGATCGTTGTTATATTCAGGAGCTATCAACCAGCAAATCCGGACGCTGTCGGTGTCAATAAAGTAAATCCGTTTACCGATGACAAGGTTTTTTCCACTCAGGCAGTCGAGAATACAAAAAAACCTGTGGGTTCAGCACCCCCCATGGATGAAGCCATACGAAATCTTGAAAACAAATTAGAAGAGAATCCGGATGATGCGGAAGGATGGGCATTGCTTGGCCGCTCATATCAATTCACCAACCAGCCAGAAAAAGCACAGGAAGCATTTCGAAAAGCATATGAGTTGGGTAGCAAAGACGATTCAGTAACAAGAGGATTGACACAAACAAATGAAGCCAAATCTGAAAAGTATCCAGACATCAAAGATCATTCATTGCAGGATTTATCCCCCTACCTTGACTCCCTTCATGGCACTTCTTCCGGGGTTGAAAAACCCCGGAATTCTCTTTCAACCGAAGTTACAGAAGGGAACAGAGACACATCTTCACAAGGAAAAATACTTTTACAAGGTACAGTCCGCCTTGATCCAAAATTAAAGAACAGGGTTAAGCCGGATGACACGGTTTTTGTGTTCGCGCGTGCAGTAAAAGGTCCACGTATGCCACTGGCAATTATTCGTAAGCAGGTTAGGGATCTGCCATTGGTATATCACTTGGATGATGGAATGGCGATGACATCGGATCTGAAACTATCTTCTTTTCCTGAAGTGGTTGTCGTGGCCCGTATCTCAAAGTCGGGTACAGCAATGCCAGAACCAGGAGATATTGAGGGTAAGACCGGGGTAATCAACATCAAAAGCAACGAAAGACACGATTTAGTAATCAACAAAACGATTAATTGATTCTGAGGGATTATGAATACGACAGTTTTGGCAATAAAAGATTCACCTAATAGATCTGCAAAAAAGAAGATACATACTCCCCCTGTAGAAATAAGGTTCTGGAGAAAACTTCAGAATGTTGTCTTTTTTTCCTCTATTGTCGGTTTAATCCTGTTTGGCTGGATGAACAACCTTGAGGACTATATAACAGCAGAAGAAGGTATTGGTTACTGGCTTGGGATTACTGGCGGTTCACTTATGCTGTTGCTACTGCTTTATCCTTTGAGAAAAAGGCTAAAGCCATTAAGGACAATTGGGAGCATGAAATTCTGGTTCAGGTTTCATATGCTCTGTGGAATATTTGGTCCGATACTGATCCTTTATCACAGTAATTTTAAACTGGGTTCAACGAATAGTAATGTTGCACTATTCTGTATGTTGGTTGTGGCGGGTAGTGGGTTGATTGGACGATATTTATATTCAAAGATCCACTACGGTCTCTATGGGACAAAAGCCTCTTTCGATAGTCTGAGAATCGACCTTAAAGAATCAGAGGAGAACCTTGCACCTGTTATAGATTATGCTCCTGAACTAAAGAGCCGTCTCCAAGTGTATGAAAAAAAAGTAATGAATCATCCCACAAATATATTTGGCAGCCTTTTCCAGGTAGTTATTTTGGGTATAAAAACCCGCTGGAGCTATTTTATGAGCCGCCATATTTTGAACAAGGCAATGAGAAAATGTGCAAAGGAAAGAGGTTGGGGTCTTTTTGAAAGAGAACGCAGGTACAGGAAAGCCAAGAAATATATAGCGAATCATCTCTTCTACGTACGGAAAATTGCAGGTCTGAGTTTTTTTGAGCGAATGTTTTCATTATGGCATGTTTTGCATATACCACTTTTTGTGATGTTACTCTTTTCCGGGATATTCCATGTTATTGCCGTTCATATGTATTAAGCGATCTCTAACACTTATATGGAAAGGTTTTTATATGATAGAACCGTTAAATTCAGGGTTGACAATAATATATAAAATACATGTGTAACTTTCTTCCAAGGCTTTTCTTGTTCACTGTCATGCTGTTTGGTATGCATTTGGTGTATGCAGTGTCTAACCCGTTCGAAAAACTGTTAATGCCCGGTCCGCTGATCAAAGGGCATAAAAAGTATGAAGAGCAGTGTGAGAAGTGTCACTCAGACTTCGACAAAACCCGACAAACAATACTCTGTCGAGATTGCCACGATAAAATTGATAAGGACATTAAAAACAAAGAGGGTTTTCATGGAAAATCAAATCAGGTTCGCAATGCACAATGCAAGGACTGCCATACAGATCACAAAGGAAGAAATGAAGATGTCATCCTTCTTGATGAGTTGAGTTTTGACCATAATCTGACTGATTATCGCCTGAAAGGTTTCCATCGAGAGATAGGTTGTAATCGCTGCCATGAATCTGGAAAAAAACATCGAAAGACGCCTCATGATTGCTATTCATGTCATAAGAAGGATGACATTCATAAAGGAGACTTAGGGAAAAAATGTCAGGACTGTCACAATGAAAAATCGTGGCACAAACAGAAAGAATTTGATCATGACAAGACAGACTTTCCTCTAAAAGACAGACATTTAAAGGTTTCCTGTAACAGTTGTCATCCGAATGAGCGTTATAAAAAGACACCAAAGGATTGTTTTACATGCCATCGAATTAATGATGTCCACAGGGGACGTTACGGTAAAAAATGCAAAGACTGCCATGCTGAAAAAGACTGGGATCGAGTTACATTCGATCATGATCGAGACACCAAATATCTACTCAAGGGCAAGCATGGGAAAGTTAAATGTGATGCATGTCACAAAGGGAATCTCTATGAAGAAGATCTTGCGAGTGATTGCTATTCATGCCATAAGAAAGATGATGAACATAAAGGAAAAAATGGGAAGAAATGTGAAGACTGTCACTCAGAAAATGATTGGGATGACAGTTCATTCAATCACAACAGGGATACCAAATACCCATTAAGAGGAAAGCATATTCAGGTCAATTGCACAGCCTGCCACAGGGGGAATGTTTATGAAAAAACTCCAAGAGATTGTTATTCATGTCATAAAAACAGCGACGAGCACAAAGGCCGTTACAGGAAAAAATGCCATAAGTGTCATACAGAAATTAACTGGAACAGAATAAAATTCGATCATACAAAAGATACAAGATACCCCCTCAAGGGAAAACACAAGACGGTTGTTTGCGATGCATGTCATAAACAGGATATCTATGACAAGAATATAGGCAAGGACTGTTTTTCCTGCCATAAAGGACAGGATATCCATGAAGGTAATCAGGGTGAACAGTGCCAGCGATGCCATACAGAGCAAGGCTGGAAGTCAAATGTCAAATTCGATCATGATCTGACACGTTTTCCTCTCATTGGCCTCCATATTGTGGCTCCCTGTGAGGCCTGCCATCTCTCGGAAAACTATAAGGATACAAAACGTTTCTGTAATGGCTGCCATCGCGAGGATGATATTCATAAAGGAAAGCTGGGTAAAGATTGTGAGACGTGTCATAACCCGAACGGCTGGGATTTATGGCATTTTGATCACGATAAGACGGATTATCCTCTAGATGGAAAACACAAAGGACTAGATTGCTTGGCGTGTCATCAAGAAGTAGTCAAAGACAAGATAGAACTCTCTGATTCCTGTTACTCCTGTCATCGCAAGGATGATGTTCATCGTGGCAATTTTGGCCGAAGGTGTGAGAAGTGTCACACAACCCGATCTTTTGAGGAAGTAGAAATTATACGATAATCAGACTGTGTAAACAGTTTACACATTTAAAACAGTGTGATAATATCACACGAATATGTTTTCTCAGGCGAATGCTGGGTTATATATTTTTTGGAGGGCAGGAAATATGGTTTACCAGAAAACGACATCTGAATCCTCCGTCCTGTGGCAGGTAATATTCTTCATTTTTTTGTGTTCCTCAGGCCTGCTACATGCAGCAGAATCGCTTGATTTCAAAACCAAATTTGATCACAACCGTTCAGGATTTCCACTTTCTGGGAAGCATCGGAGTCTTGGATGTGCCAGCTGTCATATAAATGGCGTTTTCAAGGGGACTCCAAAGAACTGTAGCAGCTGTCATTCACAAGGTGGTATTGCCGCAACATCTAAACCCTTAAATCACATTTCCACAAATGGTGAATGCAAGGAATGTCACAATGATGGCGGTTGGTCAGGTAAAATCAAGGTTGAACATGCTATGGTGCAGGGTACATGCAGTTCTTGTCATAATGGCAAGAAGGCAAGAGGAAAGCCTGCTAACCATATCCAGAGCAGTAATGAATGCCAACAATGCCATACTACAAAGTCCTGGATAAACGCCAAGTTTGATCATGCCGGGATAACGGCCAACTGTGTCAGTTGTCACAACGGTAAGAAGGCACCGGGCAAACCTGCAAATCACATTCCAAGCAGTCACCAATGTGAAAATTGCCATAATACTCGAACGTGGGGTGGGGGGCGTTTTGATCACACGGGTATAGCCAGTAACTGTGCGAGCTGTCATAATGGACATCGAGCACAGGGCAAGCCTGCCAAACACATAAAAACTAGTAATGTCTGTGAAGCTTGCCATCAGCCGAAGACATGGTCTGCACTCAAGAAGGTTGATCACAGCGCAGTCCAGGGTGCCTGTTCTTCCTGTCACAACGGCCGCATTGCAAAAGGAAAGCATGCTGGCCATATCCCAACAGGGAATTCTTGCGAAAATTGTCACAATACACGAAGTTTTTCTGAGGTTCGTTTTAACCATACTGGAATAACACGTAACTGTGCGACTTGCCATAATGGAAAACGTGCGCGTGGCAAGCCGAGCAACCACATTCCGAGCTCCAATACCTGTGAGGCCTGCCATCGACTTGGTAACTGGGGTGTGAGCCGGGTCGATCACAGCGCAGTGCAGGGTGCCTGCTCGACCTGTCACAACGGCCGCATTGCCAAGGGCAAACCGAGCAACCACATTCCGAGCCCGAACACCTGCGAGGACTGCCACAACACCCGCAGCTTCAGTGGCGCACGATTTAACCACAGCGGGATCACCGGTAACTGTGCGAGCTGCCACAACGGTGGACGGGCCCCTGGCAAGCC
>Ga0256841_1003971_pt1 | contig 10869 bp, 9 predicted proteins | sample 356308metaG_FD_185971 | JGI IMG/M metagenome (GOLD analysis project Ga0256841, IMG submission 185971) | Hydrothermal vent microbial communities from Mid Atlantic Ridge, Atlantic Ocean - 356-308 | ecosystem: Environmental > Aquatic > Marine > Hydrothermal vents | place: Atlantic Ocean: Mid...
AAACCCTGGCGCGCGAATCCGGTGATGACGCCAGGGCACGGTACGCTGTTGCCCTGCTGGCGCTGGCGGCAAAGCAGTTCGATGTGGCCGGGAAGTACGTCGAGCCAGTCTACCGGCAGGATGCCGCCAATGAGCGCGCTGCGTTGTTGTTTAGCCAAGTGCTGGTGGCGAAAAAGCAGCTCAAGCGCGCGATCGAGGTCTTGAAGCGTGGCCTGTCGGCCAGCCCGGCGAATCGTCCGTTACGCGTCGCGCTGGCCCGCCTGCTGGTGGACGCAGGCCACTTGCGGGAGGCCTACGCGCAGTTCGACAAGTTGCACAAGGCGCATCCGGACGAGGAGGCGATTCTGTACACCATGGCGATCCTGTCCATGCAGCTGAAGCATTGGGATGATGCCGAGCGGCAACTGCGTCAACTGCGCGCGAAAGGCTTCAAGACCGACGAAGTGACCTACTACCTCGGTCAGGTGGCGGAATCGCGCAAACGCTACAAGGAAGCGGCGGAATGGTACAAGGCCGTCGCCAATGCCTCCTTCCGTCAGGATGCCCAGATCCGGCTGGCGCGGGTCATGGCGTTGTCGGGTGACTTGGATAGGGCTCTGGAGGTTGTGCATCGCTTTCGCAAGACTTATCCCGAACGTCGTGTTGACAGCTTCATGCTGGAAGGCGAACTGCTGCACGAAGGCGGTCGGGACGATCGGGCCTACGCATTGTATAACCGCGCCTTGAAGGCGTATCCCGGTAATCTCGATCTGCGCTACAGCCGTGGCCTGATCGCCGCCGAGCTCGGCCATATCGACGTACTGGAGCAGGATATGCGCGCGATTCTCGCGCGTAAGCCAGAGTATGCCGATGCCTTGAACGCGCTGGGGTATACGCTGGCCGACAAGACGGATCGTTACCAAGAGGCTTATCAACTGATCAGTCGGGCATTGAAACAGCGACCCGATAGCGCGGCGGTGATGGATAGCATGGGATGGGTGCTGTACCGCATGGGGCGCTACGACGCGGCGTTGAAGTATCTGCGCAAGGCGCATGAGAAATTGCCCGACGGCGAGATCACTGCTCACTTGGCCGAGGTGCTGTGGGCCGCCGGCGAGCGGGGAAAGGCCAGTGGCTTGGTGAAGGCCGCGTTGAAGAAGGATCCGGACAATCGTTTTCTGAAGGCCGCGTTGCGGCGCTTTCAGTGAGGTGATCAGCGTGCAACCCTGTCGTCGATTACCTGGGGTTGGTCCGCGAGAACGCCGTGAATACCTCCGCGTAGGCTTGGCCTCGGCATCCCGGTTTCGGAACTCCCGTGGCCGGACCGCCGGCAACTTTCATGGCGGTGGAAGTGTTGTTCCCATCGTGAGCGTTCACGACAGGCAACTGGCCGTCCGTTTTCACGCCAGTTACCTTAGCAGGATGTTGAAAAAGTCCTTCTATGGACTTTTTCAACGATGGAAGTGGAAAATGCGATTTTCCGGTTCCTTCATTTTCAATGACTTGCCGTCATCGAAAATGGCGGCGCCTCCCTGTACCGCACACAGGCCGTTGAAAAATGCCATTTTTCAACGGCCTGTTAGATAAAGACCGCATGGAAGCCCGCTGGTGGCCGGCGCCGGCCAAGCTGAACCTGTTTCTGCACATCACCGGACGCCGCGCCGACGGTTATCACGAGCTTCAGACTGCTTTCCAGTTTCTCGATCATGGCGACGAACTGCGTTTCCAGTTGCGTGACGATAGCCGAATTCTGCGCGACAATGTGATACCCGGCGTGGATATCGAGCATGATCTGAACATCCGTGCCGCCAGACTGTTGCGGGATGCCTGTCCGGCGAAGGCTTCGGGCGTCGGCATCGCAATCCGAAAACGGATACCGATGGGCGGCGGGCTGGGTGGCGGTAGCTCCAATGCCGCGACGACGCTGCTGGTGTTGAACCGCCTGTGGGGTTGCGGTTTGGCTATCGATGCGCTCGCCGGGCTGGGTTTGCGGTTGGGCGCGGATGTCCCGGTGTTCGTGCATGGGCACGCGGCCTGGGCGGAAGGCGTCGGCGAACGTCTGAGCGCGATCGAGCCGCCAGAACCCTGGTATCTGGTCGTCAGCCCGGGTTGCGAGGTCTCCACCGCCGAGATTTTTTCCACTCCGGATTTGACACGCGATACCAGCGCGACGACAATATCCTGCTTTCTGGATGGTGGCGTCACGGATAACGACTGCTTGGCCGTCGTGCGGGAGCGCTATCCCCGGGTGCGCGAGGCGATGGACTGGCTATCCGGCTACGCCTATCCACGCATGACCGGTACCGGCGCCAGCCTGTTCGCGGCATTTGCGCAGCGGCGGCTGGCCGAGGCCTGTCTGGCGCGGATGCCAGACAGATTCAGCGGTTTTGTCGCGCGCGGGGCGAATACCTCGCTGCTGCACAGGCGGCTGAAGGAACTGGCGAAGGACTGAGTTCGAGCGGTCATGGGCCAGTTGGCGTATCGCGTGCGCCGAGTTGGAATTTTTGAGAGTGTAACTCTATCTGCGGCTCGCAGGATGTTGAAAAAGTCCTTCCATGGACTTTTTCAACGACGGGACCGGAAAATGCGATTTCCCGGTTTCTTCATTTTCCATGACTTGCGGTCATCGAAAATGGCGGTACATCCCTGTACCGTACACAGGCCGTTGAAAAATGGCATTTTTCAACGGCCTGCTAGGAGACTGGCGCGGTAACTGCTTGGATTGCCGCTGAAATGCGTCAGATCAAGGCAATGTGTGAACATTGGGGACGCATTGCAGTGGTGAACCGAGTCGTTACAGAACGTTTTATTTGGGGCGTCGCCAAGCGGTAAGGCACAGGGTTTTGATCCCTGCATGCGTAGGTTCGAATCCTGCCGCCCCAGCCAATCACCACCGGCTAATGTCACAGGGCGAATTATTTTGTCAGCAGGCGCGATGATGGTTTTTTCCGGCAATGCCAATCCGGCGTTGGCTCGGGAGATTGTTGCTTGTCTCGGCATGCCCTTGGGTAAGGCGTCTATTTCCCAGTTCAGCGATGGGGAGATCAGCGCCGAGATTCAGGAGAATGTGCGTGGCCGGGATGTGTTCATCGTACAGCCGACCTGTGCGCCGACCAACGATAACCTGATGGAGCTGCTGGTGATGCTCGACGCGGTTCGCTGGTCGTCGGCGCAACGCATCACTGCGGTGATTCCGTATTTTGGCTATGCGCGCCAGGATCGCCGCGTGCGTTCCGCGCGCGTGCCCATCACCGCGCGCCTGGCGGCCAAGATGATTGGCGTGGCCGGCGCCGACCGGGTGCTGACGATGGACTTGCACGCGGATCAGATTCAGGGTTTCTTCGACATTCCGGTGGACAACATCTATGGTTCGCCAATCCTGCTGGGCGATGTCTGGCGGCAGAAGTATACCGATGACATTGTCGTGGTGTCGCCGGATGTCGGTGGTGTCGTGCGCGCCCGGGCCTTGGCGAAACAGCTCGACGATGCCGATCTGGCGATCATCGATAAGCGTCGTCCGAAACCGAACGTCGCGAAGGTGATGAATATCATCGGGGATGTCGAGGGGCGGACCTGCGTGTTGGTCGACGACTTGGTGGACACGGCGGGCACACTGTGCCAAGCAGCGTCAGCTCTGAAGGCGAATGGCGCGGGCCGCGTGCTGGCCTATTCCACGCATGCGGTATTGTCCGGCGCGGCGGTGGAGAATATCCGCGGTTCCGAGTTGGATGAGCTGGTCGTGACGAATACCATCCCGCTCAGTGAGGAAGCCAAGGCTTGTGATAGAATTCGACAGCTGAGCGTGGCCGGCATCTTTGCTGAAACCATGCGGCGTATCAGTAACGATGAGTCGGTCAGCTCTCTTTTCATGGATTAGCCTGAAGGTCGTCTGTTGGTTTCTCGTGATTCGTCCACGGGAACGCCGTGGATACGTCGCTGTTGGCCCGGCCTGGGAGATTCCGCAGGCAGGTTTTCATGACCCGGAGTTTTCCTCATCATGAGAGTCCGCGCGACTGTGGCGATATATTTTTGGTGATCCACCGCTGCGTGGCGGGGATCTTGTTCATGCCGGATCATGTGATCCGACGCGGGTGGCGTCATTGTTCTGGTCGCGGAACGATGGCGCTTTTTGTTTTTGGAGAAATAAGAGATGAATATTGGTTTTGAACTTGATGCGGAGCCGAGAGCCGATGTGGGGAAGGGTGCGAGCCGCCGCCTGCGTCGCCAGAACAAAGTTCCTGGCATCATCTATGGCGCGGATATCGAGCCGGTGCGGATATCTGTGGCGCACAATGCCTTGTTGCAACACCTGGAGAACGAGGCGTTTTATACCCATATCCTGACGGTGAATGTCGATGGCAAGGCGGAAACCGTGGTGCTGAAGGATCTTCAGCGTCATCCGGCGAAGCCGATCGTCATGCATGTGGATTTTCAGCGTGTCAGTGATGACCGCCCGCTGGTGAAGCGTATCCCCTTGCATTTCGTCAATCAATCCAAGGCGCCTGGCGTGAAGCTCGGTGGCGAGGTATCGCATAATCTGGGTTATGTGGAGGTCAGTTGCCTGCCTCGGGATCTGCCTGAGTATATCGAGGTGGATATGAGCGGGATGGAAGCTCCGTCGGCGCTGCATATGAGTGATTTGAAGTTGCCTGAAGGCGTTACGATTCCGGTGCTGGCCTTGGGCGCGGATCATGACATGGCCGTGGTTCAGGTGCATAAGGTCAAGCCGAAGGAGTGACCTCGTCATTCCTGTGATATGCGGATGTAAAGGGCTCGCGAGAGTCCTTTTTTGTGAGGTGATTCGATGTCATTGCCGATTCGTTTGATTGTCGGTCTGGGAAATCCTGGCGCGGAGTACGTCCACACACGCCATAATGCCGGTTTCTGGCTTTTGGACGAGCTGGCCGGTGAGCTTGGCGAGCACTTCCGAGGCGAGGCAAAATTCTTTGCCGATGCGGCGCGCGCGCGGATCGCTGGCGAGGACATTTGGTTACTGAAACCGACGACCTTCATGAATCGCAGCGGGCGAGCGGTGGGTGCCGTGGCGAATTATCTGAAGATACCGCCGGAGGCGATTCTGGTTGCGCACGATGAGCTCGATCTTGCGCCAGGCATGGTAAAGCTCAAGCAGGGGGGCGGACATGCTGGCCACAATGGCCTGCGTGACATCATCCAGGTGCTGGGCAGTAAGGATTTCTGGCGCTTGCGCATCGGTATCGACCATCCGGGTAGCGCGGGGAAGGTTGTCAATTATGTGCTTGGGCGGCCTTCTCCGGGCGACCGGGAGGCGATGGAGGCAGCGATTTCACGGGTGCTGGAAACGCTGCCGGAGATCGTCGATGGCGAGACCCAGCGAGCGATAAATCGGCTGCATCGAACCTGAATCGTCAGGGCCCGGCCGCGGCCTGAACCGCAGGTAGCCGACAGTCACGGCACGGGATACGAAAAAGCCGCCAACAGGCGGCTTTTTCGTATCCTTTGTGGCGGAAGCTTACATCTTCATGCCAAAGGCAATGCCGAAGGAGTCTTGATACATCTTGATATTCGCCTCGCCACCGCCAAAGTTTGGCGGTATGGAGTTTTGGCCATTGATGGTGTTCTCGAAGGCATGCATGTAGGAGAACGTCAATTCGCGGGTCGGGCTGAGTGCCCAGGTCAATCCTAGAGTCAGGTGATCCTCGACCGTGGCGGGCGCCAAGGTGTTGAAAAGGGTCTGGGAACCCGGGATGGGCGCGTCGCCATGGTTCCAGCCGGCGCGTAGCATCAGCTTGTCGTTGTACTGGTATGACATGCCGAGTTTGTACACGGTTTGGTCTTCCCAGCCAAAGCCCGGGCCATCCGAGCTGCCGAGCAGGTTTCCGGTAAATAGCTTGTTTATCGGGTTGCTGATCGAGGCAACGTCTCCATAATTGATCTGTACGACATCAAAGGCCACGGTCAGTTTTGGTGTCGCCTTGAAAGCAATGCCGAGGCCGTAGTTTTCAGGGATGTCGAAGCCGCCACCCTCGGCGAACAGTCCGGAGTAATCGTCAAAGTCGCTCATGCTGGTCTTGGACTGGTAGGTCAGGCCAACTGCCAAGCGGTCGGTGAGCTGGCCGAGCCAGCCAATGCGCACGCCGATGCCATAAGAGGTATCGCGGTCGCCGTTATGGGTGACCTTGTCGGGTGATTCGGAAACCTGGAATGGCGTGCCGGCGGGCGCGGCGAAGTTTTGTAGGCCCTTGGCGCCGAATTGCTGGACGACCAGGTTGATGCCGATGCCGATGGAGTGTTTGTCATTGATCTTCATTGAGAAGGATGGGACGACGAACAACTGCTCCAGGTTGATGCCGGAGCGTTCGGCGAACGGGTTCGGGCTGCCGTCCGGCAGGCGTGGAGAACTCAGCAGCGGCATGACGCTGACGAAATCGGTGTTCATGCCGCCGTTGCCGAAAACGGATACGCCAACCGACATATTGTCGTTCAGCATGCGGTTGTAGCCGAATTCGGGGATGAAGAAAATCTTCTTTGCGCTGGCATCGTAGAAGCCATCGGCGGATTGCCCAGGTTGGCCGTTGCCGGTGATCGTGGTGCTGCGGATTGGGCGGAAGAATTCGCCGCCGATATCGAAGCGGTTACCGACATGCACCATGCCGGCGGGGTTCAGGCCGGCGGCGATGGAGTCTTGCGGCAGGGCGATGCCGACACCGCCCATGCTCTTGGATTTGATGCCCACGCCGTGTGGGGCGTAGCCGTTGGTAGCGAATGCTGGGGCCGAGACCGCTGTGGCGAGCGCGGCGACCAGCAGGGACTTTTTGTTGAGCATTTGGAGTCCTCCGGACATTGAGTTTGCCAGACTGCCCCTGGCGGATGCGGAGCCGGGGGAATCCTGAGATTTGTTGTAAGTTGTGAAGTGTTGTGTTAGTGCGACAAGCGTACACGGGAAGTATCCGGTGAATCGCCGCGTGGGTCAATCGGGGATAACCCTATGTTATTATTGTTATAATTTACTTATATTGTTGTTTCTCAGGCAGTTTATTCGGTGGTGAGAGAGGGGCGGGTCAGGCGGGTGTGGAAACTTTACGGCCGATGCCGTGGTAGCTCAGACCAATGCTGGTAAGTTGCTCGGGTGCGAAGATGTTGCGCCCATCGAACACTACCGGCGAACGCAACTTTTTCTTGATCAATCGAAGGTCGGGACTGCGAAATTGGCTCCATTCGGTGACGATGACGAGTGCATCGGCATCGTCCAGGGTGGCCTCGGCGCTGTCGCACAGGGTGAACCCGGGCTGGTTCGGATAGAGCCGCGCGGCTTCCTTCATGGCGGCCGGATCATAGGCGCGCACGCTGGCCCCGGATCGCCACAGGGCTTCCATCAAGGTACGGCTGGGCGCGTCGCGCATGTCGTCGGTCTTTGGTTTGAAGGCGAGACCCCACAGGGCGAAGGTCTTGCCTTCGAGTTGTCCACTGAAGTGTTCGTCAATCTTGTGAAACAGGATGTCTTTCTGGCGCCGATTGACACTTTCGACCGAGGCGAGTATCTCCGGCGCATAGCCGGCCGTGAGCGCGGTCTGCTCCAGCGCGCGGACATCCTTCGGAAAGCAGGAGCCGCCGTAGCCACAGCCAGGATAGATGAATTGATAGCCGATGCGCGGGTCCGAGCCGATGCCGATACGCACCGACTCGATATCCGCGCCGACGGCTTCGGCGATGTTTGACAGCTCGTTCATGAAGCTTATCTTGGTTGCCAGCATCGCGTTGGCGGCGTATTTGGTCAGTTCGGCCGAGCGGATATCCATCGATAGCAGGCGGTCACGGTTTCGGTTGAATGGGGCGTACAACGCGCGCGCGAGTTCGGCGGTACGCGGGTTGTCTGTGCCGACGATGATGCGATCCGGACGCATGAAGTCGTCGATCGCCGCGCCTTCCTTTAGAAATTCCGGGTTGGATACGACATCGAAATCCGCTTTGACGTCACGCTGGTCCAGTGCCGCGCGGATGGTATCGGCGACGCGTTCAGCGGTGCCGACGGGCACAGTGGATTTGTCCACGATGATCTTGTAGTCGCTGAGGTGGTTGCCGATGGTGTTCGCCACCGCGAGGACGTGTTGCAGATCGGCCGAGCCGTCCTCGTCTGGTGGCGTGCCGACCGCGATGAACTGGAACAGACCGTGCTCAACGCCCCGGGCGGCGTCGGTGGTAAACTCTAGCCTGCCGGTGGCGATGTTGTTGCGGAGCAGCTCGTCCAGGCCGGGTTCGTAGATGGGGACGCCGCCGTTGTTCAGCAGTTCGATTTTGTAGGGATCGATGTCGACGCAGATAACATGATTGCCGACCTCGGCAAGGCAGACGCCGGTAACCAAGCCGACATAGCCACTTCCGTAGATGGTGACGTTCATGATTCGGGCGCTCCGCAGGCTGAAAGCCGTGAATTATACCGGAGAATGGGGTTGGGGGGCTGTCGGATTAGCGTGATAAGTACGCAGTCGGTTGCTTGTGCCCGGTCTGCCGGAACGTCGTGGATACGTCCGTGTCGGCTTGGCTCCCGCGGGCTTATGCGAAAGAACGCTTCTGGCATCATCCTTCGCCTCAACAGATCGAAATACTTGCTCCATTCCTTGCCGACTCGCTACGACTCCCGAAATCCGGGCTAGACACCCTGTTTGACCTGTCCATTTCAACAAACGGGGATTATGTTGAGTTGGCCCCCAACACAGGGCCTGAATTCATTTCCTCACCCGGTGAGGCATGCGGGCTAAATCGCGATATACCGCCAGCCTTCCCTAAGGTGATCGACGACGTAAGCGACGGCGGAGGGCGCGGTGTCCGCCTCATCCAGTAGCTCTACTTGCTTTCCTTCCTGGCGCATGTGATAGATGGTGTTGTTACAGGCGACGAATTGTAGTGATGCATAGCGTTGCGCGAGTCGTCGTATTTCGTTGCCGAAAGGTGTCGTCGAGGCGCGCAGCAGATCCACGCCGCCGGCACTGGTGACGATCGTGACCTGGATGCCTGCCTCGCGGTAGCGTTGCAGCAGTGCCTCGGCCTTGCCCAGTGTCTTGCGGAACTTTGCCGGGTTGGATTCGCCCAGATAGAGGATGACCCGATTCGAGTGGGCGGTAACCTGGTCCATTGCGAAACCAGGCATGGCGGAGGGGCGAGGCGCCAGCAACCAACCGCCCGTGAAGCCACCGACGAGCAGGAGCATAGCGGCGACTGCGTTGCCCAGGCCCAGCCGGCGCGGCGTGGCGGCTGGCGTGTCCGCTTCCAGCGCATGGGCGTGGCGCACCAGATCCTTGATGCGATGCACCTCGCACAGTTCGGCCTGAAGATGCGGGTCGTATTCCATCGCGGCCAGCAGCGATTCACTGCGCTGGCTGTCTAACTCGCCATCGGCGAGTGCGTTTAGGTCGGCGCCGGTTGGGTTTCTTGGCTTGCTCATTTGACTCTCCTGAGATGGCTCCGCTTGCCAGTGGGTGCTTGTTTCAAGCCGCTCAGGTCGCGCCGCAATGCCGCGCGCGCTCGGCTTAGGCGGCTCATCACGGTACCCATGGGTATCTCTAGAATCTCCGCGACCTCGGCATAGCGGCATTCCTCCAGGTCGACCAGGGTCGTGACTTGCCGCTGTCCGGGCGGCAGTCGCTGAATGGCCGCGCGCACGCGAGCCGCGATCTCTTGGCTGTGCAGCCGGGTTTCCGGGGTATCGCCGTCGTGGATGTCGATTTCGTCGATATCCAAGCCTGGCCGCCGTTTGCGCAGATGCATCATCCAGCAATTGTGCAGGATGCGGAACAGCCATGCATCCAGTTTTCCGTGGTCCTTTAACTGATGGTTTTTCGCCAATGCACTCGCCAGGCACTCCTGGGTCAAATCATCGGCCAGCATGGCGTCGCCACACCAGGCGTTGGCCATGCGATGTAATCTGGCACGCCGCGCCTTCAACTGTCGCCGCAAACCCAGCGAGATGCAGAAATCGATCATTATTATTTCCCCCTCTTGGTGACCATAGGATGCCGCCCTGTCCGGGTTTATTCCATTGAATTTTTCAAACGCGATAAACGGAATATCCGCGCCGAACGCATCATCTTTTCTGTCGAGTCCAATACACGAGAGAGATGTCATGAAAAAGATTTTTTCATTGCTGCTGGTGGCTGTCTTGCTGGGCAGCCTGATTCCCGCGACCGCGGACGAAGACAGCAAGCCATTCGCGGAGCTGCGCGTGGTGTTACAGATCAGCGACCCGATTCCGATGAAGCAGACCCTGGTGTTGAATGTGGCCAACAATCTGATCAAGCACTATGGCGTGGACAAAGTGGATGTCGAGATCGTCGCCTTCGGTCCAGGGTTGAGGCTGCTATTGAAGGACAACGCCAATGCCGGTCGCATCCAGGGTTTGGTCGACAATGGCGTGCGCTTCAGCGCCTGCTCGAACACCATCCGTGCGTTCACGAAAAAACTCGGTGAAGAACCAAAGTTGAACAAGCACGCCGTCAAGGTTTCGGCCGGTGTCGTGCGCATCATCGATCTGGTCGGACAGGGCTATATCCTGATCAAGCCATAACGAGAGACATTGGGGGAGAGGAAAAGATGAAAAGAAAACTGACATGGGCGATCGTGCTGTGCGGCGTCGCGCTGGGAAATGCCGACGCGGCGAATTGGCTGATGCTGCAGGGCACGCAAAGCAATGATGCGCGCGCGCGACTGTGGGGGTTCATCCAGCCGGAATACCAGTCGACGGACGGTAGCGCGTTGGCTGCCGGTCCCTGGGCGGGTCAGGATGCGGCGTTCAATCTGATCGGCCCGGACCTGGATGCCGAAAGTACGTTTCAACTGCGGCGGGCGCGTCTTGGGGTGCGTGGCACACCGTTTCCGCTGGATACCCGGATCAACTACTTTCTATTGGCGGAGTTT
>Ga0256841_1003972_pt1 | contig 10868 bp, 8 predicted proteins | sample 356308metaG_FD_185971 | JGI IMG/M metagenome (GOLD analysis project Ga0256841, IMG submission 185971) | Hydrothermal vent microbial communities from Mid Atlantic Ridge, Atlantic Ocean - 356-308 | ecosystem: Environmental > Aquatic > Marine > Hydrothermal vents | place: Atlantic Ocean: Mid...
CAGCGGCTTCCGCCGGGGCCTCGCCCGCGCCCCGGGGGGATACGTCCCTCGGCGCCGTTTCTGACAATCACTTCGGGGAGAACTCCTATGGACAACGGGAATGCCGCCCGCTATTGGAAGGCCAATCTCACCTTGGTCTTGGTCTTGCTCGCCATCTGGTTCATCGTGTCCTATCTGTTCGGTATCGTGTTGGTCGAGCCGCTCAACCAGATTCGCATCGGGGGGGCCGGGCTGGGTTTCTGGTTTGCCCAGCAAGGGTCCATCTACACCTTCGTGGTGTTGATCTTCGTCTACGCGCTGGCCATGAACGCCATCGACCGCAAGTACGACGTCCACGAAGACTGAACCCAAGGAGACCATCGAGATGGATCTACAAACCCTGACCTACCTCGTCGTGGGCGCTACGTTCGCGCTCTACATCGGCATCGCCTTCTGGGCCCGGGCGCGGACCACGGGTGACTTCTACGTGGCCGGCAAGGGGGTGAACCCGGTGGCCAACGGCATGGCCACGGCGGCGGACTGGATGTCGGCGGCCTCGTTCATCTCCATGGCTGGACTGATCGCGTTCAAGGGCTACGACGCTTCGGTCTACCTCATGGGGTGGACGGGCGGCTATGTGCTGCTGGCCATGTTGTTGGCGCCGTACCTGCGCAAGTTCGGCAAGTTCACGGTGCCGGAGTTCATCGGCGAGCGTTACTACTCGCGCACCGCCCGCATCGTGGCCGTGCTGTGCCTGATCGTGGCCTCCATCACCTACGTCATCGGCCAGATGAAAGGCGTGGGTGTGGCCTTCGGTCGCTTCCTGGAAGTGCCCTTCGAGGTGGGGGTGATGATCGGCATGGCCATCGTGTTCATCTACGCGGTGCTGGGCGGCATGAAGGGCATCACCTATACCCAGATCGCCCAGTACATCGTGCTGATCTTCGCCTACACGGTGCCGGCCATCTTCATCTCGTTGCAGATCACGGGCCAGGCCCTGCCCCAGGTGGGTCTCATCTCCACCGTGGCCGATGGCAGCGGCACCTTCATGCTCGACAAGCTCGACCAGGTGGTCACCGATCTGGGCTTCGGCGCCTACACCGAGCAGAAGGGCAGCACCCTGAACCTGTTCATGCTCACCCTGTCGCTGATGATCGGAACGGCGGGCCTGCCGCACGTGATCATCCGTTTCTTCACGGTGCCGAGCGTGCGTGCGGCGCGTTTCTCGGCGGGCTGGGCCCTGGTATTCATCGCCATCCTCTACACCACGGCGCCAGCCGTGGGCTCCATGGCGCGGCTGAACCTGATGAACACCATCCAGATCGGCCCGGTGGGGGATCCGCAGGGCAATCTGCTCTACGACGAGCGACCCCAGTGGTTCCGCAACTGGGAGGTGACCGGGTTGCTCAAGTATGAAGAAAAGAACGGCGACGGCCGCATCCAGTACTACAACGACAAGAATCCAGAGTTCGCGGCCAAGGCCGAGGCCTGGGGCTGGAAGGGCAACGAGATGGTCAAGGTCGACCGTGACATCATGGTGCTGGCCAATCCCGAGATCGCCGATCTGCCCAACTGGGTCATCGCCCTGGTGGTGGCCGGCGGCCTTGCGGCGGCGTTGTCCACGGCGGCCGGCCTGCTGCTCGCCATCTCGTCGTCCATTTCCCACGATCTGATGAAGGGGGTGTTCACGCCCAACATCTCGGAGAAGGGCGAGCTGTTGGCGGGCCGCATCGCCATGGCCGGTGCCATCGGCGTGGCCGGGTATCTGGGCATGAATCCCCCGGGTTTCGCGGCCCAGGTGGTGGCGCTCGCCTTCGGCCTGGCGGCCTCGTCCATCTTCCCGGCGCTCATGATGGGCATCTTCAACAAGCGGATGAACCGGACGGGCGCGGTGGCCGGCATGCTCGTGGGTCTGCTCTCGACCTTGATCTATATCTTCTGGTTCAAGGGCTGGTTCTTCCTCCCCGGGACCAACATGGCGCCCAATGACGCCGAGCACTGGTTTCTTGGCATCCAGCCCGAATCCTTCGGTGCGATCGGGGCCATCATCAACTTCGCGGTGGCTTGGCTCGTGTCGAGGGTGACCGCCGCCCCGCCGGAGCACATCCAGCACCTGGTCGAGGATATCCGCGTGCCCAAGGGGGCAGGCGCCGCGACGGCCCATTGATCCGGGACCGCGGCGGGTCTCTCGCTCCCCCGCGGGTTTTGTCGGACCGGCCCCGCCCCTGGTTGGGCGGGGTTTCTTTCTGAGAGGGGGCGGCGCGTTCGGGGTGGGCGCAATGGAAGTGGAGCTCGAGGAGATTCGGGACTTCTTCGCCCGGCGGCCGCCGTTCGAGGCGTTGCCCGCCGAGTGGCTCGATCGGCTCCCGGAGTGGGTGGAGATCCGCTACCTGCGTCGGGGCAGCCCCTTCCCGCCCGAGGGCGGCGAGCCGCGTCTGTTCGTGGTCCGCACGGGGGCGGTGGCCTTGTTCGACCGCCACGGGCACCTGTCCGAGAAGCTGGGTGAAGGCGATCTCTACGCGGGCCAGTGTGTGGACTTGGCGGTGGAGCGGGCCGGAGGCGGTGAGGCGATCGAGGATGTCCTGCTCTATGAGATCCCCTGCCAGCGGATCCGCTGGCTCCGCGAGCGCTCGGAGGCCTTCGGGCGGCATTTCACCGCCGATCTGCGTGAGCGTCTCAAACAGGCCCTGGGGCTGGTGCAGGGATCCGATGAGGGTGCCCTGCCCTACCTTTGGGTGGCGCTGCGTGAGGTGCTGCACCGCCCGCCCGTATCCGTGGACACCGGTGCCAGTATCCAGGAAGCGGCGCGGCGGATGACCACCGAGCGGGTCTCCTCGGTACTGGTGGTGCATGGCGGACGCCTGGTCGGGTTGGTCACCGACAGCGACCTGCGCCGGCGCTGCGTGGCCGAGGGCGTGCCGGTGGATCGCCCCGTGCGCGAGATCATGACTCCTGAGCCGCACACCATCGGGCCGGAGGCCACCTTGATGGAGGCGCTGGCCCTCATGACGCGGCTTCGGGTGCATCACCTCCCGGTGGTGGAGGAGGATGGGCGTCTGCTCGGCATGTTCAGTACCTCCGACGTGGCCCGCATGCAGAGCGCCCACCCGGCCTACTTGGTCAGTGACATCGCCAAGGCCCGCGACGTGGCTGAGCTGGCCTGGATCTGCGAACGCCTGCCTCGTCTCCAGGCGCAACTGGTGGCCGCCTCGGCCTCGGCCCGGCAGGTGGGTGAGGTGATCAGCTGTATCACCGACGCCCTCACGGTGCGCCTGCTCGCCCTGGCGGAGCAGGCCCTCGGGCCGGCGCCGGTGGAGTACGTGTGGGTTGTGGGGGGGTCGCAGTCGCGCCGGGAGCAGAGCGTGCATTCCGACCAGGACAACGCCCTGATCCTCGCCGATGCCTATGAAGCAAGCGCCCACGGCGCGTATTTCGAGGCCCTGGCCCGCCGGGTGAGCGACGGGCTCCAGGCCTGTGGGTTCCCGTACTGTCCGGGCGACGCCATGGCCACCAACCCCCAGTGGCGTCAGCCCCTGTCGGTGTGGCGGGACTACTTCCGGCGCTGGATCGAGACCCCCGAGCCCAAGGCGCTGATGCTGTCCTGTATCTTTTTCGACCTGCGCCCGGTGCACGGCACGACGGCGCTGTTCGAGGCTTTGCAGCAGGACGTGCTGGCGCGCAGCCCGGGCAACAGCATCTTCCTCGCCCACATGGTGGCCAACGCCCTGACCCATCGCCCGCCGCTGGGATTCTTCCGCCATTTCGTGCTCATCCACGACGGCGAGCACGACGATACCCTGGATCTCAAGCATCGCGGCACCGTGCCCGTGGTGGATATGGCGCGCATCTATGCCCTGGCCCACGGCCTGCCGGTGGTGGGCACGGTGGAGCGGCTGCGGGCGGCCGCCGAGCGTGGGGCCCTGAGCCGGGAGATGGCCGAGAACCTGGAAGATGCCTTCGAGTTCATCGCCAATCTGCGCCTGCGCCATCAGGCCGCGCAGATCCGGCGTGGGGTCCCACCGGACAACTACGTGCGGCCGGCGGAGCTCTCGGAGCTGGAGCGCCGCCATCTCAAGGACGCCTTCGCCGTCATCCAGACGCTGCAGGAGACCCTGGCCCGACGTTATCAGGTCCATGCGCTCACCTGAACATGCTCGAACGATTGTTCGGTCTGGAACGCAAGCGACGCCGCGCGCTGGATCAGTGCCCGCAAGGTCCATTGCGCGACTATCTGGCCGTGGCCCCGCCCGCGCCCGCCACGGAGCTGGAAGCCGTGGAGATCGTCTCGCTGGATCTGGAGACCACGGGGCTGGATCCGCATCGGGACCACATTCTCAGCATGGGTTGGGTGGTGGTGCGGGGCTTGCGGGTGCGGCTGGGCAGCGCCGAGCGGCACATGCTGCGCATCGCAGATCCCGTTCCGGCCGAGGCCGCCGCGCTGCACGGCATCACCGACGACCGCGCGGCCTGCGGCGAGGCCCTCGAGGTGGTGCTGCCCCGCTTGCTCCAGGTACTCGCCGGCCGCGTGCTGCTCGCCCATTACGCGCGTCTGGAGCTTCGTTTCCTGGACGCGGCCTGCCGGCGTTGTTATGGGGGGCCGTTTCTCGCCCGCAGCATCGACACCCTGATCCTCGCCCACCGCGTGCTGGAGCGGCGCAATCACACCATCCAGACGGGCGATCTGCGGCTGTTCGCCCTGAGCCGGCGGTTCGGACTGCCCACCTACAAGGCGCACGATGCCCTCTACGACGCGCTGGCCACGGCCGAATTGTTCCTCGCGTTGGCGGCCGACATCGCACCGCGCCCGCCGCGGCCGTTGAAGTGGTTTCTGGCCGGCGGACGCGCATGATGGCGATACCCCGGTGGGCCCGGCCGTGAAGCGGCCACGGCTTTATCCGTCCCTGATCGCGCTGGCCATGGTCCTCGGGCCGGCCTGGTGGTTGCTGCTCACGGAGGACGGCCAGCGGCGCACCGACGCCGTGATGCTGTGGCTGTTTGGACACCAGGCCGTGGACATGGCGCTGGCGCGGCTGGCGCCCTACGAGGAACCGGCGCTGCTGTCGCTCTACGACGGACTGCCTTGGCGGTGCGGTAGGGGAGACGGGCGCCTGGGTGAGCGCCGCTGCGCCGCGCCCCTGGGCGTGTTCAATGGCATTCCCGCCCGTAGCCTGACGTTTTACTTTCGGCAGGGGCGGTTGAGCGCCATGAAACTGGTCTACCGTCGGCGCTATCATGTGGCCCTGGTGCGGGATCTGCGGCGTCGGCTCGGGACGCCGGTTCGAGAGGCCGGCGTGCTGCGCTGGCGGGCGGGTGAGGGCCTGCTGGTCGCCAAGGCGCGGGTCACGCCCGCCGACGAGGCCGCGCTGATCTGGATCACCCGCGACCCGCCCCCTGGCGGGGCTTGAGCACACGGCCTACCACCAACAACGAACGCGCACGACCAAGGAGCATCGAGATGGCAGAAGAAAAGGTCTATCCCGTCCCGCCGGAATTCGCCGCCCGGGCCCACATCGACGCCGACCGGTACGAGGCGCTGTACCGGCGTTCGGTGGAAGACCCAGAGGGGTTCTGGGCCGAGCAGGCCGAGGCCTTCATCACCTGGTTCAAGCCCTGGGACCAGGTGCTGGACTGGAGCTATGCCATGGAAGACCTCCATATCCGCTGGTTCGAGGGCGGTCGGCTCAACGCCTGTTACAACTGCCTGGACCGCCACCTGGAGACCCGGGGCGATCAGGTGGCCATCCTCTGGGAGGGGGACGATCCAGGGGAAGACAAGCGGATCACCTACCGCGAGCTGCATGCCGAGGTCTGCCGCTTCGCCAACGTGCTCAAGGCCCGCGGCGTCAAGAAAGGCGACCGGGTCTCCATCTACATGCCCATGATCCCCGAGGCGGCGGTGGCCATGCTGGCCTGCGCGCGCATCGGGGCGATCCACTCGGTGGTCTTCGGGGGATTCTCGCCCGACGCCTTGCGCGACCGCATCCTGGACGCCGACAGCCACGTGCTCATCACCGCCGACGAGGGGCTGCGCGGGGGCAAGCACGTCCCGCTCAAGGCCAACGCCGACCAGGCCGTGGCCCAGTGTCCCAACGTGCACACCGTCATCGTGGTGCGCCGCACTGGCGGCGAGATCGCTTGGCACGACGGCCGTGACCTCTGGTACCACGAGGCCATGGCCGACGCCCCCGCCGAATGCGATCCCGAGCCCATGGAGGCCGAGGACCCCCTGTTCATGCTCTACACCTCAGGCTCCACCGGCAAACCCAAGGGCGTCCTCCACACCACCGGCGGATATATGGTCTATGCCGCCATCACCCACAAGTACACCTTCGACTATCACGAAGGCGACATCTTCTGGTGCACGGCCGACGTGGGCTGGATCACCGGCCACACGTACATCGTCTACGGTCCCCTGGCCAACGGCGCCATCAGCCTCATGTTCGAGGGCGTGCCCAATTACCCGGACGCCTCGCGTTTCTGGCAGGTGGTGGACAAGCACCAAGTCAACCAGTTCTATACGGCCCCCACCGCCATCCGCGCCCTGATGCGCGCCGGCGACGAGCCGGTGAAGAAAACCTCGCGCAAGAGCCTGCGCCTGCTCGGCACCGTGGGCGAACCGATCAATCCGGAGGCCTGGGAGTGGTATTACCACGTGGTGGGCGACGGTCGCTGCCCCATCGTGGACACCTGGTGGCAGACCGAGACCGGCGGACACATGATCACCCCCCTGCCCGGCGCCACGGCATTGAAGCCGGGCTCGGCCACCCGGCCGTTCTTCGGTGTACAGCCCGTGCTGCTGGACGCCGATGGCCGGGAGATCGAAGGTCCCGGCGCCGGCAGCCTCGCCATCAAGTTCCCCTGGCCGGGACAGATGCGCACCGTCTACGGCGACCACAAGCGCTTCGCCGAGACCTATTTCTCCCAATACCCCGGCTACTACTTCACGGGCGACGGGGCGCGCCGCGACGCCGACGGCTACTACTGGATCACCGGCCGGGTCGACGACGTGCTCAACGTCTCCGGCCACCGGCTCGGCACCGCGGAAATCGAATCGGCCCTGGTGCTCCACGACAAAGTGGCCGAGGCGGCGGTGGTGGGCTTTCCCCACGAGATCAAGGGGCAAGGCATCTACGCCTACGTGACGCTGATGGCCGGCGTGGAAGGCAGCGACGAACTCAAGCAGGATCTGGTGCAGCTCGTGCGACGCGAGATCGGTCCCATCGCCACCATCGACTTCATCCAATGGGCGCCCGGGTTGCCCAAGACCCGCTCGGGCAAGATCATGCGCCGCATCCTGCGCAAGATCGCCGCCGGCGACGTGGAGGACCTGGGCGACACCAGCACGCTGGCCGATCCCTCGGTGGTCGAGGACCTCATCCGCAACCGCGCCAACGCCGGCTGAGCGCCGGCGCGGGTGGACGGGGGAGGCGTTCGCTGGGGTTGAACCCCGGCCAGCGGGTCAGCTTCGCCCACCAGGGTGGGCGTGTTCTGGGTGCGCTCGTCAAATACAACCGCGAGACCGTCACAGTGCTCACCGCCGAAGGTCAGTGCTGGAATGTCTCGCCTCACCTGCTGTCGCCGGTGAAGGATGTCGGCAGCGCTAACTCCCAATAGCCAGCGGGCAGAAGAAAAAACGTCTCAGATAATCACGTGTGTAGCGATAGCGGTGCGGAATGGGGTTACGCTTCGGCGGTCGGCATAGCGCCGGCTTTGGGGCCGGAGGCCGGCAATGGAGTGAAAATCGGGAAGGGCGGCACCTGATCAGACCTTCTTTAGCAGGGTGTTGAAAAACGTCGCGAGAAGCCTGCAACGCCGCAGGCGGGTTTCGCGGCAGTTTTTCAACGGCCTGTTAGCGGGCTTGGCGACATTCTCATCGAGTTTGTCCCGGCGCTGCCCGGGTACGGTAGACTTTGCGCCCACCGGGCAACGTGAGCGGAGGCGCGGCAGTCATGTTGATCTTTGAACGATCCCGGCCTGGGCGCGGGGCGCGGGCGCAGTGGCCGGACGATCCCGGCGAGCCGCTGGACCTGCCGGAGCGGTTCCGGCGCCGCGAGCCGCCACGGCTGCCGGAGGTCTCGGAGCTGCAGGTGGTGAGGCACTATACGCGTCTTTCGCAGAAGAACTTCTCCATCGACACGCATTTCTACCCGCTGGGCTCCTGCACCATGAAGTACAATCCGCGCGGGGCGCATGCGGTGGCGTCGTTGCCCGGCTTTCTGAACCGGCACCCGTTGGCCCCGGACGCCGTGGGGCAAGGGGTGCTCGCCTGCCTGTGGGAGCTGCAGGAGATGCTCGCGGCCATCGCCGGCATGCGGCGGGTGTCGCTGGCGCCGGCGGCGGGGGCGCAGGGCGAATACGCGGGCGTGGCCATGATCCGCGCTTATCATCGGGCGCGCGGGGATATCGAGCGCACGGAGATCCTGGTACCCGACGCGGCCCATGGCACCAACCCGGCCACGGCGGTCATGTGTGGCTACACGGTGCGGGAAATCCCCACCGACGCCGAGGGGGACGTGGACCTCCCGGCACTGCGCGAGGCTGTGGGGCCGCGCACGGCGGGGCTGATGCTCACCAACCCCTCCACCCTGGGCGTATTCGAGCGACGCATCACGGAAATCGCCGCCATCGTCCACGAGGCGGGCGGGCTTCTCTATTACGACGGGGCCAATCTCAACGCCATTCTCGGGCGGGTGCGCCCCGGGGACATGGGCTTCGACGTGATGCACATGAACCTGCACAAGACCTTCGCCACGCCGCACGGCGGTGGTGGGCCGGGCTGCGGGGCGGTGGCGGTGGCCGAGCGCCTGGCGCCTTACGTTCCGGTGCCGGTAGTGGCGCGAGACGAGTCCGGGCGTTTCCGGTTCCTCGCCGAGGAAGATCTGCCGCACACCATCGGCCGGCTGACCGCCTTTTCGGGCAACGTGGGGGTGGCGCTGCGCGCCTGGGCCTATCTGCGCATGGTCGGAGGCGAGGGTCTCACGCGCATCGCCGACCATGCGGTGTTGAACGCGAACTACCTCATGAAGCGGCTGGAAGCGGCGGGGTTCCAGACGGCCTTCCCCCATCGGCGGGCCACCCATGAGTTCATCGTCACGCTCAAGCGCGAGGCCAAGACGTTGGGTCTCACCGCCATGGACATGGCCAAGCGGTTGCTGGACTACGGTGTGCACGCACCCACCACCTATTTCCCGTTGCTCGTGCCGGAGTGTCTGCTCATCGAACCCACCGAGACCGAACCCAGGGAGGAGCTGGACCGTTTCGCCGAGGCCATGGCCGCCATCGTCGAGGAAGCGCGCACCGATCCGGAGCGGCCCAGGCGGGCCCCCTACACCCTACCCGCCCGCCGTTTCGACGAAGTGCGTGCGGCCCGCGAGCTGGATGTGGCCTGGCGCGATGACGCGGCCTGAACCCCGGGTCACCGACCTGGGCCGTCTGTTCCGGGCGGCTGGCCACTCGTGGCGGGGGCTGCGGACCGCGGTACGCTTCGAGGCCGCTTTCCGGCAGGAGCTGGTCCTGGCCGGCGTGGGGTTGCCGTTGGGTCTCTGGCTCGGTGAAGGCGGTGTGGAGAAGGCCCTGCTGACGGGCAGCCTGCTGTTGGTGTTGATCGTCGAGTTGCTCAACTCCGCCGTGGAGGCGGTGGTCGACCGCATCGGTCCCGAGCACCATCCCTTGTCGGGTCGGGCGAAGGACCTGGGGTCGGCCGCCGTGCTGCTCGCCTTGCTGTTGGCGGGTGGGGTCTGGGGGTTGGTGTTGGCGTGGTGAGTGTCCTGCGCGAATCCTCGGAAGGGGCGCTGCACTGTGCGTCACCCGGATCGATGCCAGGGCCGGCGGGGACGGGGTTCGTCCGGGCCGGGGATTCGTGTTCCGTTGGACTCCGGAAACCACGCCATTCATCCGGACCCCTTGCGCCCTGCATGGACAGGTTCCGCGGAAGATCTATATACCTAGGGGCATGGCGGCTCCGCACGGGTCCGGCCCCAGGGAGGGATCGATGGTGAGTATTTCAAGCAAGCCGGTCTTTGCACTCATCTGCCTGCTCGTCGCCTGCGTGTTCTCGCAGGCGGCGGCGGAGGAGGTTCGGCTACGACCGTTCGTCTACGCGGGAACGCAGACGGGGACGCTGGACGATGTGGTGACCGCGGTGCGGGATAAGCTCCGCAAAGGTGGTTTCACAGTGGTGGGGGGCTACGCCCCGGATGCCGACGGTCATGTGCTCGTGGTCACGAACCGGCGACTCAGAGCCCCCGTGCAGAAAACCCCCCGTGCCGCATACGGAGCCGTCGTACGGGTGGGGTTGTCCAAGGTGGATCAGGGGGTGCAGGTCGTATACACCAATCCGGTCTATTTCCAGCACGCCTATCGGATCGATGCCGATTTCTCGCCGGTGTTGGAGCGGCTCGGCCGGATCCTTGGGGCCGAGAAGACTTTCGGCTCGAAGGCCGGGCTCACGCCCCAACAGCTGCGGCGGTATCACTATGCCGTGGGCATGGAATATTTCGACGATCCCTATGAGCTCGGGGAATTTCCGAGCCACCAGGCCGCGCTTGCGGCGCTGGAGGCGGGCCTCCAGGCGCAGCGCTCTGGCGTGCGCAAGGTCTACCGCCTGGATCTGGGGCCGAACGTGACGCTTTACGGGGTCTCGCTCAGGGGAGGCGCCCCAAAGGAGCGCTACCGTGACGAGCGCTTCCACATGAAGGTCGTGGACACCGGGGATCTCAAGCGGATCGCCTACCTGCCTTACGAGATCCTGGTCGACGGCAATCGGGTCGAGGCGCTCCACATGCGTTTCCGCATGGCGGTCCATTTTCCCGACACCAACATGGTCGGACGTAACAGCTTCATGAAACTGCGCAAGGCGCCGCGCGCGGTGGGCACGGCATTGATGGAGG
>Ga0256841_1003973_pt1 | contig 10867 bp, 7 predicted proteins | sample 356308metaG_FD_185971 | JGI IMG/M metagenome (GOLD analysis project Ga0256841, IMG submission 185971) | Hydrothermal vent microbial communities from Mid Atlantic Ridge, Atlantic Ocean - 356-308 | ecosystem: Environmental > Aquatic > Marine > Hydrothermal vents | place: Atlantic Ocean: Mid...
CATCCCCTGCCAACCGCCCGCCCCTATCATACCCCATCCTCCTGCCGCGCAGATTGGCCCGGCACCGCAAATAAAAAAGGCCGCGGCAACACTGCCACGACCTGGAAGCCGGGAAGCTGTTCGGCGATTATCCCGCCAGCGTTTCGCGGTACTGGAGGTGACGCAGGTAATCCAGGGCATACTCCGCGCTGGCAAACCAGCGCACAGGTTTGCGAACACTCATCCTGTCCAGCGTCCGGGCGAAAACATGCGCCATATCGCTCGCCCCGATAACCAGGCATTCGCCCAGGGCCGGGTGTGCAAACGGCCCGCTCAACACGCCCTGAATTGTGGTCAAAAGAGGAAAAGAGGGATTGCTTGCGATGTCAATGACGAAATGCACCGGCGCTTCCGCATCATCCAGTAAACGCAGCACCTCGCGGAAAGCGGCCTCGATATCTCCAACATCAACCCTGCGCTGCCATGCCATCCGAACTGCGTTGTATCCTTCCAGTGGTTCAACGATCACGGTCGGTTCCAACACACTCATCAAGATTTACCCCCCTACAACGATGCGATCGGCAATCCCTCTGTTGAACCCATTATAAATTAAGAAACGGTTTTCGGATCGCGATAAATCAATTTTTAACTAATTTTTCACAAATGCAGATAACAACACACCGGGCGAGCCGCTGCTGTATCCAACCGGGGGATCATAAGAGTGAGGAGAACAATAACAATGGGGAGACTTACTCTGTGTTTCGCAGACGCCAGTCCAGCGCACTGTAACGCCGCGTGATCTGATCGTTGCGCACGGCAATGGCAATCGCCTTGCGTGTCCCGACCAGCACCACCATCTCGCGGGCACGGGTCACTGCCGTATAGAGCAGGTTGCGCTGCAGCATCATGTAATGCTGCGTCAGGATCGGCATCACCACGACCGGGTACTCGCTGCCCTGGCTCTTGTGCACCGAGATGGCATAAGCGTGGATCAGTTCATCGGCTTCTGACCAGTCGTAAGTCACCAGCCGCTCATCCATGCGCACGGTCATGGTCTGCGCATCGAAGTGAAAGCTGTGCACGCGCCCGATGTCGCCGTTGTAGACCTCTTTGTCATAGTTGTTGCGCGTCTGCATCACTTTGTCGCCAACGCGAAACAGCCGTCCCATCAGCCGCCGTTCGGCGGGCCGCCCCGGCGGATTGAGCGCCGCCTGCAGCGCCTGGTTGAGCGCATTCACACCCGCCGCGCCGCGATACATCGGCACCAGCACCTGCACATCATCCAGCGGATGATAGCCGAATTTGCCCGGGATGCGATTCTGCACGATATCCACCACCAGCGCAGCAGCCGCTTCCGGGTCTTCCGCGCCAAAGAAGAAAAAGTCACGCCCCTTGTTGGAAGTATCCGGCGGCTGCCCCTGATTGATGCGGTGGGCATTCTGGATGATCAGGCTGGTCTCTGCCTGCCGGAAGATCAGGCCCAGCCGGGTGACCGGGACAACACCGCTGCGGATCACATCGCGCAGCACGTCACCCGCGCCGACGCTTGGCAGTTGATCCACGTCGCCGACCAGCAGCAGATGCGTATCTGGCGCAATGGCCCGCAGCAGGCTGTAGAACAGCGGCAGATCAATCATCGAGGCCTCATCCACAACGACCATATCGGTATCCAGCGGGTTTTCTTCATTGCTGCTGAAACCCTCGCCAGGACTGAAACCCAGCAGACGGTGGATGGTCTGCGCGGGCTGACCCGTCGCTTCTGACAGCCGCTTGGCCGCCCGCCCCGTGGGGCTGCACAGCAGGAAGCGGTGGCCGGTCGTCCGCAGGGCCGCGATCACGGTGCGCAGGGTGGTGGTCTTGCCCGTGCCGGGGCCGCCGGTCAGGATGCTGACCTTGCTCGTCAGCGCCGCGCGGACGGCCTCCCGCTGCTGCTCCGTCAGCGCCACCTGCGACTCGCCGCTCAGCCCGGCCAGGAACGGCCCCCAGCGCACATCCTGCATGTCCGCCAGACGGCTTTGCGGCTCATCAAGCATCATCCGCAGCCGCCGCGCCGCCCCACGCTCGGCATAATACAGCGACGGCAGATAGACCGCTTCAATTTCGACACTGGCATCGCCGCTGGGGATAGGGTCGATCATCACTTCCCCGGCGGCGTGCAGGCGGTCGATCGCGCCTTCGATGCCATCCGTATCCTCCACGCGCAGCAGTTCGGCGGCTTTCGCCACCAGCTCATGGCGCGGCAGGTAAACGTGCCCATCATTGGTCGCTTCGTTCAGGGCGTAGATCACGCCCGCCGCCATGCGGTGCGGCGAATCGGGCGGCAGGCCCATATCCCGCGCGATCTTATCGGCCGTCAGAAAGCCGATGCCCCAGATATCCCGCGCCAGCCGGTAGGGATTCTCCCGCACCTTTTCGATGGCTTCGTCGCCATACGTTTTGTAAATCTTGATCGCCAGCGCAGTTGAGACGTTATGCCCCTGCAAAAAGAGCATCACCTCTTTGATCGCCTGCTGCTCCTGCCAGGCCTCGGCGATCATGCGCATCCGCTTACGGCCCACATCCGGCACTTCCATCAGGCGCTCCGGGGCGTGGTCGAGCACATTGATCGTCTCCAGCCCGAAGTGATTGACGATCTTCTCCGCCGTGCGTGGGCCGATGCCCTTGATCAGCCCGCTGCCCAGATAGCGGCGCATCCCTTCGATGGTGGCAGGCATGGTGCGCTGGACATTTTCCGCCCGGAACTGCCGCCCATAGCTGGCGTGGGTCGTCCACTCGCCCTCGAACTCGACCGCCTCGCCGGGCTGCAAATCCGGCAGATTGCCGACGACGGTCACCAGATCGCCGCTCAGCGCTCCCAGCCGCATCTGCTCCGGGCGCAGCCGCAAGACGGTATAGCCGTTTTCGTCGTTATAGTAAGTGATACGTTCGACCGTTCCCTTCAATTTTTCCAAAGCTGCCAGCACTCCCTGCGTGAACAGTTTTGTGTTAGTGGTTCTGAGCAGGAGATATTCGGATGAACCGGGCGGATACAGGTCCCGTCTATCCAGTCCGGATTGATCCGGACTTTCCTGATCTCAGCCGGGGAATTCATTCTCCGGCGATGGCCCTGCTCCCACTTCCGAACACAACCGCCTCCCGGCCCCCGGTGGCCCGCAGCAGACGGAAATCCGCCCTCCGGGACGCCCTACTCCTTCAACCGCATCACCCAGGCGCGGCACTGCGCCACCGCCTCGTCCAGTTCATCACGTCCGACGGCCCGCCCCCGGAAAGTGTCCGCCACCGGCTGGAGCAGCGGTGCTGCTCCGGGCACAGCCTGCAACTGCTCCTCCAGCCACGCCTCGCGCTCGCCGGGCGGGATTGTCAGCAGCGCCGCGCAGGCTTCCTCGAAGAGCCGCACCATCCAGCGGTAGCCCCACAGCAGCACCCGTCCATGCGGCGCAAGGTGGCGGGCCGCGTCGTCACGCATACGGTTGATGTGGGGCAGCAGCGTGGCGTCGAGCCGATTCCATGTATCCAGGAAGATCGTGTCATATTCTTCTGGTTCGGCCCGGGCCAGGTAGGTCTCCGCGTCTCCCAGGATGAAGCGCAGTTCCACGCCGCGCCGATCCATCACTTCCTTCAGCACAGGCGCGACCAGCTTGACCACGATCGGGCTGCGCTCGATGATGGTGAAAGACGTGGCCTGCGTCACATACTGCGGATACAGGCCCAGCCCGGCCCCGCCGACCAGCACCCGCCCCCAGGACAGCCCGGCGTTGTTATACATCATCATCCGCTCCTGCGGTACGTCGGACATCCACAGCACGTTGTTGGGGTCGAACAGCGCTCGCACGTCCAGCGGCTCATCCAGATGATAGCGGCGGCCAAAGGCCTCAAAATCATACATGAACTCGCGCACCACGCGGTAGCCGCTTTCGTATTCGCCCGGCGGTACCTGCAGCAGCGGCACGCGCAGCCAGTCCAGCGTCCATGTCGCATCATCAAATTCAGGGTCAAAACCGTTAATCATCATTGTTCCTTGCTGTGCACAACTTGCTGCAACGCATGCTGCCTGTTTTCCCCATTAACCGTACCACAAACAGCGCCAAAACGTCAGGGCACAGGTTGACGGGTTGACGGCGGCGGGTTTTTGCGCAAAACTGGGCAGGGACTATTGATCTCTCCCCCTGCCGAGGAAAGAGCACCCCACATGCCACCCTGGCCGCGCCGGGACAGCGTTACCCTGATGACAGCAGTCCGCCTGAAGCAGCACCTGCCACTGCTCCTGCTGATTCTGTCTGCGGCCGCCTGCGCCCTGCCCGGTGCGATCCCGACGCCCACGCCCACCACCGCGCCGACTCCCGTCGAAGCAGGCCGCCTTGTGGTGACATGGGTCGAGTCCGGCAATCTGATGATCTGGCGTAGCGGTGAGGAATTTCCCCGGCGCATCGCCTCCGGCGCGGTCGTGCGGCCCGTGCTCAGCCCGGACGGGGCTTACATTGCCTTCACACGCGGCCCGCAGGGCAGCACGCTGGCGCTGTGGGCCGCAGATGCCGAGGGCATCGCCGAGCGCGAACTCATCGGGCCGGATGCGCTGGCCGTGGACGTGGACACCGCGCAGTATACCCGCCAGATCGGGCAGATCGGCTGGCTGGACGATCATACCGTGCTGTTCAACACCGTGCTTGTGCCACAGCTTCCCGGCCCCGGCGGCGGTAAGGCCGATGATCTGTGGCGTGCCGACGTTCTCACCGGTGAGGCGACACGCCTGCTGCCGGACGGCCAGGGCGGCGATTTCACCATCAGCCCGGACGGCTCCCTGATCGCACTGACCACACCGGGAATATACGGCGCGGAACAGGGCCGAATCCGGCTGACCGACGCGCAGGGCCAGGCCATGACCGACCTGCTGCGCTTCGACGCCGTGAGCACCGCCAGCGAATACGCCTTCTATCCCGGCATGCACTGGCTGCCCGATTCGCAGGCGCTGCTGACCGCCATCCCCGATCCCGATCTGGTCTACCCTGCCGCGCAGGGCCAGCCGCCGCGCACGGTGGCGCTGTGGCGGCTGAACGTGGAAGGCAGCGCCACCCCCATCGGCGATGTGCCCGCCACCTTCTTCGGGCTGCCCCGGTGGTCGCCGGACGGCACGTGGATGACCTACCTGGAGCAGGTGGGCGACCCTGCCACCAATACGCTGGGGCTTGTGCTGGCCCGCGGTGATGGCAGCCAGCCCGCCCGCCTGCTGACCGGCACCGCCGGGTCACTGGAGCCGCCGCAGTGGAGCGCGGCAGGGTTCACCTACACCTTTGGCGCTCCCGGTGACCTGTGGCTGGGACGGCCCGGTGCAGCGCCGGTCCGCTTCCCTGCCGACGGCGAATCGGCGTTCGCGCTGACATGGGCCGACCCGACAACCGCCGTCTACGCCACCGCGCCAACTGCCCCCTATGAACTGCGGCTCGCCGATCTCAACAATCCGATCCCCGCCGTCATCACCAGCGTCGGGAGCGGCACACCCACTTTCGACGCCCGCCGCACACCCTGACGCCTGGCACGCAACCCGGACGCCCGCCGGACGTATACCAGAATAAAGCGGCACACACCTGCCCGCCAGCATGGGCAGCGCATGTTTACTCTGGAAGGGAAGCACCGTATGGCAAAAAGGATGACACATCACCGCTCATTGTTCTGGCCGCTGGTGTTGATCGGCGTGGGGGTTATCTGGCTGCTGGGCGACCTCGGCCTCGTTTCCGCGATCAATCTGGCGATGCTGCTCCGCCTGTGGCCGCTGCTGCTGATCGCCATCGGCCTCGAACTTCTGTTCGGACGCGGCTCGCCAGCCACCAGTGCCATCATCGGCCTGGGGACGGTCGGGCTGGCGATCGTGCTCATGCTCGTCGGGCCGGCAATGGGCCTCGTCAGCAACCCCGAGATCCGTGCAGAACACTTCAGCGCCCCCCGCGACGACGCCAGCGCGGCCCGTGTTGATCTCGATCTGTCGCTGGGCACGTTCACCATCACCGCACTGAACGACTCCCCCAACCTGATCGAAGCCGATCTGACCTACCTCGGCGAGGTGGACTTTGCGGTCTCCGGGGAGCGGGAAAAGGTCGTCAGGCTGTCACAAACCAAGGAAGTCGAATTCAACTGGCCGTTCAGCCTCCTCAATTTCCCCTTCGGAAACAACGATCAGGAGCTGCACTGGTACGTCAGCCTGACACCGGCAGTACCCCTCGAATTGAACATCAACGGCGGCGTGGGGGACACCCGGCTCGATCTGGGCGATCTGCAAATCCGCGAACTGAATATCAACGGCGGCGTCGGCAAAACCGATCTGACCCTGCCCGCCCAGGAGGAACGCTACACGGCTTATGTGAACGGCGGCGTCGGTGAGCTGCAGATCACCATCGCCGAGAATGCAGATATCAACCTGAGCATCCACGGACGAGTCGGGCAGGTCACTATTGACGTACCGGACGGCGCGGCAGTGCGGCTGGAGGCAGATGGCGGCATCGGCGAGATCAACGCCGGGATCGGGCTGGTGCGCATCAGCGGTGATGAGAATAATCTGCTGGGCGATGAAGGTATCTGGGAAACGCCAGACTACCGGGACGCGGCCCGGCGCATCACGATTATTTCCGACGGCAGCGTCGGCGGCCTGACCATGCGCTGACCCACCGCCAGCGGCACGGCAAAAAAAGGGCATCCCCGGCGGGACGCCCTTTTTGTTTCCCCTGTTCCTGCGGTCTACTGTCCGCGCACCAGCGGGATCAGGTCTTCGCCGACCACGATCTGAATATCATAGATGGTGGCATTATCGCTGCCGGGACGAACGCGGGTGACAGGAATACCCATCAACGAGGCCAGCAAACGGGCGGTATAGGGATTGTTGGTGTAGTCCTTGATGATCGTCTCACGGTAATCGGAGGTGGTGGCGTTGCCGATCTCGGCGACGGTGAAGCCCTGCGATTCTAACCACGCCCGCGTATCGGTGGCGAGGCCCTGCGTCGTCGTGCCGTTGACCACGCTCAGCGTCACGTCCTCGCTGCTCGCCAGCCGCCGCAGGTCTTCCCGGCTGAGCTGCTCCGGGTTAAAGAGGTCCTGCACCAGATTGCGGATCGCATCACCGCGCAGGTAAAGCACCTGATCGCCGGATGCGGTGGTGACGAACTGCACGTAGTTGGCGTCCAGCACCGCCTGTGTGATGTTCTCCGGCGGGATATCCTGCGCCAGCAGGGCCAGGCTGATAATCTGCTCGAACGACAGCGTCGTCTGGATATTCTCCCGCACGGCCTCCCAGAGAGCCGGGGCCTGGCTGAGCAGGGCCTGCACCCCGCCCAGGCTCAGCACGCGGTCACGCAGCGCGAGGATCACCTGCTGCTGCCGCTGCGCCCGGTCGAAATCGCCGCCGTCTGTGTGGCGCACACGGGCATACTGCAAAAGCTGCTCGGCATTCATCTCCTGACAGCCCGGATCGAAATGCACGGTCATGATGCCGTAGCTGCCATCGGGATACTGCTCATCATGGATCGTGCGGGGGACACAGACTTCCACCGGCGCGATGGCATCCACCACCGTCAGGAACAGATCGAAATTAACGCGCACCGTGTGGTCAATATGAATGCCCAGGTTGCGCTCCACCGTCGCCGCCGCCAGCGCCGGGCCGCCGCCGGGGAACTGGAAGGCATCGCCGATGGAATTGGCCGTGTTGATGCGCCCCGGCTCAAAACCGGGGATGCTCACCCACAGATCGCGCGGAATGGACAGCATGGCCGCCGTGCGTCGGACGGGATCGAGGGTCAGTACGATCATGGTGTCCGTGCGGAAAGGGCCTTCCTCCCCGCGCCGCTGGTCAATGCCCAGCAGCAGCAGCGTGATCCGGTTGGGGTCAGACCAGGGCGTGTACGCCTCTGCGAGGGCAACTTCGGTTGCCTGCGGCTCCGTCTGCCCGGCGGGGTCTGCCGTCGGCGCGGCGGCAATATGCGTGGGCGTCGGCGTGGCACTGTGAAAAACGCCGACCGGCGTCGGCGAAGGACGCAGTCCCAGCGGATCGAAAAAAGAAAGTTCGGCAATATCGCTGGCCTCGATCGCCAACTGGCGCACCCCACTGTAGGCCACCACCGCCGCGCCCGCCGTCGCCGCCATGACCACGATCAGCAGAATCAGTATCATCCAGGGAGAAATTCGCATCTATTCGCTCACCCTATAATCGCTACCCGATATCTCATCTCCAGCGGGCGCATTATACCGCGTTCGCCCGCCGCCGCACGTCTCTCTTCAGGGCAACCGCTCACTGCCACATGGCCCAGGGATCGTCCGGGTCCCGCGCCCCATAGATGATCGTCAGCCGCACTTCGTCAACAAAAATGCGAAAAGCGTATTGATCCCCATTCAGGCGCATACGGGTTTTGAACGGCAGGCGCAGCCAGGCATAGGCAATCGCCCGGCGCTCCTCGCGTGTGGTCTCGGCCAGCAGAGATGCATACCAGCGCGGCAGGATGGCCCGCAGGTACGGCATATCCTCCACAAAGAAGCTGGCGATGATCAGCAGGACGGCCAGCAGCCCGAACACCACCGCCGTCCAGGGCGCAGGAATAAGCGGGGCAAGCAGCAGGCCCAGCCCACCAAGCACGCGCAGAAATCGCGGGAACGGATAGAGCAGGCGCTCGGTTCCGTAGCGCCGGAAGCGGGCCATGATCGGGTCTTTATACAGCCCGGAGATCATCGCGCCATAGTAAACCGCCGCCCCCCCCAGCGCCAGCACGGACAGCCAGTAAGCCCATGGGGGCATCGTTTTCCCTCGCCAGCAGCCTGTGGCTACTCACATTTGTGGATGTGGTAAAGCAGATTTCGCGCCGTCACGTAGAGATTTTCCGCCGAGTCGTCTACAGCCAGCCCGCTGAGGTCGCGGAAGCTCGTTCCCGTCGGGGCGCGGTAGCCCCGGATGAACGTCCCGGCCAGTGTCGTCTCATAAAACACCTGGTTGGCGGCATCCAGAATATAGAAGCCGGGCGAGATCAGGCCGGTATCGAGAAACATGGCATTGGCGCTGCCCAGCCGCCCCACACCGCCGCTTGGCAGGTTGGCGAACTGGAAGAAGGACGGCTCCCCGGCATAGAACTTGAGCATGGAGCCATCGCGCAGCAGAACATAAACATTGCCGGTCTGGTCAATAGCAAAGTCCACCGCATCGGAAAGATCGGGCCGATCATCGCCGACGAAATACTCTTCCGGCGCACCGGGATATTCGCCCCCGATCGGCTGGTAGCGCCATATCTGGTTGGCCGCCGGATCGAGGATATACAGCCGGCCCTGCCAGGTCTCGATCGCGATCGGTCGCAGCCAGCGGTCTGTGCCGATCAGCGCCTGAGCCGTCGCCGGGGGGAAGGTCGGCGAGTAGGAGACCAGCACGCCCGACCGCGAATCCAGCCCGATCAAGGCGCTGCGGCGGGCGACGCCGCCTTCGGTCAGCCAGGCGATATCCACCAGATTACGGATGACAAACTCACCGATCGAGTCGCCGCGCTGCACGATGATCTCGCTGTCACGGATCAGGGCATTGCCCGTCTCGTTCAACGTGTCCCGATAAATGATGCTGCGCTCCACGTCCAGCGTGTACAGGTTGACCCCGCCCTGCAGGATCGGGCCGCGCAGGTCCGCGCCCGGCTCAAAGCGGCGCAGCGGCGTCATCGGGCAGCGCACCACCCCGGCGTATTCATCCAGGTGGCTCTGCGCTTCTTCCCGCAGGGTCATCAGCGTGGGGTCATCCGGGCGGCGCGACGCACAGCGGTTCAGCCCCTCCAACACGCCAAACCAGGCCTGCTGCGGGTCCCCAGAGCCGTTCTCCTCAATCTGACGCGCCACTTCCGCCGCGATCTGCGCTTCCGAAAGGCACTGCTCAAAAGCGGTTTCGTCCCGCGTCGTCAGCGCCAGGGCCACCACCAGCAGCACAACCGCCACCGGGATCAGCATAGCCGCTGCCGCCGCCAGCGGAGTTGGCAGTGAAGGCGGCTTGCCCGGCTCCGGCTCCGGCAGTACTTTGTCCAGCAGACGGCGTGCCCGGCGCAGCCCATCAGAGAGCCACAGCAGCACCCGCTGCACCAGGTGCAGCAGCCGCCCACCCAGGCGGAAAATGAGGCTCCGTCCCCCCGTCTGGATCTCCGTCAGCGAAGGACGCGGCACCGATTCCGTGATGGCCTGCCGCCGGGATGCGCCGCGCTGCCATAAATGCCGGATACGGGCCATCAATGACGGTCGGGAGGGCTTTTTCGCCACGTCTTCATGCGGACTACCGGACACGGCAGCAGCCGGCTCCGGGCATTCGTGAGTGGCAGCCGATCGCGTTTGCACAGGGGCGGCAGCTTCCGGCGCGGACACAGGATCGGGGGCATCCGGCGTAATGAAGCGCATGACCAGCGCCGTCGCCGAGACAAGCGGATACGATTTCAACTGCGCCACCGTCTGCTGCACCTGACCGCTGCCCGCGGCTTTTGCCAGCTCCTCACGTGGAATATCCGTCAGCCCGGCATCGCTCAAAGCGGCCATATCCCCCGGCTGTACGGTGAAGCGGGCCAGCTTCAGGTCGGCCTCCGGCGCATAGCCCAGCGGCTGGCCGTTCGCCAGTTCCGGGTCCTGCAGATCATAGGGAAAAGTCTCAAACGCGCCGCCCTGCCACAGCAAGAACAGCCCCCCGCCCGTCCTGGCAATGTAAACATCCCGCTGGCGCAGCACCAGGCAGATCGCCTCCGCAAAGAACTGCTGATCGGGATGCTCCTGGTTGTGAGCGTAAAGATCGTCGTTGATCGACTCCAGCATCCCGCGCAGCGAAGTGGTCACCGCCCCATCGCTGGCAAAGTAGCGCTCCGCAGCCAGTTGGGCCATCCGCTCATAAAAATTGGCCTTCGCCAGG
>Ga0256841_1003974_pt1 | contig 10865 bp, 10 predicted proteins | sample 356308metaG_FD_185971 | JGI IMG/M metagenome (GOLD analysis project Ga0256841, IMG submission 185971) | Hydrothermal vent microbial communities from Mid Atlantic Ridge, Atlantic Ocean - 356-308 | ecosystem: Environmental > Aquatic > Marine > Hydrothermal vents | place: Atlantic Ocean: Mid...
CAGAAAGGCTAAAGTCGGTTATTTGTTGGTCATCGGTATTGTCAAGGTATCCTGATAAGTCAACGGTACCACCGTCTTCTAGGGTTAGGATGTTACCGGCAAGGCTGATTTGTTGGTCGTCGGTACCAATGGCTGCAATATCTACGGTTCTAGTTCCGCCATCTTCTAAGGTTAGTGTTAGGGTTGTTCCAGAAAGGCTAAAGTCGGTTATTTGTTGGTCATCGGTATTGTCAAGGTATCCTGATAAGTCAACGGTACCACCGTCTTCTAGGGTTAGGATGTTACCGGCAAGGCTGATTTGTTGGTCATCGGTTCCGGTGCCGTCTTGTAAGGCACTTAGGTCAACGGTTTGTGTATTGCCATTTTCTAAGGTGATGGTTAGAATATTGGTAGCATTGTCAAGGCTAAAAGCGGTAATGTTTTGATTGTCGGTATTGTCAAGGTATCCTGATAAGTCAACGGTACCACCGTCTTCTAGGGTTAGGATGTTACCGGCAAGGCTGATTTGTTGGTCGTCGGTATTAATATATAGGGATAAGTCAACAGTACCACCGTCTTCTAAGGTTAGAATATTTGTATTAGGGTCAAAACTTAATGTTTGGTCATCTGATCCGGTATTACATAAACTATTCCAAGTTCCTGTAAATTGAAATATACATTGTGCATCCGTATTATATACTAATGCTCCAATTAGTGGAGTAATGCTATTCATTTCAGCATTAGTGACTCTGGTTAAAACAAATGTTTTTGTAGTACTTTCTAATTCGAGAAGGGAAGAAGTGTCTATTGTGTTAGGGTTGTTACCTATTTTTACTTGTCCGTATATTGATGTAGAAATCAATAGAACAAATAAACAACTAAAAAATTTCATAGTAATAATAAGGTTTAGCGTATTAATCTAAACCCTAAACGGAGGAAATGTTAAAATATTATTAGTCTTGTCAAATATGTACTAAGAATTACTCGATTTCTGTTTTTACGAAATGAACTCATCTTGACTTTTTTGTTTCCTAAAAACTGATTGGAATTCGCCTATATTTTGTTACTTTTCTTATATAGCTATGCTATACTTTTCAAAAAGAGCCTCATCTGTGCAAATTTCATCTCATTTTCGGTTAAAAATGAAACGCTAAGATGAGTTCAATGTAATTTATCGAGGTGTCTTATTTATTAAGTAATTTTAATTTATGGGCATACTTTCTCAGCCAAAGCATGTCTTTTATATAAGGCATTATTTTGGGGTAAGGAACTTTAAAAATATAGTGGTTTTTTTCGGCGATGGCATAGATAATTTTCCAGTGCTTCTTAATGCTTTTTATCGCATCAAAATAGGTAGCATTTGTCGGGTCATAAATGTGTGTAGGCTCAGAGATAATGCCGTTTATTTCGAGTATTTTAAAATTTTTACCCTTCACCAATTCTTCAAAAGAATGGTATTTAATATCTAAGCGGCCAAAATACCAATTTTTAATTTGTTTGTTTAACCTGTCTAACATCTGCTCCAACTCTTCAGAGATTAAATGGTTGCCGTTGATAAATTGAGTGCCTTTTGAATGGTTGCCGATGACTGTTAGTTTTACTTTTTCGCCTTTTTCGGGAATACTGTGCATTTTTTCTTTATGAATGTTCTGTAAGAGCGTATAATATAGATAGGCGCGTTTATCTGCCAACACCAATTCTGAAAGGTTGGAAGTGCCATCTCCGGTAACGGTTAAAAATTTTTTTAGTGTTATGGAGGTAATTTTCCCTTTATCTTCATCGGGCATTCTATGATAAAAAATGCCACACTCATTTTCATAATCTACATATTCTTGGATAATGATAGAAATTTTATTTTTATCCAAATAACTCTTTAATTCGCTTTCTGAATCTATTTTTTTAACCAAATAGCCTCTAAAACCAATATCCGGTTTGGCAATTAACGGGAATTTTAAGTTTGATTTTTTAATGGATAGGAGCGTATCACTAAAAATATCGTTTTCAGAAACCAGAATACTTATCGGTTTGTACTTTTGTGGTACCAGTTGTAAGGTTTCAAATTTTGATTCTGTTCCGTTTCCTGAATATTTAAGGGCAGGGTTGGCCACTAAATACGAAACAAGATGTTTTGATTTGATGGCAGAAATGATATAAAAAGGAATCAACGGAACATAAAACATCAACGTTGGCCAATGTTCCCATTGTAATAATTTGGTAAAAAAAGATTTAGCTTTTCTCATTATCCTTTTCAAAAAGATAGTTACTTATTTTTAAGATACCTATCGCAGTAATTGTCATAGCTGCTATGGCCAGTATGATGCCTAATAGCAACCACAGAAATGTATGGCCTTTTTTTAATGCTTTAAAACCTATGGTTATTACTATCGGGGCAAAAAATAAAAATGGCAAAGCTATCGCTAAATATTTAAGTCCATTAAATATTGTAGGCTTATTATTTTTCATGGTGATAAGCATTTAAAGCGGCTCTTACATTACCATACTTTTGTAGTAATTTGTTGGCTAACCTTTCATCTATTTGTAATTCATTCATCAGCATTTTAGTACCCCTATCTACTAATTTGTTGTTAGACAGTTGCATATCTACCATTTTATTATCTTTTATTTTTCCTAACTGTATCATGGCAGAAGTGGTTAGCATATTCAACACTAATTTCTGAGCGGTTCCCGCTTTCATTCGTGAACTCCCCGTAACAAATTCGGGGCCTACTACTACAATAATAGGATATTTTGCTGTTTTTGCAAGAGGACTGTTATCATTACAGGTAATACAACCGGTAATGATATTATGTGAATTGCATTCTTTTAAAGCTCCAATAACATAGGGCGTAGTACCCGATGCAGCAATACCGATAACTACATCTTTATCAGAGACAGCATAAGATTTTAAATCTTCCCAACCTTGTGTGGTAGAGTCTTCTGCAAATTCTACAGCTTTGCGTATGGCTGTATCACCACCGGCAATAATGCCAATTACTAAATCGTAAGGTACGCCAAATGTCGGAGGGCATTCACTGGCATCAACAATACCCAACCTGCCGCTTGTTCCGGCACCTAGATAAAATAACCTTCCTCCTAATTTTAATTTTCGGACTATTTGTACTACTAATTTTTCAATTTGAGGAATGGCTTTTTCAACAGCATACGGAACTGTTTTATCTTCATTATTGATATTAGAAAGCAATTCCCTAATATTCATCTTTTCCAGATGATTATAGTTTGAATCTTTTTCTGTCGTTCTTATAAAACCCATGCCTCAAAAATATAAATTAATAAACAATTTTAACAGAAATGTTTGATAAAGTGACTTTAACAGAAATTTAGGGTCATAATATATATATCAACTTCATAAATCATATCAAATGGAAACAATAACAAATTCATTATCAAATTTTTACAATTCTATTGCTTCTGGAATGGGAGATTGGGGATTGAAACTAATAGGGGCATTAGCCTCCTTAATTATCGGCTTGTGGATTATCCGAATGTTGATGAAAGCCGTATCAAAGGTTTTTCAGACAAAACATGTTGATGAAACATTGCGCCCGTTTTTATTAACCTTAATTGGTTTTATACTAAAAGCCGTATTAATTATTTCTATTGCAGGCATTGTAGGGGTTCCTACCGCTACTTTTGCCGCATTAATTGCCGGTATTGGCATTGCTATTGGGGCTGCATTTAACGGTTCTTTAGGCCATTTGGCTTCCGGTGTTATGTTATTGATTTTTAGGCCCTTTGAAATAGGGGATTTGATTAAGACAAACGATGCGTTTGGGTTTGTAAAAGAAATTTCTGTTTTTGTTACCATTATTGAAACTTTTCAAAATGAAACCGAAATTATTCCGAATGGAGCCATTACCTCGGGTAAAATAACCAATTTAACAAGAATAGGAAACCTCCGTGTTGATATGCCATTTGCTATTAGATATGGTGCAGATATTGCGAAAGCTAAAGAAATTGTGCTAAATGTTTTACAATCTGATAAAAATGTAATGCAAGGTGAAGATACCAAACCGAGAGTAGCCGTTAATAATTTGGGTTTGAATAGTGTAGAATTATTGGCACTACCATATACCAATTGTGATACTTATTGGGATGTTTACTGGGATACAAGGCAAAAAATTGTAGAAGCGCTAGGCGCAGCCGGATATGAAGCACCACTGCCACAACGCGTGGTTACCATGGTGAAATAAGTTCTTATTTATAAGAAAAGAGGCCGTCTTATATAATGCTGAGACGGCCTCTTTATTTTTTCGTATCAATGATTTATTGTCTATACTGATTTTAGAATACTATTGAATGTATTACTAGGCCGCATAGCTTTTGTGACAAGTTCTTCATCGGGCTTATAATACCCTCCAATGTCTACGGGTTTGCCCTGTACTGAATTCAATTCTTCGATAATCGTAGCCTCATTTGTTTTAAGTTTTGTAGCAAGATCACTGAATATCGTTTGCAACGAAACGTCTTTATTTTGATTCACCAAGGCTTGTGCCCAATATAAGGCTAAGTAAAAATGGCTGCCTCTATTGTCGAGTTCGTTTACTTTTCGCGATGGGGATTTATTAGTATCCAATAATTTATCAGTGGCATCGTCTAAGGTCTCTGAAAGTATTATGGCCTTTCGATTTTTATTTTTTTCACCGAAAAATTCAAGGGAAGCGGCTAAGGCTAAAAATTCACCCAGCGAATCCCAACGCAAATGATTTTCTGCTAAGAATTGTTGTACGTGTTTTGGTGCCGAACCTCCGGCGCCTGTTTCAAAGAGGCCTCCACCATTCATCAGCGGAACAATAGAAAGCATTTTGGCACTGGTACCTAATTCTAAAATAGGGAAGAGGTCTGTTAGATAATCACGCAGCACGTTTCCGGTTACCGAGATGGTATCTTCGCCTTTTTTAACGCGTTCTAATGTAAATTGAGTGGCTTCTTCAGGAGATAAAATTTTAATATCTAAACCTTCAATATCAAAATCAGGCAAATATGCTTTTACTTTTTTAATCAATTGTGCATCGTGTGCCCTATTTTTATCCAACCAAAATACGGTTGGCATTTTTGTGACTCTAGCCCTGCTTACTGCTAATTTTACCCAATCTTTGATAGGGGCATCTTTGGCTTGGCACATCCTCCAAATATCGCCTTTTTCTACGGTATGTGACAGCAAAATGTTTCCTGAATCATCAACAATATTTACCGTACCATTTGAGGCTATTTCAAAGGTTGTATCATGTGAACCGTACTCTTCGGCTTTTTGTGCCATTAATCCGACATTAGAAACGGTTCCCATCGTTCTTGGGTCAAAAGCCCCATTTTTTTTACAGAAATCAATGGTAACTTGGTAAATTCCGGCATACGAACTATCCGGAATCACCGCTTTGGTATCTTGAAGTTCGCCTTTGGCATTCCACATTTTTCCGGAAGTACGAATCATGGCCGGCATTGATGCATCAATAATTACATCGCTGGGAACATGAAGGTTGGTAATGCCTTTATCTGAATTTACCATGGCCACAGCAGGGCCTTGTTGGAAAGCATCTGCAATATCTTTTTCAATTTCTTTGCGTTTGGCTTCGGGCAATTTTTGAAGTTTTGCCAATAAATTTCCAAAACCATTATTTACATCCACGCCAATTTCATCTAAAAGGGCTTCGTGTTTCTTAAAAACAGGTTCAAAAAATACGCGTACGGCATGCCCAAAAATAATAGGGTCAGAGACTTTCATCATAGTGGCTTTCAGGTGCAATGAAAACAAAACACCTTTAGCTTTGGCATCGGCTATTTGTTCTTTAAGGAACTGTAACAATGCTTTTTTACTCATTACGGTGGCATCGATAATTTCACCGGCCAATAGTGGAGTATTTTCTTTTAAAACGGTACGCTTGCCTTGCGTATCAATATGTTCTATGGTAGCATTGGTAGCGTGGCCTAGGGTAACTGATTTTTCATTGTGGAAAAAATCACCGGCCGTCATCGTAGCAACATGTGTTTTTGAGTCGGCACTCCAGGGGCCCATCGTATGGGGATTTTTTTTGGCATAATTTTTTACGGCTTTAGGAGCCCTGCGGTCTGAATTACCTTCGCGGATAACGGGGTTTACGGCACTGCCTTTTATTTTATTATAACGTTGTTTGATGATTTTTTCGGCATCATTTTGAGGCTCATCAGGATAATTGGGGAGTTGGTACCCTTTTGCTTGCAATTCTTTTATGGCGGTTTTTAATTGTGGAATGGAAGCACTGATATTGGGGAGTTTGATGATATTGGCTTCGGGTTTTTTTACGAGTTCACCCAATTCGGCAAGTGCATCTGACACTTGCTGTTCATCGGTTAAAAAATCTGGGAAAGCTGCTAAAATTCTAGCAGCCAATGAAATATCTTTGGTTTCTAAGCCAATTTCTGAAGATTTGGTAAATGCTTGTACTATGGGTAAAAAAGAACGGGTTGCTAAAGCTGGGGCTTCATCTGTTTTTGTATAAATTATAGTCGCTTTTTTTGACATCGGTATATATTTTTTCTATGGATTAATTTTGAAATGCCTTCTTATGGTAAAGGCTTACAAATTTACGAATTAATACTTGATTTTTTAATTAAAGACCTTATGGTTTTAAAAAAAAATCAGGTTTTTTGAGGGTAGAGCCGTATTTCAATAAAAGGTATCGGAGTTTTGTAATAGGGCATAAAAAAAGCACCTTATGGTTGTAAGGTGCTTTCGGGGTATTGTTCTCAATAAGTAATTTTTATCATTAAGGAATTGTGCGCTAAACACTGATTATGAAATTATTAAAGAACAATATAATCTTGAATCTAAATATGCTCATAGTAAATCTTCAATTTCATAGCAAACTACAAAGGGGAAAAATTTATATTTAGATTACAATGGTTGTAAAAATACACTATAAAGAAATAAGTAAGGGTTTTTTAGCTAATCAACTTGCTAACAGTTTTTTAACATAAGTTATTAACAATTGTTAATAAGTAAGTTTTCTTATAAAAAACTAAAGCCATAATAGAAATTGCTTTCTATCATGGCTTTTAGCTGAAACGTTTAGCACAAGTTTGCAAATTACTTTCATAACTACAATTTACCATTTGTTAAAACAGTATCCTTTGCTAAACCTTTCTTTAAAATATCTTTATAGGAGTTTAAAATAATAACGGAAGCTACTCTTTCTTACTTCTACCAAAGATATTTTAAATCTGTTTTTAATCGTTTTTTAATACTTCCAATTATTCATGCTAAACACTTGGCTATATATATACAACTCTTAAAAACAAAAAGAACGTTCTTCTTAGAAATTACAATCGTGTATGTTTAGTTTACTTCCGATTCAATCGAAATCTCCTCTTAGGCGCACTAAACTGCTAACCCTCTTGTTCATTTCTTGTACAAAGATAAGAAGAGCCTGTTGCAAAAAACAAATAATTTGCTTTGAAGTTATTAAGAAGATATGAATAGGGTTTATAAACAATTGTTAATATAAAAACCCTATTTCTTTTCTTGAAATAGGGTTTGTACTATTTTATACGCCAATAAGATTATGCCCTTGTTTCTTTAATTCTTGCTTTTTTACCGGTAAGGTTTCTGAAATAGTAAATTCTCGCCCTTCTCACTTTGCCTTTTCTATTCAATTCAATTTTTTGTATTGCCGGTAAGTTAATTGGGAAAATACGTTCAACGCCAATGGTACCTGACATTTTTTTGATGGTAAAGGTTTCCGTAGCTCCTGAGCCCCTTCGTTGTATCACAACACCTTTGAAAAACTGGGTACGTTTTTTTTCACCTTCTTTAATTTCGTAATATACGGTAATAGTATCACCGGCAGAAAAATTAGGAATTTCTTTTTTTGCTACAAATTCATCTTGTACAAACTTTACTAAATCTCCCATTTTTATAATTTTAATGATTTTTCATAAATCAACATTCACGATTTTCGTCAGAGGTTAATTTTGAGTGTGCAAATGTAATAAAAAGTTTTTGAAGAAAAATAAAAGCATTCAAATTATTTTTCTAGGCTACAAAAAGGCGCTTATTTTTTTGCAAAGAGTTGATAGCTAATTTATTAATCTGTCAAATATGTTTTTTATAAATAGGTGTTTAACAGTGCCAATACCTCTTGTTTACAGTTAGTTGCCTTTTAGTAAATCAGGGCGGATGGCTTGGGTTCTCTCCAAGGCTTTTTGATGCCGCCATTCATCAATTTTTTTAAAATTGCCTGATAATAAAACATCAGGTACCTTATGGTTGTGATAGTTAGACGGTCGGGTATATACAGGAGGGGCCAATAGCCCATCTTGAAATGAATCTGTCAACGCAGAAGTTTCGTCTCCCAATACTCCGGGAATCAATCTAATTATACCATCACACAATACGGCAGCTGCCAATTCGCCACCACTCAATACATAGTCGCCTATAGAAATTTCTTTGGTGATATACAGCTCCCTTACACGTTGGTCTATACCTTTATAATGACCGCAAAGAATGATAATATTTACTTTTAGCGAAAGTTCATTGGCAGTTTGTTGATGCAGTATCGTGGCATCCGGGGTCATATAGATTATCTCGTCATAGTCTCTTTTGGCTTTTAGCCGGCCGATACACTTTTCAATGGGCTCAATCATCAATACCATTCCGGCACCACCGCCAAATGGGGCATCGTCAATTTTACCGTAATTGTTTACGGCATAATCACGAAGATTGTGAAAATGGATACTTACCAACTTTTTGTCAATGGCTCTTTTTATGATGGAGTGTTCAAACGGACTCTTAATCAACTCCGGTGAAACAGTAATGATATCTATTCGCATAGGGCAAAGGTAGTAGTTTTACCTTTATGATAAAACTTGATATATCTTTACTAATTGAAATTTATTATGTGAGCCGCTTTTAAAAGGTTATACTTTAAATTAGGTGGAAATTTGTGTATTTTATATTCTAATTACTGCCGTTTGGCTAAATGTTTTTGGCAGTTAAAAAAATCAAAGTATTATTGGATAACTAAACTATAAACTTATGGAATTTGTTAAATTTAGAATTGTTTTAAAAAACTTTCTCTTAGTATTTATAGGGATATTAAGTATTCAGGCTTGCCAACAACCGGCCAAAGAAATTATTTTTCCTCAAACCGACTTGACTGCGGCGGTCCTGATTCCGAAACCACAAACCATAGAAGCTACCCACAGTGCTTTCGGATTGGATAAAAATACGGTGATTCAAACCGCAGATTTTAATACCATCGGAACCTACCTTTCAAAAAAAATAAAAGCGCAAACGGCATTGACACTTCCGGTAAATCAGGATACCAAAGCGAATAAAGTTATTTTTATAAAAAAAGGGGCTAACAATACAGTAAAGGATAAAGAAAGTTATCAACTAACGATTTCTAACGATTCTTTGATATTGGAAGCCGCAACCGCTGAAGGTGCTTTCAGGGCGGTTCAAACCATACGCCAGCTAATTCCCCAAACCGCTAATGATACCTTGACAGATCATAAAATGTGGCTGCTGCCCACCGGAACGATTTTGGACCGGCCTAATTTTGGATATAGGGGGTTTATGTTAGATGTGGCACGTCATTTTTTTAGTGTTAGTGAAGTAAAAAAACAACTAGACATATTGGCTTATTATAAAATAAATGTATTGCATTTACATTTAACCGATGACCAAGGATGGCGTATAGAAATCAAATCGTGGCCTAAATTAACAGAAGTTGGCGGTATCAGTGAAGTTGGCGGTGGCAACGGCGGTTTTTATACCCAAGGTGACTATAAAGAATTGGTGAGGTATGCTGCTGAGAGATATATAATGGTAATTCCTGAAGTAGATATGCCGGGGCATACCAATGCGGCTTCTTTTTCCTATCCTGAATTAAATGGTAACGGTAAAACACCTAAAAGATATATAGGCACCGAAGTTGGCTTTAGCACTTTTAACGCCCATGAAAAGGTAGTGTATTCCTTTATTGATGATGTGATAAGAGAAATTGCTGCCATTACTCCCGGTCCATATTTTCATATCGGTGGCGACGAAAGCCATGTTACTCCCAAAAAAGACTATGTCTATTTTGTAGAAAAGGTTGAAAAAATTGTTCAAAAACACGGAAAAATTATGATTGGATGGGATGAAATTACACAAGCTAAAATTGATTCAACAAGTATTGCACAATATTGGAATACTCCTGAAAATGCATTGAAAGCGGCAAAAAACGGAATGAAAGTAATTTTATCACCGGCAAAAAAAGCCTATTTAGATATGCAATACGACAAGCATTCTAAATACGGATTGCATTGGGCGGCATATATTTCGGTAGATTCTGCGTATCAATGGGTTCCTGAGAATTATATCAAAGGCCTGCCCAAAGAAACTATTTTAGGCATAGAAGCGCCCCTTTGGTCAGAAACTATTTTTGATAGTAATTCACTAGAATATTTAGCTTACCCTAGATTGATTGGCTTTGCCGAATTGGGTTGGACAAACAAAGAAAACCTAAACCTGAACGATTATAAAAAACGTTTGGCCAAACAACGTTATTTTTTGGATAAAAAAGAAATTAAGTATTATTCGTTGGAATAATGGGATGGTGATTTACAGGGAAATAGTATGGTGTAGGCTTTTTTGTTATTTAAAGCCCTTAGTGTTAGATAATATTTTTTAAACATAAGCATATTCGATGCCATCGAGTTGCTGTGTCATTAAAGGGAATTTTCTGAATACTTCGTTGATTTTGTCTTGATTAACATACTTTTTATTCCCTCTAAATTTGAAACCGTATTTTTTCATTAAATAATTATCCCTACTGTCATAATAGGTATTTAAGAATAGATTGTTAAAATGTATAGAGAAATTTTAGCATTTATTATATATAGTTAAT
>Ga0256841_1003975_pt1 | contig 10865 bp, 8 predicted proteins | sample 356308metaG_FD_185971 | JGI IMG/M metagenome (GOLD analysis project Ga0256841, IMG submission 185971) | Hydrothermal vent microbial communities from Mid Atlantic Ridge, Atlantic Ocean - 356-308 | ecosystem: Environmental > Aquatic > Marine > Hydrothermal vents | place: Atlantic Ocean: Mid...
TGTTTTTGCATGATAGCGTTATGGCTTGTCTCCCTGCCGGTGGCGGCGGGCGTGGGCCAGTTTTCCGCTGTTGGCATGCAAGCGGTTGAGGCGTCTGTACAGTTGCCTGAGGTCAAAGCCGTGACAGACGGTCACCATTGTGCCCATCAGTGTTCCTTGTGTATGGCGGCATTTTTTTCTTGTGGTGACGGCGGCTGCGGCGGTGCGGCGTTGAATGTGGCGGCTGATTTGTCCACTGAGTTTATTGTCTCGGGTGAAATGCCCGAGGTTTTCGCCTATTCCTTCCAAAGTTCCATTTTTCCTCCACCAGGAAAACCTCCCCGAATCCTCGCTTGACAATCTCACCGGCCTAGCCGGTGTTTGGACTGGTTTGCGTGCTGCGCAAACCGGGTCGATTGTTCCATGCGAGGTGATTCATGTTCCCAAAATGGTTGTTCTGCCTGTGTCTAGTATTGCAGGCTGCAGCTGTCGCGGCTGGTTCTTCCAGCCCAGACACGGCTGAAAAAAATTCGTTACCCCTTGAGTCTGCATTGCGGCAGGCGGAAAGCGCCAACCCGTCGTTGGCGGCCATCCGTGCCCGTTATCAAGCGCTCAAGGCAGTTCCCCCTCAAGCTGGCAGTCTGCCGGACCCGGTGGTGAGTTTCAATGCGCTCAATCTGCCGGTGGATACGTTCGATATTCCCCAGGAGGCCATGACCCAACTACAGTTTGGAGTCAGTCAGGCATTTCCCTTTCCAGGCAAACTCAAGCTCAGGGAAGAAGCGGCCCAGTGGGAAGCCAGGGCCGCGGGAGATGATGTGGATGAATGGCGGCTTAGACTGTTGCGCGACGTGGCGGTGCTGTGGTGGCGGTTGTTCTATCTCGACCGGGCGCTGGAAATTATCGTTGCCAATCAGGAGTTGCTGCGTCAGTTCGTCGAAATTGCTCAGACCAAATACAAAGTAGGTCAGGGCTTGCAGCAGGATGTTTTGCTGGCACAACTGGAACTGTCACGCTTGCTGGACCAGGAGTTGCAATTAATGGGCCTGAGAAGCCAAGACGCAGCCCAATTGAATGCGCTGCTGGATCGTTCAGCCGATGCGCCTTTAAATCTTCCGAGAGACGTGGAACGAAGCTTGCCGGAGAATCCGCCGGAACCTGAGTTATTTGCCCTTGCGGAACAGTCACGGCCGCTGTTGGCCAGAATTCACAAGCAAATTCAAGCCGCCCGGAGCCGGGTCAAGCTGGCGAAAAAAGATTTCTTGCCGGATTTTAAAGTCGGTGCCTTTCATGGCTTTCGCAGCGGTCAAAATCCCGACGGCACGAGCCGGCCCGACTTTTTGACCTTGAAGTTGAGCATGAACGTCCCCTTGTATTTCGCTACCAAACAGTCCAAAGCCGTGGATCAGCGCCAAAGCGAACTCCTGCGGGAGCAATTCCAATGGCAGGATACCTGGAACCGGGTGCGGGCCGAGATTTCATCAGCGTTGGCCGATTACCACCGCGCCCGCAACCAGGTAGTGTTGTTCGACAAGGGCATCATTCCCCAGGCTCGTCAAACGGTGGCCTCTATGCTGGCCGGTTACCAAGTCAATAAGGTGGATTTCCTCAACCTGGTGCGTTCTCAACTCACCCTTTACAACTATGAAGTTCAATATTGGAAGACCCTGGCAGAGGCCCGACAGTCCCTGGCGAGACTGAAGGCTGCGGTGGGAAGACCTGTGATCACTGAAAAAAAGGAGGCAATTGATGTCAATTAAATGGGTGCTGATCATCGTGCTGACCCTGGGGCTGGGATTGGCTGCTGGCTTCTGGCTTGGCGGCATGCGGCCGCAAACGGTTGCACCAGTGATGGAGGGGGATGAAGACGGTTGCGAGCCCATGTTTTACCGTCATCCCATGAATCCGTCCGTCACTTCCAAAACCCCGGCCAAGGACGAGATGGGGATGGATTATGTGCCGGTCTATCCGCCGGGATGTCCTGGGGCGGCCACCGAAAGCGGTGGCCCGCCGGGAACCGTGGTCATCGATCCTACCGTGGTTCAGACCATTGGGGTGCGAACAGCCAAAGTGCGGCGGCAGGACTTTTCCAATCCCATTCATACCGTGGGCCGGGTAACTTACGACGAAGATCTGCTCGCCCGCCTCCATCCCAAGACTGAAGGGTGGGTGGAAAAGTTGTTTATCAGCGAGACCGGGGAATTTGTCGCCAGGGATGATGAGCTTTTGAGTCTTTATTCGCCTCAGCTGGTAGCCAGCGAGCAGGAGTATCTGTTGGCGCTCAAGAGCCTCAAGGCACTGAAAGACAGCCCCTTTCAGGATATCCGTCATGGTGCCCGAGAATTGGTGAAGACAGCTCGTGAACGATTGGAGCTGCTGGATGTGCCGGCGCATCAGATCCGGGAATTGGAACGTACCAGTAAGATTATCAAGAATCTCCACATTCACTCCCCTGTGGATGGGTATGTCGTTCACGTGGGGGTTCGGGAGGGGCAGTATGTCACCCCCCAGACGGAATTGTACATGGTGGCGGATTTGCAGAAGGTCTGGGTCTATGCCGACATCTACGAATACGAACTACCTTGGGTCAAGGTGGGCGACCCGGCGGAGATCCGTCTGACTGCGGTGCCCGGGCGGGTATTCAAGGGTGAGGTGGTCTATGTCTATCCCTATGCCGACGCCAAGACGCGCACCGTCAAGGTTCGGCTGGAGTTCGACAATCCCGATTTGGTTCTCAGGCCCGAGCTTTTTGCCAACGCTACGATTCATACCCGCCCGAAAAAGGCGGTTTTGGCGATCCCCAGTGAAGCGGTGGTGCGCACGGGGTTGAAAGAACATGTGTTTGTGGTGAGGGGGCCTGGCAAGTTCGAACCCCGGTCTGTGACCTTGGGGGTCCCTTCCAATGGGATGGTCGAAGTGGTGGCGGGTTTGTCGGAGGGTGAGGAGGTGGTCGTCTCCAGCCAATTCCTGATTGATTCTGAATCCAAGTTGCGTGAGGCCATGCACAAATTTACCGAGCCGGCGCGATCTGAATCTTCCCCCGCCTCGTCGATGGGACGCGAGGGGGAAAAGGGGCAAGTTATGGAGAATATGCCAGGGATGAAAATGGATATGAATATGAATGGTAAAAGCGTTGGTGTTCCAGCGGCCACTCAGGAAACGAGCCACACCGGAATGGCAGGCGGAAAATCCATGCAGGGAATGCCGATGCACCATGGCAAGGAGGATATGCCGGCGATGCAGCCCGAAGGGGAGAATGCTCATGATTGAAGGATTGATTAACGCTTCCCTCCGTGACCGCCTGCTGGTGCTGATTGCTGCGGCATTGTTGTTGGCGGGTGGGCTGTGGAGTTTGAAAAACACACCCTTGGATGCCATTCCCGATCTGTCGGATGTTCAGGTCATTGTGTTTACCGAGTATCAAGGCCAGGCGCCTCAGGTGGTGGAGGATCAGGTCACCTATCCCTTGACCACGGCCATGCTGGCGGTGCCCAAGGCACAGGTGGTGCGGGGGTATTCCTTCTTCGGTTATTCGTTCGTCTACATCATCTTCGAGGACGGCACCGACATGTACTGGGCCCGCAGCCGGGTGCTGGAGTATCTCAACTATGTCGCCGGCCGCCTGCCGCCGGGCGTGACGCCCTCCCTGGGGCCGGACGCCACCGGCGTCGGCTGGGTCTACGAATACGCCCTGGTGGACAGGAGCGGCGAGCACGACCTGGCCGAACTGCGCTCGATCCAGGACTGGTACCTGCGTTACGCCCTCCAGACCGTCCCCGGTGTGGCCGAAGTGGCCGCCATCGGCGGTTACGTCAAGCAGTATCAGGTGGAGGTCGATCCCAATGCGCTACTGGCCTACAACATTCCCTTGGCCAAAGTCAAACACGCAATACAGCGCTCCAACAACGACGTCGGCGGGCGCTTGATTGAGATGTCGGAGACTGAATACATGGTTCGGGGCCTGGGCTATATCCAGTCCCTGGCCGACATCAAATCCATTCCGGTGGGGGTGGATGCCGATGGGACTCCGATACGCTTGCGTGATGTGGCTCACATCCAACTGGGGCCGGAATTGCGCCGGGGATTGGCGGAGCTCAACGGTGAGGGTGAGGTGGCCGGCGGCATCGTGGTGATGCGCTTCGGCGAAAACGCCCTGGCCACCATCCGCAAGGTGCGGGAAAAACTGGAGGAGCTCAAGATCGGCCTGCCGGAAGGGGTTGAGATTGTGCCGGTGTATGACCGCGGTGACCTGATTGAACGGGCGGTGGCCAATCTGCGCGACAGCCTGCTGCAGGAAATTCTCATTGTCAGCGTGGTGTGCGTGGTGTTCTTGCTCCACGTGCGCTCGGCGTTCGTGGCCATCCTGGTGCTGCCGTTGGGGATTCTGGCCGCCTTCATCATCATGCTGGCCCAGGGGCTCAACGCCAACATCATGTCGTTGGGCGGCATTGCCATCACCATCGGCACCATGGTGGACGGTGCCATCGTCATGATCGAGAACGCTCATAAACATCTGGCCCGGGCGGCGGAAGAGAAAGGGGCGGAACTGACCCTGGTAGAACGCTGGCAAGCGATAGGCGAGGCCGCCCGGGAAGTGGGGCCGGCGTTGTTTTTCTCCCTGCTGGTAATTACCGTTTCCTTTCTGCCCATCTTTACTCTTCAGGCCCAGGAGGGACGCCTGTTCAAACCGCTGGCTTTTACCGCCACTTATGCCATGGGCGCCAGCGCAGTGCTGGCCATTACCCTGGTTCCGGTGATGATGGGTTATCTGATCCGGGGACGGGTGCTGCCGGAGGAGAAAAACCCCCTCAACCGCCTGCTTCATGCCATCCATACGCCGCTTTTGAGATTGGCGATCCGTTTCCGTATTCTCAGTTTGCTGCTGGCGGCCTTACTTTTGGGAATCACGGTGTATCCCCTCTCCAAATTGGGCAGTGAATTCATGCCCCCCCTGGACGAGGGTGATATTCTCTACATGCCGACCACTTTCCCCGGCGTTTCCATCACCAAGGCCAAGGAGATACTGCAGCAGACCGATAAGATCCTCAAAACCTTCCCCGAGGTGCACCATGTCTTCGGTAAGGTGGGACGGGCCGAATCTGCCACCGATCCGGCGCCGCTGTCGATGATCGAAACCACGGTGCGCCTCAAGCCCCGGGAAAAATGGCCCGATCCGACCAAGACCACCCAGGAACTGATGGCGGAGATGGACAAGGCGATCCGCTTTCCCGGCATCGCCAACGCCTGGACCATGCCGATCAAGACCCGCATCGACATGCTCTCCACCGGCATTAAGACCCCCATCGGTATCAAGGTGTCGGGACCGGACCTGGCCGAACTACAGAAGGTCTCCGAGGCCATCGAGCGGGCCATGAAGACCCTGCCGGAAACCCTCTCGGCCTTTGGTGACCGGGCAGTGGGCGGTTACTACGTGGATTTCGGGATCGACCGTTTCGAGGCGGCCCGCTATGGTCTCACCGTGGGTGATGTCCAGGACGTGATTCAGAGCGCCATCGGTGGCATGAACGTCACCTGGACCGTGGAGGGCCTGGAGCGATACCCGGTCAATCTGCGCTATCCCCGCGCCTTCCGCGACAATCTGGAAATGCTCAAGCGAGTATTGGTACCTACCCCGACCGGGGCGCAGATTCCTTTGTCTCAGGTGGCGGAATTGAAGCTGCGCCGGGGGCCGCCGTCGATCAAGAGCGAAGGTGCCCGGCCCAATGCCTGGATCTATGTGGATATCGACACTTCCGATATCGGCGGCTTTGTGGCCAAGGCCAAAAAAGTACTGGCCGAACAGGTGGACATTCCGCCTGGCTACACGGTGAGCTGGTCGGGGCAGTTCGAATACATGGAGCGGGCCAAGGCGCGTTTGCAATTGGTGGTGCCATTGACGCTGCTGATCATCTTCCTGTTGTTGTACTTCAACTTCCGCAACCTCAGCGGGCCGGTGGTAGTGATGATCTCCATTCCCTTTGCTCTCATCGGCGGTATCTGGCTGATCCACTGGAACGGCTACAACATCTCCGTGGCAGTGGCTGTGGGCTTCATCGCCCTGGCGGGGATGGCCGCCGAGATCGGCGTGTTGGTGCTCAGCTTCATCAACCAGGAGGCGGAACACATGCGTCATGCGGGTGCCGGAGATCCGCCCTCCAGCACTTCCTTGCGGCCGCTCTCGACCGACGAGGTCTGGCAGGCCGTGGAGCACGGTACTTCGCTGCGGGTGCGGCCGGTGGCCATGACTGCCATTTCCACCATGGCCGGTCTGGTGCCGCTGATGTGGAGCCAGGGCGCTGGAGCCGATGTGGCCCAGCGCATCGCTGCCCCCATGCTCGGCGGCATGTTCACGGTGATGGTGCTGAACCTGGTGATCCTGCCGGTGATCTACGGCTGGGTGCTGCAATGGTTGGAGCACAGAAAACGACGTAGCACAAACTAACAGGATAGATTCGATACAATGAATTCTTACAAGGTATTACTCTATGAGGTGTGATCATGGAAACAACCACAATTGTCACCAGTAAAGGACAAGTAACCATCCCGAAAGAAATTCGTCAAAAACTTGGAATCCGAAAAGGTACTCGTATCGAATTTATTTTGCTGGATGGCCGGGTGGAACTGAGGATACACAGCCCACCCGCGGACATTCCTCAAACCGGTTTTGGATTAATAAAAAGCAAACGCAAGCCGGTGCCTGCCGATTTTGATCCTGCGGAATTGCTCAAGGATGAATCATGATTGGGTTGGACACCAATGTTTTGGCACGCTATTACATTGAAGATGAAGGTGATCACGAGGCGCAGCATCAGCGGCAGGCGGCAAGGGCGTTGATAGAAGGGGGGGAGGCGCTAGCTGTCTGCAAAACCGTCTTGTTGGAATTTGAATGGGTAATGCGGGGGTATTACGGTTTTAAGCGCAAAGAGATCGTTCGGGTGCTGGAGCATTTACTTGCTTTACCCCACGCCGAAATAGAAGAAAGGGGACAGGTGGAACGGGCGCTGTCTCTTTACCGGGAAGGTTTCGATTTTGCCGATGCGCTTCACCATGCCGCATACGAGCACTGTAATCGTATGGCAAGCTTTGATGACCGCAAATTTTCCCGCAGGGCCAAGCGCTTGGGTTTGTCGCCTTCTGTGTTTATTCCTCGGCACTCATAAAATCAAGGGAGGAGGAACGGAAATCCCCTCCCTAAATAGTCATTCAATTCGGAAGGAGTCGTCTTATGAGACATTCTGCATCACTCAGCGCCGCTGGCCAAGCAACCGGCCTGTTCCTGGCCATCAGCTATACCCTGTGCGTGATTTGCTGCTTGCTGTTTCCCGGGCATCAGCTGTATTTGGATTGGCAGAAATGGCTGCCGGGGTTTTCTTGGCTGAGTTGGCCGAGTTTTTTTGTTGGCTTGGTGGAAAGTTATGCTTATGGCTGGTATTTCGCTCTGATCTGGGTTCCCCTATATAACTTTTTTTTGCGCACCGATTGGTTGGGGATTTTTCGTGCTTCCGCCGCCGAACCGCTCCCACCTGGATGTGCTTGTTGTACTGTTTGCCGGTGTCCCGCCCATCCCGATGTTTACTCCAATCAACCTGGTTTCTGCCCGGAGTGCGCCAGGCCGCTGGAACCGGAGACGGATTATGCCCTCGAGGCGAAAGAATACACTTGCCCAATGCACCCCGAGGTGCGGCAAATTGGGCCCGGGTCGTGCCCAAAATGTGGCATGACCCTGGAACCGGTCAAGCCGGAAAAGGCACTGGAAAAGGTTGAATACGTTTGTCCCATGCATCCCGAGATTGTCCGTCCTGTGCCTGGCAACTGCCCTATTTGCGGGATGACGCTGGAGCCCCGTTCAGTATCCCCTATGGCCGCCGAGGAGGAAAACTCTGAACTTATCGATATGAGCCGGCGTTTCTGGATTGGCCTGGTATTGGGACTGCCAGTGGTGATCCTGGCCATGCTCCACGATCTGGCGCCTTCGGCCTTGCCGGAATTTTTGACTTCCCGCAGGTTGCAATGGCTCGAGCTGTTGCTGGCGACTCCAATAGTATGGTGGGCGGGGTGGCCCTTTTTCGTGCGTGGCTGGGCTTCCATCGTATTGCGGCGCTTGAATATGTTCACCCTGATCGCCCTGGGTATCGGCGTGGCCTGGGGTTACAGTACGGTGGCGGTGCTGTTTCCCGGCCTGTTTCCGGAAACTTTGCGTACCGGTGAAGGATGGGTGCCGGTTTATTTCGAGGCGGCAACCGCCATTACCGTGTTGGTGTTACTGGGCCAAGTGCTGGAGCTCAAGGCACGGAGCCGGACCAGCGCGGCCATCAAAATGCTGCTGGGATTGGCTCCCCCGGTGGCCCACCGGATAGATGAAAGCAGTGGCAGCGTCGAAGATATCCCCCTGGATCAGGTCCGGGTGGGAGATATTTTGCGCGTCAAGCCGGGCGAGAAAATTCCAGTGGATGGGGTGGTCATTGAGGGTCACAGTAGTGTGGACGAGTCCATGCTGACCGGCGAGCCTATCCCGGTGGAGAAGGGGCCGGGGGATAAGGTGGTGGGTGCGACGGTTAATGGTACAGGGACGTTGTTGATCGAGGCCCAGAAAGTGGGTGCTGATACATTGTTGGCACAAATTGTCCGCCAAGTCCAGGAGGCCCAGCGCAGCCGGGCGCCGATTCAGCGTCTGGTAGATGTGGTGGCGGCCTGGTTTGTGCCCATCGTCATCGCCGTGGCGGTTCTGACCTTTATTGCCTGGAATCTATGGGGGCCAGAACCCCGCTTGGCCCATGCCATCATCAACGCCGTGGCGGTGTTGATCATTGCCTGTCCCTGTGCCTTGGGACTGGCGACCCCCATGTCGATTATGGTGGGCGTCGGCCGCGGCGCGCTTGAAGGGATTTTGATCAAAGATGCCCAGGCCCTGGAAACCATGGAAAAAGTGGACACAGTGGTGGTGGATAAGACCGGCACTTTGACCGAAGGCCGGCCAAAACTGACGGCGATAGAAGCGGCGGATACCGATGAGGACAGGTTGCTGACGCTGGCGGCAGCCCTGGAGAGAGTCAGCGAACATCCCCTGGCGGTCACCATCGTGCGGGCAGCCGAGGAAAAAGGTTTGAACTTGCCGCCAGTGGAAGGATTCCGGTCGCTGACTGGCCGTGGGGTGGTGGGTAAGGTGGACGGGCATGAGGTGGCCCTTGGCAATACAAAACTGATGGAGACGCTGGAGATTCATCTTGGGGATGTGGCATCCCGTGCCGAGCAATTGCGCAAGGAAGGGCAGACCGTTATGTTTGTCGCCGTAGATCATCGTATCGCCGGCCTCATCGGGGTTTCCGATCCTGTCAAGGAAACCACCTTGGATGCTTTGCAAATTCTCCGCGATGAGGGCATGGAGGTGGTCATGGCCACGGGTGACAGCCGCACTACGGCTCAAGCCGTGGCCACCAAATTGGGTATCCATCAAGTCTACGCCGAAGTATTGCCGGAACACAAAACGGAAATCGTCAAGCGTCTTCAGGCCGAAGGCCGGAAGGTGGCCATGGCTGGCGATGGCGTGAATGATGCGCCAGCTTTGACGCAGGCTGATGTCGGCATTGCCATGGGGACGGGCACCGATATCGCCATGGAGAGCGCCGACATTACTTTGGTGAAGGGCGACCTGCGTGGCATTGCCAAGGCCCGACGGCTATCACGGGCGGTCATGGGCAATATTCGCCAGAATCTGTTTTTCGCTTTTGTCTATAACGCCTTGGGTGTGCCGGTGGCTGCCGGGGTCTTGTATCCATTCTTTGGCATTTTGCTGTCGCCCATCATTGCTGCTGCCGCCATGAGCTTGAGTTCGGTATCAGTGGTATTGAATGCTTTGAGGCTGCGGCGGGTGCGGTTGTAAATTTGGAGGAAAACCCATGTTAGTTGCAGTGTCGACTGCAGAAGAGGCACGAGCGATTTTAACATTTTTGCAAGCAGCCAATTGACTGCCCTGTTTGGGCTGTCGTCCGGGTTTGCCGGTTTTTTTTCGGCAAGGAGGTAACGGATGCGTCAGTTTGTAAAGTCTCTCACGGTGGTGCTGGGGGTTGCCCTGGTGTGCTCTTTCGTAGTCACCGCGACAGCAGTATTGATGGAAGAAAGGCAGGAGCGCAACCTGCGTCTGGAACGGATTCGCAATATTTTGTCAGTGGTGGGGCTGCTGCTTCCAGGCCGGGACCCCTTTGCCCTGTACCGGGAAAAAATTGAAGGTAAAGTCGTGGATTTGCGCCAAGGCACAGAAGTTTCATCAGATAACCTGCCTGTCTATTTGCACCCCGATACCTTTGATTTTGCCAAAGCCGCCAGAGATCCGCGTTTTGGCGAGCCGATACTGCCTGATCGGATTAGATTAAAGCGCCGTCCCCGCTACATGCCCGTATATTTCGTTAAGAAAGATGATGGGTACGAAAAAGTTATCCTTCTGATTGTCGGTAAGGGATTATGGTCAACTTTATATGGTTATCTGGCCCTTGAGCAGGATTTAGTGCATATCGCGGGTATCACTTTTTTTCAACAGGGGGAGACGCCGGGGCTTGGTGGCGAGATCAGCAATCCCCGCTGGCAAGCGTTATGGCGGGGGAAACGTGCCTTCGACGCCCAGGGAAACGTGGCAATCCGCGTGGGTCAAACGACAGCAATGCCAGCGGAGTATCACGTGGATGGCTTGAGCGGGGCAACCCTTACCACCCGGGGTGTGGATAAATTGGTCCGTTACTGGTTGGGGCCGGAAGGTTATGGTCCGTATTTGCAGCGGCTGCGAAAATCACAGGAGGATGCTGGATGAATGCAATCGACCCAATCCTGGAGAGGCTGATGACCTGGGCGGAACCTCTACTGACGGTTTTGGCTGAAAAAGGTGACCGGATACT
>Ga0256841_1003977_pt1 | contig 10864 bp, 5 predicted proteins | sample 356308metaG_FD_185971 | JGI IMG/M metagenome (GOLD analysis project Ga0256841, IMG submission 185971) | Hydrothermal vent microbial communities from Mid Atlantic Ridge, Atlantic Ocean - 356-308 | ecosystem: Environmental > Aquatic > Marine > Hydrothermal vents | place: Atlantic Ocean: Mid...
CAGAAGAACAGCGTATGCTATTACAAAGCACATTGCGTAAACATAGCAGCCTTCAGAATTTGGTGACTTGTTATTGTATATATTGTTGACAGATGAAGGCGTCAGTGTACATAAAACTATGGGCTCATCAGACTCTGGAAGCAACACAAGACGAGATCAATTAGTGGTTTGAAGTTTCTCAATGGATACGTCATACGTAAGGACCCGTGTACGGGTTCGTATGCACGGTTCTGTGGACAAGAGGGGTTTGAGTCATTTCAGATTTTGTACTGCCAAAAAAATGAGAAATTGGTTTTAATAGGCCCTTCCTCAGGAAATTTATAATGAAGCAAACCCTTTAACAAAGCCTATGTACGATATTTCAATTCTTCCTTAGATTAGAGTCTGCACGGTTAATGCCCAAAAAAATTAAATTATTGGCAGATACTATTTTTTTCACAGGGCTTTCAGAAAACGACCTTGAAAAAATTTTAGCCTTTTCTTCTGAAAAATATTATAGAAATGGACAAATTATTTTTCAGAAAGGTGATCTCGGGGATAGCTTGTGGATTGTATTGAAGGGCCAAATAAGGATTAGTACCAGTTCAGATAGCGGTCGTGAAATTATTTTAAATACCATCTTGCCTGGTGAGGTGTTTGGTGAAATTGCTTTTATCGATGGTTTGGAGCGTTCGGCAACAGCAACGGCAGTTGCAGAAAGTACATTACTTATTATCAGGCGCGCTGATTTTTTTCCATTCCTGATAAAGCATCCTGAAATTTCAATACAGTGGTTAAAACTTTTATGCGGAAAGCTGAGAGATACCAGCGATAGGGTTGAAGTCGTCGGCTTGTTACCAGTTGCTATTAGTCTTGCGCGGTTCCTAATACGGGCCGCTGAAGAAAGAGGAGAGAACTATTCTGAAGGTTTATTACTAGATTGGAAAAAATCCCAACAGGAAATTGGGAATGAAATTGGGGTTTCAAGAGAAAGTGTTAACAAGCAGCTTAACCAATGGAAAAAGCAAGGCATCCTTAGGTTGGGTGGTCAAAGTCTAAATATTACTATTTTGGATTTGAAGACGCTGAGAAAAATCGCCTATGGATTTGGTTAAAAAAAACCCTTTGCTTTGTATTTAGAATGAAACAGATCAGTGTATTAATCTGGATAGTAATTTTAATTTTTTTGACAATTATTGTGTTGTATCAAAATGCAATATTTGAGACGTTAGAGTTGCAGGCTTACGATCAATTAATTCAGCAATTTCCAGCAGAAAGCAAATTTCCACAAGTGACTGTAATTAAAATTACTGAACAAGATATCAATCAACTAAAAAAATACCCAATATCAGATAGTTTATTTGCTGAAATATTGACTCAATTGGAGCAGTATCAGGTTCGGGTAATTGGTTTTGATATGTTTCGAAATATTCCAGTGCCACCCGGGCATAAAAATTTAGTAAAATTATTTTCTCATAAAAAAAATATTATCGCTCCAATGAAATTGGGTGATGGTCAAACAACAAAAATTTCACCTCCTCCTGTGTTACAGAATTCAGGAAAATATGGTTTTGTTGATGCTGTAGTCGATAGGGACAAGATTATGCGCCGTGCTTTAATTACACTTCATGACCGTCAGTACACACCTTATTTTTCATTGGCATTACATTTGGCGTTATTGTTTTTGCAAGATCAAGGCTTTAACATTCAATCAGATTCGAATAATTATTTGCAACTTGGTAGCACATCAATAGAGCCATTAAAGCCAAATGACGGAGGTTATGTTGCTGAAGATACCAAAGGTTATCAATTTCTTTTAGATTTTTGTCAGCCACCTCAATCTATACCTGTCTATACCTTGGCTCAGTTTAGAGCTGAAAAAGTTAAGCTTGATGACTTTAAGCACAAGGCTGTTTTAATAGGAGTAGATGCTGAGAGCGTGAAAGATCATTTTTACCTGCCTTGCAGCGAGAAACTATTGGGACATAACAAACTCATTTCTGGGGTAATGATCCATGCTGCCATTTTTGATCAACTACTGAGGATAGCAATTGACGGACAATCGCCGCTAGACACCGTCAGTGATTGGCAAGAACGCCTATGGATTTTAGTATGGGTTATTCTTGGAAGCTTTGTGGGGTGGAAGTTGCATTCGTTTATAAAAATAATTATTTTTTGGCTGTTAAGTCTAATCGCCATCGGTGGTTTAACAGTATATTTGTTTGTACATGGAATTTGGTTAATAGTGGTCACGCCTATTTTAGCTTTGTTTATTTCTAGCTTGGCTATCACAATGTATAGAGCATTAAAGGAAAAACAACAGAGAACCATGTTAATGAATATATTTTCTAAACATGTTGCTCCAGAAATTGCCCAAGAATTATGGCAAAACAAAGAGCAATTCCTTTCTGATGGTCGGCCCAGATCTCAGCAAACAGTGGCGACTGTTATGTTTACTGATTTAATTGATTTTACAAGTTTGGCTGAAAATCTTGAACCGACAATTTTTTTTGATTGGTTAAATGAGTATCTGGCATCCATGACACCGCTTGTCGCCGAACATAATGGGGTAGTAGTACGATTTATTGGCGATGCGATTTTTGCAGGTTTTGGCATTCCTGTGCCACGTCAGTCCAATTCTGAGATATGTATGGATGCTGTGAATGCAATCCGGTGTGCTTTAGCAATGAATGAAAAACTCATTCAGTTAAATACGCAATGGAAGTGTCAAGGCACACCTATTGCTGCAATGCGAATTGGCCTGTTTACTGGACCTGTAGCGGTAGGAAGTATTGGTGCCCAGGATCGTATGGAATATACTATTCACGGTGACACAGTCAACACGGCGGCTAGGTTAGAAGCTTATGATAAGGGTCAATTTGTTCCAGATTTTTTTAATTTTCCTTGTCGAATTCTCATAGGAGAAAAAACATCTGAGGTTGTTGGAGAACAATTTCAATTGGAATCAGTTGGTTATGTTAACCTAAGAGGTAAAAAAGAAAAAGTAGAAGTTTTTCGGGTAATTAAGGAAATAAATAAGCATTGAGCTTTATTGTTACTTAAAAAAACAATCGGAACACACTTGCGGAAATGTAAAAAAAAGGAAAAGCCCAAGAAACAAATTATAACTCTTTTAGTTTTGTCGAGCTTTCAGCCACAATTGAATTATGCACGAAATTTGATGCCAGTGCCAGATGCATTAAGCATTGAAAGGCCCAGAATGTCGGATATAAAACCAGATGAATTGCCCCAAAAAAAACCTAAATTCAGATTACCTCCGATTAAAATTTCTCCCAAGAAAAATCCTAAACTTTCTACGCTATTTCGGGTATTTATTAAAAAAATCGAACTTAGTGGAAATACTGTCTTTCCAAAACAAGAGCTTCAACAAATTATCGGTAAGTACGAAAATCGTTTATTGACTAATCATGGTTTACAGTTTCTAAAATATCAATTGTCTCAATATTATATCGAACACGGATATATTAATTCAGGCGTTATTTTGCCTGATCAACAAATAAATGATGGCATTCTTCATCTACAAGTGATTGAAGGAGAGGTTTCTGAATTTCAAATAACCGGGAACGATTGGTTACGAGCTTCCTATATCAAAGAAAGGGTGGCACAAAGTTTCGGACCACCTCTGAACATTAAATCCGTACAAGAGCGCCTGTTATTAATACAACAGGATCCTTTGATAAAGAGAATAAATGCCGAACTTCGTCCAGGAGAAAAGCCAGGAAAAAGCAAACTCTTTCTTGCTGTTACTGAAGCAAGACCTTATCACGCAGGAGTTGTCGTTGCAAATGATCGTTCGCCAAGCATTGGCGGCATCAGTGGGAAAATATGGTTAAGGCATAATAATTTAACTGGGTTTGGCGATGCTTTGAGCTTTAGTTATACCGCGATGGATGGTTTGAATGATTTTAGTGGTTATTATTCTCTACCTTTAACAGCATATGATACAAAGCTTAATTTCTACTATCAGTACAGTGAGTCAGATGTTGTTGAACAGCCTCTTGATGAATTATTGATAAATAGCCGTGCACAAACCTATGGTATTTCTTTAGAGCAACCATTTTATAGAACTGCTAATCAATCATTTACTTTGTCACTTGCTTTTGAGTATCGATTCAGTAAGACTTTTCTTGATCGACAACCCTTTTCGTTTTCAGAGGGAGTACCTGAAACTGGAGATGATACAGGTGAAAGTAGGGTATCCGTATTGCGCTTTAGTCAAGAATGGTTGGATCGTAACCAAAAGCAAGTAATAGCAGCACGATCAACTTTTAATGTTGGTATCAATGTATTAAATGCCACTCACCATACGGATGGCAAACCGGATAGTCAGTTTTTTGTCTGGCTAGGGCAATTTCAATGGATTAGACGGTTAGCTTGGTTAGACAGCCAGGTCTTTTTTCGTACTGATATTCAGTTGGCCGATGATTCTTTGTTGCCTCTGGAGAAATTTTCCATTGGTGGGATGCATAGTGTGCGAGGTTATCGTGAAAATCAGTTTGTAAGAGACAATGGGGCTTCCAGTGCTCTGGAATGGCGAGTTCCCGTATTTCAATTCCCGATTCCAGGACTTAGTGATTCAATGGCTGATGGAATAGTACAGCTAGCTACATTTCTGGATTTTGGTTGGTCAGAAAATTCTGCAACAATGTTTGATGAATCTGAAATTATAGGTAGTTGGGGGCTTGGGTTACTATGGGAACCCTCAGCAAAAATAAATGCAGAGTTTTATTGGGGACTTCCATTTTACCCTGTTAAGGAAGGAACAGAGCATGATATTCAAGATTATGGTATTCATTTCCAGATTAATGCACAATACTAAATTCTAAGCTTGGTCCTGGATTGCCAATATGAAAAGTAAATGAAAACGAGAATTGTCAGTTTTTTAGCTATTTCCAATTTGGTTAGTACTTATGGGTATTGTGAAGTAACGCTTGATGGCTCATTAGGATCGGCAGCCGTACTCGATGGTCCACGTTACCAAATTACTGAAAATTTGGGGAAACGTTCTGGTGTTAATTTGTTTCACAGCTTTGGCAAATTCAATCTAAGAAACACTGAAAGTGCAACTTTTAGTGGTGCAAAAGGAATCAACAATGTTGTTGCCCGCGTGACAGGCGGGCAAGCATCCAATATAGACGGTACTCTACGAGTTACCATTCCAAATGCTAATTTATTTTTGCTAAATCCCGCAGGAATTATTTTTGGAAAAAATGCAAAACTGGATGTGCCCGGTTCATTCCATACCAGCACGGCAGATTTTTTAAGATTTCAAGATGGGGTGCAGTTCAATAGTAAAACTCCAGCAATTAATCCAATACTGACCACAGCAGAGCCAGAAGCTTTCGGTTTTTTGGATGAGAAACCGGCTAGTATTTCCCTGACGGGAGGTGAAAATACTATTTTGGAAGTACCTCATGGAGAAACTCTAGCTCTGATTGGCGGCGATATAACTATTAAGGATGCTTCACTTTATGCGCCGGGCGGGCATGTTAACCTCGTCAGTGTTGGATCAAAGGGAAGTGCTGTAATTGAGGAGACAGCAGAATTAAATACAGCTTCTTTTAATAAAATGGGACACATTAATATTAGTCAAGGATCACATATTCCACATTCAGTTTCTCAGCAAAATTTGGAATTAGCGAATATTGATGTTAGTGCCAACCAAGCTGGTAAGGTGTTTGTTCGAGGCGGGCAATTTGTATTGGAAAAAGCTAATATCCAATCTACAACAGTCAATGGTAATAGCCAAGGAATAGACATCGGTTTAACAGGTAATTTGATCATCGAAAATGACTTAAAAGATCAAAGCAATGGAATCATCACCCAAAATGGCATTAACGCACATACTTTAGGTGCCGGTAATGCCGGGAACATTGTTCTTGATGTTGATGGGTCGCTTGTTTTAACTGATGATACTACAATCACCTCTTTTTCAGGAGGAACTGGAAAAGGAGGGGATTTAAAACTCAAGGCTGAAAATATTAGGCTTACCGGAAATACGACAAATGATAATCCGCAACTGGGAACTAGTGCATTAGCTCAGGGCAATGCAGGTAAAATAACAATAATAGCCTCAGATAATGTTGAAATAAACAACGGCGCTTTGGTATTTTCCATCTCCTCGTCAGATGGAAGTTCTGGAGAAATTGCTGTTAATGCCCGCTCATTAAAAATATCTCAAGCAAGGCTATTAACCTTTACTTCCGCTAATGGAATGGGAGGAGATATAATCATCAATGCTGACGATATTGTTTCAGTAGAAGGGCCTTCTGGCGGCATCTTGAGCCAAACAAAAGGTAACGGTTATTCAGGAAAAATCACCATTACCTCCAACCACCTGGAGGTACGAAATGGTACATGGATAAGTACTACAACCTCAAGTACAGGAAATAGTGGTGATATTGTCATTGATGTAAATGATGCCGTACTCACGAATAATCAGGTTTTGATGCCTCCTGGATTTGCGGGAACAGTACCTACCGGAATTACGGCTCAGATTCTTGACGTCAATGAAAATGGTTCTGCTACAGGCCATTCTGGTAGTTTAACACTTATGGCTGAGCACTTGTCCATCAGTAATGGTGCGGAAATAACCACGTCAAATGGTGGCCAGGGTAATAGCGGAAATTTACTGATAAAAGCAAAAAAAGTAAGAATAACCAATAATCTTGAGCTTGATGATGAGCAAAATAGAGGAGGAATTAAAGCCAATCTTTTTTTTGATAAAACAGGAAATTCTGGAGATTTAACTGTCATTACAAAGGATTTGTTTGTTGAAAATGGTACAGAAATCAGTACTAGTAATTATGGAGTAGGTAATAGTGGTAATCTCTTAATCAATGCAAAAAAAATTTTACTATCCCGGAACAGAGATGCACAGAGAACGGGTATTTTCAACACAAATTATGGAGCAGGAAAACTCGGTTCATTGATAGTCAATGCAGAAAATCTACGTATTCAAAACGGGGCTGAAATTGATGCTGCGACAAATGCTGTGGGTAATGGCGGCCAACTTGAAATCAATAGCAAATTCGTATCGGTATATGGTGCCGGGTCAGAAATTTCTACCCGAACCCGATTTAAAAGTGAAAAAGCAATTGTCTTAGCAGATTTGCTGTTGAGCAATAATCAAAGCAGTATGGGGCGCGGTGGAGACTTGGCTCTCAATGTTGATAATCTGGACATTCGCAAAAATGCTGTGATTAGCACATCCACTTTTGGTGATGGCGATAGTGGCAAGTTAAACATTAACGCTAAAAACATTTCGATTCAGGGTGATCAGGCCGATTTGTTTACTGGGATTTCGAGTCAGGCAAATGGTAGTGGTGCCGGGAATGCTGGTGATTTACAAATTAACTCTGGCTTGTTAGATCTACGAAATGGGGCCAGAGTTAGCTCTAGTACTTTCGATAGCGGTCGAGCGGGAGACTTGATCATTTCAGCAGAAAATATTTCGTTAAGTCATGCATTTTTAGAGTCGGCAAGTTTCTTTGAGAACCCTGATCTTTTGACAAGACCCAACATTGCCATGTCTGGTGGTATCGTAATTACAATACACAATAGACTTCAACTAGCTGATCATGGTGCTATCACGGTGATGACTAAGCAAGCCAACGCTGGCATGATTAAAATAGATGGGCATGGAATTTTAAAGCTAAATCAGGGGAGTGAGATTCTTACTTCAGTGGCAGGCGGAAAAGGAACAGGAGGGAATATAAACATCACTACCCCCTTTTTAATATTAAATGGCAGCTCGATTAAAGCTCAAGCAATAGAGGGGGCTGGAGGTAATATTAGAATTTCGAGTTTGCTGTTTCATTCGCCAGACAGTGTTGTGTCTGCCTCGTCAAAACTAAGCATGGATGGCATAATCAGTCTAAAGCCGGACACCAATGTTAGCGGTACGATCACTAAATTACCCGATACACTAATGGATGCGCCTCATAAAATAAGTGACCACTGTGTGAATCATTATGGACAAAATATCAGTAGCTTTATTGTCAAAGGAAGTGAGGAATCAATGGTCTATCCTGGTTTTTTGATGCCGTCAACATATTCTGATTATGTAACATCCGAGCAGGCTGTTATTCAAAAAACTGGTCTGCAAAAACGCAATAATTTTGCCAGGAAGAATTATTCCCAGGTCTCAGCAAAGACTGAGGGATGTAAGGAATAGCCATTATGATGTTATCCATTGCTAAAATGGTCATGATTTTTTTGTCTCTATTCTAATTGTTTTTTTTCGTAATAACTTGCAACCAGTTGCAAGTTATTCTGCTTTAACAAAAGTATCAAGTTCTCAGGCTGTTCTGTTTGCTGATCGATGGCAATTTTAATTGCTTCATACCAATATCCCGCTTGTGCGTAGGCAATGACTTTTTTTCTAGCGGGTAATTGCCGCAGGGTTTGTTGCAATACGATACTAGGATTCACATACCTGATTTTACCGCTGGATACCAGGTCATTTGAACGAGCGTTAGAATTTTTCACTAGGGCTATTGACCATGAATAATTAATTTCTGGTTTTAGCATAATGCCATAGTCAGCTAGGACCAATGGATGAGCGCCATTTTTTTGAGCAAGAGATAGTTGGACTCTTAATATAGGAACAATTGATTGTTCTGAGTTCAATACGAATTCAATATGCTGAACTGACTTTGGAATTGGACTTGACGTAAACCAATACAATATGGGTTGTGATTTTGTGGTTAACCCTGTATGCGGTGGAGTGAGTACGGAGAAAATATTTTCCTCCTGCTTAGAGGTGCTACGAACTCCCATACTTTGAAGACGATCATTCGATGGTGCTCCCAGGAAAGGAGGGATGTATTGTATTTTCTTAACAGGCTTGGTCGTTGCTCCTGATTCTTTTTTGATGGTTTTATGGGCTTTTGATACGCCAGACTGCCCGGATAAATTTTCAACTTGTTGTTTGTTATCAGCAAATCCGTTGAAAGAAAAAATGATAAAACAGATAAAAATGCATAGTTTCGAACGATTTTTCATTTTGCCGCCTGCCTTGATTTAAGGCTATTATAAAACACATGACGAATAAAACTGCTATGAATGGGTTTTTGTAGATATCATTTCAAATTTAAAGCCAATTGCCAATTAACAAGAAAGGTGACCAATAAAAAGGGTGATCATACTGCGTTTTTTTGATCATCTGAACCTGCGCATTTTTTAAGGCAAGTGCTTTAGAAATTCCTGGTAGTTTGAGTTGCCTATAGAATTCCGAAATCAGATCTGATGTGGCTTGATCATTAATAATCCACAAGGAGGCAACGGCACTTCTGGCTCCCGCTTTAATGGCTATTCCAGCCAAACCTAATGCAGCACGATCATCACCAGCTGCGGTTTGACAGGCACTTAAGGTGAGAAGTTCGATTGGGTTTTTTTGGTATTTGCTCATACCGATCAATTGCTCCAATTCGTTGAAATTGATTTTGTTATCAAAAGTTAAAACAAAATTTTCGTTTGCTTTACTATTGAATTGTCCATGTGATGCAATATGAACAATATTATAAGTATGATGCTTTAATTGATTTTCAACGTTACCAAGCAAAAATTTCTTATCTTGTAAACGCGTCCCACCAAATATTTTTTGAATATTCTCCAGTTCACTTGCTACGTAGGGTAGAGCAGAAAAACCTTGGACTGATTTGGTTAAGCCTACAGCAAGGATCTGAATTTTTTTTCTATCGAGAGAATTCGGGGCTATTAAATTTAGTCCTGGGGTATTGGCAATGGCATATTTTTCAATCAAGAAGTTATTTCCATCATGCAATGCTGCAAGAGGTATTGTTCTTAATGATTCGTCCGGCACAATAACCAAGGTATCAATTTTTCGTTTTTCCAACTCATCCTGCAAAGGAGAAATCAGCCAGTGATAAAGTTGTTGTGCTTGCAGCAAATATTCCCTGGTTGTGCGATTTTCTAGATTATGACGGAATTGTCTAACTATACGGATTACATCAGTTCGCTTGACCGAAGAGGTAAAGCGTTTTAATTGACCAACATAGCTGAGTAAAATTTCAATTCGGTCGGGAAGTAGAATGGGGTAAATTGCCACTGTATTGTTGTCTATATTGTCAAGAGGACGTATTTTTTGTTCAAATTCAGTCACGCACTCATCTTTGAAGTAATCTTGCAATTCAGCAGCTTTAAGTTGTTCCATAATGTTTCGAGCAAGCATGAAATAATGCTGGATTTTTATTTGATCTGTTTCTTGACTGCTGGTTTGTAACAATAAGTCAGTCATTTCAAGGTAGAGTGAGTTGATTTTTTTCTTAAAATAAGGATTCTTACTTTGTCGTGACAAAATATTTTGGCGTATTGGATTCAAGGTGTTGATGGCTTGTTGGTAAGCTTGAATAGCGGCTAATTTATCCCCTTTTGATTTTAAAATTTTTCCTGCTTGCCATTGCCAACGAAATAGCAAATCTGGGGCATTGTTATTTTCCAAAGCTAAAACTGCCTGGTATGTTAGCTGTAGTGCTTCATCCAAACGATTACCGTCATCATAAAGTTGCCCCATTTTGGCTGTTGCTAAAGATAGAATAGATGGATTTGATAATTGCTCACCTAAGGATATAGCTTGCTCAAAAGCATGATATGCGTATCCTTGCCATGCTGAAGAACTGCGTGATAAATGCATTGCTAAGTTGCCAAGAGCAATCCAGTGAAGTGCTTTTTCCAGGCTGTCGCGAACTTTCTCTAGTTGTTTTTTTGCAAACAACAGCCGATATTTAATTTTATTCGACTTATTTGTTTTGAAAGCAGTAAGAGCGGCATTTACAGAAGCTTTAGCTGCAAGTTTTCGAAGATTTTCTGATACGGCTAATTGGCTACTTTGATCAAAGAA
>Ga0256841_1003978_pt1 | contig 10863 bp, 10 predicted proteins | sample 356308metaG_FD_185971 | JGI IMG/M metagenome (GOLD analysis project Ga0256841, IMG submission 185971) | Hydrothermal vent microbial communities from Mid Atlantic Ridge, Atlantic Ocean - 356-308 | ecosystem: Environmental > Aquatic > Marine > Hydrothermal vents | place: Atlantic Ocean: Mid...
CCAATAAGAATAATAAAACTAACTTTTTCATAAGCATATAATTTTTAAGGATTATTAGTTATTTAATATGTAATTTTTTCTTCAAATCTTTTGGTAAAGCATCTTTGTGAACAAATATATCAATGGTTTTATATTTGAAATAAGGAAATGACGCCAAGAAATATCCGTTGAGTTGATTGCTGTTTCCCCAAGAATTTTTCACTATAAAATATTTTTTTCCGTTTTGGTCTTTTACAATCCCTACAATATGCATGCCATGATCATCAGTTGTGCTACGATTTTCAAAAGCTACTTGACGCATTTCTGGGGTAATTTTCTTTTCAGGAACCGGTTGATAAAAAGCATTGGGTATTTTTTCTCCATCGATTTCCAGCCATTTGTCGCCGGATTTTCTTTTGGCGGTTCGTTCGTCTTCGGGAACAATTGCCAATCCTTTTCTGTGCGAAAATCCTTTTTCGGAAACATCGGCACCCCAAGCAAAAGTATATCCCTTGTTGATGGCATTTTCGGCAACACTCAAAAGTTCGTCCAACGGGATATTGTAAGCTTCATGTAATTGCCAATTATCGGGCAATTCTAAAACAAACTTGGAGTAATACGGATGATGCGTAAAAGAGGTCAGCTCTACATAATCATCCATATTCAGACCCAATTTTTTTGCAAAAGTTTTGGGAGTATATTCTTTGCCTTCGTATTTGAATTTAAAATCTTCCGTATTTTCGGGAACATCGCCCAAATAGGAATCCACCACCCGCATAAAAGCTTTTTCCCAAACCGGCGTAAGTTTTCCACCTTGCGGTTTTTTGTTCAATGCTTTGAGCATATTGGATAAAACCGCTTGTAATTCGGCATGATTGTGTTTTGTTCCACCATAAGCTTTTCCGGGATAAGCATATTCGGGCACAATGCCGTAACGTTTGATTACCCAAGGAATATCGTGAAACTCTCCACCTTCACCGAAATTGAAAAGTCCGTCCATCAACAAATAGTTTTTGGCTTTGCCCCGATAAGCATTTCTGGCAATCCACATTTCCGATAAATTTTGATTGCCTTTGCCTTGTCGAAGCAATTCGGATTCCAAAAACGACATCGTGGAAAAACTCCAACAAGTTCCGGTGCGATTTTGATTTTTAATCGGGGTATCATCCAAATGTTTTACCACACTGAATTTATAATCGCTTCCTTTTACATTGGTAAAAGTCTCGTTGTTTTTCAATTGAGCCGTTATGCTTTGTAAGAAAAACAAACTTGTAAATAACAATAGATATTTTTTCATAAATTATTGATTTTTAATAGTTTATATTTCATCATGAATGATATTTTTTTCGGTAATTTCCGACAAAAATTTTCTTATTTCATTTGCTTGTCCCTCAGGATACAACACATGAACATTAGCGCCTGCATCTAAGGTAAAACAAAGTTTGGTATCGGTTTTTTTCCTAAAATCTCTAATGGCATGTATAATTTTTAAAGTTTCGGGTTGCATCAGGATATAATTAGGATTTGATGTCATCATTAAAGCATGTAAAGATAAAGCTTCTGCTTCCGTTATCCTAATAAATTCGTCAATAGCTCCGTTTTTTAAAGTTTTCAATATGCTTAAAGTGTTGGCAAAAGCTTGTTTTTTTCGTATTTCTTTATACGGATGATGGTTCATCAATTGATGTCCGGCAGAGCTGGAAACTTTTTTTTGTCCTTTTTCCACCAAAACGATACTGTCTTTAAAATTTTTAAAAACCGGATGAATTTCAAAATCGGGTTTTACGGCATACCCATCGGATGTAGAAGGCAAATCGGGATGCTTTCCCCAAATGGTAGCGGGATGTTCAATGCTTCGAGCGGCACTCCCGGAACCCAATCGTGCTAAAAATGAAGTTTTTTTCAGCCAAAAGTCTTCGGTTTGTTCTTCATTGGTCAATTGTTTTTCCAAGGCAACTATAATTTTTGCCAACGCCGCAAAACCACTGGCAGACGAAGCAATCCCCGATGAATGCGGAAAAGTATTTTGACTGTCAAAAACGAATTTGTAATTTTTTATAAAAGGAACGTAGTCCAAAATATTATTTAAGAATTGATAAATTTTCGGCTCAAAATCGGGATTTCGTTTGCCTTCGAAAAAAAATTCAAAAACAATTTCCTGGTCATCATTTTTGTATTCGCCAATAGCTTTGGTAAGGGTTTTGCTTTTATTTAGTGTTAAACTGACGGAAGGATTCATTGGAATTTGTCCGTCAAATTTTCCCCAATATTTTACGAGTGCAATATTGGAAGGAGCGGATTTTTCAAAAGAAAATTTTTCCTGTCTTATTTTATAATTTTTTGATATGAAATCCTCCGCTTGATACATTAAAATAAAGGTTTTAGGTCTTTGACATTCAATTGCAAGTTTCTACGATTTTGCCATACATTTTCTTCCACGGTATAAACTACGGACAAGGGTTTTCCCGAGCGAACGATATCAATTTTATCACCCAATCCGAAACCGATGCCGGACATAATTTTTCCGGTTTTCAAATCTCGCAACGAAACCCGCAAATGTTTATTTTCTTGTCCGACGGTTTTACTGTATCCGTTATCATTAACGTGTTCTGTAATAAAAACGGGCTTCATATTGCCTGGACCGAAAGGTGCCATTTGTTTGATGATTCTGTAAAATTTATCATCTATATCGGTAAAGCGTATCTTGGCGTCGATTTCAATTTCGGGTATTTTTTGGGTTTCTTTGATGGAGTTTTTCACCACTTCTTCAAATTTGGCTTTAAAATCTTCATATTTTTCGGGAGCCACGGTTAATCCTGCGGCGTATTTATGTCCGCCGAATTGGATGATATGCTCACCTGATTTTTGTAAAGCTTCGTAAACATTAAAACCCGTAACCGAACGCACAGAACCGGCTAAAACACCATTGGATTTTGTAAAAACAATCGTCGGACGATAAAAAGTTTCAATCAATCGGCTGGCAACAATTCCGATAACACCTTTATGCCAATTTTCATCGTAAACAACCGTGGTTGCCCGTTGTTGCTCCTTATTTTCTATAATTTGTTGCAAAGCTTCTTCGGAGATGCGTTGGTCAAAAGAACGCCTTTCAATATTATAAGCTTCAATTTCTTCGGCAAAACGATTGGCTACCGCCAAATCTTTTTCTATCAATAATTTTACGGCTTCTTTTCCGTGTTTGATACGTCCGGCGGCATTGATTCGGGGCGCTAAAACAAAAACCAAATCGCGAATTTCCATTACTTTATCTTCTACTTTTTGAGATAAAGCTCTGATGCCGGGACGCGGATTAAGCTCTATTTGTTTCAAACCCAAAAAAGCCATAGTTCTGTTTTCACTGGTAATCGGCACCATATCCGCACCGATACTTACCGCTACCAAATCCAAGTAATGTGCAATTTCTTCAATGGGTTTTTTCGCATCTTGTTGAAAAGCTTGTATAATCTTAAAACCGATTCCCGCTCCACTGAGTTCTTTATAAGGATAAGGGCAATCATTTTGTTTGGGATTGAGTAAGATGGCATCAGGGATTTCATCTCCGGGCGTATGATGATCGCCAATGATAAAATCTATTTTTTTGTTTTTGGCATATTTAATTTTATCCAAAGCTTTGGTTCCGCAATCCAATGCAATCACCAAACCGAAATTATTTTCGGCTGCATAGTCAATTCCTTGGATAGAAATACCATAACCTTCCGAGTATCTGTCAGGGATATAAGTTTCCAGATGAGGATAAAATTCTTTGAAATATGAATAAACTATTGAAACGGCTGTTGTTCCATCGACATCATAATCTCCGTAAATCAATATTTTTTCATTGTTTTTTATAGCTTTTTTTATCCTTTCAACTGCTAAATCCATATTTTTCATTAAGAAAGGATCGTGTAAGTCTTTAAGAGAAGGGCGAAAAAAAACACGTGCTTGTTCATAAGTGGAAATTCCTCTTTGTGCCAATAGATATGCTAATATTTCCGGAATTTTTAATTCGGTTTTAAGTTTCTGAACAATATCTTTTTCCGGCACTTTTTTAAAAATCCACTGCATACTTCTTTCGTTTAAAATTTTAAGTTCTCAAAGTTAAGATTTTTTTTATAGGTTTTTAAATTTTTTTCAAAAACTATTTAAATAAAATATAATTTAGTGCTTTAAGTTAAAAAATGAATTTTATTCCTAAAAAAATATAATTTTTTAAAGAAATTTTAAGAAAATTATAAAATCATTTTGTAATTTAAAATTATTTTGTAATTTAGTAAATCCATTATAAAATTCATCATTATGAATAAAATACCAGACAAAGAAAGATTAGAATGGAAGAAATTAATTCTAGGCGAATTAAAAGTTCCATTAAAGAATTTTTTCTTTCAAATGAAAGTTACACAATTACGTTCGTTATTGAAAAAAAACGAAATTACATTAGAAGATGCAGTAAATGATATTTATAATCTTTGCTTAAAATTTTCTAATGCAAAAAATATGTCTTCGGACATTGAAGCTATTTTTGGTTCTGATATAGTAATAGAAACTACAAGCAATATAACTGAACCAACCACAAATACAGTGAAAAATGTGGAAGAAACACAAAAAAATAGTTTTTCTGAACCATCTGATGATTTAATAATTAAAGAAGAACCAAAAACTTCTAATAAAGCTGACTTAAATAATGATTTTGAAACAAAACTTCAAGAGAGAATGAAAGAAATCTTGAAGCAGAAACAAGAAATGGAAGAAAAAATAAATAAAGTAATTAAAGCAAGAGAGGAAGCGGAGAAAAAAGCAAAATTAGAAAAAAAGAAAAGGTTATTGGAGTTAGAAAGAATGAATATGAAAAAGGAAATTTATAAACCAAAAGAAATAATTTTTGAAAAAAAAGCAAAATCAAACAAAAATTCTGTATCCGAAAAAAGTTCTGAAGCTCCTATTTTAATCAAAAATGAAAGCAAACAAAAAGAAATTGAAAGACAAAAGAAATTGAAAAAAGTAAGAACTAAAAAGAAAGTTGATAATAGAAATTTTATTCAACGCTGGTTTAATTTATAACACATGGAAAGCAAGTTATATAATATAGAAGAAGTCTATGAATTAATAGAACAAGGAGATTTATTGGGTTTAGCCGGCGATGAAAAAGTTTTATCAAAACTTCCCAAAGGTAATTGGATTGCCGGCACTATTCCATATTTTATGGATATTGATCAAGCTTTATTTACACAAGAAAAAATTTATGTAAATAAACTTTCGGATAAAGATTCAAATTTTAAAATTAAAACTTTTGATGAAAATGATATTGATAGTCTCCTAGACGATTCATTTGAAAACGGATTTAGTTTTATTATTATTCCGGCATTTCAAAATGTTCATAGCGCTTATGCTCTAAAAATGCCAAATAATACAAATCTTTATAATAATCCTGTGGTTGGTTGGGTATCCGGAGTAGAATTAAACTCCCTAGATACTCCAAAAATATATAATGGATTAGCAGGAAAATCATTTGAAGACCAGGCAGTTATAGCTCATATAGAACTACCTAAAAATAAAATTGGACAATTAGATATCATTAATATTTTTAAACAAGATAAGAAAAGTCCCCAAATCCAATTTTTTATTGACAGTTTTGAAGTAGTTAATTGTTTAATCGATGATGTTGAACATAACTTAGCTGAATATATTTCCAAAAATAATATTGATACCAAATTACCCTTAATTGCTGATTATACCGGAGCATCCATTAATGTAAGTATAAAAGAAGTTGATACTGACAATGGAATTGTTAGTTTTTTTGCTCCTGTTTTTGAAGGAAAGGTTTATAAATTTGCAGCACCTATTGATAATTATGTAAATGAATTTGAAATTAATGTAAAACAACTGGATCATAAAAATGAATTTTCTTGTAATTGTATATTAAATTATCTATATGGTGAACTTGAAGGTAAAAAAATTAATAATGTAAAAGGACCTATTACTTTTGGAGAAATCGCTTATCAATTACTCAATCAAACATTGGTTACGCTTAATATTTATGAAACTTAAAAAAAACAGATATGAACAAAGAAAAATTTGAAAAAGCCATAGATAAATTCAAAGAAGATTTGGATACCGCTTTATTATCTTTGGATATTTGGGATAACAAAACCGGTTTATCTATTGCCAGTTATAATCATAATGAAAAATATACAGCAATATTTGGACGAATTATGAATGAAATCGATAGAGGTTTAAAAGATTTAGGATTCCCTAAATTTGGAGAATATCAAATTATTGATTTGGATTTAAACTCTATGTTGGTTTTTGTTAAAGGTAAAGAAAAATTATTTGCCAGTTGCTTATTGGATAAATCTAAAATACAATTAGGATATTTACTGGCAGTTTCTTTGCCGGATTTTAGAAAAAATTTAGAAGAAGCAATTTAAAAAAAAAGCGATCTTAAAAAGACCGCTTTCTTCTTGAAAAATACTTTTTTTATTTTACACTTAAAATATAATCAGCCAAAGCACTTCTTTTGTCGTCAGACATTTTTTTGGTGATTTCCAAGTTAGGTTTCATAGTAGAGAACATTCCGGGATCAACTACCGCTTTACCTTCTCCTTTAAGGAATTTAACCAAATCATCTTTTTTGCCTGCATAAGCTTTTGCGATATCTTTTAAAGCAGGTCCAACAGTTTTTGTGTCTTTTTGATGACAAGCAGTACAACCGTTGTTTTTGAATAAATCTGCTCCATTTGCATCACCGGCTACTGCTTCTTTTGCAGCATCAGCTGTTTTTTCCGCAGCATCTTTGGTAGCTTCGGCTGCATCTTTAACTGCTTCTTTTGTAGTTTGAGCAGCATCTTTTACAGCTTCGGTGGTTTTTTCCGCCGCATTGTTAACAGCGTCTTTTGCTTCTTTTGCGTTGTCGCTTCCGCAAGATGATAATCCGATCATCAAAACGGCCATGAATAATAATCCTAATTTTTTCATAATAAATAATTGTTTAATTTAAGTTGCAAATATATAATAATTTGATAATTAACACAAATTTAAGTTTTTTTTTTACTATTTTTTTTCATTAACTCAAATCTATTTGATAATTAAGGTTTTGCTCTCTTTGTAATTTTTTTAATTGTTTGGATGAAGCAAAGATCATTTTCAACATTTGTTGTCCAATTTTTTTTCTTTTGAAATACGCATTATACGTTTCATTTTTCCAATCGAAATCTTCTTTCCAAAATACTGTAGGAGAAATATAAATATAGGTAAAATGATAAATCAAGCTTTGTAGGGCAGCTCTCCGGACAAGGTTATCAGCGGATGCCGGAGCCAAAAGACTAATTTTGTATGCTTGAGCTTGTTGTTTAAAATTCCGGATAAATTTGTCATAAACGGGAATAATTTTTTCTAAACTAAAATTATTATAAGCAGTTTCTCCGATTTTGGAAATCGGACGAAGCTGGATAATATCTATGGCATATTTTCCATAAATTTCAAAAAAACTGTTGAGTTCATTAAAATTATCTTCATTAAATGTGTAATTGATACGCAAAACCAATTCGGGATATTTTGATTTTAACTCAGTAATTAATTGCAAGGATTGATGAAATTTTTCATAATTTCCTCTTCCCATAAGAAATTCATAGGTTTCTTTTTTAACGCCATGAAGCGAAACTGTAATTTCCTGCAAACCGTTTTGTATCCAACTTTCCAATTTTTCTTTCTGCAAAAGATTTGCATTTGTGGTCATGGAAATGTGTGGAACTTGATATTTTTTTCCCAATTGAAAAACTTTATCCAAATGTTTATATAAGGTAGGTTCTGTTCCGCATCCTACTTGTAATTTTAATGCTTTGGGAAGAATTCTTTGACCCCAAAGTTCCAAATCATCCGCAGAGAATACTCCTTTGAGTTTTTTAACATAATTTTCATCGGTAAAATAACACATTTTACATCTTAAATTGCATTGATTTACCGGATCAAAATTGACTGCCAAATATCGTTTACCCAAATGATGTAATATCCATAATCCCAAAAATTTGATGCGCGGATTTTTTATTTTTGAATTTAGTTTTAACAGATAATAGGTTAAAGGTGTTTTTTTCACGTAATTTTATTTTTGGTAAAGATATTTAATTTTTTTGTTTAATAATTTTTGGTATTAAATTTTAGATAATAAAAAAGCGGCGTGCCAGAGGCACGCCGCTTTTTTTATTAAGGTTTTATTTGTTTTTCCTTATCAAAAAATTTATATTCCAAATATTTAAAAGAATCTCGCGGTTGAACATCTAATTTAATTTTGTGTTTCCACCGCCATTTTCTTTTTAAAGAAAAAATTCCTTGATTGAGATAGGCAGCAATAAAAGGATGTAAATGTAAACTTATTTTTTTTATTCCTTTTTCTGCAATTTTCTTTAAATCCGCTTCAATCTTTGAAATTAAAGTTATGGGAGCATCGGTTTCGCCTTTCATTACCAAACTTGGATTTTTTTCAGTTGTTTGGATATTTCTTTCGGGTCTGAAACGTTGTCTTGTAATTTGCATTAAGCCAAATTTTGTCAAAGGTAAAATTTTGTGTTTGGCTCGGTCATCTTCCATAACATTTTTCATATGTTCATAAAGTTTTTTCCGGTTTTCGGAATCTTTCATATCTATGAAGTCCACTACTATTATTCCTCCCATGTCTCTTAATCTGAGCTGACGGGCAATTTCCGAAGCTGCTTGAAGGTTTACCTGTAAAGCATTTTCTTCTTGACTTTGTTTTTTATCGGAAGAATTTCCACTGTTTACGTCTATTACATGCATAGCTTCAGTGTGATCTATGACCAAATATGCACCTTTGTCCATCATTACATTTCGTCCGAAAGATGATTTGATTTGTCTTTCTATACCATATTTTTCAAAAATCGGAACTTTTGAATCGTGATATTTAACAATAGATTCCAAATGAGGTGCTATATTTCTTATAAAATCTAAAACTTCTAAATAAAGCAATTCGTCATCTATGACAATTTTGGAAAAGCTATCATTTAGAATATCTCTTAGCATGGTTGTAACCCTATTACTTTCTCCAAAGATTTTTTGGGGAGGGTGTGCATATTGGATTTTGGAAGCCAAAGCATTCCATTTTTCCAATAAAATTTGTAAGTCTTTATCCAAATCCGCTACTTTTCTGTCTTTGGCTGCCGTTCGTATAATAACACCAAAATTTTTGGGTTTTATACTTTGAACCAATCTTTTTAACCTGTTTCTTTCGGCTTCATCTTCAATTTTTTGAGAAACTGAAACCTTGTTGTAAAAAGGTACTAATATTAAGTATCGTCCAGCCAATGAAATTTCAGAAGTCAAACGAGGTCCTTTGGTAGAAATAGGTTCTTTTAGAATCTGAACCAATAAGTTTTGTTTTGCTTTAAGAACGTCTTTAATATTTCCCGATTTTTCTATATCGGGTTCTAATTCAAAATTTTTTAAACTGAAATCCTTTAATTTTCCTGATCCGGATTTTTTTATAAATTTAATTAGGGATTTGATTTGAGGTCCGAGATCGTGGTAATGAAGAAAACCGTCTTTTTCCGAACCTGTATGGACAAAAGCGGCATTCAATCCCGGAATTATTTTATTAATTTTTGCAAGGTAAACATCCCCTACATTAAACTTACTGGAAGTTTCTTCTTTATGAAGTTCTGTTAATTTGCCGTCCTTTAATAAAGCAAAGTCAATAGCGGAAGGATTAGACCGAATAATTAATTCTGTATCCATTCCTTCTTAATTTTTTTAGGTTAATATTTCAATGATCTAATGTTTTTAAGAAAAAGTAGGAAATCCTACTTTTTCTTTTTATGTCTGTTTGCTCTACTTCTTTTTTTACGTTTGTGTGTAGCTATTTTTTTTCTTTTTCTTTTTTTTCCGCTTGGCATAGTCTTATGGTTTTACGTTTTCTTTTACTTGATTTACAAATGTTTTAGATGGTTTGAAAGCCGGAATATAATGAGCCGGTATTTTGATAGAAGTGTTTTTTGAAATGTTTCTACCAATTTTTTCAGCTCTGTATTTATTGATAAAGCTTCCAAAACCTCTCAAATAAACATTTTCATTAGAAGCTAAACTATTTTTAACTTCTGCTACAAAATTCTCTACAACTGCGAGAACATCTTTTTTGTCTAGCCCTGTCTTATCGGCTATTTTGGCAACAATCTCTGCTTTTGTCATAATTATTATTTTTTATTTCGTTTGTTTTTTTAATTGGGATTGCAAATATAATACATATTATTGAATTGCAAAAGATTAGCTTCATTTTTTTGCGATAAGCATTAAAAATATTTTTTTAATAAAATTTCTTTGAAAATAATAAAAATTTCATTGAAAATTGTAAGCAAATATAAAATATATTGAAAAACAGAAAATTAATATATTCGGTTATCAAACATCTATATTGTAAATTATAAGAAAAAAATTTTATTCTGACCCTATGATTTATAAATAGTTTTCCTTAGAGAATCTTTCTATTTTGTATCTTTGAACTCAATTAAATCAGTTAAATGAAAAAAATATTTTCTCTTGCTTTGTTGTTTGGGTTTTTATTTGCTTGTAAACAAAAAGCCAATATCCAAAATTATTATTTCGAAGGTGAAGCTCTTGGAACTACCTATCATATTCGTGCCATTGCCGATGAAAATTCAAAAAAATTGACTCGTAAAGCTATTGATAGTGTGATAGATGCAGTAAATCAGTCGTTATCCACTTATATTCCGAATTCTTTAATCAGCAGGATCAATAAAGGAGAAAAACTCAAAGCCGACCGGCAGTTTAAAGATGTTTTTCAAGCAGCACAAAAAATTTATAAAGAAACCAACGGATATTACGATCCGACTATCGGAATTTTGGTCAATGCGTGGGGATTTG
>Ga0256841_1003979_pt1 | contig 10863 bp, 6 predicted proteins | sample 356308metaG_FD_185971 | JGI IMG/M metagenome (GOLD analysis project Ga0256841, IMG submission 185971) | Hydrothermal vent microbial communities from Mid Atlantic Ridge, Atlantic Ocean - 356-308 | ecosystem: Environmental > Aquatic > Marine > Hydrothermal vents | place: Atlantic Ocean: Mid...
TCGACCGGGCTGATCTCGACGCCTTGTTCGATGCGCAGACGAAGCACGCGCCGGGGCAGCTCGGCGACAACGCTACGAAGGAGTTCGTCCTTCGTCATGTGTTCGAGATCGCGCCGGAACTCATCAAGCAGCCATCGGACCTGCTCCGGGTCTTGCTGCGCCGCCATTACCGCGGACAACGAATTCCGGCCATCCTCGATGAGCGCTTTATCCAGGTGCTTCGTGAAAACGGCCTGTTCAAGGATTGGCCTCTGGAAGCCATCATTCCGGACGCGCAAGCATTCTTTGCGTTCCTGCAGGAGCGCTGGCCGGTGTTCCTGGACTCGCTCGCAAAGCCGAAGGACGATGCCGTCCACGAGGACGCGGCGGACTACGGCTTCGAGTTCCCAGGACCGACGCTTTTGCCTTTCGACCACCACGATGTCCGCATTTACATCGACAACCTTTTCCTCGAGGGCTTGCTCCAGCCGGTTCCTCACGAGCAATCGCAAGCGCTCGCCAAGACCTGGGTGGCTTACGGCATCAAAGTCTCCCCCGTGGAGAACCGTCGCCGCCGCATGGAGGGGCTGCTGGATTCCATCGAGAAAACGCTCCCCACGGTGGAGGCGCGTCATGGGGAGTGGCTCCATTTCGTCTACCGTTGGGCGGAACTCGTCGCCTTGGAGCTGGAGCCGGACACCACCCTGCCGGAAGAATACCGGGAGCGCCTGGAGGCATTGAGATCCCGGATCGATTCTGCGCTCACCGGTTGGGTGGTGAAGCGCTACGCGAGCCTGATCAACCTTCCGCCCGCGCCGCCGGTGATGCTGCATCACATCCCGCGGTTCCTCGCCCGAAGCCTCGGAGACGACCGGCGCTCGAAGATCGCTTTTCTGCTGGTGGACCGCCTCGCCCTGGACCAATGGATCGCCTTGCGCGAGGTGCTCGGAGAGCTGGATTCGAAGCTGCGGTTCCGTGAGAATGCCGTTTTCGCCTGGATTCCCACCATCACCTCGGTTTCCCGGCAGGCAGCCTTTGCCGGCAAACCGCCGATCTACTTCCCGACGAGTATCCATACCACAGACAAGGAGCCGGGCCTTTGGACGCAGTTCTGGATCGATCAGGGGCTTAACGCAAATGAGGTGGCTTACGCCAAGGGGCTGGGCGACGGGGACCTGGACGAGGTCTCCGAGCTAGTGAGCCGGCCCAGGCTACGTGTCGTCGGGCTGGTCATCGACAAGGTCGACCGGATCATGCACGGCATGGAGCTGGGTGCGGCGGGGATGCACAACCAGGTTCGGCAATGGGCCAGGCAAGGTTTCATGCGGGACCTTCTCGGCCTGCTCCATGACCGCGGTTTCCAGGTCTACCTTGCCTCGGACCACGGCAACATCGAGGCGAGAGGCGTGGGACGGCCTGCCGAAGGGGCGGTTGCGGACCTGCGCGGCGAACGCGTGCGTGTCTACTCCGATCCCAGGCTCAGGGCTCAAATCAAGGAGCGATTCCCGGAGTCCTTGGAGTGGCCCTCGGTGGGCCTCCCAGAGGACTACCTCGCCCTCATCGCTCCGAACCGGGCTGCTTTCGTGCGGGCGGGTGAAACCCTTGTCGGTCATGGAGGCATTAGTGTCGAGGAACTACTCGTCCCTCTTGTCCAGATCGATAGGAGGGACCGATGAACAGTCGCCTGACCCAGATCGGTTTCAGCCAGCGGGTCCGTCTTGAATGGCTGGAGAGAACGGCCAACCTGGTGCTTGCCGGAAACGACGAGGCGTCCATCTACAGTGCCCTCCAAGAGCTGCTCGAAGACAAGCTGTCTGTCGGCGGGAATGCCAAACGCGGCAATCGGGAGAAGGTGATCACCATCCTGATGAAGATCTGGGTCCGCCCCCCGCGCGACCTCCATCCCCTTCAGCGGGAAGGCCTCAAGCTTCTCTCACACCTGCCGCGTGAGGACCATATCGCGGTCCACTGGGGCATGGCCATGGCGGTTTATCCGTTCTGGGGGGCCGTAGCGGCCCATGTGGGGCGACTGCTCAGGCTCCAGGGAACGGCCGCAGCCAGCCAGGTACAGCGCCGTGTGCGGGAGCAATATGGGGAACGCGACACGGTATCCAGAGCGGCACGACGGGTGCTGCGGAGCTTCGTCGATTGGGAGGTACTGAAGGAAACATCGGAAAAAGGCATCTATACCGCTGGGCTTTCACTCGCCATAGCTCAGGTGGAGGTTATCGCCTGGTTGGCCGAGGCCTTCTTGCACGCTCATCCCAACGGTTCGGTGGCTCTGAGAACGGTCCTCGATTCCACGAGCCTGTTCCCGTTCCGTCTCAGCCCAATATCCGCAGACCACCTGGTCGCGGTATCCGGACGGCTCGATGTGCTGCGACACGGCCTTGACCAGGACTTGATCATGCTCCGCACGGAAAGCCTGCCAGCGGCGAAGGGAAGCGGATCATGACGCTCGTGCAATCCGCATCCCAGAAGCGCCGGGTCGTTCAAAGGGGCGTCGCGCGCTCTCACTTTCACGGTTTCCCAGACACGACCCTGCTAGAGTCGGGCGCACTTCCGATTGCCGACATCGCTGAACTTGCCATGCGGGAAGGTCAATGCACGAACCCGCTCTATCGGGTTCACCGCTGGTTCGCCCGACGCCTCGGTTCTCAGTTCCGGTCAATCTTGACCGGTCTTTCGCTTGATGCTGATGAAGCGAACCGCTTTTGGGACACCTTCCTGGGTGAGGTGCCGCTGGACGGCGCGGTGGTCCTGGATCCCTTCGTCGGAGGGGGAACCAGCCTGGTGGAAGCCATGCGCTGTGGCGCCCACGTGATCGGATACGACATCGACCCGGTAGCCACGTTCATCACGAGACTTGAACTGGAAGCAGCTGCCTACGATCCCGAGAGCGAGGAGATTGCCGAGCTCTGCGCCTCCATTGCTGCCCAGCTGGCACCTTTCCATAGGACCAAAGTCAAAGGCCGGGAGCACGAGGTCTTGCATCACTTCTGGGTGGAGTGTCGCACCTGTCGTTCCTGCGGGACCACTTTCGAGATCCATCCGCATTTCCAGTTGGCGTCCAGCAAGGAGAAGGGGATCCAGTGGGCCTTCTGTAAGGCATGCCACGAGATCCACGAGCTTCCCATAGAGCGGAAGGAAATCCGCTGCGGGTGCGGGACCCGGACCCGCATCGCACAGGGCACCCTCAATCGTGGAAAGGTTCGCTGTCCCGCATGTGGCGACATAACGGGTCTCGCTGATCGTGGAAATAGTCCGACGCCCCCGACGTGGCGCTTGTTTGCCCAAGAATACATCGAGCGAAACTCAGGTGGCGTAACGCGGCATTTCAAGAAAGCGACGAAGGGAGACCGTATTCGCTACGGAAAGGCCTCGCGCCTTCTCAAGGAGATTGAGGGATCCGAGGGCCCGTTTGCGCCGATGCGCGAGATCCCGACAGATGGCCGCTCAGACCAGCGACCGATCATCCACGGCTTCAGCAGGTATCGAGACCTTTTCAACGACCGGCAGTTGCTACATCTGACCCTGCTCGGCAAGGCCATCGCAGCGGTGGATGAGCCTCGCACCCGGCACGTCCTTGCTATGGCCTTCAGCGAGCATCTCACCACGAACTGCATGTACACGGCGTATGCTTTCGGTTACCGCCGTGTAAGCCCTATGTTCTCAATCCATTCCTACCGGCACATCACGCGGCCGGTGGAAATCAATCCATGGCTCGAGGGTATTGGGCGAGGCACGTTTCCGAACACTCTCAGCAAGATCACGAAGGCGGTGGCGTTTGCCAAGGCCCCGACCGAGTTGGACCCGAAAGGCGGCCGCGTTCCGTCCAAGGCGGGAGAGCACGTTTACGCCTCGGAGGTTTCTGCCAACCCCTGGCAGGTCCTGACCGGCTCCTCAAGAGCTTCCATACGCACAAAGACTTCCGAGGATCTGGCCGAGATCCCCGATGGAACCATCGACCTCATCCTCACGGATCCTCCATACTTCGATAATCTGAGCTACTCGGAGCTCTCCGACTTCTACCTGGCCTGGCACCAGTCCCTTGGAGAGGCGGAACCTCCATTCGATGATCCGCACCTTGCGGCCCCCATCGGAGAGAACCTCGCCTTGACCTCCCGAGCCGATGAGTCGATTGCGGTTTATCGTGAAAGGCTCCGGCGGATCTTCTCCGAATGCCAGCGTGTGCTCAAACGGAATGGGGTCTTTGTCTTCACCTATCACCACAAGCGCATTGCTGCGTGGAACGCTGTAGGCGAGGCGCTGGCCAGATCGGGTTTCAGGTGTACCGCCGTCCTGCCCCTTCGCGGTGAGGGTCAGGGGGGGCTCCATTCCTACGACGGAACCATCAAGTGGGATGCCGTATTCGTATGCCGCAAGGATGCACAGGCGCCCGGTGGAAAATCCTGCCCAGTGGTCGTTCCGCGCAGCGCTATAGCCGATGCCAGACGCCGTGCGGATGCCTACGCCAAGGAGCTCGGTGATAAGAAACGAATCGGCTTCCGAGAGCCAGACCGCCTGAATCTGGAACGGGCCATGATTGTGGCGTCGGCGGTCCTGGGAAAGGCAGACGACGAGTCCGTGCCACTTCACACGGCACTCTATCGCACAAGAGAACGAGGAGGCAACTGACATGCCCCGGCTGGACAAAGGCACGCTCGCGCTCACATTCAAATTTGATTGTGACCGCTTTCTTCGATTTCGGCTGGCATCCGACGCCGAAAAAGACTCTCTCGGCATCGAAGCCGATACTTACAAGCGCCCCGGTATCGAACTGATCAAGGCGGCCGGGCGTCGGTGGGAGGCTGACAAGTACCAGGATCTTATCGACGTTTCACCGCCGGACGCCGTCGAGTATGTCGAGAAGGAAGAGGTCGATGAGCTTGTCGGTCGGAAGCCATTCGGTAAGGTCGAGAACCTGTTCGAAATCTTGCGGCGTGAGAGCCCGCCATTTGCCATCATCGAAGCTGAGTTCGAGGTTCCGTCAAATATCACACCGGGTCTCCAAGAGGCATACGACACCTACGGTTTGGAGACCGTAAGAGCCCGTCCCGACATTATATGGATTCGACCCGGCGGCACGGGACATCCGCTTATCGGCGATCCGGATCCTGTGCCGGAGTTCGAGCTACACGTGATTGACGTGAAAATGGCGGCCGAGCCTTCCCTTCGCCATTTTACGGAAGTCACCTACTACGCGCTCTCGCTGGCGGCGGCATTGGCGGAACAGGGCCTGTCGGATCGATACGCTGTGAGCGCAGAGGGGTTCATTTGGCCTGGTAGCCATGATGCTAACGCCTTCCGGAATCTTGTTCGTGAATACGAAGCAAGAGGAGATAGTGACCCTGTTACTTCAGCCCTACAGGACACCCTCGTGCCGGTCCCCTACGAGGTGTACCAGGTCCACGTCAAGCAGTTCTTCGAGGAACGACTACTCCGGGTTCTCGAGCAGAGACCGGAAGAGGCCTCCTGGCACGTGGGGCCAAAGTGCCAGCTATGTGACTACGTCCGATACTGCAAGCAGGAGGCGGAGAACTGTGACCATCTCTCCCGGCTGCCGTGGCTCAATCAGGGACAAGTCGAGCTTCTGCGCCAGAACGGAATCGCGACCACGCAGAGCTTGAGGGAGGCCATCAGAGGCAGCACAACGGAGTGGCAGGCCGCAGAGGCGTCAAGTCACCAGCTTCGCGCTGATCGTCCAGCTCTGTTGGTGCGAGCCGAAGCACTCCACACCAACGAGCCCGTCGTTATTGAGGGGCGCAGATGCTCACTTATGCCTGCATGGAGCGACCAGAACATCTTCATTACGGTCCACTTCGATCCCGGTTCCGGCATTACGTTCGCCATGGGCGCCGCCCGAGTGTACTTCCCACCGGGCCGTAGTCAGGGGGATCCACCCCAAACGGAAGAACATGTGTTTGTCGTGGACCGCGTCGACGCAATGAACCCGGATACAGAGCGGGCCCGCCTGGTGGAGTTCGTCACCCTCGTCTCTCGGTGGCTTGAAGAAGTATCAGAGAAGAACAAAGAATTAGGAGAGGAGAACGAGCACCTAAAACGGCAGGGTAAGAAAGGAAATGAGCTTAACAAGCTCCTTTCATCCCATATCTTTCTCTGGGACATGCTCGAGGTCCGACAGCTTCGGCGGATGTTCGAGAGACACATGAACCACCCGGAGGTCGTGGACCTGATAGAGCTGCTGATTCGTCTCTTTCCACCGGACGATCTCTTGCCTGACCCAGAGCTGTTCAAGTCTCAGCCAGGTACCATCGTGAAGGATGTCGTCCGACTGCTTCTTGGCCTTCCGATTCCGCATGATTATTCCCTGTTCGAGACGGCCAACACACTCTTTCCCGTTCGCAACGAGAATGGTGACCCTTACCGGTTCCAACTGCCGTTCGGCTTCAGCACTCCCATGAGCGACCAGATCCCCTTTGAGCGGGCTTACGAGTTATGGCAGGACAAGATTTTCTTGAGACATTATGACCCAAGATTCCCGGATGACCCCTCGCGATGGCGCCCATACACGCGGGACGAGCTGTATGAGGGGATCAAGCGCGCTACCCACGTCCATCTCCAGGCACTCCAGCATGTCGTGAGGCGATTGCGGGAGCACTACCGAGATCGACTAACGCTTCGCAAGGCCCCGTTTAGCGCAGCTCCGCCAAGGCAGACGAGGATCCCAGAGCGTGCTCGCAGCCTCATCGCCTTCGAGAAGCTGAATGTGGCATGTCAAGAGATCGAGAACCGACAGCGGCGCTCGCTTCCTGTTGCCGAGCGAGAGGCTCACTTCTTTTCCATCCGCGGAATACGACCAGCAAGCGGTGCAATTTACGACAACTGTATTGACGAGATACGAGTATCGGACCCTCGTTATGCTGGCGTCAAGCTAATGGCTTTCACGTTTTCCCCAACATCAAGAGACGCAAGGATCAAGGAAGGAGACTTCACCTTAGCATTATCGAATGAAGATACTCCATATGACGTCGACGTCCCATGGTACAACCAATTGGGTATGTCGTTTTATGATGCACAAGCATTACTGAATGGTTATGGGATTAATGATGATCGCGTTGTGAAATCCCAATTAAGGCGGCTACTCCAAGTAGAGCTGGTGCGCTTGGAGTGCACACAAAACCCTCCATTCATTGTACTCAAACCATCGAATGAAACATTATTCCAAGTGGCACGTGATCTTAGATTTATCCAGTTTGATGAACCCATGGTTCTTGATCCGGTCTTTGTGGATTTTTCGAGCAAGAGAATAGAAGATGTATTGAAAGCGGTAGGTGGCAATCCTCCCCCGATGCGTAGAAGAAAAAGGAGGAGGGTTTGACCATGGCAAAGCGCAAGCAATATCCACGAACAGAACCCGCTCACGGGTTCCTGTATGAGCCCGGGCAGTTGCAGGTCACTCGTGCCCACGGAGAGGTCGACGATCTTCTGAACCAGGTTTCACAATACCAGAAGTACCGGTTCAATCCCCGCCAGGCGGACGCCTTTCGCAGTTCGTTCACAGACCGGTTGTCATTGCTGTGGGGCCCACCGGGGACCGGAAAGACAACCGTGCTGGCTGGCGTCGTTCTGGGATGGATAGAGAACGCATGGCAGAGCGACGAACCGATCACGGTCGGAGTCGGCGCGAGCAATTACAACGCCATCGACAACGTCCTGAGAGAAGTTGCGGACTTGCTCGACCGACGCGCCTCTGTCCTAGGCGAGCCACCCGGCAATGTCCGTATTGCACGCCTGCGCAGTGAATCGGCAAAGCCTCCTCTCGATGAACGCATCGAAGACGTTACTCGCTCAGGACGAACTGCGTGTTCTCTGGCCGAGGCCATGCATGAACGGGAAGAATGTATCGTAGTCGGTGGCACCTGGATGCAGCTTGGGCGACTCGCAGAGGCTGTTTCGGGTGATGGGACTCCAGTCGCCAGATGGTTCGACCTCCTGGTGATCGACGAAGCGTCCCAGGTTCCGGTAGCTTCTGCTGCAGCCTATTTCCTGCTTCTGCGCGAAGACGGGCATGTAATCCTCGCTGGAGATCACAAACAGCTTGGTCCAATCTACGGATTCGAAATGCGAGACAGCGTTCAGGGGCTTTTCGATTGCGTCTTCTCGTACATGCAGGAAACCCACGGCAAAGATCCTGTTGCCCTGGATCGCAATTACCGGACAAACACGGAGATCTCTGGATGGCCTAAGGAACGGTTCTACAGCGAAGGATACGAGGCGTTTTTCCCAGAACGAAGGCTTGAAATTGCGCTACCACCTGCAACAAGTAGCCCGCCGGATGGGTGGCCAGAAAAGCTGCCATGGAGTGATCTGTTTCTAAGGATCCTTGCCCCGGAGATACCGGTGGTCGTCATCAGTTATGGCGTTCACACGTCGACGCTTTCAAATCCGTTCGAAGCCCAGATGGTTGCGGCTCTTGCCCTACTATACCGACGCATCCTTGAGCAGAGCGGCAACTGTCCCGGTGACCAGGAGTTCTGGTCTGAGTATCTAGGCATCGTGACGCCTCACCGAGCGCAGATGTCCACTATCAGAAACCTCCTGGTAGACGCAGCTGGGATGCCTATGGATCCACCGCCATTCGTGGATACAGTAGACAGGTTCCAGGGCCAGGAACGGGACCTGATGATAGCAAGCTACGTCGTCGCTGACCGCGATTTCGTCGCCGCAGAAGAGGCATTCATTCTGAACCCGAGACGATTCAACGTGACCTTAACCCGAGCTCGCAGCAAATTCATCATGTTTGTGAGTGACGCCATTCTTCAGCACCTCCCCGCCGACGCTGATGTGGCTCGGGATGCGGCGCACTTGCAACTGTTTGCTGAGAACTACTGCACGACCATCGACGAGGAGATCGAGCTCCCATATTTCGATGGTGGTCGGCTCACGACCATGTGCTGCCGCCTGCGGGGGAAACAGGATGCGCCTTGAGGGAATGACATGAATGGAGGTGAAACAATGCCAAGACGTAAGACTTACCATGTGACTCCTCGGACCGACGGCGGCTGGAACGTCAAAGAAGAAAATGCGTCAAGGGCGTCCAGCAGCCACGATACGAAGGCCGAGGCCATAGCCCGTGCCAAGGAATTGGCGAAGAAGCAGGCGCTTGGACAGGTGGTCATTCACAAGCAGGACGGTACGATCCAGACGGAACACACATACGGCAAGGATCCGTATCCGCCCAAAGGGTAACAGGACGTTTCGGATGAGCTTCCGCTTCTGGAGACGAATCAGGATCGCGCCGGGCGTGACCCTGAACCTGAGTAAGTCGGGCGGCTCTCTCTCGTTCGGGCCACGCGGAGCGAAGTTTACCATCGGTCCGAGGGGCAAGCGGGCCACGGTGGGCATTCCGGGAACAGGCCTTTTCTACACGACCACGCTTCCGAGCGGGAGGTCCAGCGGTAGGAGAAGCGCGTCCTACTCCGCTCCGGCCATCCCAACGGTCCGCCCGGAAGACCGGCTGACGCTGGGTTTCTTTAAGCGGCTCATCACGCCGGACGACGAGGAGGCACTGGTGGACGGGTGCCGGGAGTTGGTGCTGGGAAATGAGGACAAGGCGCTTCAGCACCTTGAACAGGCGACTCACCTGGCCGACGGCGCGTACCTTGCCGGTTTCCTGGCGCTCAAGAAGGAACGGCTGGAGGAAGCTGCGAACTACCTGGCGACGGCCGCCGAGAAGCACAGCCGCCTGGGCCGCTACTTCTCGAAGTATGGCATCTCCGCCACCATGAGCCTCCCCATCACAGACGAGGTATCCGCGCATGTGGGCCCGGATCTTCGGGGCGTCCTATTGGGCCTGGTGGAGGTCTACCAGCGTCAGGAGCGCTGGGAGGATGCGATTGCCTGCCTGGAGAGGCTGCAGCGGCTCGAACCCGACGACGTGGTGGTGAAGCTGTCCCTCGCGGAGCTGCTGTTGGACGCCCGCCCGGTCGACAAGAACGTCTGCCGGAAGATCGTGCGGTTGGCCGAGGGCATCGAGAACGAGACGCCGGTCCACACCGCGCTGCTCTTGTACAAGGCCAGGGCCCTGTGCGGGCTCGGGCTCCTGATTGCTGCGCGGGAGACCTTGACGGGCGCCCTGCGCCGGAGGAAAGGCCGGTCCGAGGAACCGCTCCGGGCGCGCCGGTACGAACGAGCCCTGGTCTACGAGAGCCTCGGGAAGCCGAGGCGGGCGCGCAGCGAGCTCGAGAAGCTGTACGCCGAGGACCCGGATTACGAGGATGTGGCGGCCCGGTTGGAGCTGTGACAAGCTGTGTCACGGAGCTGTGACATCCCATGCTGACGACAAACTTGCGACACAGCTTGTGACATCCGGCTGAGGCCGGAACGGGAGGAAATCCGAATCAACGCTGCTTCCGCCCCCTCGGGGATCTGCCGCTCTTTGAAAAGATGTTGCGTATCAATATGTTAGGTGATATCCTGGCGGTGGAGAGTGGTTATGAAGAGGGTTGCAGGTGGGGAGCCAATCGAAATGGGGGCTTGCCGAAGGCGGCAAGCCCTTTTTTCATGCAACCTCGCCCGAAGCGGCGGGCGGCACGGTCTCCTCGAAGAAACGGAGGACCGCCTCCCGGTCCCGCGTACGGGCAAAGTCGGGCATGGCGTCCAGAAAGGTGTGGCCATAGGCGTTCTTGAGCAGACGCGGATCGCACACCACCAGCACGCCGCGATCGGTGGCGTCGCGAATGAGGCGGCCGGCCCCCTGCTTGAGCGCGATCACCGCCTGGGGCAGTTGATACTCGGTGAAGGGGTTGCCGCCCCGCCGGCGGATGGCGTCGAGGCGGGCCTTGAGCACGGGGTCGCCGGGCGAGGCGAAGGGCAGCTTGTCGATCACCACCAGGGAGAGCGCCTCTCCCCGCACGTCCA
>Ga0256841_1003980_pt1 | contig 10863 bp, 8 predicted proteins | sample 356308metaG_FD_185971 | JGI IMG/M metagenome (GOLD analysis project Ga0256841, IMG submission 185971) | Hydrothermal vent microbial communities from Mid Atlantic Ridge, Atlantic Ocean - 356-308 | ecosystem: Environmental > Aquatic > Marine > Hydrothermal vents | place: Atlantic Ocean: Mid...
TATCTTTTCCCATTCTTTTACTTTGCCCACCAGCAAGTAATACACATGAAATCATTTGTACTATATCCTTTTTTTAGAATATATCTTAGAAATAAACCTTCATACAGTAGTATCTAGATTAAATATATTATTACATTATCTTAACTTAGGTATATTATCGGATTTTTGTCTGGACTTATTAGAATTAGGGGCTGTATTATTCTAAACTCTATCTTTATCAAACTTTATGTTATTAATATATAATTATGGCAGACATATCTATATAGATGATTGTTTATAGATTTTTGGCTTATCCAAAACTAAGGAATATCGATTTAAAAATACACTAAATTACGATAGTTTAGTATTTTATCAGTGAAAAATCTGGATTTTTTTAACAAAAATTTTAGAATATGATGATTATTTTAGAATAGATGGTAAAACTTCAAACCCTTGCAATATATGTATTAGGGAATTAAAACAGCAAGATTAGATAAATATGCAATTTGAGTTTTAAATGACAATTTTTTAGTGATCGGTCACTATATATAAGATAAAAAACCAAATAATCATCAAAATAGGAAAAGAACTAATCCTACTTTATGGCACGTGTTGAAAAAGGATTACTAAATGGAATTTTATTTCCTTTAGGAGAGTTAACGAAAAAAAGTTATAAAATCAGCTGAGAAATATAAAATTTTTCTGGATTATAAAACGGATACAATTTTAAATATACTTTACAGCAGGTAAAGTTCGAATAAGTATATTGGAGAAAAAAAACTTTTTGAAACAATTTTATAAAAACCTAAAAATAAACACAAAGTCTAATTTATCTTAAGACAGATTTTAGCTGTTTATAAAGATAAAACCCTCCTTGGAGGAGTATCTATTATTCAGAAATTATCACAAGTGAAAAATTGATTTTGCTGTATATCTTGAATGTAAACAGTTCCATATAAATCTCCATACCAGAAAGCTACAGGATTTTCAGTACCATTATATCTAACAAATGGTATAGTTCCAACAGTTATATTACCTATATAATCAGCAATATCTTTTATATTTGTATATGGCTTATAAGTATATCCACAAAAAACATTATCATTTCCATAAGGTAAACCTGTTCCTAAAGAACCATCAGGGTTCATTTCTAAAATGTATGGACCTACATGAACGTAGCCACTATCAATACTTCGTCCTATCCAACCTTTGCCAATAGCCACATAACCTCTTTTATAAGTCTCAACTGCATTAGCTAATGTAAATTCACCATTGTTATCGCTATAATGTGAATAAGCCCATTGCAAAGTAGCATCTGAACTGGAAAGTTTTATAACTATTGCCTTTCCATAGTTAGAATAATCAAAAGGAATTTTTTCTTCTCCAACAAGCAATATACTCTCTCCATTATCTATAAATCTAATATTTCTTAAATTAAATCCAGTTGTATAATCTTTTAAAGAAATTTGTTTTTTCCATGCTACAGAACCATTTGGATTTATTTTTATTATCCAGAAAAACTCATTATCATTTATATCTTTATCTTTATTTAATACAACTACATTTCCATTAATGTCTATATCAGATGCTATATAAATATTATCTTGACTTGCTATTCCTATATATACACCATTTACAGAGTAAGGATTTGAGATATTAGCAGATAATATAAAAAGTCCATTGCATATAAGATTATATTGCTTTAGATAATTACACCAACCTTCATAAAACCATCCAGAAACAATATAATTCCCACTTACTATTTTCATATTATCCACAACCCAATTTATGTCAGAAGGGGCATCATCGTTAGGATTAAACCAGTTATTCCGATTATAAGAATTAACATAAGAAGATTGATAATAGTTTACATTTTTTAAATTTCCAGATGTATCAACTGATGCTATATATATTGAACTTTCATCCGGTGAGTTTTTGATATCCATTCCACGTGCATTTCCAGCAAATATAAACTGATTATAAGAAGTTTCTATAGCTCCTACAGGATGAATGTCGTAACGTGTATAAAATTGTTTACTCCATAACACATTTCCAGAAGAATCAATTTTTTGAATTATACCACCACGTACAGAAGTCGGATTAATACTATTTCCATTTAAATCTTTTGTAAGTAGTATTTCTGACTCATTAGCCATGAAAAATACATCATATGTAACTCCAGATTGAGGTTTAATATTAACAATTCTACATCCTAAAGATTGATTGTCAGGAGAAAGAAAACCGAATTCTTTAAAAAAGTTTAAACTACCAGTAGGGCCAACTAAACCTATATCACATCTACCTGAAAGGCCATCTTTAAAGAAAGATATACCAAATACGTATCCGCCAGAATTATTTTCAATTTTATAATCAAACGTACCAAAATACGAGCTAAATGCATTGTCTATCATGAATGCTCTTCCGCATCCTCTAACACCTATATCAAAAACTACATCTAATCCTTTCGAAAAGCTAAAATCACTATCTTTATTTTCAGGAACTATAGTTACAATATAACTTCCATTAGATAAACCTTTTGCAGTTTCATTAGGGGTTACTTGAACTTTTACCTCACCATTTGCTGGAACATCTCCTTCTACTCTATCTATATTTATCAAATCTTTAGTCCATTTCAAACTATATGTAAATGCTGATTTCTTTGATTTTATATAAAAAAACTGGCTTGGAGGTATAAAACTATCCCCTGCTTTTACTGCACAAAACGATAATTTAGATGGGTAAGAATATATATTTGCATTTAGATATATATTTCTTTTGGTATTACCTTCTCCACTTATAATACCATTACCTAAATCTGTTATATTCTTAAACTCTAATATAGCTTTATGGCCTCCAGGTGGTAAATTATTTGCATTTTGATTTATACTAACATCTACAGTTATAGAGCTACCATCTGTTAAAGTTCCTGAAGTTTGGGATAAATCTATCCAGTCAACATTTTTTTGTATTTCCCAGCTTACATCTCCTCCTTCTGCTATTATCGTAAACTGTAAAGTGTTAGGATTAAATGGCCCACCTTCATTACCTTTAATCAAGGGTATTTCATTAGGCTGTGGTAAAACTTTTATTGCTGGCTTTTCTTTTACTTCTAAATATACAATCTGCTTTATTGGAGGTTGGTTTGAATTTGGATTAGTGTTAATAAATTCTATAATTCCTGTGTATGTTCCTTTAGGCAATTTAGATGCTTCTGTTTGGTTTATGGAAACAGTTATATCTTGAGGACTTCCTCCTTGAACTATTCCTGAAGATTGACTTATGTTTAACCATGGTTCTGATGTGTTTATTTTGTAATTTACAGAATTATTATTACTATCTAAGGAATAAACATCTAATGTATAGATAAATTCAGAAGGACTAAAATTTTGAGATGTTTCAAATCCGGAAGATATTTTAAAATTTTTAGGACTTACCAACAGTTGTGGAGGAGAACATTTTGCAAGATTTTGCTCTATTTTAAATAAATCAACCTTTATATCAACAAATGAATAAGATAATACCTCACCTTTAATCTCGAAACCACTACTGACCCCAGCATCTAAAGAACATATCAAATCCGGCATGGCTTTTGCGTCAAAATCAAGATACGCTTCTACTGTTCCACCAGGTCCAATAACATCATAAAGATTTAATTCAAAACTACCACTGATATATGGATGTATATTTACATTACCATCAACTGACATAGTAGTAGGACTAAAATTTCTTTGTAGTTCACTTATTCTTTTTGCACCTGCAGTATCAGTATAAGTTGCACCTATAGTATATCCTAATGTTTGTTTAACTCCTGCAGTTAATTTTGCATAAATCTTTCCATTTATCCCAACAGCTAAAGTAATTTTAGGATTTATTACAATTGGAACAACTCCTATAGTAAAAATAATTGGAGATAACTCAATAGATGCAAGTTCTTTTTCTGCTGAAGCTGAATATCCAGCCTGCCCAACCACCTGAAGCTTAGCTGTTTCAGATGCAGTTATTTTTGCAGTTATTTCTTTTAATGTAAATAAACTTATTCTTAATTTGAAATAAAGCTTTGGATTTTGAATTGATATATCACCAACTAATCTTATTCCAGGAGAAATATCTTCATTAATGCTATAAGTAATTCCATTATTATTTGCTTTCTTTATTTTTACCCCTTTAGATAATGATTGAATTTTAACATTAGAAAAATTTAAATCTATAGTTTCCTCTATCTCTCCGCTTTCTATAGCTTCAGTAAGTGTTGCTGGCTCTGTTTCTAATACTACGGAACCATCTGGATTAACAGTTTTACTTTTTATCTTCCGTATAATTCCGTATGGAGCTATATTATCTACTGGCTGCATTATAAATATATCCCCTGTATTTAAGTTTTTTAAAACATCTGTTTCTTTAGAAAATACTATTTTCTCCTGATTATCAATTTTTTCTATTTTAATTAAAGAATTTGCTGTTTCTGTATCTGCTACTTTGGTTGTTTCAGGGATAACTACAGGTAATGGCATATCAGCATCATTGTTATTTCCTCCACCACCAGAAGAACAGGAAAAAACAAAAGCTGATAAGAAAAATAATAAAAAGAGTGAAAAATTTCGCATGATCATTACCTCAATATGAATCCAGTTTTGTTGACACTGAATTCATATTACGTAAATCACTCTAATTATAATAAATATATTTATATTAAATTTTATCAACCTGTATCTGGAGAATGTTTGAAAAGTTTATAAAAAAATAAAGAAATAAAGTAGATAAAAAAATTATAAGAGTAAAGTCTTACAGAATATAAAAAAAATTTAATGAAAGTTTAATAAAAGTTTTGTTATATTTTTGGATTTAAATATGTTACGTTTTTTTTTATTTTTGAATATCAAATAAACAATTTTAAAATGTTTTCCTCAAATAAAACATCAATTAATAATGATGCTGTCCATGAGAAATCTTTTGCTCCGTATCCTTTTCCGTACGGGTCAAAATATTCGTAAAATCCGTGTTTATCAGCAAGTTCAATTATTGAGTTTGCTATATGCCTTGCGTACTCTTCATAACCGTATTTTTTTAATCCTTTGTAGATTAGCCAGTTTACGTTTATCCATATTGGACCTCTCCAGTACTGTTTTGGAGAAAAGTCTTTTTGCTTTTTGTCATAGCTTACTACTGCATAACACTTTTCTCCAAGTTCACAAAAACTTGAGGAGTTCATATACTTGTAAAGACAATCTGCTTCTTCTTTTTCTGGTATTTTTGCATACAAAGGAACAAAGCCTGTTGCAACATGGGTATTTATTAATTTTTTTTCTCTTAAATCATAATAAAGATATATGTGTTGTTCACAGTCAAGAAGTCTTTCGTTTAAAGATTTTTTTGTAAGATTGTACCAATCTTCAAAAATTTTGTAGTCTTCTCCTATTATTTTTGCAATTTCAGCAAGGTCTAAATTTGCCTGTGCAAGTATAGAATTTAAAAGGGGTCCTTGAACTAAAAAAGGTGAATGCTCAATTATTCTTTTCTGGTCATATTTTAAATCTTTAAAAAGTTCTATTAAATAAATATAGATATTGTAATCTTCATCAGTTGGTCTGTACTCTTTACTTACTGTTTCTATGTCTTTTCTTTTATATTCAGGAAGTTTTTTTTCTTCAATTTTTATTCTTTTGTAGATTTCATCCCATACAGGAATGTTATCTGTACCAGATTCCCAGGGGTGAACTATTGCAATCAAACCATCATCTGTTGGATTTCTTTCTGTGTATAAAAAACTGTGCCATTTTTTTAACTTTGGAAATATATATTTTAAAAATTCTTTTGCTTTTTCTTTGTCTTTTGCATTTTTGTATATGTAAAGGCATGCAGTTGCATGGATAGGTTGCTGAATAATTCCAGAAGTTTTTATTTTAGGAGCATTTTTGTTTAAATGGGTCATCCAGTAGTCTGGGTCTGGAAAGTAATTTTCAAAATCACAGTGATAAACAATGTGTGGTAATAAACCATTCTTCCACTGTCCTTTAAATAGATTTATAATTTCGTTTTGAGCCTTTTCCTGATTGTAGTATGAATAACCAATTGCTATAAATCCACTATCCCACGACCACTGATAAGGATATAAATATTTTGAAGGGGCTGTATATTTAATCATCCAGTTCTTATAAAGTACATCAGCAGCTTTTTCGTATAAATTGTAATAATCTTTCATTTTTCACCTCTTTATAAAAAGATATATAAAGAGAGTGTACAAACTGTAATTTAATTCACAAAATTTAAAAATCGTTTTTTTATTGTGCACAGCAGGAAAGCCTGGAAACATCTTTTTTAAATGTCTGGGCACATAGTTTTACTGCTTCTGATAAGGTTGGGTAAACATCTATACTATCTATTACGTCGTTTATTGTTAGTCCATATTTAACAATTAAAACTGCTTTATGAATTATATCTGAAGCCTCAAGGCTACATATATGAACACCTAATATCTTTTCTGTACCTTCTTCTGCAACTATTTTTATAATTCCATCGGTTTTTTTCATTGCCTGTGCTCTTGGGACTTTATCAAAAGTTAATGTCCTAACTTCTACATTTATTCCTTTTTCCTTTGCCTGATTTTCAGTTAGACCTACACTTGCTATTTCCGGCTGGGTAAATATGGAATGTGGGATAGCTGAATAATCCATTTTCCTTTTATTTCCAAGAAGTGCATTTTCTCCTGCAATTCCTCCCTCTACTGCTGCAACAGTTACAAGCATCATTTTTCCAACGCAGTCTCCAGCAGAGTAAATATCTGGATTTGATGTTTGCATATATTCATCTGTTTTTATAAATCCTTTTTTATCTGTTTCAACTCCAACTTTTTCAAGTCCTATGTTATCTGTATTTGCTATTCGTCCTGTTGCAACTAAAATGTCTGTTCCTTCTAATTCTATCTTTTCTCCATCTTTTTCAATTAATACTTTTTTTATTCTTCCATTTTGAGATACATTTAAAACTTTTGAAGATGTGTATATTTTCATACATTCTTTTTCTAAAGATTTTTTTAAAACTTCTCTTATCTCAGGTTCTTCTTTGTATGCAATATCTGGTAAAGCTTCAACTACACTTACCTTTGAGCCAAATCTTAAAAATATCTGTCCTATTTCAAGCCCGACAGCACTTCCACCAATCACTATTAAATGCTCTGGAAGATAATCTATGTTCAAAATTTCTCTGTTTGTCATATATTCTGTTTCTAAAAGACCATTTATTGGTGGTATAAAAGGTCTTGAACCTGTTGTAATTACAGCTTTGTTATATTTAAATTCTTTACCATTCACTTTTATTACACCATCTTTTAAAAACTCTCCTTTTCCTTCTATATACTCAATAGATGGATAAGCTTCTAATACATTCCAGTATTTTTCCTTACGAAGTTCATCAAGAAGTTTATCTTTTTCTTTGATAATTGTCTTTATATCAATTTTTCCCTGTGATAACTCAATTCCTTTGAAAGGGTTTGACTTTGGAATGTAGTATGTTTTTGCAACATCTATTAGATGTTTTGTAGGTACACATCCTCTATTTAGACATGTTCCGCCAATAATGTTATTTTCAACAACTAAAACTTTTGCTCCAGAGTCAGATGCTCTTATTGCAGCAGCAAATCCAGCAGAACCTCCACCTAAAACAACAAGGTCATATCTATCATTTTTTGAAATGTAAACATTTTGATTTTCTTCTAAAAGAGATGCTCCGTATCCAGCATTTTCAACAGCTTCAATTACTTTATCTATATCAAAATTTCCTTCAACTTCTGCATAGTTTTGGGGAAAGTAAACTTCTACTTTTTCTACTCCTTTTACAGTTTTTATAGCTTTTTTAACAGTAATTGCACAGTGCTGACAGGTCATACCTGTTATTTTTAATTTAATAACCATGGCTAAATCTCCTTAATTTTTATTAATTTCTAAAATTGTTCCTTTGTACATTCCAGATTTTTGAATTGCTTTTAACAGCTCTTTAGGGTTTACATTGTCATCTGCTTTTACTATTGCAAGTCCTTTTTTTAAAGAAACATCTACTTTTTTAACACCTTTTACACTTTTTAGAGATTTTTTTACTGCAAATACGCACATTTTACATGTCATGCCTTCAACTTTAATCTTTATAATCTGCTCTGCAAAGGAAAAGCCAAAAATCGAAAAGCTTAAAACAATAACTGCTAAAAATTTTTTCATTTTTAATCCTCCAAAATTATTGGTAATACATAAGGGTAAAATGTTGCGACAATCAGTAAGACAAGAGAAATTATTGTTAAAACTTTAGAAACTTTATTTAATGTTCCTTCTTCACAGGCACATTCTATTGCTGGTTTTTTCAGGATTTTTTCTTTAATCCAGTTTTTTAGAAAAAGGCTGTAAACTGAATATCCTACAGCTATATATCCAACTGCTAAAAAATACCATCTGTAAGGTTCTAATGAAGAAAGTGTACTTCCAAAGCTTCCAAGAGAAACACCAAACAAAACAAAAAGTGTAGGTGCAATACAGCAAGAAGCCCCAAGTAAAGCAGTGATTGTTCCGATTATTCCTGAAAATGTTTCTTTGTTAAGTGTCATTTTTCTCACCTCCTAAAATCCTTTTTGAATAAAATAAACAGCTAAAACTATGAAAATCACACCTACAAATCTTTTTGATAGAGTATAGTAATTAGATATAAACTGCTGGACTGCATTTACATTGAATAAAAAGCCAAATAAGAAAACAACAACACTTCTTCCAACTGCATAAACAAGCATTACAAGGATTGTGAGTATTAAGCTTTTTGTTGAAACTGCTAAAGCAACTGCTCCAAGTAAAAATCCTGTGCAGGAAGGACAGATACTAAATGTGTAAACAGTTCCTAAAATAAAGCTACTAAAAAAACCTTTGCCTTTTATCAAAGCAAAATTAGGTAGCTTAATGCTGAAGTTAAAAATTCCAAGAAAATTTAAACCTAAAATAATTAATAAAATTCCAAGGACAACACTAAAAAGCTGAACATTAAAAAGCTTATTTATAACTATAAACCCATAAAAAGCAACTACTGCAACAATTATATGAGAAATAATAAAGGCAAGAGTAAAACCAAATACATTTTTTATAACTTCTATTTTAGAATTTGCACTCGATACAAGTATTCCAGCAATTACAGGTAAAAATGGCAAAGTTGAAGGTCCTGTGCTTGTTAAAACTCCAAGTAAAAATGTAAACAAAACAATAACAGTCAATGAATGCTCTCTATGGACAAAATCAAATAAAGAAAACATTCCGAATATTTCCTGACTAAAAAGATAAAGTCCAGTGATAATTACGATAACACCGCTTACATATGGAATTACAGGAATTAATTGATTGACAGCCTTGAAACTTTCCTTAGATAAAAAGAAAGAAACCAAAGAAGGAATACCACTTATGGCAGCAAAAATAAATACTAATAAAAATGGATAGAAACTATCTAAATAAAGACCGTAAGAAGAAACCAAAATAAAATATGGAAATGCACAGTAAGGAAAATTAAGCCCTAAAGCAATACCAGCAGGAAGTTTAAGATTTGGAAACAATGCCTGAATAGACAAATCAAAAGGAGCAATTTTATATCTTTTCATTAAAGGACTTCCAAAAAGGAAAATAATACCAACTATAAGATGAATTCCAATTAAAAATCCTATGTTTATTCTTATAAAAGTAGAAAGTAAGTAAATAAGAAAACCCAAAACAGAAAATAAAAGAGTTCTAAAGAATATAAAATAAAAAACTTGCACAAAGCCTTTTTCTTTTGCATTTGCTACCAAAATGGCATTTAAATTCCATGTGCAGGGAGATAAAAATCCTATTAAGCCAAATATTATTGTTAAAGCTATAAATAATGCTTCCATTTTTATTCTCCAAGCTTTTCAGATATTAGATTTTTTAACTCTTCTTCTGAAGGTATCTTGCCTAAGAAATAAAGCTCTCCATTTACAGCAAGGGCTGGAGAAGTGTACATACCAAGTTCTACTATTCGTTTTTGGTCATCAAAAAGGTCAAGATATTTAAGCTCTATTTTATCTTCAGGAAATTGCTTTATTACTTCATTTACCCTTTCTTTTAAACCAGCACATTTAGCACAGGCATTTGATTCAAGAAGTTCTATTAATACTTTATCCATGACACTATCCTCAATATTTAATTTCCTATCTCTAATATAAGGCCTGTAGTATAGTACAGGGTCAAGGGGGTTTTTACTTTTCTATTGATGTGATTATTGGACAGTTTAGGATAGAGCCTTTACTTGGACATTGTTTGATGAGTTCTTGAAGGACTCTTTTGATATTTTCTAAATCCTTTATTTTTTCCTCAACATCTTTTAATTTTTCTTCTGCTATTTGCCTGACTTTTGAACATTCACCGTTTGTTTCAAATCTTAGCTCTAATAACTCTTTTATCTCTTTTAATGTAAAACCAAGCTCTTTTGCTCTTTTAATGAACTTAATTCTTTTTACATCTTCTTCAGAAAAAAGTCTATATCCACTTTCTGACCTTAAAGCTTTTGGAAGTAATCCTAATCTTTCGTAGTATCTTATAGTTTCAGGATTAACCCCTGACTTTTTCGCAAGCTGGCTACGAGTTAGAAACTTCATATTATTTCTACAGATTTTTCACCTTTTTTTAGCTCTCCTATTATATAAGCCTCTTGTTTTTCGGCGTTTAAGATTTCTAATGCTTCGTTTACATTACTTCTATCTATAGCTATTATCATTCCTATTCCCATATTAAACGTTTTAAACATCTCTTCATCAGAAATATTTCCTTCCTTTTGTACCCATTTAAAGACAGGAAGAATTTTTATTTTTTCTTTATATATTACAGCTTTTGTATCGTTGTTTAACACTCT
>Ga0256841_1003981_pt1 | contig 10860 bp, 7 predicted proteins | sample 356308metaG_FD_185971 | JGI IMG/M metagenome (GOLD analysis project Ga0256841, IMG submission 185971) | Hydrothermal vent microbial communities from Mid Atlantic Ridge, Atlantic Ocean - 356-308 | ecosystem: Environmental > Aquatic > Marine > Hydrothermal vents | place: Atlantic Ocean: Mid...
TCTCCTGGATGGTCTTGCCCACGGCCCGGTCGTCGGCCTCCAGGGTGATGTCCACGAACTCGGTGCCGTCCAGATTGCGTAGCTGCACCCGTTTGGCCCGGTGTTGGAGCTCGGCTCGCCGGGCCAACGCCATGTTGTAGGCCCGAATGATGTCCTCCCGGCGGATGAGCCCCACCACCCGGTTCGGGTCCTCCCGGCTGACCACAGGCAGGCGCCCAAAGCCCCGGACGCCCATGCGGGCGAGGGCCTCGGCCAGGGTCTCATCCGGGTAGGCCACCATCAGCTTCTCCCGGGGCGTGCCGATCTCTGTGACCTTGGTGCTCCGGGGCAGCCCCTCGTCCACCGCCCGATCCAGGTCCGTGATGGTCACCAAACCCCAGAGCTTGCCCTGAGGATCCAGGATGAGCAGGCCGTGGCTGTGGGTGCGAGCGAAGATGTCGGACAGCTCGGTGAGGGTGGTGGAGGTGGAGACGGTGTTCAGGTCCCGGCTCATCACCTCCCCCACGCTGACCCCCTGGAGCACATCCACGTCTCGGCCTCCCTGGAGGCTGATCCCCTTCAGCTTCAGCTTGAAGGTGTAGATGGACTCCGCGAAGAGGGCATCGGCCAGGATGGTGGAGAGGACCGTGGCCAGCATCAGGGGCAGGATGAGCTTGTAGTCGTTGGACATCTCGAAGACGATGAGGATGGCGGTGATGGGAGCCCGGGCCGCGCCGGCGAAGACGGCCGCCATGCCCACGATGGCGTAGGCGCCCGGGTTGGCGGCCACATCCGGCCAGAGGTTGTTGGCCACCGTGCCCACGATGCCCCCCAGGGCCGCCCCCATGAAGAGGGCCGGGGCGAAGACGCCGCCGGAGTTCCCCGAGCCCAGGGTGAAGCTGGTGGCGATGAGTTTCAGGAGGAGGAGCGCCCCCATCATGGCCAAGGAGAGGGTGATGTTGTCCGCGATGACCTCGCCGATGAAGTGCAGGCCCGGGCCCAGGACCTCTCGGCCGGGCAGCAAGAGGGCCACCAAGGCCGTCAGGAGCATGCCCAGGGCCGATTTCACTGCCTGAGGCGCCTGCCAACGATCGAACTTCTCCTCCGCGAAATAGAGAACTCGGATGAATAGGACGGCTACGATGGCCGCCAGCCCCCCCAGGACCACGTAGATGGGCAGTTCGCCCAGGTGGTTCAAGGGGTAGGCCGGGACGGCGAAGGCTGGCCGGTCGCTCAGGAAGATGCGGCTGACGATGCTGGCGGAGACGGAGCTGATCACCACCGCGCCGAAGTAACGGGAGGTGAAACGGCCCAGGATCACCTCCAGGGCGAAGATGGCCCCAGCGATGGGGGCATTGAAGGTGGCCGCGATGCCCGCGGCCGCGCCGCAGGCCACCAGGGTGCGCACCCGCTCGTTGGCGAAGTGGAGCAGCTGGCCCAGGGTGGAGCCCAGGGCGGCGCCCACCTGGACGATGGGCCCCTCACGGCCAGCGGAGCCGCCCGCGCCAATGGTCAGGGAGGAGGCCAGGATCTTGGCCGCGGCCACCCGGGGGCGGATGCGGCCGCCTCGCACTGCGATGGCCTCCATCACCTCGGGCACGCCGTGGCCCTTGGCCTCCGCGGCCCAGCGCTCCACGATGAACCCCACCACCAGGCCAGCCACGCCCATGGCCAGCAACAGGCCCACCACGTCCCCAAGCGTGTTGCGCACCACTTGAACCCCATCGCCCATAACGCCCAGCAGCCAGATGAAGAACACCGCGCCCAGGCCTGTTCCCAGGCCTACGATCACCGCGGTGGTGAGCATCACCGCCTCCTCTGGCGGGTGCCAGCGAGTGGCGAAGAGTCGAAGCAGCCATTGGCGCGGATCTTGGCGAGTTTGGGTGACGGATGCGGTCGATTTCATTGGTTCACTCGTTCTGTGTGGCATATGGTTGGCGGCCGAAGTTGGCCGCTCGGAGACGTTTGGTTCAAGGCCGGATCCAAGTATAGTACTTCGTCTGGGATGACGCAAAGCGGAGGAGGTGAGACAATGCCTCTGACCACAAGGCCAAGTGTCCAGGCCAGGCATGTCTCGATGGGTCGTTTTTTCGCCTGCAAGAGCGCGGCCAACCCTTGGACCCAAACAGCAACATCAGGGCCAGGGCCTGATCTCTTAACACGCACATAACATTGACACAAGATACCGTTTAACTGGCTGGTGCGTTGTGGGCGTACCATTTGGAAAGCATGGGCGCCGGAAAACGTTTGCAACAGTGGGACAGACCGCAGCTCGTCTCTGCCCCTGCCGAAGGGTCACCTGATTGTTTTTTGTGACGCGTTGCTTTGTGACGCGGCTTGCCTGGCAACATAGGGGAATTCATCATGGCTCCTGGACCTACGACGGGCGGAAAAAAGCCCAATATCCCTGTCCCTGCGCCGTCGCGTGGACGGCAATGGCGGTGGTTGTCGCTCTTTGCCCTCCTGCTCTTCGCTGTTCTGCTGCCCTCCACGGCCATTGGGGTCAGCGTCAACATGGAGAACCGAGACTCCTTCTGCGCGAGCTGCCACACCCAACCGGAGACAACCTATGTTTCCCGGAGCGAGTCCGTGCGTTCGGGCATTGCTTCCCCTGTGGATCTGGCCATGTACCATGCCGGCGCTACGCACCCCGTGGCATGCATCCAGTGCCACAGCGGCAAAGGCGTCCCCGGCCGCATGGACGCCCTGCTCCTGGGGAGCCAGGACCTGGTGGCCTACGTGCGGGGCGCCTATCCACAGCCTGCCCCCCTCACGCACCCTATCCCGGACGCAAACTGCCTGAAGTGTCACGGGGAGGTGCTCAGCGAAGGCAGGCATTACCACCGATTCCTGCCCCGCTGGCAACAGATCGCCGGTGACCAGGCGGCGCAATGCGTGGATTGCCATACCGGGCACGTGGAAGACGGAGATCCGCAGCTTGCTTTCCTGAACAAAGAGCGAGCACGGGTGCAATGCAACGCCTGCCACCGACTTCTGGGTGACTAACATTGTCTCGCAAAGACCTCGGCCCGGGCTCACCGGCAAAGCCTTCCCCTGTTGTTGGGGGACACCTCGGATCCCCTAGGCCCCTTTCCCATCCCCCTTGAGGGGCTGGGTCCCTCAGCCTCAACCCCTCGCTTACAATCTCGCACATCTGCGGCCTCCCACGATCGATGGTCGGAAATATACGATGCTGTTCGGATGCGCCGAGCTTGGAGCAGCATTGCTTCTCTGTCGATCCCGTCTATCAAGCCCTGTCCCTCGATCTTGCTCTGCCCCTGACGATTGGCGCCAGTCGACCGGGCCGGTGATTCAGACGTTTCTCTAATGTTGCGGTAACATGGGGTAAATGCTCGCCCGGTATAATGGCGGACGAACGACGCACCTGCGCGACAGCGACGCTCACGCGGGTAGTGAACGCTGCTGGTGGAAGATCCCAAGCGAGACACTGCAGACGGAAACGTAGAACCGGGAAGCCGAGCTGCAGGGAGGGCGCTCCACGGGTGAATCCGTCAGAATAGATGAACCGGAACAGGTGAACACAACAGACGAATAGAGACGGATAGAGACGAATAGGACAGACGAAAGGAAAGGAGAGCAATTATGCGCGTGGATCTACGGAAACAGCTCCTGGTTGTGGTGGGAGTCGTATTGATTGTGGGCCTGCTGTTGACGGGCTGCAGCAACGTGATCCCCGGGGGCGCCCTGCTGGCCCAGCCGGACCAGCCTGCCGCTCCCCAGGAGGCGGTGGAGAGCGCTCCGGCGGCCAACCCCCTGCCCGCGGCCCCCTTGGCCGCCTCGGGCCAGCCGGATCAGGAGCTGCTGGCCAGCCTCTACGAACACACCCTGCCCTCGGTGGTGAACATCCAGGTCTCGGTGAAACCAGAGGCGGCCGGCGTCCTGCCGCCCCCCTTCGAGACGCCGGACCAGCTGCCCCGGGGGGAAGGGACCGGCTTCGTCTACGATGATCAGGGCCACATCGTCACCAACAACCACGTGGTGGCGGACGCGGACAAGATCGTGGTCTACTTCTACAACGGCATGTGGGCGGACGCCCAGGTGGTGGCCACGGACCCCCAGGCGGATCTGGCGGTCATCAAGGTGACCCCGCCGGAAGGCATCGAGCTGCGCCCCCTGCCCCTGGCCGAGCCCAATAGCCTCAAGCCCGGCTACTGGGTGGTGGCCTTGGGCAGCCCCTTCGGCCTGGAGAACACCATGACCCTGGGCATCGTCAGCGCCCTGAGCCGAGGCCTGCCTGTGGGCCCGGGCGAGGGGCCGGCCCGCTACACCCTGCCCGACGTGATCCAGACCGACGCCGCCATCAACCCGGGCAACTCGGGTGGCCCCCTGCTGAACCTGGAAGGCCAGGTGGTGGGGGTGAACTTCGCCATCAACTCGCCGGTGCGGGCCAACAGCGGCGTGGGCTTCGCCATCCCCGTCTCTGTGGTGCGCCGGGTGGTGCCGGCCCTCATCGAGGACGGGGCCTACCGCTACGCCTACCTGGGCATCGCCGGCCGCACGGTGGACGCGGACGTGGCTGAGCAGGAGGGCCTGCCCGAGAATCTCCTGGGCGCTTTCGTGGCCCAGGTGATGCCCGGCGGCCCCGCGGACCAGGGCGGCGTGAAGGAAGGGGACGTGATCGTGGCCATCGACGACATGCCCGTGCGTCAGTTCGAGGACCTGGTCAGCTACCTGGTGACCCAATCCGAGCCGGGCCAGAAAGTCACCCTGACTGTGGTGCGGAACGGCAAAGAGGTGGAGCTCACCGTGAAGCTGGGCGAGCGGCCCACCGAGGGCCAGCCCAAGGCCGAGGAGACGGCGGTGACCATCGACGAGGCCATCGCCATCGCCCGGGAGGCGGCCACCAAGGCCGGCATGATCGACACCATCGACGCCACCTCCGCCAGCCGAGACGTCCGGAACGGTGTGCCTGTCTGGGTGGTCACCCTGAAGGGCGACGGCAAGACGGTGACCGTGGTGGTGGATGCCAACAACGGCGAGATCCTGGAGATGGGTTCCCGCTGATCCTCACCGCGGCCAGGACAGGTGAAGGAGCGCCCGGGCCGCATCCATCCCGGGCCTGGCTGGGTGGGGGAACGTCCTCCACCCAGTTTTTCACCACCCAACCCCAGGAAACGGTGGTAAAATAGGAGGTGGACGCATGAGTTTCTACGACCCATTCGGTCGACCCAGCCGGCGGGGACGGCGCGGCCGGCAGCCCAGCATCGAGGACTACTACCAGCTGGTCCAGGCCTACAAGGAGCTCAGCGCAGAGCGGGACAGCCTGGTCCAGAAGCTGCGGGAGCAGGAGGCCATCATCGCCCGGCTGGAGCAGGAGGTGGCTCGCCTCCAGGAAGCGCTCCAGCGCCAGGAAGCCCGCAGCGCCCGGCTGGAACAGGAGCTGGCCCGCCTCCAGGAGGCGCTCCAGCAGCAGGCGCCCCAGGAGCCTCGAGAGCGGAAGATCCAGGTGAAGACGCCTTCCTCCCAGGCCCCGGCCAGGGAAAAGGAAGCGGGCGGAGAGTGGAAGGAGCGCTACCTGCGCCTGCAGGCGGATCTGGAGAACTACAAGCGGCGCCTGGAGCAGCGCTACGCCAAGGAGGTGGACGAGCAGCGCCATCGCATCCTGCGGGACATGCTCTCCCTGGCGGATCACCTGGAGATGGCCCTGGCCCACACCCGGAACCTGGAGGAGGCGGACCAGGCGGAGGTGATCAAGAGCTTCGAGGCCAACCTGGAGGCCACCCTCCATGCCTTCCTGGAGACCCTGAAGCGGTATGGGGTGGAGCGCATGGAGGCCCAGGGGCAACCCTTCAACCCGGAACTCCACGAGGCCGTGGGCCAGGTCCCCAGCCAGGAGGTGCCCGAAGATCACGTGGCCCAGGTGCTCCAGGCCGGCTACGTGGAGAAGGAGCAGGGCGAAGAGGGCAAGGACAAACTGCTGCGACCAGCCCGGGTTCTGGTCAGCAAGGGAGGTGAATGAGCATGGCGAAAGACTACTACAGCATCCTCGGCGTGCCCAAGAACGCGGACGAAAAGGCCATCAAGAAGGCCTATCGCAAGCTGGCCCGCAAATATCACCCGGACGTGAACCCGGGGGACAAGGCGGCGGAGCAGCGCTTCAAGGAGATCAACGAGGCCTACCAGGTCCTCTCAGATCCGGAGAAGCGCAAGATGTACGACCGCTTTGGCCCGGATTGGGAGCAGTACGAGAAGGCCGGCGTGGGGCCGGAGGACTTCGCCCGGGGCTTTCGGCCCGGCGGCCCCGGCGCCCCAGGCGGCTACACCCGCACGGTGACCCCGGAGGAGTTCGAGCAGATGTTCGGGGGCGGCATGGGCGGCGTAGGCGCCGGCGGCTTCGAGGACATCTTCGAGAGCCTCTTCGGCGGCCGGGCCGGCCCAGGTGCGGGGGGCCGAGGCTTCCGAGAGCGGACGCCCCTGCGTCGTCGGGGCCAGGACATCACCGTGCCCGTGGAGATCACCCTGGAGGAGGCCTTCCACGGCACCAACCGCACCCTGCAGATGGACGACGGCCGCCGCATCCAGGTGCGCATCCCTCGGGGCGTGAAGACCGGCTCCCGGGTGCGGGTCAGCGGGGAAGGCGCGCCGGGCGTGGGCGGCGGCAAGCCCGGGGACCTCTACCTGGAGATCCGGGTGAAGCCCCATCCGCGCTTCCAGCGGGAAGGGGACAACCTGCGGGTGAAGGCGCCGGTGGATCTCTACACCGCAGTCCTGGGCGGGGAGGTCCAGGTGCCCACCCTGGAGCGTCCTGTGGCCCTGAAGATCCCGCCGGGCACCCAGAACGGCAAGGTCTTCCGGCTGCGGGGGCTGGGCATGCCCCACATGAAGAACCCGGACAAACGGGGAGATCTCTATGCGGTGGTGGACGTGAAGATCCCCACAGACCTGACGCCTGAGGAGAAGGAGCTCTTCCAGCGCCTGCGGGAGCTGCGGCGCGCACGGGTGCACTGAACTTGGAGCGAGGTGCGACAGAGGTTGGGAAGATCAGCGGTTTGGGCAGAACAAGAGGAGGGGGTGAGCCATGGTGGAAGTGCAGATCCGTTACGCCATCACCCGGCACCGGGAGGAATCGGAGCCGGTCTACACGCCGGACGTGGCCGCGGCCCTGGCCGGCATCAGCCGCCAGGCCCTGGAGGTCTACCGGCGGGAGGGGTTGATCCAGCCCAAAGTGCGGGCCGACGGCGCCCTGGGCTACAGCGTGGCCGACATCCGTCGGCTGGCCCGGATCCGGCGTCTGCGGGAGGAGATGGGCCTGGATCTGGCCGCGGTGGAGGTGGTGCTGCACCTGCGCCGCCAGGTCATGGAGCTGCGGCGTCAGCTGGCCGAGACCCAGCGGGCCATGGAGCAGCGTGAACGGGAGCTGCTCCAGGAGATCCAGCGGCTGCGGCGTCAGCTGGATGAGGCATCATTCTGGTTCTCATAGCCGGTTTTTTACAGCTCGGTTTTTTCTGGGCGGTTTTTCCTGGTCGGTTTTCAGGGCCAGTTTCCAGTGATGGTCGGTTCTCTCGGCCTGTGTTCTCTCAGCCTGTTGAAGATCCCTTGCCTCGAAGCTGGCGGCCAGGAACGCCAACACCGACCCATACTGCCGAGTCATCCTTGAGGAGGTGGGAGAGATGGGAGAGTTTATCTTCAACATTGGGGCCAAGGTCTACTGCCGAGACGGCCAGTGCGGCAAGCTGGCCAAGGTGGTGGTGGACCCCAAGAGCAAGCGCATCACGGATCTGATCGTGGAGAAGGGCTTCCTGCTCAAGGAGGACCGGGTGATCCCCGTCTCTGTGGTGGAGAGCACCACGGACGAGGCCATCCAGCTTGCCATCGAGAGCAAGGAGCTCCCCAAGTTCCCCAAATACCGGGAGGTGGAGTTCGAGGAGCCGGCCCCGGACTGGAAGATGCGGGAGCCCTATCAGCTGGAGGATGTGGTGCACTGGGCCGCGGTCTACGGGGACGTGCCGGTGCTGGAGAGCCTGGCGCCCAAGATGCGGGTGCGGGTCCATGAGGGGATCAGCGGTGGCGCCGCGGTCATCCAGCGGGACACGCCCATCTTCACCGTGGAGGGCATGGTGGCTCGAGTCCACCATGTGATCACCGACCCGGAGAGCGGCGAGATCCGCTACATCATCGCCCGCCGGGGCATCCTGCCCTACCGGGTGGTCATCCCCGCGGAGCTCATCGAAGGGGTGGACGAGGAGGGGATCAGCCTGGACGCCACCCTGGACGACCTGAAGAAGCTCCAGCGCTGGACGCCCCGCTCGCCAGTGGACATCCTGGCCGAGCTGACCCAGAAGTTGCGGGAGTCGGAGCACGATTTCAGCCGGGTCACGGCCACGGTGGAGAAGGGCGTGGTGCGCCTGGCGGGCACGGTGGCCGACGAGGAGGCCAGGGAGACGGCCGAGGCCATCGCTCGCTCCGTGAGCGGGGTCATCGACGTGGAGAACGTCCTGGACACGGACACGGCCATCGTGGCCGCAGTCACCGCGGCCCTGGCCCAGGATCCCCGGACCAAGGACGCGATCATCGAGGTGATCAGCGACCGAGGCGTGGTGACCCTGAAGGGCCAGGTGGAGAGCGGGGAGGTCCGCCGGGCCGCGGAGGTCATCGCGGCCCAACAGCCGGGCGTGGTGGCGGTGATCAACGAGCTGGAGGTGCTCCCCCAGGAGGAGCTGCCGAACATCCCAGTGCCGCCGCCCCAGTCCTTCTAGCCCGATCCTTCCGCCCGATCCGTGGGCCTGGAGGGGGCGTCCGGCCGCTCCTCACCCCGTGGGGATGTGGCCGTTTCAACTGAACACACCCTGTGAGGAGAACGCGTATGAACGAGAAAGAATACCTGGAAAGCCTGACCCTGAACCTGATCGGCGACGACGAGCGGGGATACGATTTCATCACCGACGCCGGGGTCCAGGTGCTGAAAGAGCTCCAGACCGAGGAGCCCCGCATCTTTTCCCTCTACCTGGACATCTCGCCGGAGCGCATCCAGCACGAACCGGCGCCCATCCGCTACCGGCACCTGGTGGAGAGGGTGGCCGAGTCCATTGAGGACAAGGAGAACCGGCGCATGTTCCAGGCTGTGGCCGACGACATCGGCGCCATGCTCCTGAACGAGTACAACCTGATGCGGGGCAAGGGGCTGGTCATCTTCGCGGCGCCGGAGAAGTACTCGCCCAAGGGGCGCCGGGAGGTGAAGTACGAGACCATGGTCCGCTATCACCTGCCCGCGCCGCCCAAGGACGACCTGCAGTGGGGGGCGTTGCCCGTGCTCACCCCCTTGCTGGTGCAGATCGACGAGAACGAGCCCACCGGGGTGATCCTGGTGGACCGGCAGCGGGCCCGCTACTTCGTCTACTACATGGGCGAGGCCGCGGAGTACTCGGTCATGGAGTACGATCCCACCCCCCAGAAGACCCGGGCCCTGGGCTACGGCGCCCACAACCACGAGCAGTGGCTGGAGGAGAAGTACCGGGCCCATCTGCGCCACACGGTCCATGTGGCGGATCGGCTGAACCAGCTGGCGGACTGGAAGTGGATAGCCGTGGGGGGCACGGACCAGACGCCTGAGGATCTGGTGGAGCTCCTGCCCAAGCACCTGAAGCAGAAGCTCCTGGACACGTTCCAGATCGACGTGGACGCCAACTACAACCAGGTGCGGGACGAGGTGGCCCCCATCGTGCACCAGGCGGAGGTCCAGGAGGAGCGGGCCTTCCTGGAGCGCTGGATCGGCGAGCTGGAGCGCCGGGGAGAGCGAGCCGTCTTCGGCCTGGCGGACACCACCTTCGCCCTGCAGCAGGGGCGCATCGACACCCTGATCACCCAGCCCTACTTCGAGCACAAAGGCTGGCAGTGCCAGGACTGTGGCGGCCTCGTTGCGGACCTGATGGACCAGCCTCCGTCCCAGTGCCCCTACTGTGGCGGCGAGCTGGCCACTGTGCCGGATATCGTCACCCTGGCCGCCGCCCAGACCCTGGAGCACAGCGGCCACGTGGAGGTGGTCCGGGACCCGGAGAACCAGAAGCTCCTGGAAAAGTACGGCAACTTCGGCGCCATTCTGCGCTTCTAGCAACTCCAGGAAGCCAGCCCGGTGGGGGGATCCTCGCCGGGCTTTTTTCGTCCATCGCTCCCTCGTCGCGTCCCCGTCGCGTCCTCTCGTGGGACTGTCCGGGACGGTCGGACCCAGGCCTTCAGGACTCCTCTAACTTTACGCTAATACTCCGCTTGTGTTTGTCAAATGGAGCCCGGGTACACTGGAGAAAGAGGACTTATCGAGTGCATGGCTGCTTGGGGAAAGCCACCGGTGCAGTCATCGGAGAGAGGCGGTGCGAGGATGCGGGACGGTGTTCCCGTGGACCCGGGCCAGAGAGGTCCAAGAGGGTGGTTGGCCCGGCATTGTCCCCTGTCACGGCCCTCCTGTCCCAGCGGCCCTGCACCATGACATGCACGACGAAATCGTCATGTAGGACGGAATCGTCATGTAAGACGGAATCATAAGGAGGGAATGACCCATGCGTTTCGACAAATTCACCCAGAAGGCCCAGGAAGCCGTGGTCCAGGCCCAGAACCTGGCCCAGGAGTACAACCACCCCACCATCGACCCGGAGCACCTGCTGAAAGCGCTCCTGGAGCAGGAAGGGGGGGTGGTCCCCGCGGTGATCAACCGCATCGGTGCGGACATGGCCATGCTGGAGCAGAGCCTGGAGCAGGCCCTGGCCCAGAAACCTCGGGCCACCGGCGCCGCCGTCCAGGTGGGGATGAGCCGGGAGACCGCGGAGATCCTGGAGGAGGCGGAGCAGATCGCCCAGAGCATGAAGGACGAGTACACCTCCACCGAGCACATCCTCATGGCCATGGCCTCGCCCAAGGCGGGCAAGATCC
>Ga0256841_1003982_pt1 | contig 10859 bp, 8 predicted proteins | sample 356308metaG_FD_185971 | JGI IMG/M metagenome (GOLD analysis project Ga0256841, IMG submission 185971) | Hydrothermal vent microbial communities from Mid Atlantic Ridge, Atlantic Ocean - 356-308 | ecosystem: Environmental > Aquatic > Marine > Hydrothermal vents | place: Atlantic Ocean: Mid...
ACCAGGGCCACATCCCCATGAAGCTCCTGGCCTTCGACCAGGGAGTGAACGTGAGCATGGGCCTGCCCATCATCCGCACCTCCGTGGACCACGGCACGGCCTTCGACATCGCGGGGACCGGCCAGGCCCGGGAGCGGAGCCTGCTGGCCGCCATGGACGTGGCCGTGCAGATGGTGAGGAGCAGGCAGGAGGACACGGCGTAGACGACAGGGGACAAGATGACCGAATGAAGGGATGGTAGGTTGGAAGTTGGGGGGTCCGGAGTCGGCCATCGCTACAGAGTTCCCTTCTCCAATCCCTGACTCTGATCTCGGATCTCCTCACCCCCTAAATTTTTCGGTTTCTTCACTCTCGAGCTTTCCCAACCCGATCTTGAATCTTCAATCTTCTTTCGTTCCCCTCCTCATCCTGGCCGACGACCTGACCGGCGCCGCGGACTGCGCGGCTCGCTGTCATCAGGCCGGCCTGCCCGGGACCATCTCCCTGGAGCCCCCCACTCCGCCCCTGCCTCAAGGGGCCCTGGCCTTCACCAGCGACTCCCGTCACCTGGGCCCAGAGGCCGCGGCCCAGCGGGTGCGCCAGGCCGTGGCCGGCCTCCGGGACCTCCCCGCTCACTGGTACAAGAAGATCGACTCCACTCTGCGGGGTCACCTGGGCCCAGAGCTGGACGCGCTCCTGGAGAGCCTGGATCGGCCCTGTGCGGTGATCTGCCCGGCTTTCCCAGGCCAGGGACGGGGCCTGCGGGCTGGCTACCTGGTGGCCCCCGGCGTCCCGGATCGTTCCCTGCACCTGCCCACCCTCCTGCGCCGTCAGAGCCAGCGGCGGGTGGCCTTCGCGCCCCAGTCCCCCCACCTGGCCCAGGACCTGGCCGCGGCCCGGAAACAGGGGGCCGAGTTTCTGGTGGTGGATGGCCTGAGCAGGAATCATCTGGCTCGCATCCTGGACGGGGTGGAGACAGCCCTTCCCCAGGCCCTCCTCTGCGGCAGCGCGGGGCTGGTGGGGGTCTGGGCGGAGCGGCTGGCGGAAAGGCGAGGGCCTGGCTCGGGCCAGGAGCAGGCCCGGCCAAGCGAGCTGCCCCGGCCGGTGCTGGCCGTGGTGGGGAGCGGCAGCGCCGTGGCCCATCAGCAGATGGCGCGCCTGGCGGAGAGCGGCCTGGGCGTGGATCGGCTCCAGGTGGAGGGGCAGGTGGCCGAGGAAGCGGCAGGGGCCACGGCGGAGGCAGTCGCTGCCCAGCTGGATCCGGCCCAGGAGATCTGGCTGCTGCATCTGCCCCCGCCGCCGGACGGAACCCGGCTGGACGGTCCCCAGGCCCGGCGGCTGGCCCAGGCCCTGGCTCGGGCGGGGATGGCGGCCATGGCGGTCCGCTGGCCGGCCACCCTGCTCCTGGTGGGCGGGGACACGGCCACGGCCCTGCTTCGAGAGCTGGGCGTGGCTCGGCTGGAGGTCCTGGCGGAACTGGAGCCGGGCATGCCCCTCTGCCGCGGGGAGGACGGCCAGGGACGGTCCCTGCAGGTGCTCCTCAAGGCGGGGAGCCACGGCCAGGCAGAGACCCTGGTCCGGCTCCTGGGCGGCTCCCAGGGCTGAGCCCTGGCCTCACTTCTCCAGGGCCCAGGGGCTGGTCATGACGCCTTCCTGGAAGGCCAGGGGGACCTCTCCGACCAGGGAGAGGCGTGGGTGCTCCTCCACTGCGGCCCGCAGGCTGGGGCTGACCCAGAGACGGTCCAGGGTGAGGGTGTCACGGATGAAGACCATGCGGGCCCTTTCCGGGGGCTCCGCGCAGCCCCGCAGGGCCACCTGCAGAGCCCGCTCGTCGTCGGCCATGGTGATGGGCATGTGCACCCGCTGCATGCCGAAGATGCCCGAGGTGACCGCGTTGGTGTAGGTGGCGGCCCAGTCCACCTTGCGGACCAGGCGGGCGGTGGTCACGTTGGCCAGCCCCATGCCCGCCCCGTTGCCGTGGGAGGCCTCGGTCATGTCCAGCAGGGCGATGACCGCGACGTCCACGTTCCCGAACTGCTCGGGCTGGCGGGGGATCATCAGGCGGCCGATCACGTTGGTGTCCATGCCCGTGCCGCTGATGTCCTTGCCCAGGCGCTGGACCACCAGCACGTCGATAGCCGGGAAGGGCAGGCTGGCCAGCAGCTTCTTGGCCAGCTCCAGGAGCTCCTCTTCCTTGGGGCCACCGATCTCCGCCGCGCTGAGGCCCACGATGGCCGCGGTCTCGTCGTAGGCGTTCTCCATGATGCCCACCGCCCCCAGCAGATTGGTGTTGCGCTCGTAGATCCGGGCGGCCGGGGCCAGGAAGCGCTGGAAGTTGCGCCCGCCCCCGCTGTGCATGATGGCCGCGCCCTGCTGCTTGCCCAGGCCAATGACCGCCATCTTCGAGGGCCCGCTCTCCAGCTTGCCCCGGAAGTCGGTGTGGGGCTTGATGCGGCTGACCAGGATGGTGTGGTCCGCGGCCCGGGAGTCCTGGCCCTGGAAGAGGGCTGGCCCATCGGGGATGCGGCCGATCTCCGCCACCTCCATGGTGGCCCGGATGGGCGCGCCCATGGCCTCTTCGGTGACGCCCAGGCTGGCCAGCATCTCCCGTTGGCCGGCCGCGGTGGCGCCGCCGTGGCTGCCCATGGCCGGGACGATGAAAGGCCGGGCCCCGGCCTGCTTCAGGATCTCCAGGGTGGCCTTGACGATGGCGGGCAGGTTGGCGATGCCTCGGCTTCCCACCCCCACGGCCACGCTCTCGCCTGGGTGGATCCGGGCCAGGATGCCGCTTTCCGTCAACGCCTGGGCCACCGCGGCGGGGATGTCCGCCACCCTGGGGGCGTCGAAGCGCTGCTCCACCACCAGGAGCTTCTCCGGCAGAGGGGCGGGAAAACGAAGGGAGTCGATCTGGGTGAGTAGATTGGGCGGTGTCATGGTGGGCCTCGGGCAGTGGTTGGGCGGGTGGGAAATGGGACGATTGAGCGGGGGCAGGGCTGGCGATCCGAGAGCGAAGAATCAGGGACGAGCGGCGTTGGACAGCCTGGGGGCGTCTCCCCCGCCTCGTCTCCTTGTCTTCCAGTGTACCCCGTAGCGCCGGGATGTCAAGGCGGCGCGAAGGCGTCCAGGGATGTTTTTCAGGCCCTGGCCTTTACCGGTTTTGACATTCCCAGGGGCCTGGCCTACCATGGTGGGCGTGGATTTCACTGGAACGAAGGGACGCTCATGAACCGCGGCATCCTCTACGGCCTCTGCGCCTACGGTCTCTGGGGGCTGCTCCCCATCTACTGGAAGGCCCTGGGCGCTGTGCCCGCCCAAGAGATCTTGGCCCACCGGGTGGTCTGGGCCCTGCTGGTCCTCACCGGGCTGCTGACCGTCACCCGGCGCTGGCAGTGGATCCGCACCCTGCGCACAGATCCGGCCACCTTCTTCACCTTCGTGGCCATCGCCTTCCTGCTGGGGACCAACTGGTTCACCTACATCTGGGCGGTGAACGCTGGCTTCGTGGTGGAGACCAGCCTGGGCTACTTCATCACCCCGCTGATCAACGTGCTCATGGGGGTGCTGCTCCTGCGAGAACGGGTGCGTCCCCTCCAGTGGGTGGCTGTGGGCCTGGCCGGTCTGGGCGTCCTCTACCTGACCGTGAGCTACGGCTCGCTGCCCTGGATCGCCCTGGTCCTGGCCTTCACCTTCAGCCTCTACGGCCTGGTCAAGAAGCAGGCCCGGCTCAGCGCCCTGGAGGGCCTCTCCCTGGAGATGGCGGTGCTCTTTCTGCCGGCCCTGGGCTACCTGCTCTGGCTGGGCGAGCAGGGCCAGGCGGCCTTCGGCTCCTCCCTCCCCACCACCTTGCTCCTGGCGGGCACGGGGATCATGACCGCGGTGCCCCTGCTCTGCTTCGCCGGCGCGGCTCGGCGCATTCCCCTCTCCACCCTGGGTTTCCTCCAGTACCTGGCCCCCACCCTGCAGTTCCTCCTGGGGGTGCTGCTCTACAAGGAGCCCTTCACCCAGGTGCGGATGATCGGGTTCGGCATCATCTGGATCGCCCTGGCCCTCTACTCCGCGGAGGGCTACCTGGCCCACCGTCGCCGGGCCCGGCAGATCCGCTACCCGGCCCTCACCCCCACCAACCCGCCCTCCTGACCTAAACCCTCCTTTTCGCCGAAAAAAACCTGTCCACCTGGCCAGGATCCAGGCTCCACCACTGGCCGATGAGCCTCCCTGGGTTTTGGAGTACAGTGGATCCGTGAACGCGCCGTGAACGCGCCATGAACGTCGGTGCGGAACGCGCGCCGGGATGGGAGCTTGCCTGGAGGCAGGCGTGCTGCCCTGTTCCACCCGTTTCCTCTGCACACCCAAAAGGGCCTGGAGCCAGCAGGCCCACCACTCCATCCGGTTCTACTCATCCAGATCGGGAAGGTCGTCATGTCCAATTCAGAGATCATCCACGACGTTGTGATCGTCGGCGCTGGGCTGGCCGGGACCTGGGCGGCCCTGGTGGCGGCTCGGGAGGGCGTGACCAACGTGGGCGTGCTCTCCAAGATCCATCCTCTGCGCTCCCACAGCGGCGCGGCCCAGGGGGGCATCGCCGCGGCCCTGAGCAACACCCGCCCCGTGGAGGGGACGGGTCCCCGGGGCCCCCTGGAGCCGGTGCCGCCAGGCGAGCCCCCGGTGGACAGCTGGGAGCTGCACATGTTCGACACCATCAAGGGGTCGGACTGGCTGGGGGACCAGGACGCCATCGAGATCCTGGTGAAGGAAGCCCCCGACATGATCTACGAGTACGAGCATCTGGGTTGCGTCTTCAGCCGCACACCGGACGGCCGCATCAACCAGCGGCGGTTCGGCGGCCACAGCGCGCCCCGGGCCTGCTTCGCCGCGGACTGGACTGGCCACGTGCTGCTCCACACGGCCCACGAGCAGGCCCTGCGCCACGGCGTCCACTTCTACAGCGAGTGGTACGTCATGGACCTGATCATCCAAGACAATGTCTGCAAGGGCGTGGTGGCCCTGGACGTGCTCACCGGGGAGATCCACACCCTGCGGGCCAAGGCGGTCATGTTCGCCACCGGCGGCTACGGTCGGGCCTTCAAGATCACCTCCAATGCCTTCGCCAACACTGGGGACGGGGTGGCCATCGCCTACGACGCTGGCGCGCCCCTCATGGACATGGAGTTCGTCCAGTTCCACCCCACCGGCCTCTACCGTCACGGCATCCTGATGAGCGAGGCCTGCCGGGGCGAAGGAGGCTACCTGATCAACAAGCTGGGCGAACGCTTCATGGAGAAGTACGCGCCGGAGAAGATGGAGCTGGCCCCTCGGGATCTGGTGAGCCGCTCGGAGCAGACGGAGATCGACGAAGGGCGGGGCATTGGCCCGGACGGCCAGGGCATCTACCTGGACATGCGCCACCTGGGCCGGGAGAAGATCCTGAAGCGACTGCCCCAGGTGCGAGAGATCGCCATCAACTTCGTGGGCGTGGACCCCATCGAGGCACCGGTGCCCATCCAGCCCACGGCCCACTACAGCATGGGCGGCATCCCCACCAACGTGAACGGACAGGTCATCGCCGACGCCCAGGGAACGCCCATCGTGGGCTTCTACGCCGCGGGGGAGGTGGCCTGCGTCAGCGTGCACGGGGCCAACCGCCTGGGCACCAACAGCCTGCTGGAGGCCTCGGTCTACGGTCGGCGCACGGGGCGGGCCATGGCGGAGTTCATCAAGGGCGGGGCCAAGCTGCACCCCATCAGCGGGGATCCCGCGGAGCGCAACCGGCGGCGGGTCCAGGAGCTGCTGGACAACCCGGGCACCGAGTCGGTGGAGCACATCGCCCAGGAGCTGAAGAGCACCATGACCAACAACTGCGGCGTCTTCCGCACCAAAGAGGGGCTGGAGACCGCGCTGCGGGACATCAAGCAGCTCCAGGAGCGTTTCAAGAACGCCCGGACCATGGACAAGAGCCGGCGCTTCAACACGGATCTCCTGGCCACCCTGGAGGCCCAGCACCTGCTCACCTTCAGCGAGGTGATCGTCACCGGCGCCCTGGCCCGGACCGAGAGCCGCGGGGCCCACTTCCGCAAGGATTTCCCCAAGCGGGACGACGAGAGCTGGCTGAAACACACCCTGGCCCACAAGGGCGACGACGGCCCCAAGCTGAGCTACAAGGATGTGACCATCTACTGGGACAAGTTCCCGCCCCAGGAGCGGAAGTACTAGGGGAGAAGTTGGGATACGGGAGTCATCTCACCCCATCCCCCTCCCGAAACTCGCCACCCCTCCCCTGGCCACCTGTGAGGAGGGGAGGAGTCAGGTGCAAGGGCCCGAGGGCCTAATCGCCCAATCGTATCCGGTCTTCCACTGCCATTTTTCGTACCGGAACTGATCTTTCCGCCGTCAAGGAGCAGACCGATGTTGAATTTCATCTTCAAGCGTAAGACCCCGGAGGCGATCCAGAAGGGGGACAAGGCCATCGTGCGGGTGCAGCGCTTCAACCCGGACGTGGACGAGAAGCCCTACATGCAGGAGTTCGAGGTGCCCATGTCCCCGGAGACCACCCTCCTGGACGCCCTGCAGTACATCAAGACGGAGCTGGACGGCAGCCTGACCTTCCGCAAGTCCTGCCGTCACGCCATCTGCGGCTCCTGCGCCATGAACGTGAACGGCTCCAACAAGCTGGTCTGTCACACCCCGCTCTCCCAGAGCCTGGACCATCACGGCCGGGTGACCATCAAGCCCCTGCCCTACCTGCCCATCATCAAGGACATGGTGGTGGACCGCACCAGCTTCTGGAAGCAGTACCTGCGGGTGAAGCCCTGGCTGGTGCCGCCGGACGACATCCCGGAGAAGGAGTTCCGCATGAGCCCGGAGGAGGTGGAGGCGCTCCACAACGCGGAGACCTGCATCATGTGCGGGGCCTGCTACTCGGCCTGCTCCGTGGTGGGGATGACCAAGGAGTACATCGGCCCCCACGCCCTGCTCAAGAGCTTCCTGCGGGTGATGGACCCCAGGGACTCTATCCCTGGGGAGCGGCTGGCGGACGTGAGCGACACCGACGGTGTCTACCGCTGCCACACCATCTTCAACTGCATCGACGCCTGCCCCAAGGGCCTGAACCCCACCCAGGCCATCGAGACCCTGCGCAAGCTGGCCCAGAAGCGGGAGGCCTGGGAGGCAGCCCGGCGGGAGCGGCAGCAGCATCTCACAGAGCCGACGAACGTGAAGGCCTGAGAGGGATCCAAGGACCCGAGAGCGAGGACAGAGATCGAAGAAAGAGGCTGGGAGCAGGGCTCCGTGGACCCGGCATCGCCAACTCCCACTCCCGACTCCCAACTTCTGACTTCCAACTCCTGACTTCCAAGGAGCGCTTCCATGTACAAAACCACAGGTTTCATCAGCTTCCTGCTACGCCGCATCACCGGCGTGGCCCTGGTCATCTACCTCTTCTTGCACATCTGGGTGATCGGCTCGGTGAACGCCGGCCCGGAGGCCTTCGATGCCCGGCTGAACACGGTGCAGACGCCCATCTTCAAGCTGCTGGAGATCGCCCTCCTGGCCGCGGTGGTCTACCACGCCCTGGACGGCATCCGGCTGCTCATCGTCCACTATTTCGACGTGACCGAGTACCGCAAGAGCATGTTCTACGCGGTGATGGCCGTGGCGGCTATCCTCACCGTGGCTGGCGGCATCCCCATTCTCTTGTTCATGCTGGAAGGACTGAAGGGATAGGAGAGAACCCATGCGAGTCTTTCAACTGCAGCGCTACAGCGCCATCGCCCTGCTCTTTTTCCTGACCATCCACATGATCGTGGTCCACTACCCGCCCTTCCACATCGACTTCAGCCGCATCGTGGTGCGCCTGGCGGATCCTCTGTGGAAGACCATCGACATCCTCTTCCTCCTGGCCGTCCTGATCCATGGGCTGGCCGGGGCCTGGGTGGTGGTCACGGACTGGGACCGGTTCAGCTCCCTCAAGCGGGGGCTGGCCTGGGCCGCCATCGTCATCGGCGTCATCGCCTTCGTCTACGGCGCCAAGACCATCCTGGCCTTCCAGCCGCCCGTCTGAGCCCTCGGTCCAACAGAGGCGGAAAAAGCGGCAGGGGCGGTGCTCCGGTCACCCCGCCGACCGGCTGATGGGCGCCGGGACCCGGCCTGCACACCCAGAACAAAGCAATCCATGAACGAAAAAGGAGCGGCAACTCGCCTGGCGAGGCCGCTCCTTGCTGTACTCCAGCTCCCTACTTCCAACTCCTAATTTCCAACTCCCAGCCCTACACCTTCTCCAACACCTCCAGGCAGCGGTCGATCTCCTCCACCGTGTTGTAGTGGACCAGGCCGATGCGCAGCAGGCCGCCGCTCTCCTCCACCCCCAGGCGCTGGGTCGCGGCCAGGGCGTAGAAGTTGCCGTCCCAGACGAAGATGTTCTCCTGGGCCAGGGCCAGGGCCAACTGATGGGGCGTGGTCCCCTCCTTGCGGATGGAGACGGTGGCCACCCGGCGCTCCCAGTCCTCCCGGCTGGTCAGGCCGTAGATGCGCACCCCGGGCACCCCCAGCAGCCCGGTGATGAGCCGGCTGATCAGGCGGATCTCGTACTCGTGGATGGCCCGCCAGGCCGCCATGAGCTTCTCTCGGCGGCTGGCCGTGGCCCGAGCCGTGCCGTACTCCACGCCCAGGCCGGCCAGGTAGTCGATGGCCGCGGTGACCCCGGCCATGCCCTCGAAATTCTGGGTGCCGGTCTCCCATTTGCCTGGGGGGCGCTCGCTGGCCGGCCGCACCTTGTAGGCCGGCAGCCGTTCCAGATGCTCCCGCTTGCCGTAGAGCATCCCCGCGTGGGGGCCGAAGAACTTGTAGGCGCTGCAGGCCAGGAAGTCACAGTCCAGGGCCCTCACATCGATGAGGCCGTGGGGCGCGTACTGCACCGCGTCCACGAAGGTGAGGGCGTTCACCGCCTTGGCCCAGGAGACGACGGTGGCCACATCGGTGATGGAGCCGGTGGCGTTGCTGGCGTAGCCCACGGCCACCAGCTTGGTGCGAGGGCCGATCTTCTCCTGCATGTCCGCCATGTCCAGGGCGCCCGTCTCCGGGTCCATGTCCACCCAGCGGACCAGCGCGCCGCTGTCCTCCGCGGCCAGGACCCAGGGCATGATGTTGGCGTCGTGGTCCAACCGGGTGACCACGATCTCGTCCCCGGGCTGGAAAGTGCGGGCCAGGGAGCGGCTGATGTGGAAGGTGAGGGTGGTCATGTTGGCCCCGAAGACCACCTCGTCCGCGTCGCAGCCCAGGAGATCCGCCACGGCCTGGTGGGCCTCCTGGATCACCTGGTCCGTGCGGCGGCTGGTCTCGAAGGCGCCGTGGGTGTTGGCGTTGCGCCGGGTCAGGTAGTCCCGCATGGCGTAGATCACCCCTTCGTGGACCTGGGTGCCACCCGGGTTGTCGAAGAAGATGGCCGGCTTGCCGTTGTAGAGCTCCTGTAGGGCGGGGAACTGTTTGCGGATTTCGTTTACGTCGATCATGGCAGGTTCCTTGAGAGCTAACTGGATGATCTGTAGGTCGGTCTCCGGGCCGGACGGGGGCAGAACGCTGTCACGCCGGGAGACGTGACCTAGGGATTCCCGTGGCCTGGGGCGGTTCGTAGGCCCGGTCTCCGAGCCGGACGGGAGCAGAACGCCATCACGCCGGGAGACGTGACCTAGGGATTCCCGCGGCCTGGGGCAGTTCGTAGGTTCGGTCTCCGGGCCGGACGGGGGCAGAACGCCGTCACGCCGGGAGACGTGACCCACGGATTCCCGCGGCCTGGGACGGTTCGGATGTCCGGTCTCCGGGCCGGACGGGGGCAGAACGCCGTCACGCCGGGAGACGTGACCTACGGATTCCCGTGGCCTGGGGCGGTTCGTAGGTCCGGTCTCCAGGCCGGACAGGGGCAGAACGCCGTCACGCCGGGAAACGTGACCTACGGATTCCGGTGGCCCGGGGCGGTTCGTAGGTCCGGTCTCCGGGCCGGACAGGGGCAGAACGCCGTCACGCCGGGAGACGTGACCTACGGATTCCCGCGGCCTGGGGCAGTTCGTAGCTCCGGTCTCCGGGCCGGACAGAGACAAAACGCCATCACGCCGGGAGACGTGACCTAGGGATTCCCGCGGCCTGGGACGGTTCGGATGTCCGGTCTCCGGGCCGGACGGGGGCAGAACGCCGTCACACCGGGAGACGTGACCTACGGATTCCCGTGGCCTGGGACGGTTCGTAGGCCCGGTTTCCGAGCCGGACGGGAGCAAAACGCCGTCACGCCGGGAGACGTGACCTAGGGATTCCCGTGGCCTGGGGCGGTTCGGATGTCCGGTCTCCGGGCCGGACAGGGGCAGAACACCGTCACTTGATTCGCGGCAACCCGTCCACCAGGAGCCAGAGGCTCTCCTGGCCCAGGATGGGGCGCCAATCCCTTTCGGCCAGGGCGGCGACCAGGCGGCTCGTCCCCTGACCCAGCCCCAGAAGCCGCTCCAGGCCCAGGCTGCGGGCAGAGCGGGCCATGAGATGCTCCCGGGCCCGGACTCGCACGGTGGGCGCCCGGCCGTCCTTGGGCAGATCGGCCAGCTCGCAGGCCAGCTCGTAGGCCCGGCGGAAATCCCCCAGCTCGTCCACCAGGCCATGCTCCCGGGCCTGGGCCCCTGTCCAGAGCTTGCCGCTGCAGATGGGGTCCAGCTCCTCGAAGGGGATGCCTCGCCCCTCCGCCACCCGCTGCTTGAATTCGTGGTAGGTGCGGCGCACAGACGTCTCCACCTTCTCCCGCTGCTCCTTGCGCCAGGGGTGCTGATCCGAGAAGAGGTCCGCGTTCTCCCCGCGCTGCAGGGCCACCCGGTTGGCGGCCAGCTTGTTGTACATCTCCCCAGTGACCG
>Ga0256841_1003983_pt1 | contig 10857 bp, 7 predicted proteins | sample 356308metaG_FD_185971 | JGI IMG/M metagenome (GOLD analysis project Ga0256841, IMG submission 185971) | Hydrothermal vent microbial communities from Mid Atlantic Ridge, Atlantic Ocean - 356-308 | ecosystem: Environmental > Aquatic > Marine > Hydrothermal vents | place: Atlantic Ocean: Mid...
CCCGTCTTCAGGGGTCTTTATTAGAGCGGGAGACGGGGATCGAACCCGCGACGTCCAGCTTGGGAAGCTGACATTCTACCGCTGAATTACTCCCGCAAAAAGTTAAAATTTATCAGAATTTCCTGAAGATGTCAAGTTACTTCGTATTCCCGATATACGGTAAAGCCTCTTTCGTCCATTTCGAATATCTGGATGACTGCCCCTGCCCTTCCCGGCAGAAGCACGGAACTTCTTTTTGTTCTGAGCTTTTATGCAGAGAAGATAGACAAGCATTGGACGAAAGTACGCTCTATACATACACCAACCACCACCCCGTCCTATATGCTGGGCTTAAATAAAACTCTCTATAAAATATTCGGCGCTCAGGGGCTGCCCCGTGGCACTTTGAATCATTTCATTCCAGGGTAAACTACGGCCGGGTTTAAAGATGTGATCCTTAAAATAGGTGCCTAATGCTTTCAAACCCGTAAAAGAAATATCACCCTCTTTTCCGGCCGGGTAATAACGCTTTGTCAGCACATGCCGAATCTGTGATGCCAGCAGTTCCCCCAAAACATAATTGTGATAGTAACAGGGAGCAATGGCAAAATGAATCTTAACTGCCCAGTCCGCTTTGTTGCGACCCTTTACAGGATGAAGCAATTGGAACTTTTCCTTTAATTTCCACCATAGATGATTCAAATCCTGATCCGGATCGGCGTATAATGCTTTTTCAAAATAGTACATAACCAAGGCCCAGCGTATAAAGATCAATTGCTTTAAACGGGCGTATTTTTGGGCAACAGGCCGAATACGGTGCAGTTCGGCGGCAGACAGATCGAGCATATCCCGCATCCAGGCCGGATTGCGGCTTAAACGGCCGAAAAACATGGCTACCGCTTCCGTGGTAAAAATATGAGCCGGTTCCCTTAGAAGATAGGGCTTATGCCCGTCCTGGTAGGTTTCGTATACGGCGTGCCCCAATTCATGCAACAAGGTTTCCATCCAGTTTTCGTCGTTTTTCAGATTGCATAAAATACGTACATCCCCTTGCCGGTCGATGGCCTCACAAAAGGCATGGGGATTCTTACCCGGCTTTTCATACAGATCGCTGCGGGCCAGAATATCATCCACCGCCAGACCGATGCTTCTATAAAAGGCGCGGCCTATCTCAAGCACATCGCTTTGCTCATAATAACGGTCCAGATTAATCTCATAGACCTGAGGCGTTTCCTGAAAAAAGGGATCGTGGTAGTGCCAGGGCTGCAACTCTTGCGTAGTTATACCGTACCCGCGGGCCAGCAACGTATCTATTTCCAGTTTAACCTGCCGAAAAGGCTCCCGGGTACGTTCTTCCAGTTCCGAAAACAGACGATCGATCTGATCCACCTGCTGTTCCGCGGTGTATAAGGAAAAGGTGTGGTAATTTTCGAACCCGAGATGACGGGCCGCCTGGTTGCGCCATTTGATCAGCTTGATCAACTCACCGGCTACCTCTTCCCCAACCTGGTGGCCGGCCAGCCAGGCCGCCTTCCTTGTTTCCGTATTTCCTTCGCTTTTGAGCAGACGATGAATTTCGTTATCGGTTACCTTTTTCCCCTCAAGCGTGGGACGAAAGGTGCTGAATTTTTCTTCGATGCGAGTACTCAGTTCCACGATCCGTTTTAACAGGTCGGGCCGGATTTGATTAGCGAGAAAATCATTGTACAACAGGTCTATCTGGCGGGCGATCAAAGCATCATGAAAATGACCATGCTCTTTGAAACCGGCCACTTTCTTGAAGTCCCGGGCATCACTGTACACGGTGCGAATCTGCAATTCCAGTTCCGCGGCTTTCCGATAGAGTTCCGCCTTTCCGCTCACTGCCGCCCGCCAATAGGCTAAACGCGCCTCTTTTTCCAAAGGGCGGATTTGTTGCACATGCTGGTCAATAAAAGCCCGTGCTTTGTCTTCCATAGCCGTCTTTTCCCATCCGTTCAATTCGTCTTCCGTTGCCGTACCGCTCTAAGATTCCTGTAAACAGACATGGGCAAAAACCTTAGCATCATTCAATAAATTACTAATCACGCAATATTCGTTAGGCTGATGAGCCAGATCGTCCAGAGTCGACCATACCGCGGCATTAACCCCGGCCCGGCGCAGAATAGCGGCAACCGTTCCGCCGCCGATACCCATGGGTTTGGCTTCCACGTTGTAAACATCTTTCACAGCCTTTTCCAGGGCTTTTACAACCGGGGCATCGACCGGTGTAGGAGGCGCAGCCTGTTCTTCCTGCTCCGTGGAAATTTCTATTTTTACTTTGAATTTTTTTTCAACGGCGTCCGCCATAGAGCGCACGGACTTTTGCACTTCCTCGATGGAATAGTCGGGCATGATCCGGCAATCGAGATAAAACACATCGTCGCCGGGAATGGTATTGACATTGGGCACGTTGGCTTCTTTCTTGGTCGGTTCGAAGGTGCTGGTGGGGGGATCAAAAACAGGATCGCTTCGGTCATAGATTTCATACAGCTTTTCCAGGTCTACGATCAGATGGGAAGCGGCTTTAAAGGCATTGATCCCTCGGTCCGGCATACTGGCGTGTACCTGTTGTCCCCGGGTTTTGAATTTAAACCAGAGGATGGACTTTTCGGCCACCTCGATCATGCTGCTATCCGCTTCTCCGGCATCGGGTACGATGATCAGATCATCGTGGCCGAACAGCTCGGGATGATTATCCACCAGATGTTGTAAACCGTAAGTACTGCCCGTTTCTTCGTCCGAAACCAGCATGAGGCCCAGATTATATTGAGGGGTAATACCTGAATCCAAAAAGGCCTTCAAAGCCATGATTCCGCTGACCATGCCCTGGTGATTATCTTCCGTGCCGCGTCCGAAAATTTTACCGTCCTTTACTACGGCTTCAAACGGTTCGGTATCCCACTGGGAACGATCCCCCTCCGGCACCACGTCGATATGAGCTACAATCCAGACGGTTTTATCCCGATTTTTACCGGCCAGTTTGACGACGATATTGGGCCGTTCTCCCCCGGGTACCGAAGGATCGGAAGCCGGATAATCCGTAATTTCCTTCGCTCCTATGGTCTGCAGATACTTTTTAAGGAATTCCGCTTTTTCGGCTTCCCCCTGGCCGCCGTTCAGCGGTCCCAAAGATTTGATGGGAATCAGAGCCTTCATCAAATCCACCGCTTCGCCCTTCAGTTGATCGATGCGGCTGCTCAATTGGTTGAAATCAGATCGATTCATTTTCTCCTCACATTCGGTTGAGTTATTCGTTATGTATGTTAAAGTCATCCATTTCGGGAACGACTGCTTTTTGCAACATCTTACTGAAATATCGGTCGGTCATTCCGGCCAGGAAATCGCGTACTTTCAGTTCGTCACTCGTCTCTTGTAAATAGGTTTCGGATTTGGAGCTTAAAAAGTGACGAAAGATTTCACTGTTCGTATCACCCTGCTTTACAGCCTGCAGATAGTATTCAAACAGGAAAGTAAAGCCGTTGCGAATACGGTCGTGATTGATTTTTAATCTGGGACTTTTATAGATCGCTTGGTAATTGAATTGCTTTAAACGATACAAAGCATCGGAGATACGCTTGCTGAACCCCACGAACGGTTGTTGGTAACTGGTTTGCACCACATCGTTCACCAGGGTATCGATGATCTGACCGTTGGATGTTCCGAGAATATCCGTGGCTTCGCGCGGCAAATCCCGGCGACTGATCAAGCCGATGCGGATGGCATCATCGATATCCTGACCGATATAGGCAATGGTATCCGTTAAACGTACCACACATCCTTCCAAAGTGGCCGGTAAAGTATCCCCATCTTCCCCGGCTTCCATCTTGTTGATATATTCCTGCAAATCCTTTTCCTTCTTTTGGGGATTGGGCCGCAAACCCTGGTCATGCACTTCGCCGTTATGGGATAAGATACCGTCGCGGGTCTGAAAAGTCAGATTCAATCCTTTTCCTTTTTTGGCGATCCGATCGACCACCCGTAAGCTCTGGATATTATGATGAAACCGTCCCAGACCATAGCGTACACTCACTTCGCTTAAAAATTTTTCCCCGTCATGCCCGAACGGGGGATGCCCCAAATCGTGTCCCAAAGCGATGGCTTCCACCAGATCGGTATTTAACGACAGAAAGCGGGCAATGGTGCGCGAAATCTGGGCCACACTTAGAGTATGAACGATACGACTGGTTAATTGTTCATCGAGCAGAGAAACAAAATAGATAACCTGCGTTTTTCCCGTATAGCGGCGAAAAGCTCCGCTGTAAAAAATTCGATCCCGATCCAGGGAAAAAGGCGGCCTGTACTGGATTTGCTCTTCCTTCTTTTGCCGATAAGCAGCGGTATTCGCCGTTGCCAGGGGGGATAGTATGGATGTTTCTCTTGCAGTTAGTTCCGCCGCAATCCGTTCCATGGTCGGTTTTTTATTTTTCATGGTGTTTCCCAACGGTTTGTGATACGAGAATTTAAGCAAGCCGGGACAGAAATAAAATCTTTTTTCAAAATAAGACGGATCAGGCATACCCGGCCTGGCCGGGTATCCATTTTTCGTATCCTTCCCATTTACAGTCTCTTGTCATGCCTGCCCGGCTTTATCGTGGCCTGCCTGCCTCGGGCACGGCCTGCCCATCCTTTGGCGGGCCTAACTTGATTGGGAATCCAGACCCGGATCCGGGTGGTGTGAGCGTTTCTGGATTCCCGTTTGCACGGGAATGACACCTGCTTTCGTAGGGCAGTCCTCGTATTATGCCTGACCATCCTCTGGCGGAACCACACGCTACCCGTACTCTGTTATTCCCGATCACAGTCGCATGTCATGCCTGCCCGTCCTCTGGCGGGCCTAACTTGATTGGGAATCCAGACCCGGATCCGGGTGGTGTGAGCGTTTCTGGATTCCCGTTTGCACGGAAATGACACCTGCTTTCGTGGGCAGTATCCTCGTATTATGCCTGACCATCCTCTGGCGGAACCACACGCTACCCGTACCCTGTTATTCCCGATCACAGTCGCATGTCATGCCTGCCCGTCCTCTGGCGGGCCCAACTTGATTGGGAATCCAGACATAGACCCGGGTGGTGTGAGCGTTTCTGGATTCCCGTTTGCACGGGAATGACACCTGCTTTCGTGGGCAGTATCCTCATATTATGCCTGACCATTCTTTGGCGGGCCCAACTTGATTGGGAATCCAGACATAGACCCGGGTGGCGAGAGCATCTCTGGATTCCCGTTTGCACGGGAATGACACCGTTTGGCGCAGCTTGTAAGGTAACCTTTTTTACGAGCAAACCCCATCCACACTCTTTTGATTAGAAAGTAGTTTTTTTTTATCCTTTCAGTTCGTAAATTCGTTTGTTCGATTTTATTAGCAGAAGATTCATAGAAAAATACGGAGGCTGTTGTGCATAAGGATTTCATTTCCATCGCCGACTACACCAAAGAAGAAATTGAAGCCATTTTCGATTTAAGCGCCGAATTGAAAGAGAAGACCAAACGCGGAGAAGCGCATCATCTTTGCAAGGGCAAATCCATGTCCATGATTTTTGCCAAACCTTCGGCCAGAACACGCGTTTCGTTCGAAACCGGCATGTACCAGCTCGGCGGATATGCCCTCTACCTTTCACCTAATGATATAGGTATCGGAAAACGGGAAGCGGTAAAGGATATTGCCCGGGTCCTGTCCCGCTATAACGATATTATTATGGCCCGGCTGTTCGAGCACAAGCATATGGAAGAACTGGCCGAATATGCGACTGTGCCGGTCATCAACGGTTTGACCGATTACAATCATCCCTGTCAAATTATGGCCGATATTTTTACGGTGCGCGAACATCGCGGCCATCTGGATAATCTGAAAATCACCTATATCGGGGACGGTAATAATGTGGCTAATTCCTGGATTAATCTGGCTGCAAAATTACCCATGCACCTAGTCATCTGTTCTCCCTCGGGCTACGAACCGCATGCCGGAACGCTCGCTGCCGCCCGGCAGGCCGGCATCAGTACGATTGAGGTTATCAGCGATCCCAAAGCGGCAGTAAAGGAAGCCGATGTGGTTTACACCGATGTCTGGGCCAGTATGGGGCAGGAAGCGGAAGCGGCACAGCGCCGTAAAATTTTCATGCCGTATCAGGTTAACAGCGACCTGATGTCCCATGCCCGGCGTGATGCCTATGTCATGCATTGTCTGCCGGCCCATCGCGGTGACGAAATTACCGACGAGGTCATTGACGGAGCGCAATCCATTGTATTTGATGAAGCGGAAAACCGTATGCACGTGCAGAAGGCTATCATCGTCACTTTGCTGAATAAGTGATCGGATAAGGCCGGGGGCCAGTTGTTAAGTTAAACGAACAGGAGATATATGCGCCTTGAATTCCGGTGAACCTTTTTACATCATAATCCGTCTGGAATCCTATGAAGTTAAACGTTGAAAAATACAGTGAAGAAGACCGGCAGTGGTGGGATCCCTATGTGTGGCAGGCCGACAATGGTACCATTTTCCATACCCGCCGTTTTTTAAGCTATCATCCTGCGAGGCGTTTCACAGACCATTCCTTGATTTTCAAACAGAAAAACAAGGTGAAAGCGCTTTTTCCGGCCATTGCCCTGCATATGGACAAGGATTATGTGCTCTATTCCCATCGCGGCTCTTCCTACGGCGGATTTGTCTATCGGGACGCCGGTATACGCGATGCCTTCGACCTGACCGAAAGCCTGAAGGAATACGCCAAAAAGGAGGGCTTTAACCGTATTCTGATGACTCTGCCGCCTATTGTCTATATGTCCAAATATTCCAATTATGTGGATTTCGCCTTGTTACAGAACAGCTTTCGGTACCAGAAAAGGGAGATATCCAGCGTCCTGCAATTTCCTTCCGATCCGGAACAGATTCTAACCATGTTCAAACCGGAAGCTCGAACCGCCACCCGCAAATCCATGAAACAGGGTATTGTGATCCGTCGTTCGGAAGATTATGATTCCTATTACACGATTCTGGAACATAATTTGATGTTGCGCCATAATGTCAAGCCTACCCATACGCTGGAGGAATTAAAAAAACTGGCTGCCATCTTTCCGGATCGAATCCATCTCTGGGCTGCTTATCTGGATCAACAAATGATTGCCGGTGTCGTTAATTTTCTCGCCACGGACAGGGTTTTGCTGGCTTTTTATATCAGCGATGACAAGACTTTTCAAACATATCGTCCGGTGAACAATCTGTTCTATCACATTTTTCAATGGGCCGTTAAAAATAATTTTCGGTTTTATGATTTCGGTATTTTTACGGTAAATATGGATCCTAATTGGGGGCTGGGTAAATTCAAGGAAAGTTTCGGAGCCCGGGGACTGTTCAGAGATACTTTTGAATTACTTATGTAGCCTGTAAATTGATGAGGAAATTCGATAAAAGTCTGCGCGACCTTTTCTACTATCTGCTCTCGGGAGCGGTATCCCGCCTGTTTCCCTTGCTGTTTTTGCCTCTGATCGCCAGTAAACTATCCGAAAATGCCTTCGGTTTGTTTTCCCTGTACCGTCTGTATATTACTCTCGGCGCCACTCTGCTTTTGCTGGGGATCGAACAAGCCCTTTTCCGTCTTCTGCCCGGAAAATCGGAAGAGGAAAAAGATCAACTTACCGGTACGGCTCTGTGGTTTGTCAGCGCCAGCGGAGTGATTTTTCTTCTCCTTTTTTTAGGTGGAGCCCATCCCATCCAAACCCTGCTCTTCAGGCGACACTTTACTCTGCCTGCCATCTTACTGCCGCTGATGATCGTCTTTAACAGTATTTCCACGATTCTTATCACCCGCTATTCCGCAGAGAAGAAAAGCCGGAAATATTTCACCATCAATCTGGTTCGCACGGTTGTCTTCTTCACTCTGTTTGCGCTAGGCCTGCTGCTTCATTATAAACTAACCGCATATTTCGTTTCCTTCTTTACGGCGGAACTCTTGGTTTACCTGGTCTGTCTGCCTCTGATCATAAAAAGTCTGAAACACGGTATACGGCTCGTTCATCTTCGTCCGCTTTTTCGCATCGGCCTGCCCCTTCTGGGAGTGATGCTGACCACCTTGCTGCTCTACCAAAGTGATCACTACCTGATTAAATTCTTCCGCGGTATCGAAGCCACGGGGATTTATAATTACGGGTATCGTTTCGCTGCTGCCATCGGTTCTTTTGTGCTGCTGAGCAATAATGTCTGGTTGCCGCGATTATACGAACGGGGAGAAACTTTTCTGGAAAAGAATCTGCGCGAGTATGCCGCACTGATTACCCTGGCCGGGGAAACGCTTTATATGGGGTTGTTGATCGTTTTTTATATATTTAGAAAAATTCTGATTCCTCCGGGTTTCTCACAGGCCTGGCAGGTGATCATTATCGCCGGTTTCGGATATCTTTTCTATGCACATGCCCAGCTTATGGATAGCTGGTATATTCTTAAAAACAAAAACCGCTCACTGCTGGGAATTTCTTTCAGCATCCTTGTGCTGAATCTTATTCTGAATTTCCTTTTCATCCCCCGTTATGGTCTGATCGCCGCAGCCTGGACCAGCACGGTCAGTTTTGCCGTATTGTGGCTGTTCCTGATCATCTATTTGAAAAAAACAGAGAAAAACTATCGCTTCCGTTTTATAACCATCGATTTTTTAGTGGGCTTGCTGCCCGCCGTGTTCTATCTCGTATTCTCCAGCCTGTGGCTGAGTATGATCCTCTATGCGGCCTGCGCATGGTTTCTGTTGCGCGGCAACCGCTTATTTCGCCGTATCCTTCTCGGCCGTTAAAACTTTATCGATAATTCGCAGATATTTAACCTTTTCCTGCTCCCAGGTGTACTTGTTTTTGATCCGATTCAGACGCTCTTTAAAACGCTGGTAACGGTTCTCATCCAGCATTGCTTTCAAAGCCCGGTGAATAGCCGCTATATTCCGGGGATCCACGCTCAGACCGATTCTTTCCCCGTCGATAATTCGGGCAATTTCCGGATAGTTGCTGCCGATGACCGGCAGACCGGCCTGAATATATTCGAACAGTTTATTGGGCAAAGCATGATAATAACTTAGCCCATTACCTGAAATGAGCGTAAGCCCGATGTCTGCTCCATAAGTGTATTTATACAATTCATAAAAAGGCACCGCATCAAGAAATACAACCCGATCTCTTACCTGGTTTTGTTCGGTTAATTGTTCCAATTGCGGTTTTAACGGACCTTCACCGATAAGGACCAGCAGCAGGTTTTCTATTCCGGCCAGAGCCTGAATGACTTCCCGTAATCCCCTTCCTTCAAAGATCATACCCTGATACACGGCGATCTTCATTGCCCGGGCCACGTGTAAAGTACGGCGCAGAAAATCCGCATCGCCCGGCCCGGAGGGTTGCGGAATATTGCGTACGAAACCGGCCACCTGTAAAAACGGATACCGTTTTTGAAGATGCTCGGCATCCGAATGACAAACGGTAAAGGCCGCTTTCGCCCGGCCTACCCCGAATTTTTCGAACAGCGCCCAGAAACGGCGCCGCCATGGACGTCCGGTTAGCGCATTAATATCGAGAAACAATTCCACACTGTCGTAGATATAGGAGACTCTTTTATAGAAGCAACCCGCCCTTAAGGCGAGAAGCGGATACACATCGTAAGAGATAAACAGATCGGCCTGTTGCCCCAGCACCCAAATAAAGGAACGTACAAAATATATCAAAAACTTTAAGGCCGTGGGCCGCTTGGGCAAAGATATAAAGTGTATATCTACCTCCGGCCAGCGACGGGCATCAAACTGTTTGCCACGGACAGCCAGCATACCGACTTCATAGCCGGCCTCTTTTAAAGTGCCGATTTTGCGATGCAGATTCGCCTCATAAGTAAGATCGGATATGGTGAGTATACTGATTTTCATAGAAAGCACTCGGGTAATGGTGCGCTCCGGGCAACCGTTCGTTGTTTGACATCTGGGAAAACCTGAATTCCCTGCTGAAAATAAAGTTAGTGATCGCACAAGAAACTTGCAAGGTGGAATCCATACCCCAATTAGCCGGATTCAGATTAAAAGGTTCGGATAGTCCCGCGGTATTTCCGTCCATCTGTTGTTTTAACTTCCCCCATGCTAAGAGAGGGGAAAGAGGGGTGAGTTGTTTTTTCGACCATTCAACTCGAATCGGGTGTATTTACATCCGAGATGTGTCTATCATAAATAAATTGGCTCTACCGGGATTCTTGCGGTTAAACGCCGCATCCTTAAATCATCACGGAGTGATGCAATATGAGTAGCCACACCCGTCGGCCGCCGGGCAGGAGCAAAGCCTGTGGGCAAGATGCAACCAAATAGGGTTAAAATAAACCAGGCCTTTCAATGTATAGGTTCTCCTAATTCGTTAAAACGCTCTATGTTCCACATTCGACGCCTTCAGCGTCGCACTCTATTTTTCCGCTTTACCACAGGCCAAGCCTGTGGCTACTCATATTCGTATCCTTCGGATACTATTGTTTTTAAGTACAAGATGAACGAAATAATAAAAAATTGTTTCATCCCTTTTATCCATCTTCAGTTAATATACGGCTTCATAAGAACCCCAGTGAGCCTATTAAAGATTAAAGTACTGACAAGATTAAAGTTCCAACAAGATCAATCAGATTAAAGATTAAAGTACTGACAAGATTAAAGGGCTAAGGTTTTCATTTTATTAGATTATTTGAAAAAATTCACGGCAACCTTTAATCTTCATTTTTTTAATCTTTAATCTTTGATCTTTGATCTTTGGTGAAGCCATGCCTTTGGTATATTCTTCGGTGTGGAACGCCACTCCCTATCCCCCATCCCCTACACCTCACCATTTACAAACCACTCATAAGCCCTTTCAATTCCGCGGCGC
>Ga0256841_1003984_pt1 | contig 10856 bp, 10 predicted proteins | sample 356308metaG_FD_185971 | JGI IMG/M metagenome (GOLD analysis project Ga0256841, IMG submission 185971) | Hydrothermal vent microbial communities from Mid Atlantic Ridge, Atlantic Ocean - 356-308 | ecosystem: Environmental > Aquatic > Marine > Hydrothermal vents | place: Atlantic Ocean: Mid...
ATTGCAATATCGGAATAACCGGAGAAATCGCAGTAAACCTGAAAGGAGAAAAATATCGCTGCTACAAATAAGGTTACCCCCGAATGGTGCGTTTGGTGATTGAAAGTTGCGCTCACAAAAATTCCTAAGCGGTCTGCGACCACTAATTTCTTAAAATACCCCCAGATTATTTGTTTTAACCCGCTGGAGAAGTTTTGATAACTGAATTCCTTTTTCTCGAAAAATTGGGGCAGAAGCCGAGTCGAGCGTTCAATAGGTCCCGCAACCAACTGTGGGAAAAAGGAAACATATAAAGCAAATATCCCCAAGTGTCTCTCCGGTTTTTTTGCCCCTCGATAAACATCTATCGAATAACTTAAAGTCTGGAAGGTGTAAAACGAAATCCCAACCGGCAAAAGCACCTTCAATGCAGGAATACTATACATTATGTTGAAATGACTGAATAATGCCCGGAAGGAATCATTAAAGAAATTGAAATACTTAAAAGTTCCCAGTAGTCCGAAGTTGGAAGTCAAACTCAACAATAAATATTTTTTCCGTTTTCGTTTATCATCGGTCTTACCCATCATTATGCCGGCGAAATAATCGATTAAAGTGGAAGTGATTATCAAAACGATATACTCCACCTTCCAGCACATATAGAAATAATAACTTGCCGCTAGTAAAAGAATCCAACGGTAGCGATGCGGAATAGCAAAATACAGCATTACTACAATCGGCAGAAATGCTATATAAGTTATAGAATTAAATAACATCTATAAAATCGCTATGATAGGAAGATCCATCAAAAAAGCGTAATTACCTTACTTACTACAATACCAAATTAATATATCAACTCAAAAATGAAAATCAAGGATAATTTAAGGAAATTAATTTGTATAATAATATTGCAGGAATAAAACAATCGGCCAGACTCTTACGGCCGGCCGAAACGGGAGATATAAGATTAAAGTTATTTGGGAATTAAAGCTCCGATTTAAGCGCTTCCATAATCGCTTTCTTTGTTGGATATCCTAAGGTTTCAGATCCATAACGATACTGACGGCAGGACATAGAATATTCCTCCCCATTATCATCGGTAAACGCAATATCCTTTTCATTGATACGGATCGAAGGCGAACCCAAAAAGCGATATTGTTGGGCTTCCTCATTGTTATGGATATTTATCCTTTTCACATCCTCGTTAAGATGAAGTTCCATCAAGGCGGAATTCAAATTCTCCCATGCTTTCTCCTGATTAGGGCACCCATCGAAATACAGGAATTCGATCTTCATTTTTTTACTCCTTTCGATAAACTATCAATAATCGGACAGCTGTTGATAGTATTTGTTTTGGAACATTGATTTATTAAATCAATCAGAATTGTTTTAAGTTTGCCCAAATTGTCGATTTGCTCGTTTATAATATCCAACCTTTTTTGGGCGATATGTCGAACTTCCGCGCAATCGACTAATTCACCATCAGCGATTGCCAATAATTCGCCTATCTCTTTTAGGCTCAAGCCCAGCTTTTTCGCATTTTTGATAAACAATAAGCGTCGCAGATCTTTCTCAGTGTAAATACGATATCCCCCAGCCGTTCTCGATGGTTTCGGCAACAACCCTTTTTTCTCATAAAATCGAAGTGTTTCTTTTCCTATCTCTGCCAAGGCTACCAATTCACCTGTTTTGTATTTTTGCTCACACATATTTTACCTCATTTATATGGTTTAACTCCCTGTATTATACTACAGGGTTCCGAAAAATATTGAATAATTTAAAAGTTTTTTATGACACCGAAAAATTAGGGGTATTTTTCGTCCAACAAATATGCATTGAATTTCATCTTTTGGCTGAAAATGTTGCAGAGGGTTATCATTTAATAGGGCTTATAGGACTGTTCATCTGCCCAACCCCGCCCCTAATTATAGCTCACCCAACGAATTAACAATAGTGAGCAAAATGATTATGTATGGCATACAATTTGAGTAAATTTGTATTACATAAATCAATCAAGATAAATTTTTAGGGTGGAAACTCAAGATTAGGAGCGTAAATATGAGACTTTTAATAACAATCGCTTTGATAGCAGCAATAATACCCTCGTTAGCATACGGAACGGAAATCTCAGGGGATGTGTTTGGCGTATGGAATACAGAAGGAAATCCTTACGATATAGTCGGTGATATAACCGTTCCAGCCGGCTCGACATTAACAATCGATCCGGGAGTAATTGTCAATTTCAAGGGGTTTTATAAATTTACTGTGGACAGCACCGCTACCTTGACTGCGGTAGGTACCGAAAGCGATTCCATTTATTTCACCGCCGAGGATACATCGATCGGTTGGAACGGAATCCGTTTTATAAATTCGGATAGCGCCTCCATCGTAAGTTATTCCCATTTAGAATATGGAAAAGCAAACGGCGGATGGGAAAACAACAATGGCGGAGCTATTTATTGCTATCACTCCAATCCCACAATCAGCAATAACACATTGACTCACAACTATGCGGAGAATTACGGCGGAGCCATCAGCTGCGATGGTGCAAGCCCGATAATCGACAATAATATAATGACCTATAACACCGCTTATGCCGGTGCGGGGGTTGATTGCGAGAATACCTCTGCTCCGATAATTACCGATAATATAATCCAATATGGCTCCACTCATCGAGGTGGCGGTATTTGTGCCGATAGTTCCAACCCTATCATCGACAATAATGTAATCACCGAAAATTCCGCTGTATATGGCGGAGGGATAATCTGTCGGCATCACGCTTCCGCCAATATCGACAGCAATGAAATAAGCAATAACACCGCAAGCTATGGGGGGGGAATAGCTTCGTATTATTCGGATCCGATTATCAACGATAACAATGTAACGGAGAACACCTCTTCCAACTACGGCGCCGGGATCCAATGTTATAGTTCCGATGCTCAAATAACCGGGAACATCATCAAAGGGAATACCTGTAATTATGAAGGCGGCGGATTGAATAGCGACACTTCCACGCCGATTATCAGCAGAAACCTTATCATCGAAAACACCGCTTATGCCGGTGCGGGTATTTATTTCAACAGCTCCGATGCTGAAGTTATGAACAATACCATCAGTGCCAACGATGCGACCTATGAAGGCGGAGGAATTACCTGTAATAATTCTAACCCCGTCCTTACGAATAATATCATCTGGGGTGATATCGTTCCTGACAGTGTAGAGGTATTCGTTTTGAGCGGGTCGCCTCAAATAACTTACTGCGATATCCAGGGCGGAATGCCCGGTAACGGCAATATCGATTCCGACCCTTTGTTTGTAAATGCTTCAGCCGGTGATTACCATTTAAGAGGAACTTCCCCTTGCATCGATTCCGGCGACCCGACTTCAACTTTTGATAACGATGGCTCGATCGCCGATATGGGAGCATATTATTTCGACCATTCAAAAATCTTTGCGGTGGATTATGATTCGACCCAATTTACTTTTGCCACTTCGGGAAATCATATCATAAGCAGGACATTTAACTTTATTTCCTATGACACCACCGGCTATATTCTCCCCTTATGCGATTCTTCTTGGGTCTCGTTTGAGCCGGATTCGGTGCAGTTGTCGGCTTTCGATACGGTAGCGGTGATAGTTTCCTTCGATCCGACCGGTTTGGATTATGATTCAGTGTATTCCACCGAAATTACCTTCCAAGCGAGTGCTCCGGGATTGGAAGGGGAAACTATTCCGGTTGAGATGAGCGTTATCCCGCAACAATTGAGCGTCGTTTATGATAGTGCTGATTTTACTTTCGACATCATTAGAGATTCCCTTATTATAAAGACTTTCAAGGTAATATATGACGGGGATGAAGATTATGGGTCTGCGTATGTTATCCCTGTATGCGATTCTTCTTGGGTCTTTTTTGAGCCGGATTCCATCACGCTGAATCCGGGGGATACCGTAGAGGTAACCGCAACTTTCAGCGCTGCAGGTTTGGATTACAGTAATTATGGCGGAGAGATTTCATTCGATTCGGATTCCCCGACGCTCGATAATGTTCATATCCCGATAAATATGACCGTCTTCCCGCTTATTCCAGTGGAAAGCGTTATTTTATCGGAGACGCGCCAGATCGGCGATACGCTTGAGTGCCGGATAACGATTGAAAACCCGACTGACATTAACGGTTGGTGTTATTTAAGCACGGGCTTGATTCTGCCCGATAGCACCGCCTATGGCCCTATTTTCGGACCCTTTAAGATTACCCTACTTCCCAATGGAACCACCTCCGGGATTATTCGTCACCTCATCCCTCAAAATGCCCCTATCGGCGATTATAAATACATCGCTACTACGGCTTCATCTTCCTCGATGGAGGTCATCACCGGTGCGGATAGCAGCGATTTCACCGTTACTCCCGTATCGACAAGTAATGATTCGGATGAATGGGAAGTAATTTACTTCAGCTTCCAAAGCGGCGAGGATGGGGTGGGCAACGAGAGTTTTAACATTCCCACCGACTTTTCGACAGGTTGCTATCCCAATCCATTTAATGCTATAGCCAAAATCCATTACAATCTTCCGAGCGCATCGAAAGTACAAGTGGAAATCTATAATATCGACGGTCAAATGGTGGAAAGGCTGGTTGATGGTTTTCAACAAGCGGGGGAGCATTCAGTTGACTGGAACGCTTCCCGTTATTCTTCCGGAGTTTATTTTTATAGGGTTTACGGTGGGGGAAAAGTTCTTACAAAAAAGATGACTCTTCTGAAATGACATCTCCTCTCAATAGCTCATCGAGCCCATACAAGAAACAGCAGGAACTCTTTCCCTGCTGTTTCTTTAATTCTTTTTTATGCCGAGATGAAAACCAATTTCCAAAGACGCCGATTAAGGAAACCTACAAGATTATCCCCATATTTATTTGCTTTTAAGGGATTTTATGACCAAAGTCCCCTGTATCGGTATTGTAAGCCTTGAGTATTTTTTATCTTTAGCCTCGATGACAAAAGAACTTAGAAAATGACCGAGCTTCGCCTTCGATGATATTGAAAAATCGATAGTGGTTGACTCTCCCGGAGATAGGTGATATTTCCCCACTTCCGCTTTTATGAAATCCTCCTGCGGTCCATCTATCACTACCAAATCAGCTGCCGTGGAATCGAGGTTGGTAAGTGTGACAGAGAGTTTGTTGTCCTGTCCCGCCGTTATCGTATCGAAATCGGCTATTTCGGGTTTGGCTGATATGGTCCAGCGTGCGCCGTTGATAAAGCCATGAAAACTCAAGATCGTCTTGATATGGGTGGAATCATTGCATGCCACCCGAATCCTTTTGCTGAATTGCCCTCGATATTTCCTGCTGTTAAAAATCACATCTATATGTGAACTATCACCCGGAGGAATAACTATTCCTCTCCTTCTTGAGGTTGTGCAACCTCACCCGGGTTTTATGCTGGTAATAGTCAAGGTGTCCGACCCGAGATTCCAAACGGGATAATTATGGGTGACCTTCGATCCTTTGGGTATGGACCCGAAATAAAACTTAAGGTGATCGAAAACAATTTTGGACGCATTAAGCGGAACGCTGCTGCCGCCTTTGGAGGGCTTTATAAGCCTTCTTTTCGTCTTATTTTTGGGTTGTTGTTTTTCCCTTTCAACACTTTTGAGGAAAGGATCGGTAATAAACGGATTTATATCGTTCCTTCCTTGAGCGGGAACCTGCGAGAACGACAGCAACCCTAAAACAATAAGCGGTATAAATGTCTTTAGAAATCGCATCAACATTCTCCTAATCTTAAAGATGCATCACAATAATCATTCAATAAAGCCCTCAAGTCAAGCCTTTTATCGCTAAACAAAAAAACTCCGCTCAAAAAAACTGTGATTCCCGAAACGATACTGTTTCCGTCATACGGCGGTCATCACGATATGGTGTTATCCTCCGGATTTTATGTTCAAATTAGAAATCGGCTGAAAGGAAAATCTATTTAAGGTCCGATGATGATGAACTTTCATTGCCGATAACCACCGCCCTAATCGGTATCGTTATACGGGATTTTTTTCTGCCTTTGACATCCAAAGTAAATGAAGTATAAAACCTGCCCGGCTCCGAAATACCATCGAGGGAAATTTTAATTTCGGTTGTTTCGTGAGGTTTGACGGACATATCCTTTATGCTGATTTTAACTCTCTTGTCTTTGGGTCTATCGACCAGAGCCAAAGGAGTCTCTTCGGAACCGGTATTCGCAAGCGTTAGAGTCAATTGATGTCTTTCACCCGCTTTTATCGTGTCGAAATCGGCTATTCGGGGCATAGGTCTAATTGGAAGGTCGATATTCTGGAAAGCGACCTTTACCGTTAGCTTAACTCTGCTGTTTGTGGAATCGTTGGAATAAAGCACTATACTTTTCGTTTCGCTGGTATTTATTTTATGTTTATTATTGCTGACATAAATCAAGTCAACCGTAGAACTATCGCCCGGAGGGATAACTATCCCGCGTCTTTTGACTGCCGTGCATCCTCACGAGCTTCGTACATAATATATTTTCAGGGTATCGGTTCCTTTGTTCCATATCCAAAAACTATGTTCTACATTGCAGGATGGCGGGACCTCGCCGAAATCGAAATAAGGATTATCGCAGGTTATACGGGAATTCGCCGGCGGTGGAATCTTTATGCTGCCGCCCTTCCTCACCTTGCGAACGGTGGATTTCCCCTGCTCGGTTGTTTGATTCTTGGTATTTTTTTGCGTGGTATTTTTATTCCCTCCGACCGCAATGGAAAAAAGCAAAGCAGTAAACAACAAAACTGCTATCGATATATTTTTGCATCTCATCTTGAATCCTTTAACAAACTATATGTTTACATCAATATAAAGGGCAATTGCCACAAAGTAATTTATAAATTGCTCGGGGGATGTCAAGGTATAATACTTTTGGAGAATGCTCAAGGTTATGCTAAAAAAACTCGTTGAATTCCAAAATACTTAAAAATTAAAAAGCAGCAGAGCTGTCGCTCCACCGCTTAGATCAGAATTATCATTAACGATATTATCGATTTGATTATTTCAGCAAAGTCGCACGCTTGGTGATGACCTTGTCCCCAGCAACCAATTTATAAAAATAAACACCTGAGGAGTAATCGGCGGCATTCCAAGTTATGGTATGAGATCCCGTTCCCATATAACCATTAACCAAATCAGCAACCTTCCTGCCCGCAAGGTTGTAAACCGCAAGATTTACATTCGAGGCTTCCGGCAGGGTAAAGGTTATATTTGTTGAAGCGTTGAATGGATTCGGATAGTTATCGTTCAAACTCAAAGTTGATGGAATATCGCCTTCGCAACCAAACCAACTATGAAGATTCCAGCCGTCGGCATTCCCGTCAATCGGAGGCACCACCGTGAAATTAAATGATGAGGAATCGATAGGCGAGGAAGGATAATTCCCGCAATAAGAGATATAATTGTAAGTCCCTATCGGCGCAAAAGTCGGGATGTCCTGCGTAACTCCCTCGACAGTCATCGTTTGATGAGGGGTTAGAAGGATATTCTCATAATTCTGTAGGGGTCCATACATTCCATAACCGGGGACATCCAACATAATCCAGACATCGGTAATCGTAGCTTCATCCAAATTATTGGTCAAAATCCCGGTGAAAGTAAATGAACCGCCCGGTTGAACTTCTACCGGTGGGTTATCCGGGATCATCTCAATTTCCACATCGGGAGGAGAAGGGAAGTCGGTTATGGAAGCCCTTGCTCCCTGCAATATCTCTTTTGTCGAGTAGTTCTGCACAAAGAAGAAAAATTCCACATTTCCCTCATCGAATTGCCCCGGGACGGTGAAACTTGTGCTATGCTGATATGTTTCTCCCTGTGTGTAAGAAACGGCATCGCCCGATGCGGAGCTTAAAAAGTCCCTAAAGGTCTGATTATGAATGCTGGTTCCGTTGGGAGCGTTATAATGTATGTTATTCTCGATCAAGCCGTAGAATATGCGCAAATTCGAGGAAGGAACACTGTTGACAACATCCACGGTAACATCGACGCTGGCGTTTCTGTTGAAGCGGTTCCAGGTACCGGCTATACTTATGTCCAATGGAGAGTCAACATTAGCCCGTGAAACAATATAACTCTCCCAGCTGCTATAGCCGGAACCTCGATCGGCACCATCCAAAAAGAAGTGGGGGGCATAGTTATTGTTATAATAACTGTTTCTGGTATGGACTTCGCCGGTGTTGTATTGATAAAAGGGATCGCTGCCATCGGGCCACCATACATGGTATCTTACCAAAAGTAAAATATCGCTGTGATCCAACATTATTTGATCGAGTTCTTCATCCGCAGGTGCGCAGTACGAACAACCTGTATTTGTAAATAGCTCCCCGGTTACCATTCTTTGAACACCAAAAGCATTTATGGACATTAAACCGAATGCAATTAGAACAAAGAATATAATCAAGCTTTTTTTCATTCTTTCCATCCTCCAAATCTGTGGAAGTTAATGTGAAGGTTTAAGTTAGAGGAACATTGGTAATAGCTGAAAGGAAATTTGTTTTAAGTCTTGTGCTTGCATCACCTCCTAATTACGAATTTAAGGATATGTTTTTTAATGAATAGTTTTAAACTGTTTCACTACCAACACTGTAAAATCTACGAAGAAATAGCATACCTATCCCTAAAGAAATTAGGGACTTTTACTTAAAATACAAATATAATATAAAATGTCAAGTTATTTTTATGCGGAGTATGGTAAAGGAAGATAAAAGTTGTTTCCCTATTGATGTATGAGAAGGGAGGGAGGCAGAGAGTTAAAAAATTGGATTAAGCGGTTAAAAAGCCAAAGGTAGCGTAACGAACGGAGGCTTTTAACCGCTCGAAGGGAAAATAATGATTCCATTATTAAGGCTATAATCCTAAAAGCGCTGCAATAAAATTGGCTGTTAGATAAAGGACCAATCCCAAAGCAAAAAAAGCGGTCTTCCTCTCCCGCTTAAATAATAACGCTATTGCAAAGATGCTTATTATTATGGGAATGAAGAGTATTATTATGTTTATTAGAACAGCCGGCATATTTAATATATTGCGGAGCGAAACTACGCCCGACAGCGGGCTTGAAGTAAGCTGACTTATCTCGCTTGTCCGAACGATTTTGGTGGAATATATCGTATTAATTATAATAAGGAATATCACGGTGATTAGTATTATCCTGTAAAAATACGCTAATTTTCTCTGATGCTTCAAATCCATAACTACCCCTGTAAAATCATTTTAATGGCTGTATATAACAGGATTAGGCTGAAAGCGATTCTTATATGGGCGGTTTTTATCTTTGGAGCGATAATAGCCCCGAACCTTGCCCCGATAAAAATAGACCCTGCAACTATCGAAGCCACCAACGGATTTACATAACCTCTGAAGAGATAATGTACCGCACTCGCTGAAGCTGTTATTCCTATCATAAAAGATGATGTTGCCGTGGCAGTGCGGATAGGAGCGTTAAAGATTAAATTCAGCAAAGGAACCTTGATAATCCCACCGCCAACCCCCAAAAGCGCAGACACTACTCCGGCTAATAATCCTCCCAAATATCCCCAAATACGGCGAACCGAAGGAACATTTTGGAAATCCCATTTATCATTGGAAGGTGATTTCTCCGAAAACTCATTTCCGTTTTTTCCCAAAGATTTTCGGGCTATTTTGTAAGCTGTGAATAGTAATATGACGCCAAAGACGACAGTGATAATTTTATTGGGAAATACACCCGCCAAAAGTCCTCCGACCGTAGCCCCAACAGCGGTGAAAAGCTCCAATCGGTATGCCGCCGGTATCGAAACCTCACCCCGTTTCAAATAAACCGAGGACGCCCCGGCCGAAGTTATTACAATCGCCGTAAGACTTGTGCCGACTGCGTTCGGTATGGGAAAGCCAAAAAATATCACTAACATCGGCACCATTATAATTCCCCCCCCCAGCCCCAATATGGCGCCGATAAACCCAGCGAAAATGGTTGAAAATATCAGTATGATGAAATCCATCGATCGCGCTGTTAGAGCGGATATCCCGATAATGATTCGATCGGAAGAATATCAGCGCTTATTCCCATAGGATCTCTTGCGATTTGAATATCGGCCCATCCCGGCAGACCCGTCGATAATTAAATCCTTCCATATCGGTTGCATCCCTTACTTTTATGGCACAACTCATACATATTCCGAATCCACAGGGCATCAAAGTTTCCAATGCTAATTCGCAGTTTATCCCATAGCGATCTGCCGTTTCGGCAACCGATTTCAACATTGCCGTAGGTCCGCAGGAAAATGCAGAAATCCTATCGGTCGGGACATTGTTCTTTGATAGAAAATGGTTGAGTTCATCGATTACAACCCCCTTGGTTCCGATGGAGCCGTCTTCGGTTACCGGATAGACATTTATGCCCAAATCGGCGATTTGATTTAAATAAGTCAAGGAAAGGTTATTCTTTGCCCCATTGAAAAAATGAATATCGGTCCTGCCATATCCCAATTCCAATAACCTCTTCGCCCAAAAATATAGCGGGGGGATTCCAATTCCTCCCCCGATCAGCAAAACCCTATCCTTTTTGTCGGGAAGCGAAAACTGATTTCCCAAAGGTCCGATGATATTAAGGGAATCTCCCGACTTTATTTGAGAGAGAGCTTTTGTTCCCCTGCCCGCTATTTTATAGAGAATGCTGAAATTACCATTGTCGGTTTCCAATATCGAAAAGGGTCTCCGCCAAAAGATATTTGTCCCCAAATTTATTTTTATCTGCACAAAATTTCCGGGATTGGATGATGATGATATTTCTCGGGACTCGATAACCATCAGAAATATCTCGGTACCTATCTGCGTATTCGATAAAACTCTC
>Ga0256841_1003986_pt1 | contig 10850 bp, 10 predicted proteins | sample 356308metaG_FD_185971 | JGI IMG/M metagenome (GOLD analysis project Ga0256841, IMG submission 185971) | Hydrothermal vent microbial communities from Mid Atlantic Ridge, Atlantic Ocean - 356-308 | ecosystem: Environmental > Aquatic > Marine > Hydrothermal vents | place: Atlantic Ocean: Mid...
ATAACTTCCGCTCACAAACAAAGTTGGCTTATTTTTTGCTTATTTAGTTGTGAGGGTGTAAATCTATAGTTTAGCTTAAATTAGAGCGCTATATTTTAGTTTAAAAGTGATACGTGACTCTCAGTATTTTATATGTTTTTTGGTATATTGGATGACGGTTTCGGGCTATATTGAGTTAATGGAAGCAGGGTAATTTTCATCAACTATTGTATTTTATAAGCATATGAATTATAGTCATGAGAAATCACTTTAAATTTGAACAATAAGTCATTATTTCTTTATTGTTAGTTGAGGCAAAAATGTTTGGACGAAAAAAGGCTCCTCTGGTTGGTGTTGATATTAGCTCTTCAGTAGTTAAAATATTAGAGCTTAATCAAAAAGGCGATAAATATTCGGTTGAGGCTTATGCTGTTGAGCCGTTGCCTCTTAATGCAGTTGTGGAAGGTAAAATAGTAAATGAAGAAGAAGTGGCCGGCGCCATAAAAAGAGCGGTTAAGCGCTCGGGAACTAAAGCAAAAAACATTGCTGTTGCTGTCTCGGCAAACTCAGCAATTACAAAAACAGTATCGTATCCCGCAGATTTATCCGAAAGAGGCATCGAAGAACAAATCATGATAGAAGCGGAAAGTCTTATTCCTTATCCGCTAGAAGAGGTACGATTAGATTTTGAAGTATTAGGGCCTTCAGACTCTGATGTTGATGCCGTCGATGTACTCTTGGCTGCTTCACGAAGCGAAAATGTCGATACGCGGATTGAAGTTGTTGAAAAAGCAGGTTTAGAAGCCAAGTTAGTTGATGTTGAAGCTTATACAATGGAAAATGCTTTTAGTCTAATATCTAAACAGCTCACAAATCATGGACAAGGATTAACTGTTGCTGTAGTTGATATTGGTGCAACGGTCACAACCTTGTATGTACTAGTTGATGGGAAAATAGTGTTTACGCGGGAGCAAACTTTCGGCGGCAATATGTTGACGGAAGATATTGAGCGGCATTACGGCATGTCTTACCAAGAAGCAGGACGCGCTAAAAAAGAACATAACCTACCTGATGATTATGGCTTGAAAGTGTTAGAGCCATTTAAGCAGGCCATGACTACAACGGTAACACGTGCTTTACAATTTTTCTTCTCCGCATCAACGCAATATCAATCAATCGATCATGTAGTATTAGCAGGAGGCTGCGCATCCATTCAAGGTGTTGATGCCATGATTGCCGAAGAAATAGGTACCACGACCTCGGTTGCAAATCCGTTTGCTGACATGACGGTGAACCAGCAAAAAGTAAAAGTTCAGGCGCTAAGCAATGATAGCCCATCTATGCTAATTGCGTGTGGATTAGCACTAAGGAGTTTTGATTAATGCCACATATAAATCTATTGCCGTGGCGTGAAGAGCGTAGGCAAGAAAGACAAAAGCAATTTTTCACATCAGTGATTGCGGGGCTTATCGTTGCTGCTGCAGTAGCCTATGGCGCAATTAGCTATATGAATGGGCTTATGGATGAGCAAAATAATCGAAATGCTTTTTTGACGAAAGAGATTGCGAAACTTGATCGGCAAATTAAAGAAATTGCCACGCTAGAAAAGGAGCGTGCAAAATTATTAGCACGGATCCAAGTAATTCAACGATTACAAGCCAGTCGTCCAAAGGTTGTCAAGGTATTAGATGCAATTGTTCGAACCGTGCCCGATGGTGTACATCTTAATTCGGCAAAACGCACAGGAACTTCGCTTGTTTTTGATGGGGTTGCTCAGTCAAATGCGCGTGTTTCTGTTTTTATGAGGCAATTAGATGAAAATAAAGAATTTACAGGTGATGCAGTTTTGAATATTGTGAAACGCAGCTCTACTAATGATAATGCAATAAGAACATTTACGGTAAGTGTTAAAGAGTCCACGCTCAAAGTTGACGACGGAGATAGCTAATGGAACTATCATCTTTAAATGAATTAGATTTTAACGAAAGTGGAGAATGGCCTCTACCAATTAAGATCATTTCGATATTAATTTTATGCGCTATAGTTTGGGGTGCAACGTATTGGTTTATTATTAAAGAGAAACAAGAAGCATTGGTTGTTCTAGAACAAAAAGAAAGCCAGCTTAAAAACACATTTGAAGCCAAGCAAGTGAAAGCAAGCAATTTAGAAGCATATAAGGGACAGTTGAAAGAGATCAGAACCAGTTTTGCCTCAATGCTTCAGCAGTTACCACGAAAAAATGAGGTGGCGGACTTATTAATTGATATTTCTCGGACTGGCCTAATAAACGGTTTAGAATTTCAGTTGTTTAAACCTGGTGGTGAGCGGCCAGTTGATTTTTATGCAGAATTACCTATTTCGATGGTAGTCACGGGTACGTATCACCAATTAGGGGAGTTTGCCAGCGGAATTGCAGCGCTACCTAGGATAGTAACGCTACATGATTTTTCGATGAAGCCACTTACAAAACAAGGCGAGGAAGAGCAAATAACAATGACTGTCACTGCAAAAACATATCGATACTTTGATGAAGATGAGTAGGAAAGAAAACAAGATGGTGAAGCTACTAAAAATATTAATGCCGGTCTTAATTTTGTCGATAACTGCTTGTCAGCAGGAGAAAGATGATCTTAATGCCTATGTTGCTAAAATTAAGGCGCGGCCGCCATCAGCCATTGCGCCTATTCCAGTGTTGAAACCATATGAAAAATTTGAATATGCGGCATCGGATTTACGTAATCCTTTTTTACCAGTAGTGGTTGATTTGCCAGATGCTGCAGTTGAAGAAAAAGTGATTGTAGATAATGGAATAAGACCAGATACAAATCGTTTAAAAGAAGCATTGGAAGAATATAATTTAGCAGAGTTATCTCTTGTGGGAACGCTAGAGCAAGAAAGTATGTGGGCATTAATTCGATCGCCAGAAGGTGTTATTCACAGAGTTCAAGTGGGTAATTATATTGGAAAAAATTACGGCCAAATTTTAGCTATTTCGGAGACAGAAGTAGCCATTAAAGAAACGATACCTGATGGGAATGGTGGTTATGTCCATCGAAATAATACCCTCGCTGCGCGTGAATAAAGGATAAGGCATTTAACATGACTAATAAGAGTGACACAATAGAAATGCATCGCATAAATCAAATAAAAAATAAAGATAGAGTGATTACTATGAAAAAGACTTTGAATATAATACTGACTAGCTGGCTACTGATATTCGGTATAAATGCATATGCAGCCGATCTTAGCTCATTGGGTTACTCATCTTTGCCAGGAGAAAAAGCACAGTTGGTGCTGACATTTTCAGAGCCTGTAGGGAATCCTAATAGCTTTTCTATCGACAATCCTGCGCGGATAGTCTTAGATTTTGCCGGTGTCTCCAACAAATTAGACAAGAAAACCCAACAGATAAATGTGGGTGCAACACGGAGTGTTTCTACTGTCGAATCTGGCGATAGAACACGCATGGTTATTAACCTTTTACAAAAGGTACCGTATACAATTGAACAAGATGGAAATGTGCTGATTGTTACTATCGATGGTGGAAGCCAAAAAGTGGCAACGAGCAACACAAGTTATCAAGTAGAAGATATTGATTTTCGACGCGGAAAAACAGGTGAGGCGCGTTTATCTATAGAACTTAATCACACAGGGGCTCCGGTCGATGTGCACCAAGAACGCGATACGATAGTCGTAGATTTAGCGGGGGTTTCACTTCCTGAGAAATTGCGTAGAAGATTAGATGTTATTGATTTTGGCACGCCAGTACAAATAATTGATAGTGTTCAAAAAGGGAAAAATACACGTGTAGTTTTATCAGCAAAGGGTAAATTTGAACATTTAGCGTATCAGGCGGATCAAAAACTGGTAATTGAAGTAAAACCAGTGATTGAGAAAAAAGTGTCGAACGGAGAAAAGAAATTTGGCTATAGCGGCGAAAAATTATCACTCAATTTTCAACAAATCGAGGTGCGGGCAGTATTGCAATTATTGGCAGATTTCACTGGGTTGAACTTGGTAACGAGTGACACCGTTCAGGGTAATCTAACGCTCAGGCTTAAAAATGTCCCGTGGGATCAGGCGCTCGATATTATCTTGAAAACTAAAGGCTTAGCAATGCGGCAAAATGGCAATGTTATGTTGATTGCACCCGCTTCAGAGATAGCGGCGCGTGAGAAGCAAGAGCTAGCAGCTAAAAATCAGCTGATCCAATTAGAACCGTTATATTCTGAAATTATTGAGGTTAATTTTGCAAAAGCATCCGAACTAGCTACGCTACTTCAAAGTGGACCTGATAATTCAGGGGCGAGTGGTGGTGCGGGTGTAGCAGGATTTTTATCCAGCCGCGGCAGTGTGACAGTTGATCAACGTACTAATTCGCTACTATTACGAGATACAGCAGATCAGCTAGTTCAAATTCGTAAGTTAATAGATAAATTAGATGTTGCTATTCGCCAAGTGTTAATTGAGTCTCGCATAGTTATAGCCACCAATGATTTTACTAAGGAATTAGGCGTTAGATTTGGGGCATCATCAGCAAACCATGGGGGCAAAATATTAAATCAGGGTATAATCTCTGGGTCACTAAATGCGACAGATCAAATTAATAATGGTGATACGCTTGAGCAAGCGGATCGATTAAATGTAGATTTGGGGATTGCTAATCCAGCCGGACGTTTTGCATTAGCATTAGCCAAACTTCCATTTGGTACATTATTAGAGTTAGAGTTGCAGGCATTGCAGGCAGAGGGGAAAGGTGAAGTGGTCTCAAGCCCGCGTGTTATTACTTCTAATCAAGCAACGGCAACTATTGAACAGGGTACGGAAATACCTTACCAAGAGGCAAGCTCAAGTGGTGCAACCTCGGTGTCCTTTAAAAAAGCAGTGTTGAAACTAGAAGTTACACCACAGATCACGCCAGATGATAAAATCATTATGGATTTAAAAGTCAATAAAGATCAGGCGGTATTTGATGCTCGATTCACAGTGCCAAGTATTGATACTAAAAAGGTTGAAACACAAGTATTAGTCGATAACGGTGAAACAGTTGTTTTAGGTGGGGTGTATGAACAGACTAAAACGAATGCATCGTCACGGGTTCCATTCTTTGGCGACTTACCTTATATAGGCTTTTTATTTAAAACCAAAAAGAAAGTTAATAATAAATCAGAGTTGTTAATTTTTGTAACACCTAAAATTATTAAAGATAGCCTTAAGTTCTAGAAAAGGTTAAATTTAAGTATAATAAACCGGATCATTTAATGGTCCGGTTTTTTTTTGAGTAAAAGTTTTTAAGATGATGAATACGTGATTTCAGGGAATATATTTTTAGTGGGTCCAATGGGGGCGGGTAAATCAACTGTTGGGCGTCAGCTGGCGAAATCGCTTGGCCGAGATTTTTACGATACCGATAAGGAAATTGAAAAGCGGACAGGTGTATCTATTTCATGGATCTTTGAAATGGAAGGCGAAACGGGTTTCAGAAGTCGTGAACAAAAAGTATTAGATGACCTAACGAGCTTGAAAGATATCGTTTTAGCGACGGGCGGCGGTGCAATCTTATCAGAAGAGAATAGACGTTATTTGCGATCGCGTGGACAGGTCATATATTTATCTGCATCGGTAGAACAATTATTTCGCCGGACATCAAAGGACAAGAATAGACCACTCTTGCAAACGGATGATCCTAAGCAGCAGATAACAGCACTTTTAGCGTTGCGCGATCCCTTGTATCGTGAAGTGGCTGATATAGAGTTACGTACAGGTGAACAATCAATTCAGCATGTTGTCTCAGGCTTAATTAAGAAATTAGAAGATATGGGACAATAAACAATGATGAACACACTTCGAGTTGCACTTGATGAACGCAGTTACCCTATTTATATTGGTGATGATTTATTATCACGACCTGAATTATTAACACCGCACATTCGCGGCAAAGAAGTGCTTGTTGTGACCAATGAAACGGTTGCGCCTCTTTACCTTCAAAAGCTATTGGATGGGTTAAGGGCTTATCGCTGCGAGTCAGTCATATTAGCAGATGGAGAGGAATTCAAAAATTTAACAGTTCTTAACGAAATATTTGATAAAACATTAGCCTCACAATTTTCAAGGCATGTAACGATGATTGCTCTTGGAGGTGGCGTTATAGGTGATATGACCGGATTTGCGGCAGCATGTTACCAGCGTGGCGTTCCTTTTATACAAATTCCAACAACACTATTATCACAAGTTGATTCTTCAGTAGGTGGAAAAACAGCTGTCAATCATGCTTTAGGTAAGAATATGATAGGAGCCTTTTATCAGCCGCAATGTGTAATAGCTGATACTACGACATTAAATACCCTAGATGACAGGCAATTATCTTCTGGTCTAGCAGAAGTTATAAAATATGGATTGATCAATGATGCGGAGTTTTTTGTTTGGCTGGAAGCAAATATATCAGCGTTGCGAAACCGCAATCAGAAAATCTTAGCTGAAGCTATTGAGCGATCTTGCCGGGATAAAGCAGATATTGTAGCGCAAGATGAGCTGGAACAAGGCGTTCGAGCTTTATTGAATTTAGGCCATACTTTTGGCCATGCTATAGAGACTGGTATGGGTTATGGCACAGTACTCCATGGTGAAGGTGTTGCGATAGGTATGGTTATGGCAGCAGAATTGTCATCAGCTATGGGCTGGATACAAGCGGATGATGTTGAGCGAATAAAAAAACTATTGCTCGCGGCAGGCTTACCAATTACTCCGCCTAAAACATTGAGCTCCGATCAATTTATGAACTTAATGTCGGTGGATAAAAAAGTACAAAACGGTAAGATTAGATTAATTTTATTGAAAGCCATTGGTCAAGCAATAATAAGTGATAATTACTCCCCTGATAAATTAGCAGCATTATTGACCTAGCATTTATACTGAAGAAATGATGTAATAATGGAGACAGTATCGCTTTTTTTGCTGTAACAGCAGGGATCTTAAATGAATGAATTTGTTACATCCTCAGCCGAGCCTAGCTATCTAATACCGTTAGCATTAACTACAGCGCCCTTTAATCAGCTTGATGATTCAACATTCTTTTTCAAAAGCGATCAAATAGAACAGCGCCTTAATTTGCTGCAGCATTTAATTAGGGCAAGCGACAAAGTTGCATTAATATTTGCGGAAAAAGGCGTTGGTAAAAGTGCTTTGCTAACGCAACTGCAACAGCTTATGAGCGAGGATGTTCGAATTTGCCGTATTGACGCGATGTCTTTAGCAAGCTCTGAGGAGCTAGTTGTACACTGTCTTCGTGCATTTGGTGTTGATGATAATGATATTCGGTTAAGCTCAGATCACTTAGAACTGTTGCAGCAACGATGTCTCAGCTTACAAAATTTTAATATTAAGCCACTGCTATTAATTGATGATGTAGAAGAGTTGTCAGCAGATAGCCTAGTTATAATAATAGGTTGGCTATCTTGGCAAAAGAAAGACCAATTCTTACTACAGGCAGTATTAACAGCAAAAAATGCGATGCCAGAACTCAATACGATTCATGGACGTATTCAACGCATTGATTTACCTGTTTTTACAGAAACAGAACTTAGTGCATATCTAACACATAGGTTAGCTGTCGCCGGCCATCAAGGCAAACTCCCTTTTAAGCCCAAAGTATTGAAACAGATTTTTAAAAAGTCTGCGGGTAAAGCTGATTTAATTAATCAATTAGCACATCAGCAATTATTAGGCATTAAACCTATATCAGCGTTTAAAACTATAAATTTAGCCAGTGTTTTTAAATGGCTTGGTCTTGGCATATTAACTATCATAATAATATTATTATTAGTTTTTCAGGACAAAATTAACACATTATTCTCACCTATCGAAGATGAAGTGGTATTAGACCAATTGTCTGAATTAGCACCAGAATCACCAATTACATTGGTTGTTGCCGATTCTAAACCTATAGAAACTGAGATTGTTGAAAAAGACAATTCAGATCTAACTGCTGAGGAGCAAGAGAGAGCAGAACTTGAAGCCTTAATTGCTGAGATTCCTAATCCGGAACCTAAAGAGCAAGCCCCATTAGAGTTAGAAGAAATAGCTCCAGTAAATAGTGAGAATGCTTCTGAAAAAGTAACTACTACCATTAAACCTCTCAATAAAGAAGTAGAAAATAATTCACAAGAATGGGTTTTACGACAAAATAGCAATTCTTATACGTTTCAACTAATGGGCTCATGGGATGAAAAAAAGGTGGTCGATTTCATTGATAAATATGGCTTGTCTGGCGATATGGCAATTTTTCAGAGTATGCGTAATGGCCAGACATGGTACGCCCTAATATATGGCGTATTTGAAAGTAAAGATCAGGCATTGCAAGCTAGTGATGCTTGGCCAGAAAAGCTTAAGGGATTGCCAAAGTGGTTACGTCGATTTGATAGCGTTCAGCAACAAATTCAGAAATAGCTCTCAAGTGCAGCTAAAAGAGTCTCTGCCTGAGTTTTATCGCTGGCAAACACGGCACGATAGCTTAATTGATCATTGATTGTTACTGTTGAGAAAATTCCTTGCTCGATAAGGGATGATAAATCGCAATGACTGGCTGGACGGAAGCAAACCATCCCTGTTGGTGAAGATAATAACCACCAGTCTGTCTGGCTTTTAAGCGTCGAATAAAATTGCTTGGCTTGCAATAAACGATGATTGATTTGTTGAACCAATTTCTGTTCACCAGATAAAAGTAAGCTAAACCAAAGTGGTAGGAAAAGCTCTCCGCCATGGGAGCCTAATAATGTTTGCTTGGGCGCTGGTGCTAAATAATCAATATCAGAAATGGATTTTAATGGTTGCTGATAAAGTAACACGCCACAGGGTCGTGGTTGGGCCAGCGCTTTGTGAGGATCAAAACTGATAGAATCCGCTTCTTTCAAACCATCAAGTAAATATGATTTGGCTGTTAGCATTAGCGCGCCGCCCCAAGCAGCGTCCACATGACACCAACAAGAAAACTGTTCGGCCAGTGCAACACACGATGAAATAGCATCAATAGCACCAGATGAAGATGTACCAGCAGTCGCCACGATGGCAAGTGGACTTTGTTGCTGGCAAGCTTGCCGCAATGCTTCAATTGATATTTCACCATATTCATTACTGACAATACTTGTAAATTGCAGTCCTAAAATCTGGCAGGCCTTGGCTATTGAGTAGTGTGCATCTTGCGATGCGTACACAATCGTTGAATCCGCCTGTGAAAGTTCTCTAGCTTGCCATAGCGCTTCTAGGTTGGCATAGGTACTACCATGGGTGAAATGAGCATGATCGTGCTTAAATAACTGACAGAACCAATCAATCAGTTGTTTTTCAATTTTGACCAACTGTGGATAGAGATCAGGTGAAAGTAGGTTGCCGTTATGCAGCCCTGACAATAACTGACCTAATAATGCCGGAGAATCAATTGAAGGTGTCATATGTGCTGCCCATAATTCACTGCGGTGCAGATCGCCTTCATTGATTAAACTATTAATTAATTTGCGCGATTCATCAGAATACTCCGTCCTATCCAGTTTAAGTAGTGATTCAAGCAAGGAGGCAAGCTGATTCATATTAAAGATAAACTTTCTTGCTGGCAGAAAGAATCAAAACGCTCAAAATCTTGATAATGAAGTATTTTTGTATCGATTGTATTGCTAGTAAATATAGCTGAAAAAGCGGCATCAAGCGTTTGCTCTTGTATTAATGTAGCAATAGATGTTGTATTCGTTTGAGTGCGTTTAATCAGTAATAAATGCTGGGCAGAGAGCCTAGAAGCTAACCAAAGTGCAATGCTGTCTGAAGTTACTGACCAGCTGTGATCTAACTCCGCTTGTTGGAGAATATCATCATCGGGTAGCCAGATAGAAAAGGGTGATCTAACGTGGCTATGGGAATGCATTAATTGAGCGCTAGGCGCTAACTCTGCCAATAACAAACCAAATTGTTTCATGGCTAGGATTGCCATATGGTGGGCAGTTTTATTACTTAATTTGTAATGGGAATCAGCCGCACGCACCTGATCTGCAAAAGGTCCACCACCCGGAACGATCACGATAGGGACTTGTTTTGAATAGTCAGCCAATACTTTCATCCAGGAATTTAATTCGGGGGTGCCAAATAAACTGCCGCCTAATTTGACAACGATCATCGTGAAAGCTGTTTGATAATTTTAAGTATAGCGGCGGCTTTATCATCAATCTCTTGATATTCAGCATCTGCTTCGGAATCGGCAACGATACCACCGCCTGCCCAAAAACGTAGTCGGTTTTTGCTGTAGACTAACGTGCGAATAGTAATATTGCTATCCATTTTTCCATCAAAACCGATATAGGCAATACTGCCACAATAAATGCCGCGTTGATGAGGTTCAAGCTCCTCAATAATTTCCATTGCTCGTAGTTTGGGCGCGCCTGTTATAGATCCACCCGGGAAGCAGGCTCGCAACAGTGAAACGGCATCATTCCCTTCGGATAAGGTGCCGGTGATGGTGCTGACCAAATGGTGGACTGTGGCAAATGATTCCAGCTCAAAAGGTTTGGGTACTTTTATTGAGCCAGGCTCACATACTTTGCCTAAATCATTACGTAACAAATCTACAATCATTAAGTTTTCGGCACGATCTTTCAAGCTGGATTGTAATTCATTGGCAAGTGCTTTATCGCGTTTGGGATCGTCTAAATCACGTGGACGAGTACCTTTAATGGGCTTAGTTTCAACGTGATTATCATTAACTTTCAGCAGGCGTTCGGGCGATGAGCTCAGCACTGTAACATGAGGTGTTGAGAAATAGGCCGAAAAAGGTGCTGCGTTCTGTTTTCGTAGCAACTGATAAGCACGCCAAGGATCGCCTTGAGCATCCA
>Ga0256841_1003987_pt1 | contig 10847 bp, 9 predicted proteins | sample 356308metaG_FD_185971 | JGI IMG/M metagenome (GOLD analysis project Ga0256841, IMG submission 185971) | Hydrothermal vent microbial communities from Mid Atlantic Ridge, Atlantic Ocean - 356-308 | ecosystem: Environmental > Aquatic > Marine > Hydrothermal vents | place: Atlantic Ocean: Mid...
CCGGGGCGAATACAACCTCAATTGGCTGTTCAGAGATGCAACGGGAAATAGCGAAGAGGTGCGGATTCATGGCCGCTGCCTGATCACCAATTCCGAAGCCATCCGCCAGTGCACGTTATCCGGCATGGGCTTGGCGTTGTTGCCGGACTGGTTGGTCGATCGGGATATCGAAGCGGGCGCAATGCAGACCCTGTTCGACAATTTCGAGGTGACTGCAACGGACTACGATAGTGCGATATGGGTACTGCAGCCTTCGCGCGCCTATGTGCCGTTAAAAACCAAGGTGTTTGTTCAACACCTGCTTGACCGATGTTCGACGTCTGAGAGTCTCTGAAGTGATCTTGATTTGAGCATGCTACTATAGAGCATCTCACAAGAGTCTCATGCGCATGTTCGGTCCGAAAGGGAACCCCCAGGCGAGTAACCTGTTTGCGGTGATTGGTTATCTGCAGGAGCAGGAGGGGAAACACCTGGAAGTCAAGGTTCGGAAGATGGCCTAGGGGTGCTGTCTAGAAGTGTTCAATCGGCAATTATTTTCGAGCATTTTGAAGGATTTTCTGAACATGGTATTTTTCATGGTATTGTCATTTAGCAGGAAAATAAGTCATTGGAAATAAAAGATAAAAAAGGCTTATTGATAATAGAGTGGGAGTGACCGGAATTTATAACCTATTGATTGTAAAGGAATAAATATTCCATATTGATGATGTAATCTGCGTCATCAATGGTATTTTTCATGGTATTTTCCGCGGGCCATAACGCAAAACCCGGCGATACCACGAAGGGTAGATTGATGCAGTCATGGTATTTCTGATCCGATCATTTTTGAGCGCCTTGTGAACTGCATCAAGCAAGAGAAACATGATCTGATGTTATTCCATCAGTAGATGCCGGCTGGAATGTGTTTTGAGCAAGCGTCACTGGCTATGTCTGTAACCAGTTTTCCACTTTCAGTCCCGGAACCCGTGAGAACTCCCCGACATTGGCGGTCACAACCGTCAGGTCGCTGGCGAGCGCATGGGCAGCAATCAGCAGATCATTTGGCCCGATGGGTATTCCCTGGCGTGTGAGGTGATGGCGTAATGCGGCGTACTGGCGGTCAGCAGGGGGTTCCAGCGGCAGGATTTCCAGTGCGGAAAGAATCAGATCGATGCGTTCTGCCAGTTTTTTTGAGTTTGACTTTTTCGCGCCGTAGCGGAGTTCTGCGGCGACAATGACGCTGGTGCAGACGGTATCCTCACCTGCCTTGGCAATCCGTGCCGCTACCACACCTTGCGGATTGCGGACCAGATCAGACAGGATGTTGGTATCCAGCAAATACGCAAGCGATGCACTCACAGCCGCACGTCATCCAGTGGCGGCAGGTCATCATCGATATCGGGGAAGGGTTCCGTCAATGGGCTCAGGGAGGCCAGCAGCGCCAGGAGTCTGCCTTTACGAATCGGTTCCACGATCAATCGGTCCCCCTCCTTGTGGATGAGTGCTTCATCACCCTCCAGCTCGAACTCGCGAGGGATGCGTAGTGCCTGGTTGCGGCCGTTGCGAAAGAGGCGTACATGACGTTCAGGATTTGACATTCGGGTAACCTCTTGTTTATATGGCATATGACATAGCATATGCAAGGAAGCCTGCGATGTCAATCTGGCTGGTTATTGTGCAGCGTGACAGTGTTCACTCGGTAATTTACAGGGTGATGAGCAACACAACTGAGCATGGTATTTTCCGAGGGCTGTACCACAAGATATGGCGATACTATGAGGGGTGGATGGAAGCAGTCATGGTATTTCTGATCCGACTATTCTTGAGCGCCTTGCAAGCTGCATCTGGCAGGAGAAACATGATCTGATCTCATTCCATCAGTAGATGCTGACTGCAATGTGTTTTGAGAAAGCGTCGCTGGCAATGTCAGTAGTACGTAATAACAAGCACTTACCTGGTTAAACCATAAATGTAATGATAGTATTCCCGGGTATTAAAAAAGGAAAAGACTATGGAAGATAGCGAACAGCTATTTCTCAACGAGCTCGACAAAAAACTCTGGTCATCCGCCGACAAGCTGCGCTCCAATCTCGACGCAGCGGTTTACAAACACGCCGTTCTCGGCCTCATCTTTCTTAAATACGTCAGCGATGCCTTTGACGAGCGCCGTCAGCAGGTCGAAGCGCAATTGCGCGACCCGGACGACGACTACGGCGTGCTGCGCGAAAACTACGATTCCGACGAGGAATACGAAGCCACCATCGAGGCCGAACTCGAAGTGCGCGACTACTACACCGAGAAAAACGTCTTCTGGGTGCCCGAACTGGCGCGCTGGAAAACCCTGCAAGACAACGCCAAGCTGCCCATTGGCAGCGAGATCGAAATCAAAAACGGCCCAGGTAGTCATTCTGGCAGCAAATACAAACTCACCTCGGTAGGCCGCCTCATCGACGATGCCCTCGACGCCATCGAAAAAGAAAACCCCAAACTCAAGGGCGTGCTCAACAAAACCTACGCCAGCCTGCAACTGGACGCCGCCAAACTCGGCGAACTCATCGACCTCGTCGCCACCATCCCGTTCCAGCACGCCAGCCTCGGCGCCAAAGACATCCTCGGCCACGTCTACGAATACTTCCTCGGCCAGTTCGCCCTCGCCGAAGGCAAAAAGGGCGGCCAGTATTACACCCCCAAATCCATCGTCAGCCTCATCGTCGAAATGCTGCAACCGTTCAAAGGCCGCGTCTACGACCCCGCCATGGGCTCCGGCGGCTTCTTCGTGCAAAGCGAAAACTTTATCGAAGAACACCAGGGCAAGCTCGGCAACATCTCCGTTTACGGGCAGGAGTCCAACCCCACCACCTGGCGCCTCGCCGCCATGAACATGGCCATCCGCGGTATCGACTTCAACTTCGGCAAGGAACCGGCCAACAGCTTCACCAACGACAAACACCCCGACCTGCGCGCCGACTACGTCATGGCCAACCCGCCGTTCAACATGAAAGAATGGTGGGACGCCAAACTCGAAGGCGACCCCCGCTGGCAATACGGCACCCCGCCAAAAGGCAACGCCAACTTCGCCTGGCTGCAACACATGCTCTACCACCTCGCGCCCAACGGTAGCCTGGCACTGCTGCTCGCCAATGGCTCCATGAGCTCCAACACCAACAACGAAGGCGAAATCCGCAAAAACCTTCTCGAAAACGACCTCGTCGAATGCATGGTCGCGCTGCCCGGCCAACTGTTCACCAATACCCAGATTCCCGCCTGCATCTGGTTCCTCACCAAAAACAAAAAAGCCGGAAACGGCAACCGCGACCGCAGCGGCGAAGTCCTCTTCATCGACGCCCGCAACAAAGGCTACATGAAAGACCGCGTACTGCGCGACTTCACAACCGACGACATCAAGGAAATCGCCGGCACCTACCATAACTGGAAGTCAGACGTCAGTGCGAACAGCGACGGCGATACACAATCATCTTCAGAGTCCGTCATTGCGAGGAGCGACAGCGACGCGGCAATCGCTTATAAAGATATCCCCGGCTTCTGCAAATCCGCCACTCTCGATGACATCAAACAACACGACTATATCCTCACCCCCGGCCGCTACGTCGGCGCCGCCGAAGAAGAAGACGACGGCGAACCCTTCGCCGAAAAAATGGCGCGCCTCACCGCACAACTGAAAGACCAGTTCGAACAAAGCGACAAGCTGGAAGGAGAGATTAAAAAGAATTTGGCGGGGTTGGGTTATGAGCTCTGAAGTAGCTCAAGAAGTATTTTCTCATATCCCTGATGGTTGGGGCTGTGCGAGATTGATAGATTGCACGACCGACGGAAATATCTCGTATGGCATAGTTCAGCCAGGACAACATTCTGATGATGGTATACCAATCATTCGTGTCAACAACGTGAATAATGGTCAGCTTGAACTAGATGATGTGCTGAAGGTCGCCCCTGAAATCGAAGAAAAATACAAAAGAACACGCCTTATAGGTGGGGAAGTCCTGCTTACACTTGTTGGATCTACAGGGCAAAGTTTTGTTGCGCCATCTCAGCTGGCTGGATGGAATGTCCCGCGCGCTATTGCCGTGATACGCCCTAAGGTCGAAATAGGAGCTGATTGGATTAATATTTGTTTGCAATCTAAACCAGTTCAACATTTTTTGGATGTGCGAGCTAATACGACGGTTCAAAAGACTCTGAATCTTAAGGACGTAAGAGATATCCCAATACCTTTGCCTCCTGAAGGAATCAAGGAAAAAATTGAATCGATTGCGGTTTCTTTGCAAGGAAAAATCGAACTCAACCGCCAAATCAACCAAACCCTCGAACACATCGCCCAAGCCATCTTCAAATCCTGGTTCGTCGATTTCGAACCCGTCAAAGCCAAAATCCACGCCAAACAAAATGGCCACGACCCGGAACGCGCCGCCATGTGCGCCATCAGTGGAAAAACCGACACCGAACTCGACACCTGGCTACAAACCTGCACCCCAGAAGAACGCCAACAACTCACCACCACCGCCGCCCTGTTCCCCGACGAACTCGAAGACTCAGAACTAGGCCCGATACCAAAGGGGTGGGAAGTGAGAAAAATAGAGGAAGTAATAAATAGATTTCCTGTGGGTAAGAAATTTTCTCAAAAAACAGCCTCTGAGGCTGGTGCAGTTCCTATTCTTGATCAAGGTAAGTCAGGGATTATAGGATTTCATGATGAAAAACCAGGCGTGAAAGCTTCGCCAGAAGACCCGATAATAGTATTTGCTAATCACACCTGTTATATGCGTTTAATAATGCATGACTTTTCTGCTATTCAGAATGTGCTTCCATTTAAGGGGGGTGATATTAATGTATATTGGATTTTTATGGCTACGTATGGGAAGCAAGAATTTATTGAGTATAAAGGCCATTGGCCAGATTTTGTAATACAACAAATCACTATCCCGAATAGTGACTTGGATGTGGCATATGGGAATTTGGTTGCAGATCATTTTAAAATGATTTTTCTAAGAGAAAAAGAGAATGAGTCATTATCTCTAATTAGAGACGCACTCCTCCCAAAACTCCTCTCCGGTGAAATCGACCTCACTGAATCACAAGCTAAAGCTGAGGCCATAGCATGAGTGTTGATTCGGATTATCTCTATGAGGCGTTAACACGCTGGAACTATTTTCCGAATCAAAAGAAAAAAAGCGAGGAACTTCCACCTGTATTCTCAACACGACAATTTACACCAGACGTTGCGAAAATGCTGGTGGCCGAAAAGCTTAGAAAAGTCGGTTACGATCAGGTTGAATATTTCGCAACTCGTTACAACAATGTATGTCGACCGCTGGCGTTACCACATCCTATGCCATATGCGCACCTTGTAAATTGTATATGTGAGAACTGGGATGAATTGAAATATGTGTGTGAAAACAACAATAGTTTGATAAAGCCAAAAGAGCATGCTGATAAGCGTGCATTGATAATGGATTACGAGGAGCCGTTAGATAAAACAGACCGATCATTAACGATTGGTTTTGGAAAAAAATTCCGCGCACATACTGATATAGCAAATTGCTTTCCTAGTATCTACACGCACGCTATACCGTGGGCAGCTGTAGGGTTTGCGCATGCTAAAGCTCACAAACCACCTGTGCATTCTGGTTTGTGGTTCAATAAGCTTGATTATCACCAAAGGATGATAAAGCGGAATGAAACTCAAGGGGTAGCCATTGGGCCTGGTACATCGAATGTCGTGTCGGAGTCTATATTGGCACGAATCGATGAGAAATTGAGAAAAAAATATACCTATTACAGGTATATAGATGACTACACCTGTTACTGTGAAACCTACGAAGAGGGACAGGATTTCTTTCGAAGTTTAAATGATGAGCTGAGGAAGTATAAGTTAACCCTGAATTTAAAGAAAACAGAGATCGTTGAACTGCCCGCACCGATTGATTCAGACTGGGTGGTTGAATTAGGCACAAGAATGCCTGCTGGGTCTCCAAATACTCCTCCGAAAACGGGGAAATATTACAGTGCCAGTGAAGCGCTTAGATTTATCGATTTCGCTGTGCAGCTTAAGAAGAAAACGCCGGATGGCAGTGTGCTCAAGTTCGCTGTCAAAAGCGTCATTTATAGATTGGATGAACATGCCGTACAACCGGTTTTCGAGTATTTGCTAAATCTTTCTCGTTTCTATCCTTTATTGCTGCCATTACTCAATTATTTATTGGAAGGAAAAAAAGTAGATTGCACGCCATATGCCAGGCATCTGAATGAAATACTTGTCGAGAATGCTGTTAACCGGCGATCTGACGGTATGTGTTGGGCACTTTACTATCTCATAGAGTATGGCCTGTATATTTGTTATGACGCTGTAGAAAAAGTTATAGGTACGAAAGATTGTATGGCTATTCTCATGCTCTATATTGCAGGGGCTTTTGATGTAGAGGTAAAACAGTTTGTTGATGATTTGGACGCTACCGATAACTACGAGCTAGATCAGTATTGGGTTCTGTTGTATCAACTATTTTTCGATGGAGTAATCACTAATCCGTATACCGGCGAGAATTGTTTCGACATACTAAAAGATGAAGATGTTAGTTTTATGCCTATATCAGGCCGCTACTCAAAAAGCGAAATAGACTTAATTGGTGAAATAGTCATCAATCTAGAAGCTACACAAGATAATACGAATGATTAACGAAGACCAACTCGAACAACTCTGCCTAGACTGGTTTCGTGAGGTCGGATTTGACTATGCCAATGGCTACGACATTGCCCCGGACGGCGCGGCACCCGAACGTGAGGATTATCGACAGATTGTACTTACGGGCCGTTTGCTAGATGCGCTTGCTCGCATCAATCCGCGATTCCCGCAAAGTGCGATCGAAGAAGCCGCGCATGTTATTTCCAAACCCGAGCATCCCTCGTTAATTCAAAACAACCGCGCCTTTCACCGGCTGTTGATCGATGGCGTCATGGTAACGTTCAATCAGGGCGATGAGAAAGTTACTGATCACGTTCAGCTGATCGATTTTCAGAACCCTGACAATAACCGGTTTCTGGTGGCGAATCAGTTCACCGTGCGGGGTAGCAAGATGAACCGCCGCCCGGATATTGTAGTGTTTATCAACGGCCTGCCGATAGCGGTAATCGAGCTGAAGAACCCGGCCGATGAAAACGCCGATGTGTGGGATGCGCACAATCAGTTGCAAACCTACAAGGAAGAAATCCCGGATTTGTTCGTGTTCAATGAGGCGCTGGTGGTGTCGGATGGCATTACCGCGCGCATCGGTTCGCTGACCGCCAATAAAGAACGCTTTATGCCGTGGCGCACCATCAGGAATGAAGACGACAAGCCGCTGCTGGAATACGAGCTGGAAAAGGTGGTGCGCGGTTTCTTTGATCGGGAACTGTTGCTGGATTACATCCGTTATTTCGTGCTGTTCGAGCAGGACGGCGACGACATCATCAAAAAGATTGCCGGTTATCATCAGTTTCATGCAGTGCGTGAGGCCGTACGGGTGACGGTGATTGCCGCGCAAGCCCCTGAACCCAACACCCAGGCCGAAGCCCGCGCAAGTTACGGCAAGGAAGTGGTGCCCGGTTCGCGCAAGGCCGGGGTGGTGTGGCATACCCAGGGTTCGGGCAAAAGTATTTCCATGGCCTGCTATGCCGGCAAGCTGTTACAGCAGCCGGAAATGAATAATCCAACGCTGGTGGTGGTGACCGACCGCACCGATCTGGACGGACAGTTGTTTCAGACCTTTTCTGCCGCCAAAGACCTGTTGAAGCAATCTCCCCAGCAGGCGGACAGCCGCGAGGCGTTGCGCGAGTTATTACTGGCGCGGCAATCGGGTGGCATACTGTTTACCACGGTACAGAAATTCTCCCTGCTGGCGGACGAAGACAGCCACCCGGTTTTGAGTACGCGCAGCAATATCGTGGTGATTTCGGACGAGGCGCACCGCAGCCAGTACGGTCTCAAGGCGGTGCTGGATCAGAAAACCGGCAAGTACAAGTTTGGCTATGCCAAGCACCTGCGCGATGCCTTGCCCAATGCCTCGTTCATTGGCTTTACCGGCACGCCGATTGCCAGTGAAGACAAGGACACCCGTGCGGTATTCGGCGATTACGTCAGTATCTACGATATTCAGGATGCCGTGGACGATGGTGCGACCGTACCCATCTATTACGAAAGCCGTCTCGCCAAACTGGATATCAACCAGGCCGAGATCGAGCAGCTCAATGAGGAAGTGGAAGAGGTGGTCGAGGATGAGGAAGACGCCAGCATCCGTGAGCGCACCAAGGGAAAATGGGCAGCGCTTGAAAAACTGGTCGGCGCCGAGCCGCGCGTACAGGAAGTCGCCGATGATCTGGTCAGGCACTTTGAAGAACGCACGGCAATCATCGATGGCAAAGCCATGGTCGTCTGTATGAGCCGGGATATTTGCGTGCAGATGTTCGACGCCATTATTGCCCGGCGCCCGGACTGGGCCGGTACGATAACGAGTAAGGGGAATGATGACAGTGAGGGTTATTATAACCCCGCCGATGGCAAGCTGCGCATCATCATGACCGGCAGTGCTTCGGACAAACCCGCTTTACAACCCCACCTGTACAGCAAGACCCAGAAAAAAGCCATCGAGAAGCGCTTCAAAGACCCGGACGACCCGCTGCAAATGGTGATTGTGCGCGATATGTGGCTGACCGGTTTCGACGCGCCCTGTGTGCATACCATGTATGTCGACAAGCCCATGCGCGGGCATAACCTGATGCAGGCCATTGCCCGCGTGAACCGGGTGTTCAAGGACAAGCCCGGCGGCCTGGTAGTGGACTATATCGGCATTGGCAATGAGCTGAAACATGCCCTGAAAACCTACACCGATTCAAAAGGCAAAGGGCGGCCCGCCAACTTTGCCGAAGAAGCCTGCTCGGTATTGCTGGAAAAGATCGATGTGGTGCGCGGCATGATGCAGGGTTTCGACTACAGCGAGTATGAAACCCAGGCCACCGCGTTACTGGTGCCAGCAGCCAATCACATACTGGGGCTGGAAGATGGCAAGAAACGCTTTCTGGACAATGTATTGGCGATCACCAAGGCCTTTTCGCTGTGCGGCACGCTGGATGAAGCCAGAGTCTTGCGCAAGGAGATTGCTTTCTTCTCGGCGATCAAGGCCGCCATTGTCAAATCCACCACGGTAGACAGGAAACGGACGGAGGAAGAGAAAAACTCCGCGCTCAAACAGATTCTGGATAACGCTGTCATTTCCGAGGGCGTGGACGATATCTTTGAACTGGCCGGGCTGGACAAGCCCAATATCGGATTGCTTTCCGATGAATTTCTCGAAGAAGTCCGCAACATGCCGAGCCAGAACCTGGCGGTGGAGCTGTTGGAAAAGTTATTGCGCGACGAAGTGCGCTCGCGCACCCGTAACAACGTGGTGCAGGAGAAGAAATACAGCGACCGCTTGCTGGAAACCCTGCGCAAGTACCATAACCGCGCCATTGAAACCGCGCAGGTCATCGAAGAGCTGATTGAAATGGCCAGGGATTTTCAGGCGGCGATGAAACGTGAAGATGCGCTGGGTCTGAATCCTGATGAGCTGGCGTTTTATGATGCGCTCGCCAATAACGAGAGTGCAGTGCGCGAACTGGGCGATGAGATACTGAAAAAAATCGCCCATGAATTGACCGAGAAACTCCGCAAGAGCACTACAGTTGACTGGCAAGTGAGGGACAGTGTCAGAGCCAGGATCAGAAATATCATCAGGGTGTTGTTGAGGCGTTACAAATATCCGCCGGATAAGGCGGACGAAGCGATTGAACTTGTTCTAAGGCAGGCTGAGGTGCTATCTAATTCATGGGCTAATCACGGCTAACGGTGAGACATCAGTCACAGCCGTTGGTAGTGCGCCCGTTCGGAAATCACATTGCGGATACCGCCTTTGGGGTTTTCCACATCACCCTGGTAGCGCGGCAATAGAATTACATGCAGGTGGTCAATGCTGCGACCTGCGGCTCTGCCATCGTTGTTGCCGATGGTGTAGGCATCCGGCTTGTTGCCCAGAAACGGCAGCTTCAGCACCGCCTCGATATGATCGGTGGGGCGGCCTTTGAGGTACTCGCGCCCCGGCATTTCTTCATACAGCGCTTTCAGGTCAGTGGATTCGATAACCCGTTTTACCGCATATAGCGCATCGAAATAATCTTCGTGTTCATGGTCGTTCAAATCGAACAGCGAGGCGACATGCCGTTTGGGGATCACCAGTGCGTGACCGGGGTTGACCGGGTTGGTGTCGAAAATACTGATGAACGATCGGTTTTCGAATATCCAGGGGTCGGCTTCGCCGTTGGCGACTGTGCAGAAGTAGCAGTTTTGATCTGAAAAGGCAGTCTTCGTCATGATTTTGGGAGGCTGATTGCAAAAGACGTGTATTGTACAAAATTGGTGATTCGAGTGCTCTGCACCAAACGGTCAAGAGGGATTGTGGCCAGCATTCGATTTTCGTAACTGTGCCGGTGTCATGTTGTACTTGCGCTGGAACGCCTTGCTCAGGCTTCGGGCGCTGCTGAAGCCCACCCGTTCGGCAATCTCCTCGAACGACAAGCCCGTATGTTTTGTCAGGTGATGCGCTTTCATCATGCGCCAGTTGGCGATGTACGCCAGTGGTGGCATGCCGACGACTCTATGAAACTGACGCGCCACGGTGGCGCGTGACATGCCGGTTTTTTCGCCCAGCGATTCCAGTGTCCAGGGCTGTTCAGGCGCGCGGTGAATCAGTTCCAGCATGCGATAAATACGCCGGTCCGACAGCGCGGAAAGAAAGCCGCTCAGGTGCGGGTTGCGGTCCACATGGCGATACAGCAGTTGCAAG
>Ga0256841_1003988_pt1 | contig 10846 bp, 11 predicted proteins | sample 356308metaG_FD_185971 | JGI IMG/M metagenome (GOLD analysis project Ga0256841, IMG submission 185971) | Hydrothermal vent microbial communities from Mid Atlantic Ridge, Atlantic Ocean - 356-308 | ecosystem: Environmental > Aquatic > Marine > Hydrothermal vents | place: Atlantic Ocean: Mid...
ATAGCCTTTTTACTTCTAATAAAAGCTCGTTTGCATCATCTTTTTTTACACCTTTTTGTAAAAGTTTATAGATATAGTAATCTTTTATGTAGGATTTTGGCATCTTTTTAAGCTCATTGGCACTAAAAACTTTAGCATCCAAAAAGCTTATATAAATAGTTAAAAATAGTAGGATTTTTATCAAGATAGATTAAAATCCACTAAGTAGTTGTTGTAAGAAAAATATACCAAATAAAACGATAATAGGTGCTATATCGATACTACCAATAGCTGTTGGAATATATCTTCTTATTTTAGCATATACTGGCTCAGTTGCTTTGTATAGAAACTGGACTATTGGATTGTAAGGATCTGGATTTACCCAAGTTAGAAGTGCGGCAATTATAATTACCCACTTATAAAGTTCTAAGATCATTATCAATGTTGTTGCAATTGCATGAAAAAGTATCATTTTATTATCTCTCCTAAATAGTTTTTTAAGTATTTGTAAATATCTTTAAACTCAATTTTACTATCTTCTAGTTCAAAAATTTCATTTAAAATTTCATTTAAAACTTTATCATCTAAAGCACTTTTTTTGCTTAAATATTCTAAAAAAGTATCAAAGTCATTAAAATATGGAGCATCTTTGACTAACTTTTTTATACTTTCAAACTCTTTTTGATAATGCTTTGGTTCTTTTTTTGAAAATATTATATCAATTTTTGATTTGATTTGAGTGATTGTATCACTATTTTTTGTAAATAACTTTGCCAACTCTCCTATATCTCTACTTGAATAGCCTATATATGTGGAGAGAGTTAGAGGTTCAATTCTATTTATAAAAAATCTATTTATTTTATTTAGCTCTTTTTTATCAAATATAAAATGAAGTTTTTCAAGATCTTTTTTTTCAAAATTTGCTATTATATTTTCAATTTCTAAGATAGTATTTCTTTCAAAAATCATTGAAGTTATGAGGCTTAATATTGATTGTGGTAGATATCCTTCCTCTAGCAACTCTTTTACTGAAAGTTTATCTACTTTAGATAGATCAATATCTATATATTTTATCTTATTTTTATAACCCAAAACATCTCGTATATAGTTTGAATTATTTGTAATATTAATATTTTTTCTATCAACTACCAAAGAGATATCATTTAGCATATCATCAATTGTAGAAGCAAACTCTATTGTTGGTAATTTTTTTATATTTAAAAGTATTGAATCATTTAACTCTTTTTTCTCAGCATCAATCCTAATGCTAAATGGCCGTTCACAATTTAAAACTTCAATATCTGTTAAATCTTTACATCTATTAAGACATTTAGTTCTATTTTGAACTTCACAAAAACAGTTGTAAGCATACTTATCCATAAGTAATTTTGTTGCAAATTGTTGATAAAACTTTAAATTTTGGCTTTGATGATATATATTTATATCTTTTATATTAAGAAGCTCCAGTAATCTTAGAAAAAAGTTGTAATTTTCTTCACTTTGCTTATCTGTATTAAAATCATATATATAAATAGAGAGATTTTTATCTATTTTTCGTGATAACAGATAGTTTATAAAAAATAGACACAGATCACCAAAACTAAACTCTTTTGAGATGGATAGGGCAAATCTATACAAAATGCTCCTTTTTTATTTTTTTAAAAAGGAGCATATCAAAAAAATCTTTAGTTTTGATGTATTGAATTATATATTATTGATGAAAAAGATTTTGTTGTGTGTTTTCCATAATTTTTTGCTAACTCAACTGCATCACCAGCATTTAAAAATCCATATCCATAGTGATCATTTCTTCCATTTTGATCATATTGATATTGCCCATATTTTTTAGCAGTTGCTTTTAAGATATCTAAAACCTCATCTTTTGTAAAGTTTGGATTTACAGACAATACAAGTGCTGCAACACCAGCTGCCATAGGAGCTGCTGCACTTGTTCCACTAAAGCCATTATATTGTGGTGTATAGTTTCCAGCATCAAAACCTTTTTGTCCCATAGCATCTGTTGTTATGATACTATCATTGCTAAAGCCACCAGGAGCTACAAAATCGATAGATGAACCATAGTTGCTATAAGATGCTATTTGATTATTATTTGTAGTAGCTCCAATAGAGATCACATATGGTGATTCTGATTCATCATTTATTGGCATATCATTTGGATCATCTGAACAGATAATTTTTGAACCATAAGCTTTAAAATATTGATCTTGATTGCAACCATCATTTCCTGCAGCAAAAAATATCAATACTCCCTTACCATCTCTTCCCTTTGTTGCAAGTAGCTTTAGAGTCTCTTCAAATGCTGGGAGCATATTGTTTGTTCCCCAACTATTGGAGATAATTGCTGCTCCATTATTTGCCATATCAATTAACGCTTTTGAATCATCAGAAATGTTATTTTTAGAGTATCTTGCAACAATTAGTTTTGATTTTGGGGCAACTCCAGTGCTTCCCATATAGTTATCTTTTATTGCAGCTATTATCCCAGCACAAGCAGTTCCATGCCATCTGTTTCCAACTGGTCTTGGTGCATTTTGGTCGCTATTATTTAGTTGATCGTAAAATTCATCAGTATTAGAAAAACTATCTATCATCGTAAGATCTTTTGATCCATCTGTATAGTTACCAAAACCGATGATATTTCCTCTTAGATCCTCATGTTCAAGATCAAAACCCTCATCATAAACTCCAACAATAACTCCTTCACCCTCACTATATTGCCAAGCTTTTTGGATGTTTAGATGCCAATAATTAAAATACCAAGAACCATTAAATAGTGGGTCATTTGATCTATTTTCTTTCTTTACAATAAAGTCAGGATGTGCAAATTTTATGCCCTCTATCTTATTTAATCTATTTGCTATTTTTAGAGTCTGTGAGCTATCACTAACACTATATACATACATATTTTTCGATAGTGTTTGTATATATTTTAAAGAAAACTCTTTTTCTATATATTCTTGTATATCAAGGTTTTTAAAATAGATAATTATCTGATTATCGACTCCTAAAACTTTTCCAGATGGAGTTTTAAAATATCTAACCTCTTTTGAACTATCATGGCTAAAAGTTTTTGAAACAGTAGGCTCTTTTATAGATAGTAGTGGAACCTTTTTATTAAAATTGTAGTAAAAACTTGAAAATAGTTGTGATGATGAAATGGTTAATATTAAGATTGATTTTTTTATCAAGGCTTCTATCCTTTTTTGTAGATATTTATTTCTCAGGATTTTACACTAAAAAATTTAAATAAGCAAGTTTTAATTTTTAAATAGTTTAATTATTAAATATATTGAAAAAATTATCCCATTTTTTTATCCTTTGATACAAATTAACAAAGAATTTATAAATATTTGAGTAGATTTAGATAGAATAAAGTAAAAAAATGGAGAGTAAAAATGAAAAAATTAACTTTTAGTGCTATTTTAGCTTTGGTATTGTTTGGACTTAGTGGATGTGGTGTTGGATCACTTGTAGCATTACCTTTTAAAACAGTTGGAGCTGTTGCAAATGTTGTAGCACCTGATGCAGTTGGTGATTCTATATCAGCTGTGGGTGATGCAGCAGATACTGCAATTCCTTTTTAATATATGAGAGAGTTTTTAAAAGAGCTAAAAAGTGGTCTAAGCTTATCGTATGTTAGTGATGAGTTTAGTGAGCTAATTGAGACTTTAAAAAAGCATAAAGCCCTCAAAGAGGAGGGTGATCTTATCAGACTTGACAATAAATTTAGAGTTGGTCAGATATCTATAAGCAAAAAAGGGACTGGTTATCTTGATGAGTTAGATGAGAAAAGAGGTCGAGATCTCTTAATAGAAGAGTATAATCTAAATGGGGCAAATCAAGATGATCTTGTTTTAGTTAAAAGGCTCTTCTCAAAAAAAGGTGCTCAAGCTAAAGTTATAGAGATACTAAAAAGAGCTTATCAATATAGTGTTGTATATCTTGATAAGGTTGATTCTCAAATAGTAGCCAAAAATATTAAAACTGATCTTGGAATGACTCTTGCATTGAGTCAAAAAAGGCTAAAAGAGTATGAACTTGGAAGCCTTTTAAAAGTTGATAATGAGAGTTTGGATATCGTTGAGATTTTAGGTTCGATAGATGATCCAAAGGTTGATGAGAAGATATCACTTGCACTTTTTAATAAAAAGGAGCTATTTAGCAAAGAGGCTGAAGATGAAGCTCTAAAAAAGGGTGATAGAGTTGATATCAACCATTTTAAAGATAGAGTTGATCTACGGGATTTACCATTTTGCACAATAGATCCTGTTGATGCAAAAGATTTTGATGATGCTATCTATTTTGATAAGGATAAATATGAGCTATATGTTGCAATAGCAGATGTAAGTGAGTATGTAGTTGAGGATACACAGCTTGACAAAGAGGCAAAGCAAAGAGGCTTCTCTATCTATTTTCCACACAAATCAATACCGATGCTTCCAAGAAGTTTGAGTGAGGGTATATGCTCACTCAAACCAGATCTTGATAGATTGGCATTTACTGTTAAATTGTCAATAGATAAGGAGAGTCTAAAGCTTAAGAAGGCTGAGTTTTTCGAGTCGGTTATCCACTCTAATAGAAGATTTACCTACGAGGAGGTAGATCGCTTTTTGGAGGGAGACTTTTCTAAAAAAAGAGATATTGATGATCTTATTTTAGAGTATCTTTTGCCTTTGCAAAAAGTGCTTTTAAAGATAAAAAAGCAAAGAGTTGCAAATGGTTGTGAATTTAGAAGCACTGAAGTTCGGATGATACTTGATAAAGATCAAAATCTTTTAGAGACAAAAAAAGAGGAGGAGACTCCATCTCATGCACTTATAGAAGATGCTATGCTTTTGGCGAATAAAGCTGCTGCAAGAGAGTTTGAAAAAGGTATCTTTAGAACTCATGATTATCCTGATCCAAATAAACTTGAAAATCTAATTAAAGAGATAGAAAAGTTTGGCATAGATATAAAAGAGAGCGAAGATATCTATAAAACAATAAAAGAGATACAAAAAAAGGCAAATTTGATTGACTTAAGAGAGGAGATCGATTTGATGCTTATAAGAAGCCAAAAACAGGCACTCTATACTCAAGAGGTTTTAAATGGTCATTTTGGATTGGGTTTTAGCCACTATACACACTTTACCTCCCCAATAAGAAGATATAGTGATTTGATAGTTCACAGAATCATAAAAGCAAAACTAAAAAATAATAAACAAAAGATAGAGTATATCAATAAAAATTCTAAAGTAATAGCCATGAGAGTTAGTGAGCTTGAAAGAGAGGCTTCAATGGTTGAGTGGGATTTTAAAGATAGAAAGTATGCTAGATGGTTTGATAGTCATAAAGATACTCCTATAAAGGCAGTTATTATTGATGTTGATGGAAGTGTTCCTATATCTTTATCATTAGAGCCAATATATGGAGCTAGGATATTTATAAATAGTGAAAAAGAGTTAAATATTTTTGATAAAGTTGAACTTACTATAAATAGATCTTATATTACAAATACAAAAGTTATAGCTTCAATAAAAACTTAAAATATTTTTCGATCTGCCGATCTACCAATAGTTTTAATAATAAACTAAAATATAGCAACAGGTATAAAAGTGGTAGATAAAAAAACTAGATTAATAAATTTTATCATTGGCAATCAGCAATTTTCCCAAAAAGATAAAAATTTTAAATATAGATATACACTTCTTATGTCTATGCTATTTACTTCTATTGTTCTATTATCTGTTGCTATGATTTTAAGAGTTACTCATGGATATATAAAAATTGCTATTATTGATCTAAGTGCTATGCTATTTGCAACATACTTCTATATCAATCTTAGAAAAAATAAAAATAGTTTTAAAAAATCATCAAACTTTATAATGGCAACATACTATATACTATTTACTCTGATCTTATTTAGTATAGACTCAGATACAAAACTTATATGGTTTGCAAATCTAATTTTAGCTGCATATCTTTTAAGAGGATATAGATATGGCTTTAATATAACAATGCTTAGTGTAAGCACAATAGTTTTAGCAAATACACTATATCCATATAATCTAAATCTTAATAGTGAAGATCTCCTTTTTTCAATTGTATCTTATTTGGTGGTTTCTACATTTTTAACATTTTCAGAGATTGAGCATAGAAAAAATCTAATAAGTATCAAAAAGAGTAGCAAAAAAGAGAAGATTGCTAGAAAGATGTTTGATAATAGCACAAAACTTGACCCTATTACAAATATGCCAAATAAGATTGCACTACAAATTGATATAAAAGATAGTAATAGAGGCTCACTAATACTTATGGCAATAGATGATTATGATCTGATGCAAGATCAGTTTGGTGAAGAGTATATGAACTCTAAACTTATAGATATCTCAAATATATTAAAAAGTTTTGAGAAAAATGGTGTAAGGCTATATCATATATTTGAGAATAGATTTGCATTTTTTATAGATGAGTCTATAAAGATAGATGAGAAGTCATTTGCACAAAAGATAAATAGAAGATTTGAAGATGAAGATTTGGATAATAGCAAACTTGAACTATCGATAAATTTTACCACAGTTATTGTAAAAGAGGGACAAAAGAGTCTATCAAAGGCTATTTTAACTCTAAATAGAGTTGAAAAATCAAACAGTTCAATAATGATATATGAAAAAGATGAAAAACAAGAGGAGATTCAAAAAAATAATCTTTATTGGAATAGACGATTACCACAACTTATAAAAGAGGATATGATAGTTCCATATTTCCAACCAATAGTTGATAATAGCAATAGTGAGATTGTAAAGTATGAGGCTTTGGTTAGAGCATTAGATAATGGTTTAGTAATATCACCTTATCAATTTTTGCAAACAGCAAAATCTAAAGGTCTTTTAACATCTATTACAAAGATCGTTATTGATAAAAGTTTTTCTATATTTAAGGATAATAGTTATGATATCTCAATAAATATAAGTGAAGATGATCTAAAAGAGAACTACCTTAAAAATTATCTGCAAGAGAAACTTATAGAGTATTCAATTGATCCTAAAAGGGTTTATTTGGAGGTTTTGGAAAATATAAACTCAGATGAGTCAAACTATGCAAATGAGCAATTTAATAATCTTAAAGAGATTGGCATAAATATTGCGATCGATGATTTTGGGGCTGAAGCATCAAATTTTAGCAGACTTATGACACTAAAGGCTGATATTATTAAGATAGATGGACAATTTATAAAAAATTTGGATAGAGATTTAAATTCTCATAAAATAGTTGAAGCAATTGTTACACTTTCAAAAAAGTTGGGTGCAAAAACAGTAGCAGAGTTTGTTCACTCAAAAGATATCTATAATGTTGTTAAGATGCTTGGAATTGATTACTCACAAGGTTTTTATTTTAGTGAGCCTATTAGTATGGAGGATATGAGGGATAAAGAGCTAGTAACTTTTTAGTTTATATTGATAAAATATTCATAAAAAATTGGATATTAAGTGTATAAAAGAGAGTTTGATGAGCTTATAAAAAGTGGTAAGTTTCCCTCTTCTATTTTTTTGTGGGGAGATGAGTATCTATCAGATAAGTATGCAAGGTTTGTTTCAAAAAAGTTAGATATAGATAATAGTATGCTAAAACTCTATTTTGATGAGTATGAGTTTAAGATTTCAAAAGAGTATCTATCCCAAGCATCACTATTTGGTGAGAGAAATATTTTATATATAAAAAGTGAAAAAAGAGTTTTGAAAAAAGAGCTTGATATATTAATAGAACTTGCAAATAAAGATCAAAACTCTCACTTTATTTATCAATTTTTAGGAGAAGATAGAGTCGCAAAACAGATAGAGAGATCTTTTAATAAAAAAAATGATGCTATTAGTGTGAGATTTTTTAAACCAAATAAAAAAGAGGCAATTTTAAGGCTTCAAAAAATGGCAAAAAAGATCTCACTTGATATAGAAGAGTATGCACTAAATCACCTTTATGAGCTTCATAATGAGAATATCCAACTATGTGAAAATGAGTTAGAGAAACTAACTTTGTTAAATAAAAGTATCAGTTACAATGATATAGATAACTTTGTATATGGACTTGGTGAGTTAAATCTTGATACATTTATTGAGTTAATGCTTGAAAAAAAAGATATAAAGTCTGAGCTTGAAAGGATCTTATTTGTTGAAGATATAGATGAAGTTAGAGTCATAAACTCTATCACAAACTACATAAATAGACTATTTTTATTTAGAATTTACATAACTGCAAATGGCACTTTTAATGTGGTAGATATTTTAGGTTATCAACTTCCTTCATTTATCGCCCAAAAGATAGCAAGTCAATCATCCAAAATTGAATTAAAAAGATATGTTAATATACTCTCAACCCTAATAGAGGCACAACTTAATTTAAAAAGCTCAAATATAGGTGATAAAAAGAGCTATTTAATATCTACTTTAATAAAACTTCAAAGTTATTTATAGTAAAATCGCCACCTTACTCTGTAATGAGAGTAAAATACCTTGCCTAAATTTAGGCTATATATCCATAAGGAGATAATATGAAACATTATGAGCTACTTATTGTAGTAAAACCGACATTAAGTCCTGAAGAGGCTGTTGTAAAAAGAGACTCTTTAAAAGAACTTTTAGAGAAAAATGGTTCTCAGATAAAAAGTGTTTATGAGATGGGTGTAAGAAAACTTGCCTATGAGATTGATAAACACGAGAGAGGAAATTACTTCGTTTACTATTACGAGGGTGAACCATCAAGTATTGATGAGATATTAAGAAACCTTCGAATTGATGAAGATTTACTTAGATTTTTAAATATAAAATATGAAACTAAAAAAGAGATAGCCCAATGGGAAAAACTATCAACTTTTAATAAAAAACAAGAGACTAAGGATACTCCTAAAGAGAGTGAAGCTTAAAGGTTATAGATTTTAAAGGTGATAAGAGATGTTTAACAGAGTTATAATCGTAGGAAACTTGACAAGAGATATTGAGCTTAGGTATTTGCCAAGTGGAACTGCTGTTGGTGGGTGTGGAATTGCATCTACTAGAAAGTTTAAGGGTGGTGATGGAAGTCAAAAAGAAGAGGTCTTATTTGTAGATATCACATTCTTTGGAAGAACTGCTGAGATCGCAAATCAATATCTTAAAAAAGGATCAAAAATTCTTGTTGAGGGACGATTGAAACTTGATAGTTGGACTGATCAAAATGGTGGAAAAAGAAGCAAACATAGTGTTGTTGTTGAAAATATGACGATGCTAGATAGTAGAGGCGATAGCAATAATAATTATCAAGCATCTTCTACAAATAGCAATCAAAACTATAATAGGGCTGATGTTAGTAATAACATGGAACAAAAACCTGATAGTAATTTTTCATCAAACAATAATGAAAATAATATCCCATCAATTGATATTGATGATGATGAAGTACCATTTTAGACAAAAATAATAAAAAAGGATAAATATAATGGCTGAAAGAAGAAAATATTCTAAAAAATATTGTAGATATTGTGAAGCAAAGGTGGAGTTTTTAGATTATAAAAATCCAAGTAGTTATAGGATGTCACTCTCTGAGAGATATAAAATTATGCCAAGAAGATTAACTGGAAATTGTAAAAAACATCAAGTTATGGTTGAAAGAGCAATAAAAAGAGCTAGACATGCTGCGATAGTTCCTTATGTAGCATCAAGGAAAAAGGTTATTGATAACCCATTTTCAGAGTTTTAGACAAAGAGTTTAAAACTCTTTGTTACCTTTTTTCTACCCTTTATTCAAAAAGTTTCCAAACATACCCTTTATAGCAACCTGTAAATCAGCAGGATATACCACAAATTTACTATTTGGACTTTGACTCATCTTGTCAAGTGTATTAATATATCGATCTCCAAGTAAAAACATAGTTGGTAGCTCTTTATCCTCTATTGCTTCAGATACATTTTTAATTGCTTGTGCCGATGCTTGTGAGAGTGCTACTTGTGCATCAGCTTCAAGTTTTGCAGCTTCTAATTTACCTTGAGACTCTAATATCATAGCATTTTTTGCACCCTCAGCTTTTGTCTCGATAGCTCTTCTTTCCCTCTCAGCTGCAGCTTGTTGTTCCATAGCCTCTTGCATAGATGGTGATGGTGTGATATCTTGAATCTCAACTGATTTTACAGTTACACCCCAATCAGCCGCATCATCTACTATCTGATCTTTGAGTCTTACCTTGATAGTCTCTCTATTGGATAGTGCCTCATCAAGTTTCATCTCACCAATAATAGATCTTAGAGTTGTCATGATTAGATTTTGTATGGCTGCTTCAAAGCTCTCTACTCCATATATAGCATCTTTTGGATTTGTAACCCTTACAAAGGCAACAGCATTTGTAAGAATTACAGCATTATCCTTTGTTATTACTTCTTGTTGTGGTATGTCTAAGATGATATCTCTTGTCGATACTCTTTGTCTTATCCTATCCATATATGGGATAATTATATTTAGACCTGGTTTTAAAATCTTGTGATATTTTCCAAGTCTCTCAACTATCCACTCCTCACCTTGAGGAACGATCTTAATACCTGCAAATAGTGTAACTATTAGAGCAAAAAATAGTATTACCAAAAAATTCATAATAAAACTCCTTTATATCTTTTTAACTTTTATAAGTTGTCCATTTACCTCACTAATCTCAACTCTTTCACCCTTTTGTATATCCTCATCACTTGTGGCATACCAATCACTACTACCAAGCACTGGCATATCAAAATGAACCTTTCCTTTATATCCTTTTTTTATACTTTGAGTTACTATCCCCTTAGTATCCAATCTAAAATCATCCTGCCCACTCTTATCTATCGTATTTTTTTTAAAAAACTTTATC
>Ga0256841_1003989_pt1 | contig 10843 bp, 8 predicted proteins | sample 356308metaG_FD_185971 | JGI IMG/M metagenome (GOLD analysis project Ga0256841, IMG submission 185971) | Hydrothermal vent microbial communities from Mid Atlantic Ridge, Atlantic Ocean - 356-308 | ecosystem: Environmental > Aquatic > Marine > Hydrothermal vents | place: Atlantic Ocean: Mid...
CGGCCCTGCTAAAATCAACAGATTTTCATGTTCATGACTGGCAACCAGGGCTTCTTGTTGCGGATTTTGTAAATCCGCAACAATCCGTTGAAAGGATTGTTGACTGGTAGCCCGTTCAATGACTTCCTTACGATCAGCAAAATAACGTTTGACAAACTCGGCCTTGTCCATTGAGAAATAGGCGACTACCAAAGCCAGCGCCTGACCTATTTTTTCCAAGCCCCGTTTTGCATACTCATTGATAACATGAACCTGAAAAATACGTTCACTATAATGTTGCGACAGCGGCTCATAGTCTCCCTTACTGTATCGACGGCCTTTTGCATCCGGCAATACCTGAATGGTCATCGCTTGACGAAATACAGCCAAACCTTTTTGTAATGTGATGACTTTTTGCTCATGAAGAAAATTCAGCGCTCTTTCAACCGCAGCCAAATGATCTTTTAATTCCGACCAGGTAACCAGATCATGTTTTAGTTCGTTTAACAAATCTTCTGCAGCAAACTCAACCAATACATCAGAAGACGGCGCTGTCGCTTCGGGGATGCGATGAAGAATCGCCTGTAACACAATATGCGCAACTGCCTGCCGGATTTGTGCAGTTTTTTCCAGTCCCTTCCAGTTGCGATTCAGTTTTACAGTATATTGATCCAGACCTTTATGTCTAATTGTTAAACTGCCTTTTTTCCCGGCCAGCCCCTGACCATCTTTGGACAAACTGGACAGTAGTAAACGCAAAATTTCCGGATTACTTTGCTGATAACCCTGATCCAGTAAATTTTGGTTAATCAATCGTAATGATAACTGTTGCCATTGATTTTGCTCCGCATCCGGAGCTTGTTCTTGTAACACTTTGATGACTGCTCTTTCCAGCTCACAGACTTTGACCAGCATGGATTTTGAAGAATTTGCCACTTTGTAGCGAACAAAAGCCGTCAGTAATAACTGTTTTTGAATTAGCCCTGCTTCTGCCATATCATGCAAGGTCCTAATCACCAACTGGCTGGCAGTCATCTTTTTTTGCTTGCTGTTTGCTTGTTCCTTTTCATCCAATATAAAAGCATTGTGTTGTGCTAATTCATCAGCGCTGAATCCTTCATCACTTTTGGCATTAAACAGATCTTCAATAATAGCGGACCAACGCTGTTGCTGTCTTCTGGACAAACCCAACGATGCAATTTTTTGTGTTGCTTCCTCCATGTTTTTTACCATTGGCCTTCCTTGAAAAACCTGGGTGCGGTTTTCATTGCGCTGAATAAACCCCGATTTTTCCAGCCAGGACACAGCTGTTTTTACTTTAGTATCGGCACTGTAATCTTCATTATCAAAAGAGGCATCAACATTATCATCCATTAATAATTCGCCAGTGGTTAACACCACATTGCCTTGTTGATCTTTTTTAGTTTTGCGAAGTCCTCTTAAAATTTGGCTAATATCCCGCTGGCTGATTTGTGAGGCGGCTGATAGTTTAAACTGGGTATCGATGTCGTTTTCATCAAACAGTAATATACATTCGGCTTGTAGTTGATCACGTCCCGCACGTCCTGCTTCCTGCAAATAGTTTTCCAGCGAACCTGGAATATCGGCATGAATCACCAGCCTGACATCCTCCTTGTCTATACCCATGCCAAAAGCGTTGGTTGCCGTAATCACGCGGGTAACGCCAGTAATAAAGTTTTCCTGAATATGTTTTTTTTCTGCCGCATCCTTGCCAGCATGGAATGCTTCAACTTGCCAGTCCTGTTGCTCAAGATATTCTGCAACCGTTTCTGTCTGCTTTTGTTTTGCACAATAAATGATCGCGCTACCACAATCCCCTAACCTTTCTTGTAATAATTGATTTATTCGAGGAAATTTATCGTTACTGGTGACCGTTTGTACTTCAAATTGCAGATTATCTCTTTCAACACCGCCTTCAAAAACTATCAGCTCCTGCGCTAAATTGGCGCGAAAATAATCGATAATTTCATCTCTGACATCCTGTTTGGCTGTTGCGGTAAAACATTGAACCGGTGGTAACAGGGCTTTTTGCTTATCTGCAAATTCCTTGATAAAACGAGCGGCATAAAGATAGTCCGGACGAAAATCATGTCCCCATTTTGATAGACAATGCGCCTCATCAAATACCCAACAGCCAATCTCCCGATGCTCGATAGCATGTTGAAATGAACGGTTTCGTAATTGTTCGGGTGAAACGTACAAAACTGCAATATCACCCATCTGAATGGCTTTCAATACCTCGCCCCGTTCTGGCGCAGTCAACATCCCATACAGGGCAGCAGTATTTGGCGCACCGGTTTTGTTGCGCAAGTTATCAACCTGATCTTTCATTAAGGCTTGTAAAGGTGAAATGACAATGGTCAAGACACCACGGCGTTGATATCGAACCAAAGCAGGGAGTTGATAACACAGTGACTTGCCGCCGCCTGTTGGCAAAATAGCAAACATCGGCGTGTCACTCATGGCAGCCTGTACAATTTGTTGTTGCAAACTTTCGCCATCCTCAGTTGCAGGCTCCTTTCTGAAAGCATAAAAGCCAAAAAACTGCTGCAACTGTTTAACCGGATGATGGGTTTCCAGGCAATAACTGCAATGAATATCGGTGCAGGGAATATCTCTTAACTGTCTTAATATCGGCGCCACATCTTCAAACTGCTGCCTGACCCACGGCGGTAATACCGAATTACCTCCTGCTACCCTGAGCCATGCCAAACAATATGCCAAAGCCACCCGTTTTTCTGGATCGATAAGTATTGCTTTGACGACTTCTTTCTGCGCGACAATGCATGTCTTCGTCTGGACTTTCTGCTTGAAAATATCGAGTGCTTCGTCGGAATTAATGACTTCTCCACCCATTGCAAGAAGGGCTTTTTGCAAACCAGTCCATTTGGTATTGCCAGCAAAAGCATAATGATAAAAACTTAAAATGCCCCTGCCTTGCTCTTGTAGAGCTTGCCATTGATCCTGAAATAATTGTTTCGCTAGCAACGCATCAGCCAAAGGATCATTCAAACTGTCTTTCACCAATTTGTAGTTTTTTACCAACCGATGATAAGGATTTTCCGGAAAGGCAAGGGGAGATAAAACCAGCGTATCAATAACTGGCTTGGTTAAAAAATCATAGTTGGTGGAAACAGCGCTGCAAACTGGCAAATCATGTTGCAATAAATTATGGCCTAACAAATAAGTTACGTCTCTCGCAAAGGTGTCCAGTTCGTTAAGCTTTTCTGTTGTTTTAAAAGGTGATTTTGCAACAAATCTGCTGCCTTGCCATTCAGCCCCAATAGCAAATATTTCACCATTTACCGTTGTTTCCAAATCCAGGCAACAGCAATTGTTAATAAATTGCTCCTCATCCCCTTTCATGCCTATTGAACTTACCTTCATACTTTAAGTAATTGTAATCATAACAAATAAAGATTAATAATATTCAGGATACTATAAGGAATTAATGGCATAATCAGTTCATTCTCCAATAAATTACTTGGAGAAACTAAACTCTTTTACAATTTGAGGAGACTAAAGATGACAAAAATATTAACGGCTACATTATTTTCAACTGCTTTTTTGTTGGCAGGATGCGATCAAGGCGCGCAGACTGAATCCAGCAATACTGGCGATTTGGCCTTCCAGGCAGAAGATACAAGCAAATCTGCAGCTGAGAGCACTAAGGAAATGGCCTCCCAAACATTGGATACTGCAAAACAAGCCACTGCCAGTGCTGCAGAAGGCGCAAAAGACATGGCAACTGGCGCTGTTGACACAACCAAAGAATTGGCTACTTCCGCTGTGGAAACAGGTAAAGAGGCTGCAAGCGCTGTTGCTGAAGGTGCTTCAGATATGACCACAACCGCGATTGAAGGAACCAAGGAGTTGGCAGGTAAAGCGGTTGATGCTGGCAAAGATGCTGCGACATCGGTTGCCGAAGGTACTAGCGATTTAGCTGGTAAAGCTGTTGATGCTACCAAAAGCGCGGCTTCTACTGTTGCTGATAAGGCAAAAGGCGCTAAAGATGCCGTTGTCGATACTGCTACTGAAGAAAAGCAAACGGCAGTTGGCGGTATTACGGCTGAATAAAAGAACAACCACTTATTCACTTTCCTCCCTTTGTTAGGGACTATTGAAAACGGCCCATTACAAACTATTTAATTTTTTGTAATGTGGCCGTTATTTTTTGCTGATTGCTTACCCCACATAAAACTGTCTCATCATCCCTAAATCTTCATGTTCCAGATTATGACAATGGTATAAAAACAGGCCTTTATAATCCTGGAAGGGTTTAATGATTTCAACTTGCTCGCCCGGCATCACCAATACGGTATCCTTCCATCCTTCATTGATAAACCCATCTTTTACCGTTGCATAAGCATCCTGTCTGGAACCGGTCATTTTTCTGGATAGAACCTGATATTGCTGGCCATGTAAATGAATCGGGTGGGCCATCGACATCATCCCTCCCATGCCACCACCCATCATCCCCATTCCTCCACGGCCCATGTGCCCCATCTGTTCATGGAAAATCTTTATTTTTTTAATGGAACCCAATTCAACTTCTTCTAATGGAATCACCCGGTCCATAGAAAATGACATGCCGTTTAATCTCGGTGAGATCATCGGCATCATTCTTAAAGCGATAGGAATAGGATTGTTAGCATTATCAACATCCCGTTCAGTCAAACGCGGGATATTAACTAAATGATTGGGAAGGGTGGGCGAGTCAGTGACTTTTTTGCTGATATGAAAACTGGCAATCTTGAATTTGCTACCTTGAGGAATACCGCCGGACATCATTCCCATACCACCACGCCTGCCTCCCATCATTCCCATGCCCATACCGCCTCGACCGTGCATTCGTTCATACATCATGGGCATGGTGCCAGAATGGGGCAGGGAGTACATTACCAATTCTGATCCAACTTTCCTACCGCTGAAATCCAGCCATAACTCCACTCTCTCCCCTGGAGCAAGCATAATATAGGGTTTAGAAACAGGTTTTTCCAAAAGCCCTGCATCCGTACCCATAGCAATCAAAGGAGTACCATCTTCCCAGCCTAGTTTATAAATTCTGGAATTAGAACCATTAAGAACTCTAAATCGATAAGCTCTAGTCTTAACATCAAAGCGCATATTGGGATTACCATTCACCAATATTTGTTCGCCCAGAAATCCCATGACACGACTCCGCATACCTCGCAAATAAGTCAATTGATTCCGGCTGTTAAATGACCGATCCTGAAGAACCATCAGTATATCGTATTCACCGGAAGGCAAATCCAGCTTTTGTTCTTCATCATCTGTAATCTGAATAAGCCCCGCAAGACCTTTATATACCTGCGTTGCTGTTCTTTCATGAGTATGGGAATGATAAAAACTGGTGCCAGCCCGATTTTTTACCTCAAATTCATAAACGAATTGCTCACCAGGCTGAATAGCATACATGGGGTGTCCATCACTTTTTTGCGGCACATGCAAACCATGCCAATGAATAACCGAAGGCTCATCGAGTTTATTGTTAAAATAGATTCTGATTTTTTGACCTTTAATAAAATTCAGAATAGGGCCAAGATAATTATTTTTGAGAGGGCGAACAGTATTCTGCGGGCCTTTCAATACGCGCGCATCGTATTTAAACACAGCCGTCTTTGGCCCTTGCTGAAAAATGGGCACAAATGCATTTCGGGTGGTGAATTCAATTTCCACATCGGGGTGAAAATTTGCGGTAGCCTGACTCTCAAACTGTTTCGTCTGGGCCAATAATATGTGAGGAAAAAAGGAAGCGGCGGCCCCAGCTGCTGAATACTGAAGGAACTGACGTCTTTTTTTATCTGTTTTTGTAGACATTAAAACCACCTCTTTATTATATTAGTCAATATTAATATATTGAAACTACACCTTTCCCCTCCCAATTTCAACAAAGTATTTTTATCAGTTATTTTTCTGTGTATGCTTCAACGGATAAAGCCAGTGATGATGAGTATGCTCATGATTCGGTGGTCTTCCACAATTTACTGGAAAGCTGTGAAAATCAGGCTTATTTACTAACACCTGAATCCGCATTGAAATCACCGATTCAGGTGTTAGCAGTTTCAGGAAACCAGTGCCGAGTTCTGTTACAAAAGCTGACTACCGACAACATCACTGGAACTTCAACGAGTACTCCAACAACAGTTGCCAATGCAGCACCAGACTCCGGTCCATATAAGGCAATTGCTGTTGCTACAGCCAGCTCAAAAAAGTTACTGGCGCCAATCAATGCCCCTGGAGCGGCTATATTGAAAGGTACATTAAACAGTTTCATCAGACCATAGGCTAACGAAGAATTAAAATATACCTGAATCAACAACGGAACTGCGATCAAAACCACATGTAAAGGATTGTTAGTGATATTGTCAGCCTGAAAGGAAAAAATAAATAACAGAGTCAACAACAAGGCGATGACGGTAATGGGATGAAAAATTTTGATGAAACGGTTTTCAAACCAGTCCACACCTTTCCAGCGAATCAAAATCAATCGGCTGAAACTACCTAATGCCAATGGAATAACGATAAACGCCACAACACTATATAGAAGGATATCATAGGGAACCGTAAGATTACTGGCACCGTTGACCAGAAAAGCAACGATTGGTGCAAACAGCAATAACATAATTAAATCATTAACAGATACTTGAACCAGAGTATAAGCGGGATCACCATCAGTCAGATAAGACCAGACAAACACCATTGCAGTACACGGTGCTGCAGCTAGAATAATACAGCCGGCAATATACTGGTCCGCCAGTTCAGCACCGATGAAAGGCAACCACAAGAGCTTGAAAAAAACCCAGGCGATCAAGGCCATGGAAAAAGGCTTGACCAACCAGTTGACAAACAATGTTATCAAAATTCCTTTCGGTCTTTTTCGCACTTCCAAAACACTGGTAAAATCTATTTTCAGCATCATCGGATAAATCATTAACCATATCAATATGGCGATTGGCAGATTGATATGAGTATCTTGACCAAATTCCATTTTACGCAATAATTGAGTGGCTTCTGGAAACTGTTTCCCTAGCAAAATGCCAATCACCATGCATAAAATTACCCAGATAGACAGATAACGTTCAAAGAAACTCATTTTTCCAAACTCCTTCTAAATCCGTATATACTCGATTTTTCAGATACTGACACTTTAATCATCATTCAAGCTTCCTTGCTGATTGCGTTCAGTTCCTTAGTCAACTCCTGCTCATTCATTTCCTCCAAAGGTAATGCCAGCATTTTTTTAACCCTATGCTCCAAAATTTCAAAGGTTTTGTCGAATGCCGCCTGAATTTCTTCATCACTCCCCTCAAGATGAGCCGGATCCGATACCCCCCAATGCACTCGCACTGCATTATTCAGATAAACTGGACAGACTTCACCAGCAGCGTTGTCACAAACGGTGATAACAATATCAAATGGTTGTTCCTCGAACTCATCCCAGGACTGACTTTTGTATCCTTCCGTTGGTAAACCATGACGATCTAATGTCGCCAATGCGCCATCGTTAATTTTTCCAACCGGATGGCTTCCTGCAGAAAAAGCCTTGATACGCCCTTTTCCCAAATCATTCAACAAAGCTTCTCCCATAACACTGCGGCAAGAATTACCAGTACATAAAACCAATACGTTAATCATCGTTTTTAGCTCCTTGAAGATTTCTTAACTGCCACAACATGAAGAACCGGAATCATCTGCTGTCCGACAGGCAAAAGGATTCTCAGCATCTGTTTCTCCAGCTTCATTAAATGTAGGAATTTCAGATAACGTATGAAAGGATTCCCATGCGATACCCTGCGGATCAGTAATCCAGTATTTATCAGAACGGGCGTAACAACAAGATGTAGCTTCTTGAGTTTCAATGGGTTGCTGGGTAGCATCCAGGCGTTGCTTGATTTCCTGTAATTCCTGTTCCTCATCAACCTGAAAACCAAGATGATCCAGGCCCGTTTTAGCAGCTCGAGCAGAAATAGCAAAATTGATTCTTGGATCATCCAGCATCCATTTAGCATAATCAGCATGCTGAATTGAAGGTGGACACGCAAATAATGTACTGTAGAATTTAATATTCTGTTCTAAATCATCAACAGATAAGTGGATATGTAATCTTTTCATTTGAATTCCTATAATGCGATATATGGATAAATCCATATTTAAAAGTAAAAAATATCAGCAACAAGTACTTATTTCAGGCCGACTGGCCATATTATCTAGTCGCTCCAAATCATCTTTAAACTGCTTGTTATTACTAACAGCAGTGACTGCGTTATCCAAAATTGGATAAGCCCAGGATGGTAATTCAGAATTAATCTGGTAAAAAACCCATTGTCCTTCACGCTTGTCCGATAGCAAACCGCATTGTCTCAATAAGGCCAGATGTCTGGAAATTTTAGGCTGAGATAAATCGAGCGCAGCAGTTAATTCACAAACACAAAGCTTGCCTTCTTTTTGTAGCAAAATAATGCAACGCAAGCGCGTTGTATCAGACAAACATTTAAAAAATTGCTCAATTGACAGCATTAATTTATTAATATTTATATTCGAATAATCATATATTATAAATGACTTTTCCTGCCTTTTCCAGTTACACGATTCTTTTCTACATTTTATGAAATTACAGTTATAACAAATCAGCTCAAAAATAAAGAAGTAGTTTAGCCAGTTTAAAATTGGTAACTGTGGCATACATCAAAAAGATTCTTTACAGCTTGCTTATCGCTGCAAAAAGTACAGGACGACTCTCTCAAATGCTCAAAATATTTCCCTGTTTTAATTTGTCCAATTGGATTAGTAGCCAACCAAACAGGAGTTTCGGCACCCTGTTCAGGAGTTTCATGACCACCAAACCCAAGGTTATTGCTCAGTAATGAATTGACATCGCCCGGGTGACAAGCGTTTACAGAAATGCTAGGTTTTAGTCTATCAGCAAAAGCCACGCTGAGCATTCGGTCAGCCTGCTTGGATTGGCGATAGGCTTTGTCATTATCATATGGTCTCTTGATGAACTCTAAATCGTTTATATCTAAACCACCTGCCCAATAGCTTGCTACATTGATGATACGGGCTGGTGCAGATGACTTTAAAATATCAGTAAACTCATTCATTAACCAGAAATAGCCTAATACATTCGTCGCAAATTGCAGTTCAATTCCTTCAGGGGTTTCTTCCCTGGAACCAGGAGTAACAGCGGCGTTATTGATTAATACATGTAACGGACCAACCCAACGATTTGCCAGTTTTTGGATTTCTTTTTGCCTGCTCAAATCGGCTAGTTCATAGCATACACTGGGATTTTGTGTTATTCGGATTATTTCATTAACAACCTGTTTTGCTTTTTCTTGATTGCGACAAACCAACACTACCCTGAAATTTTTATTCTCCGCCAATTTTCTGGCTATTGCCTTCCCAATAGCTCCCGTAGCACCAGTCACAAGAAAAACTCTTGGTTGGTCAGCCTGACTATTTGATAAATCTAAATCAGTAACCATCGTAATTCACAATATGTGATTCTATATCCTTTCGAGTCTCACAAAACTATAGCTAAAAGATACCTCAGGACTGTTATTAATGCTTTCGCGTTCAATTTCAAGCCACTGATCTTTGCCCAGTTCCGGAAAATAGGTATCCCCATGAAATTCTCTATGTATTTCAGTCAGAAAAATCGTTTCAGCTTTAGGCAGTATCGAATCATAGAGTGTTGAGCCGCCGATTATAAATATTTCTTTGCACGTTTGTAAACTTTGCAAGGCACTTTCAATAGTTGAATAAACAAGACATCCTTGTGCTTGAAATTGCTGATTACGACTAATTACAATATTTGTTCTGCCTGGCAGGGGCCTACCTATCGATTCATGGGTTTTGCGACCCATTAAAATGGGACTGCCCATGGTAATTTGTTTGAATCTTTTCAGGTCGGCTGGTAAATGCCAGGGCATTTTGTTATCAGCCCCAATGACCCGGTTACTGGCCATTGCCACAATCAAGGAAATTTTCATACGGCGATGGGTGCACTGATTGCCGGATGAGGATCATAGCCGGTAATGACAAAATCATCATATTGATAATCAAAGATGCTGACCGGTTTTCTTCTGAATTGTAAGCGTGGTAATGCTCTAGGCTCTCGACTAAGTTGCACTTTTGCTTGTTGCACATGGTTGTTATACAAATGGCAGTCACCAATGGATAGGATAATTTCTCCAACATCCAGGTTACATTGTTGCGCCAGCATGTGAGTAAAAAAAGCTAAACTACAAGTGTTGTAGGGGTTTCCCAAAAACAGGTCATTGCTTCGGATATATAACGCTCCGCTTAATTTACCTTCCGCGACATACCATTGGTACAGCAGATGGCAGGGGGGTAAGGCCATTTTACCGGCTCGTACATTTTCCTGCGGAGTTTGGGCTTCATCGGGCAGACTGGCTACATTCCAGCCACTAATAATATGCCTGCGGCTGTTCGGCTTGTTTTTAAGTCCGTCAAGCAGCGAAACAACCTGATCATATACCTGACCATCACCTCCCGGCCAATTGCGCCACTGAGCGCCGTAAACAGGCCCCAATTCGCCTTCTGCTGTTGCCCACTCGTTCCAAATACTCACTCCATTATCTTGCAAAAACTGAATATTGGTATTGCCACTTAAAAACCATAGTAATTCATAGATAATAGAACGAATATGAAGCTTTTTGGTTGTTAACAAGGGTAAACCTTGTTGCAGGTCATATCTAAGCTGCCTGCCAAAAACTGAACGCGTGCCTGTACCGGTGCGATCATTTTTTACGACACCATTTTCCAGTACATCTTCAAGTAATTCCAAATACTGTTT
>Ga0256841_1003990_pt1 | contig 10842 bp, 11 predicted proteins | sample 356308metaG_FD_185971 | JGI IMG/M metagenome (GOLD analysis project Ga0256841, IMG submission 185971) | Hydrothermal vent microbial communities from Mid Atlantic Ridge, Atlantic Ocean - 356-308 | ecosystem: Environmental > Aquatic > Marine > Hydrothermal vents | place: Atlantic Ocean: Mid...
AAGTGGAAAGTTTTTATCAAACTCCTCTTTTATTTTTGGTTTTAGTGCTTTACAGACATTGCAGGTTGGAGTTGAGAAGTATAACAAAACTCCGATCTCACTCTTTATAGTCTCTTCTAACTCCTCTTTTGTAAAGATTTTTTCAATCATATCGAACTCTTTTTTCCTATCTTTGGTATTTTTATTGTTAGTTTACCATTTTTATATTCAGTTTTCATCTTTTGTACTAAAGAATCTGGTGGAATTGGTAGTGCAATTTGAGAGCTTTGGCTTGAGTTTGATTGTATCGTTTTGTTTTGAGAGCTATTTATCGTTTTTTTGGTTTTTGTGCTTGTAATTGTGAGTAGATTATCTTTGACATTGATATCGACTTTAGCATCTTTTGGTATATCTACAGTTGTTATATATTTACCATTCTCCTCTTTAAAACTTTTTGTATCTATTGTTTTTAGATTTTTAAGAAGTTCTCCAAAAAATGGATCATCAGATAACTCAGTGCTAAGATTATCAAGCTGTTTTGGCATATCTTGCAACTGTTTTTGTAGCTCATTTATCCCCATGGTGGCTTGTGCTTTAAACTCAGTAAGTGCATTTTGAACATCTTTTGAGGCAAATATACTATTTATCAGATTTTTAAAGTTTTTCATGATCTTTTTTTGATCATCTTTATCTATACCAAATGAGTTGATAGAGTTTTGACTTTGTTGGATATTTGTTTTTTGTTGTTGATTGTCAAATTTGATATTTATTTGTGGTTTCTCATCTTTTTTAACGACTTTTTTAACACTATTTGAGTTTATAGTTATTTTATCTTTTTGAGATAAAAGATACCCTTGATATGCTATTATTGCTACAAGGATAAAACCAATCCCTATCGTTATATTTTTGTTCATCTGCTCTCCTTAAGTTTATGAGATCTGAGTAATTGTATCAAAAATAGAGAAAAAATAGTGAATAAAGGAGTTTTATGAGTGCAATATTTGAGGCAGTTATCAAGAGTATGCCAAATGGAAAGTGGTATATTGAACTTAGAGATAAAGAGAGTGATAGATCGGTTGAGTGTTTTAGTATTGATGAGTTTGCAAAATATCTTAATGATTGGGGAGAGGAGTATTCTCATGATGTAAATGTAGTTTGGTCTAATGAAGAGAATGTCTCCCAAATCCAGATAAATGAAGTTAGAATGGAAATGATGGAGTATGAAAATAGATTAAATAGTGGGGAAATTTAATTTTTAGTGGTGGGTCCACCAGGATTCGAACCTGGGACCACTCGGTTATGAGCCGAGTGCTCTAACCAACTGAGCTATAGACCCTTAAAATTGAAGTGGGTATTATGCCTGAGGTTTGCTTAATTTTTTATAAAAGTGAGGCTTTTTGTGGAAGAGAAAAATTTTATAGTTGTTATAGGTGGAGCAAATATGGAGTATATCCTAAAGCCTGAAAATAAGCTCATAGATGGAGGTAAAAACTTTGTTGAGATTGATGAGCTTTTTGGGGGTAGTGGTGTAAATTATACTCTTAGACTCTTATCTTATGGAGAGCTTGTATTTCCTATACTCTTTTTGGGTGATGATAGAACGGGAGAGATGATCTTTAGTGAATTAAGTAGATATAAAAAGAGTGAAAATAGTTATTTTTTTGATAAAGATACTTTTTTTGTTCCAAGATTAAAGACTATTAGATCAGTAATAGTTGTAGATGGACATAAAAGAACGATTCTTTCTGAAGATCAAAATAAAGAGAATATATTTTTTGATTTTGTTAAAAGTAGAGTAAGTCAAATAAATGATCTAAACAGTGTAATTATTGGTCATATTCACAACGATAGAAAAGAGATAAATGATGATGACTCAAAACTTACAACAAAATTTATTATTGACTATTTTAGAGATAAAGATGTGCTTATATATGCAAATTTTGGTGCATCACAGCTTGAGTATGGATATTCATTTTGGAGTAATTATATAAAAGATATTGATATATTGCAGTTAAATATTGAAGAGTTTAAAGAGTTTTTGGGTGAGGATATTGATTGCTCTCTTGATTTGCTTATAGAGAAAATAAGATCGATAGGTATAAATGCGATAATTACTCTTGATAGATTTGGTGCAATTGGTGTATTAAGGAGTCAAAATGATGCTATATTTTTTGCAAGACCTATATCTAAGATTGATGGATTTATAGATTCCACAGGAGCTGGTGATGCTTTTTGTGCTGGAATGGTATCATATCTTGATGGTAAAAAAGAGATTTTAAAAGATGAATTTATGGTAGCAATGGAGTATGCTAGAACTTGGGCAACTTATGCATGTAGAAGTTATGGTGGAGCAAACTTATGTCCAAACAAAGATGAGATAGAGAGTTACCACTCCAAACTTATAAAAGATAGTAAAGTAGTCTATTACAAAGATAAAGAGATGAGAGATATCTTATCATTGATAGATACTCTAATACAAAATGAACTTTAGTTGGAGATCTGATTGAAATTTATTGTTACAAAACAAGATAGGCTTGACAAAATACTCTATAAAGAGTTAAATGTAGCAAGAAATCAAGCTGAAAATCTTATAAAAAAACATGGTATTAGAGTTGATGGTAAACTTGTTAAAAAGTGTGGTTTCAAAGTTAAAGAGGGGCAGGTTATAGAGTTTGAGCTTATTGAAAGTAAGCAAAGTAGTGGAGTCAAAATTGATTTTGATGTAGATATCATATATGAAGATAAAAATCTTCTAATTATAAATAAACCTCCCTTTTTAGTTGTTCATCCAGCCCCCTCAGTTAAAGAGCCAACACTTGTTGATTGGTTAAAAAATAGGGGAGTTAGTCTATCCACTATAAGTGGCGAGGAGCGTCATGGGATAGTCCATCGTATAGATAAAGAGACAAGTGGGGCATTGGTTGTTGCAAAAAATAATGATTCACATAAAGAGCTATCAAGCCAACTTGAAAACAGAAGCATGGGAAGATATTATCTTGCAATAATTGATAATCCTTTAAAAGATGATTTGATAGTTGATAAACCAATATTTAGAGATAGAAAAAATCGTATAAAAATGGCGATAGATCAAAATGGTAGAGAGTCTAAGAGTGCATTTATAAAGTTGGCACTCTCCAAAAACGGCAAGTTTGAGCTAATAGCTTGTAAATTATTTAGTGGAAGGACTCATCAGATAAGAGTTCATCTTAGTAGTATATCAAGACATATTGTTGGAGATAAGTTATATGGCTATAAGAGTAAAAAAGATACTATCCCAAGAGTTATGTTACATGCATATATTATATATCTCAAAGATCCAAAAGATGATAAATATATCATAAAAAAAGCTTCTTTATTTGAGGATTTTAAAGATATACTATATAAAGAGTTTGATAAGGAGGAGATAGATGAGAAGATTAATAGTGATTATATCATCAGTCGTTTTGATAAGTTTGTTTAGTGGTTGTGGGAGTAAAGAGTTAAATTTACCAAAGTTTTCACTTCCTGTTTTAGATATGAGCAATCTAAAACTTGATAAAAATATGCCAACAGTTGGAAACCTAAAGATAAAATCATCTCTATCAGAGGTAGCTTTAGAATGGTCACCAATTAGATCAAAACATATAGCTGGTTATAGAATATTTAGAAATAATCAAAACGGAGGTTTTGATCTTATTAAAACTATACCTGATCCTTATGCTGCTCACTATACCGATGTAAATACAAATCAAAGATTATTAAATAGATACAAAGTTTCGGTTTATAGTGATGATGGAAGAGTTTCTGTTGCTAAAGAGATCGCAATAAAAAAACTTGCAAAACCACTTGCTCCTCTATCATATGTAAATGCAGTATCTGGTTTGCCAAATAGAGTAAAAATATTGTGGCGAGTTGATCCTGATGAGAGAGTGGCTGGATATCTAATATATAGATTAGAACCTCAAACAAAAACATGGGCAAGATTGGCAAAGGTTGATAAAAGACTTAGTGTTGAGTTTATAGATCGAAATGTAAAACCAGGAGTTATTTATAACTACAAGGTATATGCTTTTGATGAAAATGGCATAACTTCAAGAGCTTCTAAAGTTGTTAGTGGTTCACCAAAAATGTTACCAGCAACTGTTACAAAGGTGATGGCAACGACTAATAAGGCAAGAAGAATAGAGATTATTTGGAATCCATCCCCGATAGCAGATCTTGATCATTATAATATCTATGCAAGTAATTTTATAGATAGTTTATATAGTAAGATAGCACAGACAAGATCGACTCATTTTGTTGATCGATTTGATGAGGATGGCAAGATCAGATTTTACTCTATTACAGCAGTTGATAAAGATGGCTTAGAGTCTTTAAGATCAAAGCCAGTAAAAGGTATGACACTTCCTCCATTGCTTCCACCAAAAATAACATCAGCAAAAGTTATTAACAATAGTGTAGAGTTAAGATGGGAAGATAGGGATAAAAAGGCTGTTAAATATAATATCTATAAATCATATTGGGATGGATGGAGAGTTAAAAAGGTTAAGATATCTGGATTTAAAGCAAAAACATTTTTAGATCCAAAAATAGAGGCAAATAGAAAATATACCTATTATGTTACAGCAGTGGATAAACATGGGATCGAGAGTATCAAATCAAGAAGTATTGAGGTTCAAGTTGAGGGTCTAAGTTCTAAGAAAAAATCATGGTTTTAATATGCCAAATATACAAACAAAAGAGTTAAAATTACATAAGTTTCCATTTGAGAGTGATGAATATCTATTTGAGTTTATCGCAAAAGGGATAGACTCAAATGAGTCTTTGATATTTACAAGATATAAAGAGTTCTCCTTTTTTCTTATCTTGATTCAAAGAAAAAATGATTATTTGATAAAAGCAGATAAATTAAGTAGAGTCTCTCCTATATCAGTAGTTCAAAATGCTTTAAAAGCATTTTCAAAAGCTCACAATCTTGTTCTTACTTATTCAAATATAGATCCAAAAAGAGAGTATAGTGTACAACGATCAGGAGAGTATCTAAAAGATATATCCTATTTTGTAGATGAGCTTAAATATGATAATGAGATTTGGGTTGAGATCGGATTTGGTAGTGGACGACATCTTCTTTATCAAGCAAAAAAGCATCCACAAAAGCAATTTATTGGACTTGAAATTCACTCCCCATCAGTAGAACAGGTCATAAAACAGTGTGAGCTTTTGGATATAAAAAATATACTTATTTGTAAGTTTGATGCAAGGCTCTTTTTAGAGATCTTAAATTCAAACTCAGTTGGTAAAATTTTTGTCCATTTTCCAGTTCCATGGGATAAAAAACCACATAGAAGAGTTATATCAAAAAAATTCATAGATGAGTCTATTAGGGTTTTAAAAAAGGGTGGAACACTAGAGCTAAGAAGTGATAGTGATAACTATTTTAACTACTCTTATGAACTGTTTATCTCATTAAGTAGTGTAGATCTGAGGATAAGAAAAAATCAAGATATAGAGATAAGTAGCAAATATGAGGATAGATGGAGAAGATTTGATAAAAACATATATGATATTATCATGACAAATAGCATAAACTCTTTAAATAATGAGCCATTTAAGCCATTGGATTTTGATAAATGGGTTGAGTTTTCTATATTTAAGAGTAAATTTCATAAAAAAAGTATGGTTGAAGATGATTTTTTTGTTCATTTTGAAGAGATTTATCCAATAGATGATAAATATGGTGTTGTAAAACTTAGTTTTGGATCTTTTGATAGATGTGAACATAAATATATGATATTTAATAATAATAAGATAGAATATTTTCCAAATGAGTCTTTACCAATAAAAGAAAATTTAAAGTCTCACAAAAAGATAAAAGAGTTTATATATGGGTGATATTATTCAAGCAGATAACCTCTACCTTGCTTATAGAGAGGATGAGCCAATTATTAGGGGAGTTAACTTAGCGATAAAAAGAAAAGATTTTCTATTTATAACAGGTAAAAGTGGTAGTGGTAAGTCAACATTTTTAAAATCAATATATGGTGAGATAGGTGTTTATAAAGGTGATCTAAGAGTCTATAATCAATCACTCTCAAATATCAGTAATGCAAATAGAAATATCTTAAGAAAGCATATTGGTGTTATATTTCAAGACTATAAACTTATAAATGAGTGGAATGTTGAAAAAAATGTTATGTTACCTCTTATGATAGCAGGTTATTCAAAGCAGGTATGTAAAAATCAGGCACAAAAGCTTTTAAGGCATGTAAAGCTATCTCATAAAAGTAGTAGATATCCATTAGAGCTTAGTGGTGGAGAACAGCAAAGAGTTGCAATGGCAAGGGCTTTGGCACACAATCCAAAGTTAATTATAGCTGATGAGCCTACGGGAAATCTTGATGAGTATTCAAGTTCGGTTATATGGGAACTTTTAAAAAATGTTAGAGCTCATATAGGAAGTACGATAGTGGTAGCCACGCATAGGATACCTCAAACTTTAGGTATAGATTATCATCAATTCTACTTAGAAGATGGGGTTATGCATGAGATCTCTTAAAAGTCATATATCATTTATAATTCCACTTTTTGTGCTTTTGTTTAGTTTGCAATTTTCGTTTATGTTAAATAGAGCAGTCAAATCCTATGAAACAGGTTTGGTAGATGATTACTCTATTGTAGTTGTATCTAAAGATGACATTAATGCAAGTGATCTAAAAATTAAAATCCCATATATATCTTCAATTATTGAAATCAAAAAAGATAAATATATTAGTAGATTAAAAAATGATATAAGTAGAGCTGATCTTACCTATCTAAAAGCAACATTGCCAAAATTTTACTCTATAAAACTTATAAAACTTCCAACAGATAAAGAGCTTAAGATTATATCTGATGATATAAAAAGATATAAAGGTATTAAAAAAGTTGAAACTTTTAAACAGACATTTAATAAATTTCATCAATTTTTAAATTTTGCAAAAAATGCATCAAATCTTTTTGCAGTTTTTATCTTTTTTATATCTTTGCTTCTTATCTTAAAACAGATGGAGATCTGGACATTGGAGCATCAAAATAGGATGTATGTTATGGGACTTTTTGGTGCACCATACTGGATGAAGAGTGCATCATTGTATAAATCAGTAGTGATTGATGCTTTGATATCTGCTATTTTAGTTGGATTACTATTTTATTTTATGCCAGATTTTATAGATATTGACAAAATTAAAAGTGATCTTACACTTGATCTAAATAATTTTAGGTTTTTTAGTGATACATTTAGACTGATTTTATCAAGTCTTATTATCTCTGTTATTTCAGTTACAATTACTATCTTAAGGCAAAAAGATTAAAATGAATATTGCTTTAAGAATTTTTTGTTGTATTGCCATTTTAAATCTCTATCTTTTTGCTAGGGTTGATGATAAGATTGAATCGACTCAAGTGAGTATTAATGGCAAAAAAAATCAAGAAAAATTAATATCTTCAAAGTTAAACTCAATTGCAACAGATATCAACAAGCATAAAAGTATGATACAAAAGATAAGTAAAGATATAAAGGATACAAAAAAGAGTATTGATAGTTTAAATAAAAAAAGCACTATTAAGTCAAAAGAATTAAGAAAAATAGAGTCTTTATATAAAAGGCTTGAAAAAAATGAAAATGTTATAAGCAAAAAGGTTGTTGATATTCTATCAAAAGAACTCTCTATTGATATTATTACAAATCCAAATCTTGTCTCAGATGAACTCAAAGATAAAAAGTATGATAAGAGTACTGATGATATAGTTATGAATGAGGTATTATCAACATATACTACTATTTTAAAAAATGAGTTTAAAAAATCAAAATCAAAATATATCAAGTTAAATAAAAGTATCGACTTGATAAAAAATGAGATTGGTAAGTTGTCAAATAGAGTAAAACTTTTAAAAGAGAAAAAAGTAACTTTAGATAAGTTAGAAAAGAGGCAAAAAAAGATAATTATAGCACTCAAAGATGATAAAAAAAAGTATCTCTCAAGACTTAATATGATAAGAAAAGAGCAAAACTCACTTTTAAAAACACTAAATAAGTTGAATATTATAAAAAAACAAGAGTTGCAAACAATGATAAAGGCTGATAAAAATGGTAATATAAATGTCAGACAAATAGGTTCTTCTTACACTCATTCAAAATTATTAAAATATAGAGGTCAAAAAACGATATCTCCTTTAAAAAGATACTCAGTTATTCAAAAGTTTGGAAACTCTGTTGATCCTATCTATCATATCAAGATATTTAATGATTCAGTAATTCTTAGATCTAAAACTAAAGATGCTAAAGTTTACAATATTTTAAGTGGAGAGGTTATATATGCACAAAAATCACCAATGCTTGGATATCTTGTTATTATGAAAAATAGATCAAATATTCATACCATTTATGCAAAGCTCTCAAAAATTGCACCTACAGTAAAAGTTGGAAGATATCTCAAAAAAGGGTATGTGATAGGTAGAGTTCAAAGAGAGCTTAGATTTGAAGTTACAAAAAATGATATGCATTTAAATCCTTTAAGAGTTATCCAATAATACTATTTTTATCTTCCTCTTAATAACTTTGTGTAAAATATGACAAAATAATATAGGAGCCTTTTTTGGAGAAGAAAAAGAGAGTATTGGTAAAGTTTTCTGGTGAAGCATTAGCTGGAGATGAGGGATTTGGTATAGATACAAAAATTCTTAAATTTATAGCGATGGAGATAAAAGAACTTGCAGAAAACGGTATTGAAGTAGGTATAGTAGTTGGGGGAGGAAATATCATAAGAGGAGTTACTGCTAGTGAAGATGGTTTAATAGCTAGGACTAGTGGTGATTATATGGGAATGCTTGGAACTGTGATAAATGCAGTTGCCTTACAAGAGGCATTAGAGTATTTTGGACTTTATGCAAGAGTTCAAACAGCTATAAAAATGGAGCAGATCGCTGAGACCTTTATCGTAAGAAGAGCAAGAAGACATCTTGAAAAGGGTAGAGTAGTTATATTTGCAGCAGGGACAGGAAATCCATTTTTTACTACTGATACAGCAGCAACTCTAAGAGCTGTTGAGATAAATGCTGATATGATTATAAAAGCTACAAAAGTTGATGGAGTATATGATAAAGATCCAAATAAATTTAGTGATGCTAAAAAATTTGATACACTTAGTTATGAAGATGCACTTGATGATAATGTTAAAGTGATGGACGACACATCAATAGCACTTGCAAAGGATAATTCACTTCCAATTGTTGTATGTGATATGTTTGAAAAAGGAAATCTTTTAAAAATTATAAATGGTGACACAAGTAGTTGTTCAATAGTAAAAAACTCTTAAAAAGGAAAGAAATGAGACTTGAAAAAGTGATATACAAAGCGATGCAAAATGCAAATGATGACAGTTATGTTCTATCTTTGATGGTTGCAAAAAGAGCAAATCAATTGGCAGAGGGTGCCCAGCCTCTAGTAAAAGCTAATAAAGAGAAAACAAAACTTACAGATATTGCACTTATGGAAATTGCTGAAGGATTTATTAAGTTAGAAACAATTATTGATGAGTAACTCTTTGTATGAATCTCTTAATAGATGAGATCAAAAAGATCAATGATTTAGATGGTGCTTTAAAGTTACTATTTGACAAAGATGATATCCATGATGAGATAAAAAAAGCTTATAATTTTGCTAAGAAATGGCATGAAGGACAGTTTAGAAAATCTGGTGAGCCTTATATAATCCATCCTGTTTTAGTAGCAGTTATTACAAGGGAGCTTGGTGGTGATCTTCCTATGATACAGGCAGCTTTGCTTCATGATGTAGTAGAAGATACCCCTTGTAGTATTCAAGAGATTGAAGATAACTTCTCAAAAGAGCTTGCAACTCTTGTTGAGGGTTTGACAAAAATTGTCCAGATAAGAGATGACAATCTTATCTCCTCCAACTCAAATGAGAGATTAGCATCATCAGCACTTTCATTTAGAAAAATGCTCCTTGCTTCAATAGCTGATGTAAGGGTCTTAATAGTTAAGCTTTGCGATAGAGTCCACAATATGCTAACTCTTGATGCCTTAGATAGTTCTAAACAAAAAAGAATTTCAGAAGAGAGTATGGTTGTTTATGTTCCAATAGCTCATAGACTTGGTATATCAACTATAAAAAATATACTTGAAGATCTAAGTTTTTACTATCTCATGAGAGATGATTATAAGCAAATAGAGTCGATGGTTAAAAGTAGGGGGCAGGATTTAGAGTTATCACTTAATTCATTTATAGATAAAGTTTCAAAAGAATTGATGAAAAATGGTTTTGTTGATGGCTCATTTAGAATAGAAAAGAGGTTGAAACACTACTATTCAATATTTATGAAGATGCACAGAAAAGGGATAACTATAGATGAGGTATTAGATCTTTTGGCAGTTAGAGTTTTGGTTGAAGAGCCACTTGATTGTTATAAAGCCCTTGGTATTTTGCATCAAAATTTTACACCACTTATTGCAAGATTTAAAGATTATATTGCAATTCCAAAAGATAATGGATATCAAACTATTCATACAACACTATTTGATGATGCTTCAATAATAGAGGTTCAAATAAGAACTTATAAGATGCATAACACAGCACAGTTTGGAATAGCGGCACACTGGAAATATAAGGGATATAGTGGTTTAGAGCCAAAACTCTCATGGCTAAATGAGCTAAAGATGCAAAGTGATGAGGGTGAGAGTTTAGAGGAGATGTATTCATTAGCTAAAGATGAGCTATATAGTGAAGATATATCTGTATTTTCTCCTAATGGCGATCTTTTTACTCTACCACGAGGAGCTACTATTTTGGATTTTGCTTATGCTGTTCATACGGAGGTCGGTGATCGT
>Ga0256841_1003991_pt1 | contig 10842 bp, 9 predicted proteins | sample 356308metaG_FD_185971 | JGI IMG/M metagenome (GOLD analysis project Ga0256841, IMG submission 185971) | Hydrothermal vent microbial communities from Mid Atlantic Ridge, Atlantic Ocean - 356-308 | ecosystem: Environmental > Aquatic > Marine > Hydrothermal vents | place: Atlantic Ocean: Mid...
GCCGGGTTCGGAAACCATCCCCTCCCGGTTAGAAACGGCAGTAATTGCGTATGAGGACCGTTTTTTCTACTACCATTTCGGCGTCAACCCGGTGGCATTGTTGCGGGCACTCTATCAGGATGTGACCGCTGGGAGAATCATCAGCGGCGCCAGCACCATTACCATGCAGGTTGCCCGCCTGATGAAGCCCAAAAAACGAAGCTATGCTAATAAATTCCTGGAAATTCTGCAAGCGATTAAAATTGAAACCCGTTATTCCAAAAAAGAAATCCTGCGGCTTTATCTAAATCACGCGCCATACGGAGGAAACATCATCGGGTACCGGGCGGCGGCACTGCGGTATTTCGGTAAGATGCCCGATGCCCTGACCTGGGCGGAGGCGGCAATGCTGGCAGTGTTGCCCAATGCCCCGGGGTTAATTTCGCCCGACTCTCACTCCCGGCTGTTAACAGCCAAGCGCAATCGCCTTTTAAAAAAGCTCCTTAATATGGGGGTTATCGATTCGGAGAGTTACCAATTAGCTTTGTTAGAGGAAGTGCCGGCCAGTTCCCGCCCCTTTACCATGCGCGCCCCCCATCTTTCCCAATGGTTAACGGATAAGTACGCGAAAAACGGTGGCATCATTCGCACCACGATTAAAGCCCCCATTCAACAATGGGTAGAGGACCTGGTAAAACAACATCTCCACTACCTGGAATCCCAGGGAATCCGCAATGGGGCTGTTCTGGTGGCGGAAACAAAGAGCGGCAAAATTCGGGCGTATGTGGGATCACAGGATTTTTGGGACAGCGATGCCCGGGGACAGGTAGACGGCGTGCGCGCTCCTCGTTCATCCGGCTCTATCCTCAAACCCTTTCTCTATGCCCTCAGTATGGATGCGGGGTTGATTTTACCGCAAACTGTGTTAAAAGATGTGCCGACATACTTCGGCGCTTTCTCACCATCAAATGCCAGCGGTACCTATTCCGGAATGGTCACTGCCAAACACGCCCTGGTGCATTCCCTGAATGTACCGGCGGTTCGACTGCTGAATCGCTATGGTCTGCATGCGTTCTATTCATTTCTGAAAACCGCCGGAATTCACACCCTGTTTCGAACCGCAGATGACTACGGGTTGCCGTTAATTTTAGGGGGAGCGGAGGTTACCCTCTGGGATATGGCGCGTTTATACCGCGGGTTGGGAAACAACGGTCATTTTAACAACTTAATCATCCTTTCCGATAAGCGGAGAACGGAAACAGCTCCCTCCGGGCAGTCAAATGCTTTAATCAGCCCCATGTCTTGTTATTTAACCTTGAATATGTTAAGTGACCTTGCTCGCCCCGGGTCCGAATATTACTGGGAGCAATATCAGAATCAGCGGCGGATTGCCTGGAAAACCGGCACCAGCTACGGGCAGCGGGACGCCTGGGCTATTGGCGTCAGTCCCCAATGGACCATCGCCGTATGGGTGGGAAATTTTGACGGTGAAGGTAATGCCAATTTGATGGGATCCCGCTGTGCCGGTCCGTTGCTGTTCGATATCTTTAACGCACTGCCCGCTTCTCCGGAACATGTCTGGTTTTCCAAACCAAACGATGCGGAAATTCAGCCTGTTACCATCTGTTCGGAAACCGGTTATCGTGCCGGTGACGATTGCCCCAATCCTGTCGTCACGGAAGCGCCCCGTTTTATGAAACCGTTAAAAATCTGCCCATATCATAAACGGCTTTATGTGACCGGAGATGAACAGTATCAGGTATGCTCCTTATGCTGGACAAACGGGGATTATCATGCCAAATCCTTTCTGATGTATCCGCCGGATGTCGCCCAATATCTACGTCAGCAGGGTCAAATCGTAACGATGCTTCCGCCCCACAAGCCGGACTGCCCGGCTCAGAGTGATGAAAATCCATTGACCATTGTCTATCCTGCACAAAATGCCCACTTATGGGTGCCGCGTGATTTTGGCGGGATGTTGCAAAAAGTAATTTTACGGGCAGCTCATCGACAGCCCCATACCACCGTATTTTGGTATCTGGACAATTCTTATCTGGGAGAGACTTCGGAACGACATGAGATAGCGACGGGGCTTACCGCCGGGTGGCATACCCTGAAGGTAATCGATGAAATCGGAAAGCACGATTTCATCCGGTTCTTTGTGGAAATGCAGCGTTCATCGGAGTAACTATGGCAACAATACCTCAAATAAATTTTCAAACAGATACCGGAGTGCTTGTTCCGGCAATTACCACCGCCCAAATGCGGGAGATTGATCGCATTGCGATGGAAGAAATGGGGCCGAATCTTTACCAGATGATGGAGAACGCCGGCAGGAATCTGGCACAGCAGGCAGTATCGCTTTTGGGACGCGGCTGGCAGAGGGCATCGATTGTGGTGCTTGCCGGAACCGGCGGCAATGGCGGTGGCGGCATCTGTGCTGCCCGGCACCTGGCAAATCATGGCGCAAGGGTCTCGCTGGTGATTGCCTCCCCGGAACGCTTAACCGAAACCGCTGCCTGGCAACTCCGGGTGTTCAAATCAACATCCGGGGAGATGAAAAGCTGGCGGGAACTTGGGGATGCATCGCCTGATCTGATTATTGATGCGCTCCTTGGTTACAGTTTGAAGGGCTTGCCCAGGGGAAGGGCAGTAGACTTGATGCAATGGGCGAACCACTCCCCTGCCCCGGTACTATCACTGGATGTGCCGTCCGGGGTGGATGCTACTTATGGGACCGCCCTGGGTGAGGCAATTCAAGCAAACTGGACTCTGACCCTGGCATTGCCCAAAACCGGCCTGGTGCCGGAAAAAACCGGAGAGGTATTCCTGGCAGATATTGGGATACCCGGGAAGGTGTTTCACCGTATCGCTATCCACTACCAATCTCCCTTTGACCACCGCTACCGGGTGCCGATTCGGCTGCTGACGCCCTGAAGAAGAAACCGTCGCCGCATGGGCGGTAATCACATAATCGGGAAATATGCTCCCGCGGTTTGATGCCGGGTTCTAACCGGAGTTATCTGCTGAGTCCTATTCACAATACATTTTGAGGAGGAAAAAGTGGCGTCATCAATTCTGCGCAGGATTACGTTTCACCCCGGTTTCTGGCTGGGCATTGGGTTGTTTTTTCTGATATTGCTGGTACCAGTAAATGAAGCATTTACCCTGCCGGAGCGGAATATGCTGGCGATTACAGCTTTAATGGCAGTCTGGTGGATGAGTGAGGCGCTTCCCCTGGCGGTTACCTCCCTGCTCCCCCTGGTATTATACCCGGTAATGGGAATTATGAAAACCAGTGAGGTTTCTCCCAATTTTTCCCATCATCTCATTTTTTTGTTTCTGGGAGGATTCATGATTGCCATTGCCTTGCAGGAATGGCAATTGCACCGCCGGTTTGCCATCTATATTATCGCCCTGCTGGGTAGCAATCCCCGGCGTCTGGTGCTGGCGTTTATGCTGTCCACCGCTCTGCTCTCCATGTGGATTAGCAACACCGCCACCACCATTATGATGCTGCCCATCGCCCTGGCAGTTATTCATCAGATTCAGGGGAAGGAAAACCCGGAAGAAATGGCTCGTAATGTTTTCGGCTCGGTGTTGATGCTGGGTATTGCCTACAGCGCCGGCATCGGAGGAATTGCTACCCTTATCGGCACTCCGCCGAATGTGGTGTTTTCCGGCATCTATGGCAAATTCTTCCCCCAACTGCCGGAGATTTCTTTTGTACGCTGGATGACCCTGGCGCTTCCACTGGCAATTATCCTCTTCTTCTTAATTTGGGGCTACCTGGTTTACGGCGTATTACGTAAAAAACATCTCCCGGAAATTCAAAATAAAGCTTTTTTTGATGAACAGAAGCGGCAAATGCTGCCGCTCAACAATGCCCAGAAATGGGTCCTGGTAATTTTCTTCATCACCGCATTTTTGTGGATTTTTCGCGCAGATATAAAAGTGGGATTTGCCACAATCCCTGGCTGGCCCCATTTCATTGGGCTGGGGCACCGCATTCAGGATAGCACGATTGCCATTGGGATGGCGATTTTCCTGTTTATAATACCCACCCGGGTGGAAGGGAAAAACCAAACGCTTCTGCAATGGAAAAATCTGCTGGAAATTCCGTGGGATATCCTGCTGCTTTTTGGCGGAGGGTTTGCTCTGGCAGACGGCATTCAGAAAACCGGTTTAGCGGAATTCATCGGCAAACACCTGGTTTTTCTGGGGCACATGCCCTTCTGGTTAATGTTATTCCTGCTTTCCATCTCCGTGGCAATATTAACGGAATTTACCTCGAATACCGCCGTGGCAACTACCGTGCTGCCTATTTTAGCGGCATTATCAATGGATTTGCACATGGACCCGTTAATCATCATGTTTCCGGCAACCGTAGCCGCTTCCTGTGCATTTATGCTGCCGGTATCCACCCCGCCCAATGCAATTGTTTTCGGCTCCCGCTATATCCCGATTCAACGGATGGTTCGAATCGGTGTGATTTTGATCGTCCTGGCGTCGTTAATCGTCAGCACTTACTTTTTTATCATTTTCAAATTCATTGGTGTATGACCGGGAAAGAAAAATGAAAAAAACCGGCTACAACTTCACTTTCGCTGTCACCGTCTGCTGCCCACTTTTCTCGAACCGGAGCGTAATATGAAACTCCTCCCCGGGTTTTAAAGAACGTTTCAGCCCCATCAGCATCAGGTGGTATCCTCCGGGATGCAGCTCAACTTTTTCACTCGCCGGTATCTCCAACCCTCCGTCAATTTTGCGCATCATCATCCGGTCGCCTTCCATCATGCTCTGGTGCAGTTCCACTCGCTCACAAATGTCACTTTCTGCCCCAATCAGTCGGTCCGGCTCACCCCCGGGATTGGTAATGATCATATATACCACCCCATTATAGCCCATCATGGTATTCATTTGAGAGGTAGTATCGGAGGGGGTGACGGATGTATCAGCTCTTTCCTCAATGCTTACCGGGCGCGACCAGGCATTCTTGATTTTAATCGCAGCTCCCTTTGGGCCCTCCTGGCATCCGGTCAACAGTACAATAATCGTGAACAGCATCATCAGGGACACCAATCCCCTGTTCATTCCTCTCAGCGGTGACATAAACTCAGCCCTCCGTAATGGTTTTCTTATGAGATTTCCTCCAATAGAAGTCGAATATCATGTACAATCACTTTTACCGGGGTGCCATAAGAAAAAGATAATCGTAAGTTTCCCCGGGAATCGATCACAAACATGCGGGACGTATGGCTCATGAAATACATACCCGGTTTGCCTTTTACCTCATCTTTATCACGAAATATATGGTAGGCATTATAAACTTTTTCCAGGGTCTGTATTTTTCCGGTTAAGCCGATAAAATCCGGGCTAAATATCTGTAAATGGTTTTTCAATCGTTCCGGGGTATCCCGTTCCGGGTCAACTGTGATATAAACAAATTTAAGCACATCTTTTTTATCGCTCAGAGCAGTTTCTACCTGCCGCCACTCGGCAAGGGTGGTAGGGCAGACATCCGGGCAGAAAGTGTATCCAAAAAAAAGAATCACCACTTTCCCTTTTTGGCTGCTCAGGGTGAAAGGGTGCCCGTTCTGATCGGTCAATGTGAAATCAGTAGCGGGAGTATTCGGCGGCATTACAGTTCCCTCGAAGGAGTTAAACATTTTACATCCTCCGGTTGTCAGAACCAGTATTCCCAACAATACCGGAAGATTGCTCAAGAACCGCCATCGAGGGAGCAATATTTGAAAAAAATCAAACAATTTTTCGTACCCGTTTATTTTCCTGATAAGCTTAAAATATATGCGGCAACGTCTTTCATGTCCTGTACGCTTTGCAGTGTCAGCGACATGGGCTGCATGGTTTTTCCCCACTGATCATCCTTGTGCGTCCCCCGGATACCGGCTTTAAACTTCTTTAATTGGGCTACGATGTACCAATCCGGCAGACCGGTTAAATTAGGGGCATGCAAATCCGGGTTCCCGGTTGCCTTTTCACCATGGCAGGTTTGGCACACAGCAAACAGGGTCTTCCCTTTTTGGGCATTGCCTTTTAAGGTGGGTTTGTGATGTACAGGTGGAAATGTGCGGATGTAGGCAATCACATCATCAATTGCCTGATCATTGGCAAGAGTTAACGCCATGGGGCGCATGGTTAAGCCGCTGGTGTCTTTGGGAGATGCCCCCCGTATTCCGGCTTTAAAATTATGTAATTGCGTTCTTAAATACCAGTCTTCCTGCCCGGCAATGGTTGGTGCTTTGAATTGGATATTGCCTTCACCGTGTGCATTATGGCATGCCTGGCAGGTGACAAACAGTGTTTTTCCCTTTTCTTTGTTTCCCGCACCAAAGGCAAGGCTATAGACAAATAAACTAACTACAATTAGACCCAGAGCAATTTTAGTACTGGAAGATAACCGATAAAAATTCACTAAATGCATAATCATATTCCTCCTATTCTGTTGTAAATAAACTTACCTTCCGGAAGATAGGGAAGCAACCGGAAACAAAATTTGCTTAGCCTATTGTCGGGAAAAATTATTCCGGATGACCTGAGCCTCCCCAGGAGAGAGTCTGTCAGGATGGGCAACCGGATAAATATATTTGATACCCCTCAATCCAAAAAGTTACGGGGAACGACTCGGGTAAACAAGAAAGCAAAACCGGTGCCTAAAGAAACATTGATGGGATTATTTTCCGGATTGGATCATTAAATTTACAACATTATTTACCTCTGGCACTCAACCATACATAAGTATTACGATAAGGGTGGGTCATCTATTGTTTTTCCGGAACGGCTGCGTTCTCTGTGCCTCTTCGCGAAGCCACCACCTCATAGGGGGTGCATCATACAGGTTAGAGAATCATAATCAACCCATCATTCCAGCAGGACCATTTTTCGGGTTTTGCGAATTCTCGGGGCGGTGAGTTGGTAAAAATAAATTCCGCTGCCCACGAATCTGCCGTTATCATCCCTGCCATCCCACGTTACCTCGTGGATGCCGCTTCCCTCCACGCCCTTGATCAGGGTACGCACGACCTGCCCGAGTCCGTTAAATATCCGTAACGTTACTGCTGCCTGCTGCGGCAACTGGTAGCGAATTGTGGTTTCCGGGTTGAATGGGTTGGGAAAATTCTGCCACAGGTGAAACGCCTCCGGCACATTGCCATCAGAGATGGGGGCGTTGATCCCGGTTAATTCGCTGAAGGAAAACACAAAGAGACCATTATCCCAATCGCTGACCAAAATCAACCCATTGGGAGAAAAGGGATACACACCAAAGGCTCCCCGAAAGGTCTCCCCGGATACCGGGGTGGTATCGAATTCGGCGGCAAGGGTAATATTTGCCGGAGTGGAGACATCAAAGATACGCAATCCGGCAGTATAGTATGATACATAAGCAAAATTACCGATTACATACAGATTGTGCACCGTGGCATTGGGATCGCCATACTCCCCTACCCTGACCGGATTTCCCGGATCGCTGATATCCCAGGCAGTGATGTCCGGCTGCGGGTCATTCGCCAGTTCATCACAGATAAACAGAAACTGCTGGTCTTCCGTGACCCAGCCGCTGTGATGATAAGAGATGTTGGGGTCCTGGATGGCGCCAAGGAGAACCGGGGTGTTGATGGTGGAGATATCATAAATAAACGTGCCCGGTGTACCGTGGAAGTCGTATAAGCGATTGCCAATGACCGAGGCATCGTGCCCGCCGCCGTTAACCCCGTCGCTCCAGATCAATTGCGGAGAGAGAGGATTGGGGTTCAAATCGTAAATTTTTAACCCGGGGAATTCGGCAAAAAGAAAACCATTCTCCGAAATAAAAATATTATGTGAATTGGGAAAATGCCCGACCACCGTCGGTTGGGTGGGATTGCTGATATCCATGATGCCGCCCAAACCGGTTCCCCCGCCGTTTACCGAATAGATGTAATGTTGCCAGACTTTCACGTCGAATCCGGGAACCGTTGCCTCGGTAAAAACCACAACCGGGTTATCCGGTATGCTCACGTCGATAATGCTGACACTCCCGGTGCCGGAATGGTCCCCCATAATCGCATACTCCTTACCGTTTGTGGGGTCTACATATCCCCACACATCGGTTTTGAAGGTACCCGGGGCATTCACCTGACCAAGCAGGGTTAAGGTCTGGGCGGTGAGTGGATTTCCCGGCAGCAGACCCACGATGAGCCATAACAAACCACGGACAGCGCTAAAACCAAGCCTGTATTTTTGTTTCATTGGAACCATCTCCTGTAACCCTATCGAAAAGAATGGAAAGAAAACCAAGAATTGCTGTAAGGTAAACCACTTTCACTGCGATTGGGAACGGTGGAGTTTGAGAATCCAGCAGCGTGTGTTGGAGAGGGCATATAAGCGGCGGGTGCCATCCTCCTTGTGAAACCACAGCGCCACGTCCACCACCCCTTTTGCCGGAGACGGCAGGGTTAGAACGGATTGGAATTTCAAATTCTCGGAAAAGACAAAAATTGCATTGGCAGATGGATCGGCAACATACAGGCGGCGGTCTTCCCCCCAGTGCAACCCGGTCGGCTGTATCATCTTCGGGTGTTGTAAGATGGTGATGTAATTACCCAGGTAATCGAAGACCACCACCCCGTGCTGTGCCGGGTCTGATACAAACACATGCTTGCTGTCCTGGATTGCCATCTGCACCGGGTCCAATAATTGACCAAAGGTTTCATGAATCCCGCCAAACGTTTCGGTCGGTTGAGAGAAGCGGCTGAATTTGATAATTTTTTTCTCACCGTCTTCCAGCAGGAACAGGTCGTATTGAGAGGACACCGCCACACTGAGCACCCGGTCGAATTGATAGGGTTCGGGGTATTGGGAGTTTAAGTTGTTGAGGAAATTCAAATTCTTATCGTAGCGAACCACCCGGTTGTTGTTGAAATCCGCAATAAATACATCGAGAGTGGTATGAGCAAATACATCCCGGGGATCATCGAATTGCTCGGCAGCATTGCCGAAACCGCCGATTTCCTTTACAAAATCCCCGGCAGCGGTGTATTTTAACAGGCGGTGTCTTCCCCGATCGATGATGTAGAGATTTCCGGCAAAATCAATATCAATTGCCGCCGCTTTCTCAAATCCCGGAACATTTCGGCCGGGTCTGGGAAAGCTGTCAATAAGGGTTACCTGCCATCCTTCTGCCAGATGGGGCGCAGTTAGCCATAACAAAAGAATGGCAATTCGAGGGAGAATGTTCATACCCGGTTTCATCAAAACGGATTCCCGATGTGTCGGTACTGAGTTCAAATATACCTGTCCTTATCAGGCGTCTTTAATTTCCAGTCCGCCAAATATAACGACACCGCTGATAATTAAGCTACCGGAAGTTTCTTCCGGCGGGGCAATTTTTTTACGTGAATCGGAGAAGCCCCCGAAAATCGGCAAGCCTTTTAAAACGATATTCCAATCCGGCGGTGCATAAATTTCCACACCGCCGAACATGGCAAAAATATCCAGCGTGTGCTTGCCGGGCGCCAGCCGGGAGCTTCCGAAATGGAGATGCGTCCCCCCAAATAATGCCGTTACGTTTCCCCCTTCAAATTGATCGGTGCTGATATGCATTTCCCTGCCGCCAAACAACGCCACGGCATCCACCCGGTTTTCCGTTAAGCCGGTACCGGCCGGCGCCTCACCTTCCACGCTTACGCCATCCGTTCTCCTCTGGTTCAAAATAATTCGAATGCCAATGATGATCAGGATAACCGGCCAGAATTGGAGCACATCACTGAAGTCAATGAAATCCAGGATCATCAATTGCAACAATACCCCGATAATAATCAAGACGCTGGCGGAATAGATATCCTTAAAATTGGAATGCAGGAGTTTGCTGATGCCAATGGCAATTAAGATCAGGGGCCAGTATTCCCAAAAATCCCCGATATAGAAAATGTCGAAATTCTGCAGCAGAAATAACACCCCCACCGCAATCAAGACGATGCTGATCCAAACATTGGCACTTTTTCCGGAATTCGTCTTCCTCATTTTAAAGCTCCTGTGAAAATATGGATATTTTTGTCATGTTTAAAATATTTTTTATCAATGAGTTGATAATCTCCCGCAATGGCTCCGGAGAATGCTCCCTCAGTTGTTCCATGGTGATCACCTGGGTATTAAAGAGCAGAAGCGTAATCCCTATCAATATCAAAAAAATTGTAGAAGCCATATCCCGATACCGCGGGGTGACGATCTGGAATACCCCGATAAAAATAAAAATCACCGGCCAGTAGGTCTGGGCGAGCTGAGAGATGGAAATATCGAATTTTTGCAGGTAATGGAAGCCCCCGGCAGATATCGTCAGCACAATTGCCCAGAATTCCGGTCGCAGATAAAATCGTTTGAGATTCATTGATGATTTCCAGATTCTTGTTACCGGGGTTTATTACGTATGGAATTGTTTAAGAGATGCGCTGAATTTGAACTTGTCTCCCTTCCATTGCCTGCCCACCTAAAGCACTCGCCGCAGCCCCAACAACGTGACATCATCCGTCTGTGGCATCCCGCCGCTAAATTCCTGAATCGCCTGCCAGATGATATCCAGTATTTGCCCGATTGGTTTGCGGCGGTGAATTAACAGCAGTTCCTGCAACGCTTCTTCTCCAAATTCCTCATCCGCTTCATTGATGGCTTCATTCACCCCATCCGTATAGCACAACAACAGGTCGCCTTTTTTCAAGGGGATGGTCTCCGTCTGGTACTGGTAGTCCGGCATGATGCCCAGAATTAACCCGCCTTTGTCTAACAGCCGGACAGTTCCCTCATCCCCGACCAAAAACGGGATATTATGACCGGCGTTTACATACGTCAGCGTATGAGTTGACGTAT
>Ga0256841_1003992_pt1 | contig 10840 bp, 8 predicted proteins | sample 356308metaG_FD_185971 | JGI IMG/M metagenome (GOLD analysis project Ga0256841, IMG submission 185971) | Hydrothermal vent microbial communities from Mid Atlantic Ridge, Atlantic Ocean - 356-308 | ecosystem: Environmental > Aquatic > Marine > Hydrothermal vents | place: Atlantic Ocean: Mid...
ACGACTCATCCGGGGAGCCGCGCAAGATTCTGGCCCGCAACCACCAGTTCCTGGGCGTCAACCGGGCCATCGAGGCGGTGCGCGAGCGCAAGGCGCGCCAAGGCAAGCTGGGCGTGTTCTGGCACACGCAGGGCGCAGGCAAGAGTTACTCGATGGTGTTCTTCACCCGCAAGGTCCACCGAAAGCTCGGCGGGAACTTCACCTTCGTGATCCTTACCGACCGTGAAGACCTGGATACTCAGATATACAAGACCTTTGCCGGATGCGGCATCGTTGACAACGACCACGATCCGTGCCGCGCCTCCGGCGGCAAGCATCTGGGGAAGCTGCTCGCCCAGCACAAGGCGTATGTCTTCTCCCTGATCCAGAAATTCAATCAGGATGTGGACCCCAACGAAGGATTCACGCAACGCGACGATATCATCGTACTGACCGACGAAGCGCACCGGTCACAATACGGCACGCTGGCGCTCAACATGCGGAATGCGCTGCCGAACGCCAGTTACATCGGCTTCACCGGAACGCCGCTCTTCAAGGAAGACGAAATCACCCGCCGGGTCTTCGGCGACTACGTTTCGACCTACGACTTCCAGCGGGCGGTGGAGGACGAGGCCACCGTGCCGCTCTACTACGATGCGCGAGGCGACAAGCTAGGCGTCGCAATCGGCAATCTGAACGAGCGGATCGCCGCCAGGCTGGAGGAGATCGAAACGGATGACGTGGATGTGGAACAGCGTCTTGAGAAGGAGCTGAAGCGCGACTATCACATCATCACTGCCGGCAAGCGTCTGGATCAGATCGCCCGCGATTTCGTGCGGCATTATTCAAAGGCGTGGGAAAGCGGCAAGGCGATGCTGGTCTGTATCGATAAGATCACCTGTGTGAGAATGCACAAGCTCATTGGTTTTTGCTGGCAAGAGCGCATCACGGAACTGGAAACCGAGTTGAAGTCGGTAACCGACGAGCAGGAAGAAGTCTATCGTCGCCGACAGATCGAATGGATGCGCGAAACCAGAACCGCTGTTGTGGTCAGCGAGGAACAGGGGGAGGTCGAAAAGTTTCAGAAGTGGGAGCTGGACATCAAGCCTCACCGGAAGCTCATCAAGGAAGGCATGGACCTGCCTCCCTCCATGCGGGAGAAGCCGCAGTTCCGAAACATGCAGCGCATGGACCTGGACGAGGCCTTCAAGGAAGAGGAACACCCCTTCCGCATCGCCATTGTCTGCGCAATGTGGCTGACCGGCTTTGACGTTCCCTGCCTATCTACCCTATACCTCGACAAACCACTCAAAGCACATACACTCATGCAGGCGATTGCGCGGGCAAACCGTGTAAACGAAGGGAAGAACAACGGCCTCATTGTTGACTATTGCGGCATTCTCAAGAATCTCCGTAAGGCGCTGGCCACGTTTGCTGGCCAAGCCGACGGTGGCCATGGCGGAAAAGGTGGAGAGCGGGAACCGGCGCGGCCTGAAGAGGAACTCCTGGCGGAGTTGAAGGAAGCCATCTCCTTTGTACGGACGTTCCTGGCCGACCGGGGCGCTTCCCTGGACGACATCATCACGAAAACTGGCTTCGACCGTAACGCTGCCATCGTGGCCGCAAAGGAAGCGGCAAACGAGAACGACGAAACGCGGAAGCGATTCGAGGTGATGTGCCGGGAAGTCTTCAAGAAGTTCAAGGCGTGCATCAACGTCAAGGGCGTGAACGCGCATCGAAAGGAATACGACGCGGTCAACATCATCTACAAGAGCCTCCAGCAAGACCGCGAGCGTGCAGACATCACCGGCATCATCCGCAAGCTTCACCAAGTGGTCGATGAAGCCATAGTAACGCAGGCCAACATGGTGGCAGAAGAGCAGGCTCCCTATGACATCAGCAAGATCGACTTTGAGCGGCTGCGGAAAGAGTTCGAGCGGAGCCCTGCAAAGCGGACAACAGTCCAGAATCTGAAGCAGGCCATCGAGAACCGGCTTCGGCGGCTCCTGGAACAGAATCCGCTGCGCACGGACTTTCAGCGTCACTACGAAGAAATCGTGGCCGAGTACAACCAGGAGAAGGACCGGGTTACCATCGAGAAGACCTTCGAGGCCCTCCTGAAGTTCGTCCAAGAACTGGATGAAGAAGACAGCCGCGCTGTCCGCGAGGGGCTGGATGAGGAATCCTTGGCCATATTTGATCTGCTGAAGAAGCCCGAACTCAAAGCCGCCGACATCAAGCGAATCAAGAAGGTGGCTGTTGATCTCCTTGAAATCCTGAAGGCCAAGAAACTCAAGGTTGACCAGTGGCGTGAAAAGGAAGCGACCCGCGACGCTGTGCGTGTCACCATCCGTGATTTCTTGTGGAGCGATAAGACCGGGCTGCCCGTGGACGCCTACACCGAAGAAGAGGTAGGCACCGTCGCCCAAGAGGTCTTTCGGCACGTGTACCGTGCTTATCCGACGGTACCCTCGCCGTATTATTCCGAGATGGCTTCTGCCTGATGACAGCGAAAACGCACTGTGCTGGAGTTCTAAGATTTGGGTAAGAAAAAGAAGAAAATGCAACCAGATGATATATTGGGACCGCATCCTGCGCCCGATGCCTTTGGTTGTCATACCCAAGCAGAAGACGCCCGCACCAAGTCGGATGTTCCTCATCGCGCGTTGAGCCAAGACGATGGTAATTGTGAGCAGACAGTTGAACAGCTGCGAGAGGCACTGATCCGTCACCATACCAGCGAAGAAATGAGAGAACGTGATCGGCGGAAGCGAGAGAGCTTGCGTCAGCTTGGTTACCCAGTATCAGACAAGGAGATACACAGATTTCCACGTACCAATAAAACCCGAAAGGGCAACTTGGCTGAGGTGTTTCTCGCGGAATATATCGTTGCAGGATCGGACGCCGACCTACCCGTCTACCGCCTCCGATACAACCCCAACGTCGAACAATCTATGAAGGGTGACGACGTTCTAGCTTTCGACTTCAGATCCAGGCGCGTGCGAATCCTGGTGGGCGAGGCCAAGTTTCGCGGTACTCCGTCGAAGAAAGCTGTAGAGGATATTGTGGGGGGACTTTGTCGATCACACCAAGCGGGATTGCCGGTATCTCTCCAGTTTGTTGCCGACCGGTTATTCGAAGCAGGCAATATGGACCTCGGTCGTCGAGTCGAGGATTGCGCCCTCCTGATGGCACAGGGGAGACTGGACCTGTATTACGTCGGTCTGCTCTTGAGTAACACAAATAGTAAGGCGAGTGTAGACCGGCACACCAATGGCGACCTGCGGAACCTCGTCATGATCTCATTGGGCGTGGATGACCCGAATGGTCTCGTCTGTGAATGTTTTGACGGGATCGAGGAGGATGCCTATGGCGATTCCGAATGAAATTGCCCGCGACATTCTCGAAGGCTATCGAACGTCGAGAATAGGAAACCTCTTCGCACAATCGAGCGCCAGCCATGTACTCCATGAAGTGGGCGAGGAAGAACGTAATTTCCCCCGCTTCGATCCTGCCCTCATTGACAAGGTAACGATGTCGGCCTATTTGATTCTCGCAGCAGGCGTAAGCCTCGCGGAAGGAGAGCCTACACCAGAGGCGATTGCGGCAATGGAAGAGGCCGCCACGCTCCTTAACAATGTACATCTTCCGCATGCTCAAAGAGATGCGGCAAGTGGATTTCATATCCTCGTGGCATCGATGGCCTTTTATGCATCCGGGCAATACTCACGCGCGTTTGTTTCGATACGGGAAGTCGAGGCTCAGACGGATCTCGCACGCATGGTTGCTTTGTTCATCCGGAAACGGCCGGATGAGCTTATTCGGCAATTGAACCCGTATCTTCTGGCGGACCTGAGCGAATTCAATGACCCCTGGACGCTTTGCGAACACGCCGTAACGACCGCGATTGCAAGAGCACTGTCGCTGGTTCTTGAATATTTCGCCACAGGCGAATCACGATATTTTGAGGCGGCAGATGGCGTTTTGAATACTGCGATGCGCCTCGCACATGACTATGAATCCCCATCGCACTGGTGGATCACCCGGCTTCTGCGACTGATGATTCAAGGAAATAGCGATGCGTCGTTGTGGCACATTCTGCCACCATTCTTTCCTGATGCCCCTTCGTTGCTGAATCGATATATTCGATTGCTTTTGTTCAGCAAGCAGCCCATCACGGAACTATGGCGCTCTCAGCGTGAAGCCATTCCTGTGGCTCTGGATCGATCAAGGCGTGGCGCTGTGGTGAATATGCGCACGAGTTCCGGTAAGACACGCGTTGCAGAGCTGGCGATCCTTCAAACCCTGCACGCCGACCCAAACGCAAAGATCCTATATCTTGCGCCCTTCAGATCTCTTGCGTTGGAGATTGAGCAGACACTTGGCCAGGTCTTTGATTGGTGTGGGTTTCATGTTTCTCATTTGTACGGTGGATTTCGAGTCAGTGCCGCAGACAGGCAATTGGCGGAAGATTCAAGCATCACCATTGCAACCCCTGAAAAGGCCCGAGCCATCTTGCGATCTTCGCCGGAGTTGTTTGATAATGTGAAGCTGATTGTAGTCGACGAAGGACACCTCATTGGAGCCAACGAGCGGTTGGTCAAGAATGAGTTGTTCCTTGATCATCTGCGATTCATCGCCAATGCCACCGATTGTCGGATAATGATGTTGTCGGTGGTTCTTCCAAACCCGGCGCACCTCGCCGAGTGGGTTACCGGCGATGGAGACAATGTTATTCAGTCCGAATGGAAGCCATCGGCAGAACGCTTTGGGTTATTGCGATGGCAAGCGGACCACGTCCGGATCGATTGGAGGGGCGATTTTGACTCTTTCAATCCCCGGTTCGTCCAATCTGGCCCGCTGGGCTGGGGCAGACGACGGAATCCGTTTCCCAATAACAAGAACGAGGCTATTGCCGCAACTGCTGTTCGATTGGCCTCCGTGGGACCAGTCATGATTTTCTCGGCACGCGCCAACAGTATCCCGGGGTTGGCAAAGGCAGTCCTTATGGCCCTTGGAGAAAACCCAGAAGAACACCGATGGCCAGAAGCGATATGGAAAGCCTTTCATGCAACGTGCGAAGAAGAGCTTCCCGAGAACGCTATTGAATTGAAGGCAGCTCAGCATGGCGTTATTTGCCACAGCAACCGTCTTCCGACTCAAGTTCGCATGGTAACGGAACGGCTGATGCGGTCAGTGCCGCCCAAAATCATCATCGCCTCATCGACGCTGGCACAGGGAGTGAACATAGGCATTTCTAGTGTGGTCGTAGCCACTGTGTATCAGGGCCGACACCCCATCGATCATCGGGACTTCTGGAATATTTGTGGGCGTGCCGGACGCGCTTTCGTGGATGGCGAAGGAAAGATTCTCTACGCCATCGATGAAACAGAAACGCCAGGGAAGGTACGGAAGAATCGTCGGCTCGCCGACAAGTATTTTGATGCAGCGAATGCAGACCCAGTTGAGAGTGGCTTGCTATTCGCTCTCCATATCATCCGCAATATTGCGAAGAAGGCTGGTGTTGATTTCGACCATCTGATGACCATGGTTGCTGAGAATGACTTTTCCGAGTTGGGTGAGGATGCTTCCAGCTGTTCTGGGATTCTAGATCTCATTGACGATGGTTTGCTGGCACTTCAGGAAGACACGAAAGCAAATCCAGGAAACGAAGAGCCTGCAAATTGGGTGGATAATGTGTTTCGCGGTTCATTGGCCGCTATTCAATCCGAAGATGGCAAATTCAATCTCACCCAAGATGAATTCCTGCAGTTCATACGGACGCGGGCCGAGACCATTCTTCGAACGTGTCCAGATCCCGTGGAGCGCAAAGCATACGTTGCAACAGGATTGCCGCTGTCTGCTGCGAAGAATCTATATCTGGACAGGAATGAATTTCTCCAGAAAGCTCAGGAAATCGCAGACGCTGAACAGTCGATGCAGGCTATCGTTGAATTCGTCGGGTGGCTGGAAGAATGGGCCCGTGACCATTCGAGCGCCGTGGTCGAGAAACTCCCAGAAAACGATGTAATGAACTTGGTTCGTGAGCCCTGGATCGCCGGGACGCCAATGCGCGATATTCTGGATGAGACAGACGAGGCCGATGCTATCTGCAAGAACATTTACGGCTATCAAATTCCTTGGCTTGTCCATGCCGCCGCGCAGCAAATACGGCAGATGGGGAACGAGGAACTCTCCGATACCCTTGCGTCCGTGGCGCTACTGGTCGAACTTGGTGTTCCCAGCGAAACCGCAGTATGGATATTCTTGGCGGGTGTTCGTTCGCGTGCTGCTTCAACGGAATTGGCCCAGTGCGGCGTCGATCTCGGCAAATCGCCATCGACCGTTCGGAGACGGCTCCGAAACAAAGACAAATTGGATGAACTGGCATCATGCCTCAGTGAAGCAACTCAGGCCTGGCTGGACCTTTACTGGGCCGAATCGGCCCGAGAAAAGGTCGATTTGCCTAAATTCCCATCCTTTGAGGCCGAAAAGCTTGAAGGCCAGGATACGCTCCTCATTCGCACAGATGGGGGCCGAATGTATCTCTGTTCACCAGATGGTACGCAGAAAATGGCGGTCAAGGTATCCCGAAAGTGGCCGTTTGACAGGATTGCAGACGATTATCGTTTTTCCTTTCTCCGGTCAGACGGAAAATTCCAGTTCACAGTCCGTGACCCGCACATCGGCGATTAGTTCGAAGGAATGCTGTTGCTTTCCGGATGTATGTCAAAAGGAAGAAGAGAGAACGAGTGGTTTCAAGCCATTGTGCGTACACATATCCGGTCCTGCGCACGGGAATTCGTGTTAACTGCATTTCCACTGCGTCGCGAAATGGTCACATCAGGTAAATCCCGACAATTCAAAGGGGTAAGTGCTATATGTGATGTGGAGAATGGTTATGAAAAGGGTTGCGAAAAGGGAGCCAGTTTTTCATTTTGCCACCCACAGCAGCTGTTAAGCAACCCAGTGCTCCTAACCCAGTGGCCCAGCTCAGTGGCCCGTCTGCCAGAACCTTTGGTTGAATTCCTTATGAAGCCTCCTGTTCTTCGAAGCGGCAGCCAGTATGAAAGAGCTTGGACCAAGGAGGGGCGGTTGGTATTGGAAACCACCCTTTTGATGCAGTTTGAGATGCGGATGAGAATGCTTGGGGGCTCCGGATGGAATGGGGTCGCTAGAAGAGCAAGGCCATTAATTAGGAAAAAGCCTTGCTGCGTTTGGTTGGGTTCTTTGCGATATCTGCTTGCCCAAGCTTAGGGCGCTTCGGGGCATCCAGGTGCGGCGGGAGAGCTCGGGGTAGGTCAGGCTTTCTGTTTCACGCCAAGAGAGGATGCGGCGGCGTTCTTCGTCGGTGTAGCGATTCATGCGGACCTCCAAAAAGAGAGGACTTAGGGAAATCAGGGGGGAAGGTGGCGGGGCCGAACAGGTTCCCTGCGAACTAAGCACGATGGGGTGCATCCGGATCTGGTCGCTACGGCCAATGACGATACCATTTGGCAGGCCCGGTCCCTGATGTGAGCTAACATGAAGGTCGCGGAAACCAGCGCCCTTCGCCTCCTGCGCCTGATGAACGGGGAGATCGCGGCATGCTGGTTTTTTTGCCAAGTTAGACGATTGGACGAGCAGAAATTAGCAATTGGACGATAGTGAGCTGTCAATTGGACGGTGGTTGCATTTCAGTTGGCCACTATGAATGAGAAAGGATTGTATCCCCGCTTTCTGTGTACGCGGATCCAGGAGGCGCTGGCGGATTCCCCGGTGGCGCTTGTCTACGGGCTGCGGCAGTGCGGCAAGACGACGCTGGCCCGACTGGTGGGGGATGGGGCGAGATTTGCCTATTTTTCCTTTGGTGATGACTTGCAGCGAGCGGCGGCCCAGGTCGATCCTGTCGGCTATGTGGCCGATTTGCCGGAACGGGTGGTACTGGATGAGGTGCAGCGGGTGCCGACGCTGTTCACCTCGATCAAGATGGTGGTGGACAAACAGCGCCGACCTTGACGCTTTATTCTTACCGGGTCGGCCAATGTGCTTTTGGTTCCGAAGCTGGCCGATTCGCTAGCGGGCCGGATGGAAATCTTGCGGCTGCACCCCCTGTCACAGGCGGAGCTGGAGAGAAAACCGGTTGATTTTCTCGACCGATTGTTCGCGGCGGATTTCAGGGTGGGCCGGTTCTGGTGACGCCAAGGCAAAATGCTGGCACAGCGGGTGTCCGACGGCGGTTTCCCGGCAGCTCTGGCGCGCGCCACTCCGCGCCGACGCAGCGCCTGGTATCGTGATTATTCCGACACCCTGGTACAGCGTGATATCCGTGACCTGGCGCGGATCAGTGCTCTGGACGCGGTGCCGCGCCTGCTGACCGCGGCCGCGGGGCAGTCCGCTTGCCTGTTGAATGTTTCCGAACTGGCAGGGCCATTTCAGGTCAGCCGCCAGACGATTCGGGAATACCTTACGCTGGCGTCCCGGATTTTTCTGGTGGGCGAATTGCCGGCGTGGCACGGCAACCGGATGAAAAGGCTGGTGAAGACGCCCAAGCTTCATCTAGGTGACACCGGCCTTGCCTGCACCCTTCTGGGATTGGACGCGGCTGCTCTGTGGGCTGATCGCGGTCTTTTTGGGCGGATTCTTGAGACTTTTGTCTACCAGGAACTGCGTCGCCATGCCGGTTGGCGGGAAAACCCCACCGCGTTCAGCCATTTTCGCGACAAGGACCAGGTGGAGGTGGATATGGTACTGGAATCTGGGGCCCTGGTGGCTGGGGTGGAAGTGAAGGCTGCCTCCACTGTAACTGCCGCCGACTTCAAGGGATTGCGCAAACTTCAGGCTGCAACATCGCACGCGTTTGCCGCTGGAGTGGTACTTTACGACGGCGATGCGGTGGCGGGTTTCGGCGATCGGCTCTATGCCGTACCCATCTCGTATCTGTGGGAGGGTGTCTGATTCCCTACACCGAAGACAGCCTCGTCCAGCAGAGCATGGCCGAGTATCTGGAACGGCAGCTCGTGTGGCAATCGCTGTCTGCTTACAACAATGAGGATTTCGGACTGGACAGTGTGCTGGCCGAACCTAGGACCGCGAGGGCGTGCTGGTCCGTTATCTCCGCGAGAAGCTCGTCGAGTTGATTCCCAACCATCCCTCAACCTTCCCCCCGAAAAACCCATGGATCAAGACGAACTTTGCGTAGACCAATGCCGGGTCCTTTGGCAGATGCGGACCAACATCAACATGAGGGGTACTTCGATGAGGACTCCGACGACGGTTGCGAGGGCGGCTCCGGAGGAGAGGCCGAAGAGCATGACGGCGGTGGCGATGGCGACTTCGAAGTGGTTGGAGGCGCCGATCATGGCGGAGGGGGCGGCGTCTTGGTAGGAGAGGCCTAGGAGGCGGGCGAGGCCGTAGCCAAGCCAGAAGATGAGGTTGGTTTGGAGGAAGAGGGGGATGGCGATCCAGAGGATGGTGAGGGGGTTGGAGAGGATGACCTTGCCTTTGAAGGAGAAGAGGAGCACGAGGGTGGCGAGGAGGGCGGTGATGGGGATGGGGGCGAGGATGCGGAGGAATCTTGTTTGGAACCAGTCTTTTCCTTTGAGGTGGATGATGAGAAGCCTTGAGCTATATCCTGCCAGAAGGGGAAGGGCGACGTAGATGCCGATGGAAAGGGCCAGGGCTTCCCAGGGGACGGGGAGGCGGCTTACGCCGAGGAGGAAGCCGCCTAGGGGGCCGAACAGGAAGAGCATGGTCAGGGAGTTGATGGCTACCATGACGAGGGTGTGGCCGTCGTTGCCTTTGGCGAGGTTGCTCCAGACGAGGACCATGGCCGTGCAGGGGGCGATCCCGAGGAGAATGCAGCCGGCGAGGTAGGAGCGCCAGAGGGGGACTTCGAGCATCTTGGCGCCGCCGGCGAGGACGACTTTGCCTACCCCGTATTCGGCTCCGACGGGGAGATGGAGTCCAAGGGGCATCTTGACCAGATCGACAGCTTCTAGGCCGATGAGAGCTCGGAAGACGAAGCCGAGGAAGAAGAGCGAGATCGCATACATTGTGAAGGGTTTGACGGCCCAATTGATGAAGAGGGTGAGGCTGACCGGCTTTAGGTTTTTGCCTGCTTTTAAGACTTCGCCAAAGTCGATCTTCACCATGATGGGATACATCATGAAGAACAGGCAGAGGGCGATGGGGAGGGAGACGACGGGAGCCTTGCCAACCTTGAGGCTAAGGCTGTCCAAAAATCCGGCTGTCCCGGGGGCTAGCTTGCCAAGGATGATGCCTGCAAGGATGCAAAGGCCGACCCATAGGGTGAGGTAGCGCTCGAAGAAGCCCAAGCCTCTGGAGGGTTTCGGAGAAACCGGTTTCTTTTCATTCACCATCGTTCTCTCCTCCTGTCTGTTTCTCTCGTCATGGTCGGACCTTCGTCCCCGGGTCCGTCCGATGCGTGGAAGGTGCAGGTCTTAGAAGCTTCAGTTTTTTCTCCAAGTCTTGCAGAGCTCTTCCTTGTCGACTTTGAGAATCTCTCGAAGGCGCTTCCTGTCTTCGCGGGCGCGGGCACTGTTTCGAAGGGATCCAAAGACCCATTCCAGGGCTTTGCAAACCCTTGGCGCGGCGTCCTCATCTGCCAAGCGGTAATAGGCCCAGCGCCCCTCCTTGCGGATGCGCACAAGCTCTGCCTGCTTGAGGATGGCCATGTGCTTCGAAACCGTGGAGGGGGCGAGACCCAGAAGCTCGATCAACTGACAGACGCAGAGTTCCCTCCCCCGAAGGGCAAGGAGAAGGCGCACTCGTCCTTCATCCGAAAGGGCCTTTGTGATGGCGAGAAACTCTTTCATTGGTTTTTCTATATTTCGGCAAATGGCGAATTATAGAATCTATG
>Ga0256841_1003993_pt1 | contig 10839 bp, 10 predicted proteins | sample 356308metaG_FD_185971 | JGI IMG/M metagenome (GOLD analysis project Ga0256841, IMG submission 185971) | Hydrothermal vent microbial communities from Mid Atlantic Ridge, Atlantic Ocean - 356-308 | ecosystem: Environmental > Aquatic > Marine > Hydrothermal vents | place: Atlantic Ocean: Mid...
CGGGAAAGCTGTTGATTTCCTTTAGTTCTTCTGGGGTAAGTATATCTTTGATTTCCCTCTCCTTTAGCTTGTATATTATATAGCCTCCTTCTATACCTCCTTTTCCCAACATATATAATGCATCATTTTCAGAAATATTTTTTGGCGATAGGATTATGTTGGTTATCCCAATCACTGTTCCTATTGCTATTGGTTGAGTAATTCCAGGTGTTCTCTCGGTATGACCTCCTATTAGGGATACCTCCAATTTTTTTAAAGTTGATGAAAGTTCTTCCATTATTAGTTCAATAGTTCCAGTGTGGGTATTTTCTGGTAAAAGAAGTGTAAGTAGAAACCATTTAGGCAGGGCACCTGACGCCAGTACATCATTAGTAGCAACGTAAGCAACCCACTTACCTATTAGATGAGGAGTTGCAGTTATTGGATCGATGGATGCGACAATATAGTTTTCTCCAAGTTTTATTACACCTGAATCTATACCGATACCTGGCCAGATAACTACGTTGTTATTCGTATACCCTTTATATGGTAGAATTGATTTTATCAATTCCTTTGAACTTACCTTACCTATCTTCATACCATAATATAGATGTTAGATTAGTCAATATTCATAGATATATAAGTAAAGAAGATATACAATAAATTGTCCAATAAGAAAGAATATAGAGGGAGATACCTATGCTATCCGTTGTTGTTGATGGGTTTTTTGGTGATACAGGTAAGGGAAAGATTGTATCTTATCTATCTTTAGCAGATGATGCCGATATAGTTGCGAGAGGTGGTGTTGGCCCTAATGCAGGGCATACAGTTGTTTATAATGGTAAAGAATACAAATTAAGACAGGTTCCTAGTGGGTTTGTAAATAAAAAAGCGTTGCTACTTATTGGTGCTGGTGTTTTAGTATACCCCCCACGATTTTTTAAAGAAGTAGATATGACTAATACAAAGGATCGAATTTACATGGATTATCAGACAGGAATTATTGAGGATCGTCATGTTGAAGAGGAGCAGAGATCAGAACATTTAGGAAAAAAGATAGGGTCCACGAAAACAGGTTGTGGTGCCGCTATGCGTGACAGGGTAATGAGAAAACTGAAACTTGCTAAGGATATCGATGAGTTAAGAGAATATTTAACCGATGTTTCCCTAGCCATAAATGAGGCACTAGATAAAAATAAAGTAGTTATTTTAGAAGGTACCCAGGGAACGTTCCTTTCGTTATATCATGGCACATATCCATATGTAACTTCAAAAGATGTAACTGCATCATCTATTTGTGCTGATGTGGGAGTAGGTCCAAAGAGAGTAGACGATATAATTCTCGTTTTTAAATCGTATGTTACAAGGGTGGGTTCTGGTCCTCTTGAAAATGAACTTCCAATAGATGAAGCCAAAGAGAAAGGTCTTTTTGAGGTGGCTACAGTAACTGGTAGAATAAGAAGAGTGGCTCCGTTTAATTTTAAATATGCTAAAAGAGCTGTAATGCTAAATAGTCCTACCCAAATTGCAATTACTAAAATAGATGTATTATTTAAAGAGGATCGAGGCAAAAGAAATTTTTCGGAGCTATCAAAAGGAGCTAAAAAATTTATTGAAGAGATAGAGGACAGGTTAAATGTCCCAGTTTCCCTAATCTCTACAGGCCCCGAAACAGATGCTATGATTGATAGGAGAAGAGAATTGGGCATCATATAAAATAACTAAAATAGCTGGTGGTGATACTCTCTATATATATTTCTTAATTTTATCAATTCTAAACCTTCCGTTAGGTAATCTATTTAGAAGGTCATTAAAGTATAGGTCTTTCATCTCCTTTTCAATTAAGTTATATTCTATTAATGATGTTATGATATATCTTGCTGTGTCATATTTAGACATATTTCCTTGCATAAGCTTAAAGATAACCTGCTTATAATTCGAATTTCTATATATTGATTTCAAACTTCCTATGAGGATTCTAGGTTGATCGTTTATATTTATCGTGGATAGATATAATTCTAAAGTCAAGTCCTTAATGTACTCTTTTTTACCATATATCATAAAACTGCCTTTTTTTAAGTATAACCCAGCAGGTGTTTTTTTACTTATCTGTTCAGGTTTTACGAAAAATACAGGTATAGTGGAATAACCAAATTTCCAAGCTTTACTATAACATGCAGTTATTAATGCCGCATCTCTTATATCTTCCTCGGAAGCATCAGCGCCTTTTTTTAAAATGGTAAATGGACTTCCATGGATGTCTGCATGGAACACAAGGTCATTCTTGTCGAGATATTTCTTTATTAAAATTTCGTTTGATGATGCGTCCCGTCCTGATACTATGAGGAAGCCATTAGTCGATATACTCCAAATAAATTTTTCAAACCATTTCTTTTTAATTACTGGTCTTTTTCTAATTAAGTTTATTTTTTTATGTATCTTTTCCTTTTCTTGTTCCAATTTGACTATCTCTTCTTTTAAATTATTTATCGCCCTATCTAAACTTTTAACATATTCATATGCCTTACTCAAAGAATGATATGGATTTAGATCATATCTAAGTTTTATAGAATGATTATTCTTTTGAAGGGAAAGTGTACGTTCTTTTCTATTTATTTCCTTTATATATATATCATTTAGTTTTATATTGGTTACGTCTTCCTCATTACGTATTTTTTCAAAAATCAGCTGTAATTCATTTATATAAAGATAAAGACCGTCTATAATATCTTTAGTGATTCTCTTTTCTTCTTCGATTTTTCTAATTTTTTCATTCAGTTTTTCTATTTCTTTTTCGATTGCTAAAGATTTTTGGTTTCTCTTTTCAACTAACTTCAGGAATATATCGTCCGATATCTCCTCTATATTCCCTTTCTTAACATACTTAATTTTGATATTCTCGAGTTCTAAAGGTTCGATATAGATGTTGTTATCAATATTATACATATAAAAATTTTCATCATTTAGGCTACTTTCAATATGGTTCCATATTTTCTTCTCTATTTCACTTGCTATATCTATATCAATCTCTTCTAAGTTCTCCTGTATAATATTGTTTAGGAATGGTGGGTCAACAGGTGTATACCTAAATAAATCTTTTTTCTTTATTTTTCCTTCTTTCTTCTTTAAAAGCTCGTAAAGTTCTATTAGCCTGTTATGGGGCGGATAGTATTTTGAATTTTTAGAAATTTCCCTTTTTTTACCGCTTATGTATCTATGGGCATATATTATTAATCCAGTATTTTTATCTACTAAGATTACATTTCCCTTTCCAAAAAGCTCAATAATAATGTAAATAGGTCTCTCATTAGCACCAATTTCTATTATTATTACCCTATCCAGATCATATTGCCTTATTGCTGGTATGATGGCGTTCCGGTAGTTCTTGTTGAGAAAATTGACTATAGAGTTCTTTTCTTCAACAAGAATTTTGATGATATTTGGATAAAATAGATTATATTTAAGGTCAACTATTAAATCAATTTCTTTTCCATTAGAAGATTTAATTCTAAATACATAGAGATCATTGGTATATGAAGCTTTTTTAAACCTGACTACCACTTGTTTTCCGTCTGTTAGACCTATTTCTCTATTTATAAAATTAATTATCTTGTGAATAGAGGGAGAAGTTAAATATATTTTATCCATGTTTATCTACCTCTCAATTTTAATTATAACTATATAATTTTTCTATAAAGACGTTTTTGGAGGGATTTAGGATGGATGTTGATAAAAAAATTTATGTGTTAAGAATGTCTCTAGGATTTTTTGGTGGTGTTTTGGTAGGTTTTCTTAAATTAACGATGGAGTATATGGGGATAGTTATTTTATTAGCTACAATTATATATATCACTACCATTATCATTGCATACAAGTGGCTTGTATCAAGAAAAATATATGACATAAAAATGATTTTTTTGGAGGGTATAGGTGCATATATCTTCCTATGGCTGTTTTTATGGGCCGTCCTTTATAACCTCTTAGTTATTTATCCTCCTTTCTAGTTTTAAGGAAGAAATTTATGTAGTCTTTCCACGCAAGAAAATATCCTTTTTCAAAGTCGCCTATGAATCGATTGTCTCCCAAAGAAGTTACAATATTGTTTAATCTTAAGATTGTGGTTAGATCGGATTTTTCCAAAACAAATGAATATTTTTTAATTTTTTTATTGGTTATTGAAAGTACTCCGAATATATACCCTTTCAATACCTTATTTTTAGTTTTTATATTCTTGATTTTTTCTAGGCCTGATTTGTAGTCTATCTTTTCTTGCAATATCTCGTAAAATAATTTTTTAGCATCTAGGACTCCCATCTTTTTCATATATCTTCCACCCCTCTACTTGTTATTTTAAAAAATATGGATCTATTTCTATGAATATCCGTCGCTCTAATTACTGTGTTTTTTATCTTATTTAAAAAAATTATGTAATTTATTCCAGGAATCCAATCTCTATATATTTTTGGTATATATCTAGCAGTTAATCCAGGTATCTGGGAAACACCTGTTAATAATACTAAAGATGCTCCCCATTTATAGATCAAATTCTTAAGAATCAAAAACGTAGACAATTCTACATCCTGTTTTCTAATGCTATTATATAAGTTTAGGTCATCTATAGATATGATCCTGAAATTAAATGTTGTTTCGGAGTACTTTTCAATAATGTTTTTAAGTTCTGCCAATGACTCAGGTCTGTAATAAGCAATGAGGTCATTTGAATTTCTTAAAGAGTCCTGATTAATTTTTTCATATATGTCTGGTTTATAACTAATGATCATTACTTTTTTATGTCTATGTATGGAGTTTTTCACTATTGATTTTAAAATTGTTGTTTTTCCAGTTCCAGCCTCGCCGTAAAATAAATATGTATAATATGGTTTTAAACCTCCATTCAATAGATCATCCAATTTTATTGAACCAGTGCTTATCGGCACTTCTTGATTTACGTAAAGGTCTCTAGCTATCTTTGATGAGATTAGATATCCCCTTATCATTGTCTTCAAAATTATTAAGTATATTTAATTCAATTTAATTATCATCATATGGTATGCCTCCGTTGAGAGAGACTGCAAAATATGTCAAAGAGTTAAATGAGATTGATTTTTGGGTCTTGAAAAATATTTTTATACTGAGTAAAAATTATGAAAGAGTTCCATTACAAATACTTGTATCTAAAGGAAAATTTAAGGCAGACGTAATAATGAAATCTATAAAAAAATTACATAGACATGGATTTATAGAGTACTTTTTACAACCATATGAAAGTATCCGATTATATACATCGGGAGCCGATTTATTGGCCTTAAAAAAATTCTCGGAAAAGGGATTAATAGCTGGAATTGGAAGACAAATAGGCGTTGGTAAAGAGTCTGATATATACGAGGTGATAGATGATGAAGGTCGTAGATACTCATTAAAAATATTTCGAATTGGTAGAATAAGTTTTAGACAGGTTAGAGTGAAAAGAAAATATGGTAGGATCGATATATGGACTAGTTGGCTGAACAGAAACATAAATGCCGCTAAAAACGAATACCGAGTTTTAAAGCAGCTATATTTAAGAGGCGCTCCGGTCCCAAGACCTGTTTATAAAATAATGCATATGATCCTTTTAGAATTTTTAGATGGTGATATTCTGAATAAAGTTAAGTTACCCGAAAAAGAGGTTAAAAAAGTGTATGAAATAATTATTGGATATGTTAAAAGGATTTATGAATTAGGCTATGTCAATGGGGACTTAAGCCAATTCAATGTATTTGTTAAAAATACGGGTGACATCATTCTTATAGATTGGCCACAGGCAATAGAGGTGGATAAGAATGAACAACTAGCTCGACAATTACTGATAAGGGATTTAAAAAACATAACCCATTACTTTGTTAAGACTTATCATCTAAATATGGATTTTATAAGTGATGTACTATCTACTAATAATTTCTCGGACTTAATCGATCTGATCATCTAGATAATCTTGATATTTTAGAACAACATGTATTTCCCATCTAAGATATCCCTAGTCATCTCTTTAAACGTATCTGGAGTAATGTTAGTAGATATTATCTCCTTGATAGCTCTTTTTATTAGATTTTCATTGATTCCTTTTTTAGGGACATACATAACATTAACTATTTGAGGCTTTGTTATTTCCTCACCTATTCTACTTAGAATCCTAACATATACTTCTTCTAAGTACTCCTCAAGGTTAAGATAGATTTCTTTGCTTAGTTTAAATGCTAAGACATTATATATTTTACCGACGTGATTTACAGGATTCTTTCCTGCAACTGCTTCTAAGCTCATAAATCTATTTGGAGTGATTAGTCCATTTACACGGTTCCCCCTTCCAGTGTTTGCATCGTCTCCCATTTCAGCGGACGTTCCGGTAACAGTTAGATATATATCCTTTTTTCTCAAATTATCAGCCGTATTTACATATATACTTACTTGGTACTTCTTTTCCTTTATCTTATCGCTAATTAACTCTTTTACAATGGACTTGATGGTTTTTTTAGCCTCCTTATATTCGGAGATATTTTTTATATGTCGGTCAACTATTGCAGCTGCTATAGTTAACTTTATTTTATTGACCATTCTTAATCCAGCTACTTTTATATCTTCCCCAATGAATGGATACTCCTGTTTTACTTTTTTACTATTCAAGTATTTCTCAGTTTCTAATACTAATTCTTCCAGAAGTGAGTATGGATAATAACTCACCCCAAATGAGGTGTCATTTGACAGAGGGATTCTTTTTTGTTTCATAAGACTGGCTAATTCACTGGCTCCCCTACGTAGTAGAATATGTATGTTCATATGTTCGTCAGGGTCTAAATATCTAAAATTATTTCTAATGTATGACTTTACCCCCTTATATGATATATCTAAAACTTCTTCCTGATTACCCGCATCATATGTTGCCCTTCCAGCTATGTATACTTCTATAGGTTTTAATACTTTTCCTCCTCCAAAATTCGGAGAAGCCTCTCCACCCACTATTAACCCTTTATCTACATTGTGATGCAATATAGAGTTAAACTTTTTTAGATAATATTCACTTAACTCTCGAGACAACGTCTCACATAAAGCATCTATTAGATGATCTGGATGGCCTAAACCTTTTCTTTCCACTATTTCAAATTTCATTCGTTCAACTGGCTTTCTTTGTAGTCTTTCGATTCCGATCATTTCTTAGTCACCACTTTATTCTTTTTATTTTACTAGAGATTATTTAATTTGATTAGGAGAATGTTGTTTCCTCTTATCAAAACTGTGCCAAATCTAGTGGATCTATTACCAGACTCTTCAACAGCATCATCTATAAGTAAATTCATATAATTGTCGACTTTATTTAAGATCCCAGTATATTTTTCCCCAGTTTTGAGTAGAACTGTTATTTCTTCTCCTACATGTCTATAAATTACAGCCAATGGGTTTTTTGTTTTCTCATTATTTTTCTCGTTTGACATTTGTTGCACCTTCTATATATGATACTATTCTTAATATTAAGGATTCTATATTTAGAAGTATTTAATATATACCTTTCTACCATAATTCAAGTATATTTCATTTTTGATAACTTCTTAATATTTACAGTTTTAAACTCCAGCCCCAGATTTTTTAGTAGAACTTCAGCGTGTGGAGAAATACCAGAACCTACAATCAATCCCCTAACATTTTTCCCCAGCTCTTTAAAATATTTGACATATCTATACAGTTGTAATACCTCGTTTTCTCCAATTTTTCCTTTTTTAAGTTCTATTACGACTATTCTTCCTTTTGAGTCTTTTCCAATTAAATCTGCTTTGCCATATGCAACTTCTTTTTCTTCATTTATTATCTTTAAATCTTTTTCGATTAGTGATGGATTTTTAATGATTGCTTTTTTAAGTTCTTCTTCTGTAAGATGCATCTCAAAAGTAGCTTCGTCCATCAACTTACCATATATTAAAAAATATACCTTTTCTAATGTTATTGTCACTTCTTCCCTGGGTGTTTTCCTTATAAAAGTTATAATTAATTTTTCATTCTTTCTTGAAATTCGGAACATATCCACCCTAGGTTGCCAATTTACTGGTTTATATCCATAAGGCCTATGTATTATCATAGCTCCGTCACTTTTAACAATTAGAATTCTATCTCCAGCTTCAATATATGATCTTGCTCTTCCCTTGTAATCAATTGAAAATGATCCTAAAATGAGAAGAACTAAATTGTCTTTAAAAACTGTCCTTATTGATTCCTCTATTTCGTTAAGAGATGGTTCCATTTTTATTTCTATTTTTTTATTCTTCACACTACCCTACCTTCTCAGATCAAATATTTTAGATGAGCCCCGGGCGGGATTCGAACCCGCGACCTGCGGCTATCTCGCATGTTCTAGATACAAGGCCGCCGCTATTGCCTCTCTCTGGCCGCTGAGCTACCGGGGCATCATCCGCAATATAATTTTTTCTTTAACATACGAATTTAAATCTTAATGGTGTAAAATCGTTATATTAATTTTTCCTTCTTACTAGATAAAAAGTGTTGCGTTTAAAATAATTTTTAAGGTGGTTCTGCTTTTTTGGAACTACTTATTTGAATAATTAATTCAAATATATCGTTATTCAATTTAATTGCTTCTTCCCTATTCCTTGCTTCGGTAAAGATTCTTATCAGAGGTTCAGTTCCACTAGGTCTTACTAAAATCGAGGTCTCATTCTTAAATGTCAGTTTAACCCCATCTATCTCGATTAATTCAGTTGTTTTATCTAAAAATTTTTCAATTAGTTTGGTTTTAATTTGTTCGAATACTTCATGTTTATTACCATCAATCTTTACAGATCTTTTTATTACATAATTATTTGGAATTAGATTTGCTATTTCATCTAGTTTCTTCTTTTCTTTATCCAATAATTTAAGTGTGAATAAAAAGGTTACCAATCCATCTCTGCCAGCTATATGAGGAAGATATATCAATCCTCCATTTTCTTCAAACCCAAAGATTATGTTTTCTTTAACCATCTTTTCCACTACATTTTTTGCTCCAACTTTAGTCCATATTATTTCTATATCCTTCTTCTCTAAGATGTTTAAAAGAATTTTACTCGAGGATATAGGAGTAACTATCCTATCAATATTATAACTATCTTTTAAGAAATAAGAAATTAAAACCCCTATTTCATCTCCCCAGTATATTCTTCCTTTTCCATCGAATACCATCCCCCTATCTCCATCTCCGTCAAATGCAACGCCTAAATCTATTCTTCCTATTAATTCACTTACGATATTTTTTATATTTTCAGGTTTTGGTTCGGGTAACCTTCCCGGAAATCTTCCATCAATTACATTATTTATATGAATCACATTTGTAAATCTTCGTGAAAGATATTCACCAGCTGTAACTAAACTGCTGCAATTAGCATAATCAGCCGCTAATTTCAGATTATATATGAAGTTCGAAAAATCTGGGAAAAAATTTGTTATTGTATGAATATATTCTTCAATCACTTCTTTAGTTATGTCAATCTCTTTAGATTTTGAGATTTCCCATTTAATTTGTAGATCGTAATCTCTCCCAAAGTTATAATATAATTCACTTATTCTTAGTTCTTCATTTTCTGTAATCTCAATTCCATCCTTGTCAAATACCTTTATACCAAAATATTCAGGTGGGTTATGACTTGCTGTAAACATTAATCCATATTTAAATTCTCCTCTTCTCTTTAAATATGCCTGAAATGCGGGTGTAGAAATTATTCCACAGTTAGAAACATCTTTACCTTTAATTAGTAATATAGAGCTTGCTAATTTTGCTAATGGATATGAATGGATTCTACAATCCCATCCTATTAACACGTTTCCTTTTCCAAAATACTCATCTACAGCAGAAATAATTTTAACTATATCATATATGTTATGAGTTCTACCCAAAACACCACGTATTCCAGAAGTTCCAAAAATATTTCTCATCAATAGATGCAATATCAGAAACATCCTTTTAAAATATTAATAAATGGATAATTTATGCAGGGCCCGTGGCCCAGCCAGGATAGGGCGGCGGCCTTCGGAGCCGCAGGACCCGGGTTCAAATCCCGGCGGGCCCGTAAAATTAAATATTTATTAATATTTTATGGTGGTTGAAAATAAATTTTTGCTCATTTGGTTGAAGAAAAATAGATGTTTTCTTAGAATGTTATGAATTCATATGGGTTATAATTGTCATCAAAGCTATATTTAATGTTTTGAAACTGTTTTCTGAATTCTCTAACTTCTTCTCTTATTTTTCTTGTATCGTCTTTTTTAGTAATTACTCTATATATGAAATCAGATACTTGATCCATATATTCATCTGTAATTCCCAGTCTAACGATTTCTTGGACTCCCAGTCTAATTCCTCCAGGATTCTTAAATGATCTTCCTTTTTGAGGGTCATATGGAAGTAAATTTCTATTTACAATTATACCTGCCTCCTCCAATCTTTTCTCTATTTCTCTTCCTCCTCCATGTTCACTAACATCTATAAGAAGTTGATGGCTCTCTGTAAATCCAAATTTTTCTCCTAATACATTTAAACCTTTTTCATAAAGTAATTCACCTAGTTTCTTAGCCGTCTTTATAACATCACGTGCATAGGATTCTCCAAAAACTATCATTTCACTTGCAGCAATTGCAAGTCCGGCCAATGTATTTAAATGATGATTACTCACCACCCCTGGAAAAACAGCTTTTTTTAATTTTTCTGAATACCTATTATAGGAGATTATGGCCCCTCTCTGTGGTCCAAAAAAAGTCTTATGTGTTGACATACTTACAACATCGGCTCCATCTTTCAATGGATTTTGAAAAGCTTTTCCAGCTATTAATCCAGCCACATGT
>Ga0256841_1003994_pt1 | contig 10838 bp, 10 predicted proteins | sample 356308metaG_FD_185971 | JGI IMG/M metagenome (GOLD analysis project Ga0256841, IMG submission 185971) | Hydrothermal vent microbial communities from Mid Atlantic Ridge, Atlantic Ocean - 356-308 | ecosystem: Environmental > Aquatic > Marine > Hydrothermal vents | place: Atlantic Ocean: Mid...
TGTCGGGATGGTGCGTTAACGCGCATATTCTGCAGGCAAACCGCCAGTTTTCCACAAATAGCTACCTTGGCTCCTTTCAGTTTGCAGGAGCCAGGGTATGCTACTCGACTATTGGCACTGTTGCGGTAACCCAACGTGGCGCAACTGGGCCTACGATTCAACTCTTTCATGGACCTGTCCCGTAAGACGTCGCGCAAATGGATAATTTCGGACGGGATCCGGTTATCGCGCAAACAGCAGCGCAGGTTTCATCAGCCACGGGTGCGTCGGGAATGTTTCGACGAGCTGATCCAGATTAATGGCACGGATCATTATCGGTTCGAGGATCGGGGTCCGGCTTGCACCCTGTTTGTGCTTGTCGACGATACGACCGATAACATGATGCAACTGCGTTTTTGTCAAATCCGAAAGCACGTTCAGTTATTTAGAGGCGCTTGAACTGTATCTGGCCGCTCATGGCAGGCCTGTTGCGAAGAACTGACGTTGTTAGCATCGGTCCGGCCACCTCTTCTGCCATCTTGCCGTCTTTGGTGGCGCGCGTGTGCAAAGCGACCACCACATATTCGGAAATAGCGTCCATTCACAAATCAGCCGCAGGTGGCATGGTAAATATCAAAGCAAATAGTAAGGCATAATAACCCTGCTTATTGCCCATGGCACCGAGGTAGTGGTAAAACAGGGCCGCGAGATATTGAGAATGGATGCAAATATCACGATTCACTCATGATAGTAAGGGAATTTGATGACCACAGATAAAGCTGTTGAGCGCAACATCGATCCCGCAAACAAACCGCACGGGTTCAAGACCAGTATATTGATCCTGTCGATTGTGCTGCCGGTAATCGGACTGGCACTAACCTATTTCTATCCGGTCAACAGCTATCAGTACTGGATCGGGCTGGCGATGGTGGTCTCTTTGGGAGGCGCTGCATTTTATGCCACTCACGCGCACCGCTTGGGATTTTTCGAGGAAATCATTCTGGTACTTGCGTTCCTGCTGTCCCTGATCGGGATTGGGCTGACCAATTATTCGCCGACCAACAGCATTCGGTTCTGGATGGCAATGACCCTGTTCATGGCAGTCGCAGCTATCACCATCGGGCTGGTAAAATTCGTTGAGCACAAGAAGGAAATAAGGGTCGATATGATCATAACCCAGCTAACACACTGGGGTGCAACATTGCTTGCGGTTCTTGGCGTCTTTTTATTGCTGAAGGCCGGTCGGCTAAATTACGACAATACCGGTTTGGTTTTGCTGCTTGTCATTGGATTGTCGACGTTCCTTGACGGTTATCGCATCTCGTGGCGGTTTTCATTGATCGGGATACTGGTCGGGGGCACCGCCATCCTTGCCGCATTCGTCGAGCAATTCATTTGGCCGGTTATTCTGTTGGCGCTTATCCTGCTGACCGTCGCCATTATCTGGGAGAGGCACAGGCATCGGCAGGCTCATAACAAGGATAGCTGACGCTGGAATGATGGCTTAATTTGGCGCGCGTGTTCCGATTGTCCGGCCAGTAACAAGATGCAAACCAATCTCGATCACTAATGAAAGTGCAAAAAATCCGGCAATCCAAACCAGAAGCATTGGCGATTTTTGGCCAAGATAAATCCCCGAAAGCACGATTGCGAACAGATTGACCAATACTGCAAGCAAGACAAGCCACATAACAGCGCCGGTTTCGCGCAAAAGCCTCAGGTGTCCGATATGAACCGTCATATGGATAATCAACGTGGAAATGGCACCGATGGCGGCAATCTGCGTAAGGTCTAGAAATACCGCCAGCAGGATGATGATCACGGAACTGACGACCAATCCCTCACGGCTATGGGCAAAGGGTTTGCCGAAAACAGCAGGAAGATCGCCGTATTTTGCCAGTTGATACGTCACGTTGGTTGCAGCGTAAAGACTGGCATTTATCGCGCTGGACGTAGACAAAAGAGCGGCTAGAGAAATGATAATAAAACCTGTTTGGCCAAAGACGGGCTTTGCCGCTTCGGCCAGGGCAAAATCCTTTGCCGCGATAACTTCGTCTGTGGCAAGATTGCCGAAAACGGCCAGTGATACCGTCACATACAGGATCATCACCAGTGCGATGGCTGTCATGATGGCCCGAGGCAAGGTGCGTGCCGGCTCCTCCATATCTTCTGCAGCGTTTGTGATTACGCGAAAGCCTTCATAGGCGAAAAATGTAATCGCCAAGCTATAGAAAATTGTTGTGACGGGCGGGTAATCTGCCGGGGACAGGCGTGCGGGGTCCATATAGATGATCCCGGCAAGGGCAAAGGCCACCAACACGCCCATTTTAACCGCCACAACCAGATTTTCAGCCAGCGCCATAGAACGGGCACCATTAAGATTGACCAACATAAAGACAAGCACAATGGCGGCCGCAAATATTTCCACCAGAATGCCCGGCAATCCGGCAGGTAACATAGCATAGGCATATGATCCGAAAGTTCGGGCAATCAGGGAAATCGAGACAACAGACGAAAGATACATCATGACGCTCATCGAGCCGGAAAACAGACCTTTGCCATAGCCACGCACCAAATATTCAACCAGCCCGCCAGCGGACGGATAACGCGCCCCGAGCCGCCCCATCGAATAGCCACTCAGCAGCGCAATAAACCCGCCAGCGACAAAGGATAGCCAGACCGCAGAAGAAGAAATCGCCCCGGCCTGCCCCAGAAGTGCGAATATCCCGGCCCCGACCATAGCCCCGATCCCCATGGCCACGGCTGACCAAAACCCAACGGTTTCACCAGATTTATGCATTTGATATTCCTCAAGGAGACGTTGTCTATTCGCGGACAATTTATTCGTGACCGGATTGCCCCTTCCGTTGCCAATTTAATATCAACGAATGGACTATCCGGTCCAGATACATACCGGAAAAGATGCGCCCATTGGTCAACACGGGATCTATCCAGTAGCCAGAACATTGATATCAGGGTTTATACCGTTCATGTTCCATTAGTGGAGGAACGCGATATATTTCGCCATCTCATTGATTATGATGGTTTGTCCAAGGCATATGGTTTTCGACTTTTTCAAGTAGCATTTCCAGCTTTTTGACGGTTATCCTGCCATTGTCCGTGGCGATGATCCCTGCTTGCCGCCAGTGCTGAAGCTGACGGTTTACCACGGTCCGGACGCTGCCGATCATCTGGGCAAGGTTTTCATGGTTCATATCGTTAATAAGGTGAATGCCGTTATGCGCACTTTCTTCAAGATGCTGGAGAATTAGGTGCGCAAGTCTGGTTTCCGTATCATACAGGGCCAAATTGGTGGCCAAATCTTCAAGATGTGCAACCATTTTTCCCAGATAGGGCAGGACTGCACGATTGAATTCCGGATAGCGGGCAAACCATGCGCAAACCTCGGAGTGTGGCACAGCCAACAGGGAAACATCGCTATAGGCCTCGAACACAGTATCATCCGAAGAACCATGCAACAGCTGCAATAGATCAAACATATCCCCCGGGCCAAACAAGAACAGGGTTACCGAACGGCCGGTTTCAGCATTGATGCGCACCGATTTAATGTGTCCGGACACAATGAAATAGATGGTTTTATCAATAGATTGTGCAGGGGTACTGCGGCCTTTTTGCCATGTTTCATTGGAACAAACAGAAAGAACCTCGCGCTGCTCACCCTCGTTTAGTTGTTCGAAAAACACCGAGTTCCGAATGGCCGGGCTTAACTCTGTTGATACCAATTTACACCCCCCTTCGTTTGAAACCGTGCTTGCCGGAATTGCTACTCCGATGGCCTGTTCAACCCAGCCTAGAGGAACGCCCTGTTTCAAACAAGCGTCTTAGATGTCGTCATCCTTTCCGCAGGATTACAAAAACTTCATGTGTGACCCAGGTCGCAGTGACCGTTTATCGGGCACCCTAAACCTTGTCCTGTTCGCAGGTTTCGCGATTGGCATATTTGCCGGAACGAAGCCATATCTGAAACGATAATATTAAGAGGATACCGCTATGAAAGCCCGTAATGTAAAACTTGCAACCCTTGGCCTGGCTATCGCCTCCGGTTTTGTTGTATCGACAATGGCCCCCGCCATTGCCGAGCAAAAACCAGCAACCGATCCGGTTATTGCCGCCTCGGGCGAAACCGCCGAGTCCCAAGCCCTGGCCACCAGAATGTCCGAAGCCGGCTATCAGGCTATGCGTGCCATCACAGGGGCCCGCATCGCGATTTTCAACGACAAGCCCGAGCTGGCCAAACAGCTGGTAACATCAGCCGCCGAGTATCTGGATGTCGTCGCCAAGGACGATACAAAATATATGGTTTCCGAAGGGCTGGCAAAATCAGGCCCGACCTCGAATGATCTGGTTCCGATTGACGGGTCTCTATTTGTCGCGGACACGTTGGTTGCCACGCCGGAAAAGGATCAGAAATTGGCAGACGCAAATGAAAAGTTGAAATCCGGCGACAGCAAGGCCGCTATCGAAACACTGAAACTGGCAGATATCGATGTCAGCATGCAGCGGATTTTGATGCCGGTTAGCGCCACAATTGAAGATGTCAAAGCGGCTAAGAATCTGCTGGATAATGATCAATTCTACGAGGCAAATCTGGCTTTGAAAGCTGCGGTTGACCGTCTTGTGGTTGATACGATCGACATTTTCCAACCCGAGTAAGCCCGGGCTGAAGAATGTTGCCAGGCCCAACCCCAAAACCACTCACGGGCCGTTATGCCAAACCGCATTGGTGGTTTGGCATAATTAGTTCACTCCATGCAGGATCCTAAAAACAACAGCTGCAACGGGTGAATTAAATTCAACACTGTGACTTGGGTGACAGCCTGCCGTCCCGCCTTGGGGTAAACCAGACGGGTTCGGGCAACCAACCATAGGTGTTTCGGGATGAAGACACCGACTGCAGATCGCCCGAAACGGGCTGCTGTGCCCTTCTTGCTCAATGACACCCTGAATACAGGGGTTTCAAAACATGGAGAAGAACGATGAAAAACGAAAATAGCTGCGTTGCAATTTACAACACTCACGAGGAGGCCGAACAGGCCGTCAAGGATTTGCAAAAAGCCGGTTTTGACATGAAAAAATTGTCAATTGTCGGCAAAGGTTACCACACCGAAGAAGAGCCACTTGGATACTACGATGTTGGTGACAGGGTGATGTTCTGGGGCAAACAGGGCGCATTCTGGGGCGGTCTGTGGGGCTTGCTTATGGGGGCTGGTTTCTTTTGGATCCCTGCATTTGGTCCATTGGTGATTGCCGGTCCGATATCCTCTGCTTTCATTGGCGCGTTGGAAGGGGCGGCAATTACCGGAGGCATGACCGCATTAGGTGCCGCAATCTACAGCATCGGCATTCCGCGTGACAGCGTGATCAAATATGAAACCGCAGTCAAGGCCGACCAGTTCCTGTTGATTGTGCATGGCACACAGGAAGAAGTAGAACGCGCCCGCGCCCTTCTGAAAACCAGTAGCGATGATGTCACTGTGCATCTTGCTGCCTGATAATTCATGACTTGGATGAGCAGCTAAAAGACAAACCGTATTCGATCATCAGATCAAGTAATGGCCAGAATTATTCTGAGCCTGACAAGTGGTGATCCCTAATGTCTAAAGGAGAAATACCATGTCGATCAAAGAAACTGTAAGCGCTGGAGTCAGAAAAATAGCTGAAGCCGGCAAGGATGTTGACGCCAAAACCGTCGCTTTCGTCAAGCAAAGCTTTCACCAAACCCATGAGGCCTGTGACAAAAGCGGGGCCTCGTTGAAATCAGCGACTGAAGAAACATTGGCCGGGGTTGCGGCCGGATTGAAATCTGCGGGGCACCAAACCGGCCATCTTGTCGGTAAATGCGCGCAGGCGATCAGCGATGACACCCGCAAAGCCACCGAAGCGTCTCTGGCTGCGGCACGCAAGGCGGCTGATCAGGCAAAATCCGCCTTGGCCGAGGCGACAAAGAAAGCCGTAGAGCACAGCAAGGAAGGCGTTAACAAGGCCGAAGAAGACACCCGTGCCGCGATGACATCCGCCTATGCCGATCTGCAAAAGAAAATCAATCAGGCCGAGGCACACCTCAAGGACGTGGCGGCAGGCATCAACGCCTACACCAAATCTGCGGCGCATGATCTGGATGAGGCCAGCCGCAAGGCCATGCACGACGCAGCGCATCAAACCCATGCGGCGCTTGTCGCGCTGGAAAAGACCACCAAAGAGCACAGCAAAAGCCTGCTGCACCACAGCGAGGAAAAGCTTGTGCAGTGGCTGGACAGCCTTAAGGCCAAATTGGGCCATCCACACCACAAAGCATGAAAACCTGACTGAAATCTACAACCTGAAAGGAAAGACCATGACAGACAAGAACAGTTGCGTAGGCATCTTCAACACACATCAGGAAGCCGAACAGGCGATCAAGGATCTGGATAAAGCCGGGTTCGACATGAAAAAGCTGTCGATCGTCGGGAAAGGCTATCACAGTGAAGAAGATGCGATCGGGTATTACAACACCGGTGACCGTGTCAAGTTTTGGGGCAAACAGGGGGCCTTTTGGGGCGGCCTGTGGGGTCTGTTGCTGGGCTCGGCCTTTTTCTGGGTACCTGGCGTTGGGCCTCTTGCTGTGGGTGGACCATTGGTTGCAGCCATTATCGGCGGACTTGAAGGTGCAGCCCTGACAGGCGGCCTGACAATGTTGGGGGCAGCCCTTTACAGCATCGGCATCCCCAAAGACAGCATCGTGACATATGAAACAGCGCTGAAGGCTGATAAATTTCTGGTCATTGTGCATGGCACCAAGGACGAAGTGGCGCGCGCCGCCGACATCCTGGGCACCAATGCCGACGCCGAGGTCAACACACACACTTCGACCTGATCACAACATCCCAAGAACCAGCGCCAACGCTGAGGCCAGATATGGTCGTCGCGATGCCTGACCGAGCTTTGCGACGACGCTCTGGTGCAATGCGCGCCAGACCATTCCCGAAATTGCCTTTGTCGGCAGACAGACAAAAAGGATCAAGAAAATGAGTGAACATTCAACAAATGACCATGCGGTAGCGCCGAAGAAATCGCGCTATACCGTATGGGCCGTGGCCCTGATGACGGCCGCAGCCGTCGTAAGCCTTCGAGGCCTGCCGATGATGGCCAAAGAAGGCCTGACAATGTGGTTCTATATTGGCTTTGCCACATTGTTTTTCCTTATTCCCGGCGCATTGGTTTCAGCCGAACTGGGGGGGATGTTTAATAAAGACAAAGGCGGTGTTTATACATGGGTCAAAGAAGCGTTTGGCGCCAAATGGGGCTTTGCGGCTGTATGGCTGCAATGGATCCAGAATGTTGTCTGGTATCCCGTTGTGCTGGGCTTTGTCGCCGCCACCCTTTCGTATTTCGTCGGGAATCCCGAACTGGCCTCGAACCAGTGGATGAATTTCGGCGTTATTGTTGTCGTCTACTGGTTTGCAACATTCCTGACGATGTCCGGTGAGAAAAGCTATGGCAAAGCCTCGCAATGGCTGTTTGTTCTGGGCACCGTCATTCCGGGGCTGTTTATCATGCTGCTGGCGGCCGTCTGGCTGTTTATGGGGCATCCTATGGAAATGCTGCAAACCAGTGTTTCCGACGCGGCATCTGCCAGCAACAATCAGGTGCATGCATGGTTGCCGAACATTTCGGGCTTTGGCAGTATTGCCTTTCTGGCCGGCACTGTTTTGCTGTTCGCCGGTGTCGAGGTTCAGGGCGCGCGTGCCAACATGATGGACAAGCCATCGCGCCAGTTCCCCGAGGCGATGATCCTTGCATCCCTGATCGTGTTCGTTCTGTTCACTTTGGGATCGCTTGCGGTTGCTTCCATCATTCCGATGAAGCAACTCAGCCTGACGGCGGGTATCATGCAGGCCTTCAAAGAGGCGCTGGATATTTTCGGCCTTAGCTGGATGGTGCCGATTGCCGCGGCTTTCCTTGCCCTTGGTGCCCTTGGGCAGATTGTAACATGGGTGGGTGGTCCAAGCCGTTCGCTGTTGCAAACAGCTGAAAACGGGGAAATCCCGCCCAGCTTTGCCAAGCGCAACAAATCGGGGCAACCTGTTGTGATCCTGATCCTTCAGGCTTGTATTGTCACGGTTTTGGGGTCGTTCTATCTGATCTTCCCTAACCCGAGCGCTGCGTTCTATCTGCTGAGTGCAATGACAGTATCACTCTATTTGCTGATGTATCTGCTGATGTATGCAGCCGCAATCAAGCTGCGCTACACCATGCCCGATGCCGACCGCCACTTTCAGGTGCCCGGTGGCAAACTGGGAATGTGGCTGATTGCCGGTGGCGGCTTTCTGGCGGTGGCCTTTGCACTGGTGGTTTCATTCTTTCCACCCAGCCAGATCCCCGTAGGATCACCAGCTATGTATATCGGTGCAGTAGTTGCCGGTCTGGTGATATTCGGGGGCGCACCCTTCCTGATCCAGATGTTCAAAAAAGCCAGCTGGGTGCAGAACCTGTCTGAAAACAAATCTGAATAACAAACGCATTGCCTGCCGGATCATTTCCGGCAGGCGCCTTCTCAACTTCAATCGAAAGGTCACGTTATGGCTTTGCACAGGAAAAGATACGCAGAACCGTCTATGGCAGCGGACGACCCTTATGCCACGGACGAAATGGCCCATCCCCTGCCCCGCTTTGAAATGCCCGAGGATGAATCCGACCCCCGCACAACCTATGACGCGGTGCTGGATGAATTAATTCTGGACGGAAACGCCCGTCAAAATCTTGCCACGTTCTGCACAACATGGATGGAACCCGAGATTCTGGATTTGATGGCCGAAAGCGTCAACAAGAACATGATCGACAAGGATGAATACCCCCAAAGCGCCGAGATCGAGCAGCGTTGTGTGGATATTCTGTCCACCTTGTGGAACTCACCTGAAGCCGGCAGCACAATCGGCTGCTCCACCACCGGCTCAAGCGAAGCCGCCATGCTGGGCGGTATGGCCCTGAAATGGCGGTGGCGCGACAAACGACGGGCTGATGGCAAATCCACAGACAAGCCCAATCTGGTGACCGGCCCCGTTCAGATATGCTGGCATAAATTCTGCCGCTATTGGGATATCGAAATCCGCGAAATTCCGATGCAGGGGGATCGCCTGATCATGACGCCGGACGAGGTGCTGGCGCGGTGCGATGAAAACACCATCGGCGTTGTCCCGACACTGGGCGTCACCTTTACAGGTCAGTACGAGCCGGTAAAAGCCGTCTCGGACGCGCTGGACCAGCTGCAAGAAGAAACCGGACTTGATATTCCGATCCATGTAGATGCGGCCAGCGGCGGGTTTCTGGCACCATTTGTATTGCCCGATCTGGAATGGGATTTCCGGCTGCCGCGCGTGAAATCGATCAACGCATCGGGCCATAAATTCGGCATGGCCCCGCTGGGTGTTGGCTGGGCCTTGTGGCGCACCAAGGAAGATTTGCCCCAAGACCTGATCTTTGATGTCAACTATCTGGGGGGCAACATGCCCACCTTTGCCCTGAATTTCTCGCGGCCAGCCGGGGAAATCATCAGCCAGTATTATCTGTTTTTGCGTCTTGGCAAAGAAGGGTATCGCAAGGTCCAGCAAGAGCTATACGACACCGCGCAATTCCTTGCCCGTGAAATTGCGAAACTGGGGCCTTTCGAAATGATCCACGACGGCAATGCAAACGGAATTCCCGCCATCAGCTGGCAATTGAAGCAGGATGCGGATGTCTCGTTTTCGCTGTTTGACCTTGCCGATGCCCTGCGAACCCGCGGCTGGCTGGTCCCGGCCTATTCCATGCCGCCCGAGCGGAGCGATCTTGTGGTTCAGCGTATTCTGGTGCGCCACGGGTTCAGCCGTGATCTGGCCAAACTGTTGCTGGTCGATATCGAGCGTATGATCAACCGCTTCAAAAAGCATCCGGTCGCCTCGAGCCTGACCGAAGCCGAAGCCGGTGGTCATGATCATAGCGGAAGGTGAGGTTTTCTCGGGTAATGCGGCACAGGGATATGTTTTTCCCGCGCCACAGGGTTCATCTTAGGGGTCTAACGCTCCAAGGGTGAGCCCAAGACTATTCATTCAGACAACATGATCGCTGAGGCATTGTGGCATTAAGTCTCGGATATGTGGGTATTTACGGTTTATTGTGCGCTATGACCGAAAGATAATTTAGCGGCATACATCAATATTGTACAATATGCCGGATCAATCCCCTCTTGCCTTGCATCCGCTTCCCCTGCATCATTGGCCGCAAGGAGAACAACACATGCGTAAATTTCTTGTGGTGCTGGATGACAGCCGCGAATGTTTGAATGCAATGCGCTTTGCGGCAATGCGGGCGGCGAAATCGGGGGGCGGGGTCGAGGTTCTGGCCGTCATTCCGCCCGAGGAGTTCAATCACTGGGTCGGCATTGGCGACATCATGCGTGAAGAGGCCCGCGAGCGGATCGAAGTGCATTACGAGGTATTCGCGAAATGGATGCGCGACCGACAAGGGATTGAACCCGAACTGGTAATCCGCGAAGGCAAGGCCGTAACCGAGATTATGGCGCAAATCGAGGACGACAAGGAAATCGGCCTGTTGGTGCTGGGGGCCAGCAGTGATAAAAAGGGACCCGGTCCGCTGATCACAAACTTAATGAAATCAGTTGCAAATTTCCCGATTCCGATCACTATAGTGCCAGGCGAAATGTCCAAGGAACGACTCGAAGCGATCACCTGATCCGCAATTAGAACCATTCCAAACCTTGACAGCGCGGCCTTGCAGGCGCATATCCATAATCCTGACCAAAAAGGTGTGCCAAATGTTTATCCAGACCGAATCCACTCCGAACCCCGCGACCCTTAAATTCC
>Ga0256841_1003995_pt1 | contig 10834 bp, 9 predicted proteins | sample 356308metaG_FD_185971 | JGI IMG/M metagenome (GOLD analysis project Ga0256841, IMG submission 185971) | Hydrothermal vent microbial communities from Mid Atlantic Ridge, Atlantic Ocean - 356-308 | ecosystem: Environmental > Aquatic > Marine > Hydrothermal vents | place: Atlantic Ocean: Mid...
GAGCCCTCCTGAACAGCTCGATATCTGCCGGGCGGGTGATACGATGCGGGTCAACCATTGGCTTCTCCCCGACTGCGCAGGGATTGTGTTTCATGGCACAAGGGTTGTGCTTCATGGCGCAGGGGTTGGTCATGCCGGACGAACGCTGTGTCCCGGCAGTGGTCTCGGTCGAACAGGCCGAAACTCCCGACAACAACAGGGCGACGGCAAGAACTATTAACCCGGCAACAATATATTTCGTATTCAGCCGTGGCGTGCCGGTTCGCAGCAAGGCGGCCCATCGCCGTTGTAGCCACTCTACAGCAAGATGGGGTAACGCAGCCTGCGGGCCGGCACGCCGCGGCCTGTCATTGAATATCATAGGGTTAGGGGCTTCAGGCAGGCACCGGCCCTGCGTTCCAGTGCTTGGCAAGGGAACGACCCTTGCCTGCGCCCTGCGCCTTGTTCCGGCGCCTGCCTGGAGCCCTGAATGCGACATATATTGTTGCCGGGTTAATAAATTGCTGGATCTCGTTTCCATTTTCCTTCTCCCGATAATGTGAATGACAGGCGCCGGCTACCTGCCGCCGCCAAAGTATAGTCGTCGACGAAACAGAAAACTTACAATCAGGAAAACAATCGGCCGAATGGAGAGCAGCTCATGGGAGCCGCCCGGATCGCTTCCGGGAGGGCTATGCCCAGAAGAGAACGGGGGATCATCCTTCTTTCAACCGTTGAGACCACATCTTTCATAGGCAGGCGGGTAACCGCAAAAAAAACCCGCACCAGCAGGTGCGGGTCATTCAACAGCTCCGGATACCGCTCTTACAGCACCGGATCAGGCCGGAGTGAACGGTACAGTTCAGCCGGCACCTCCAGCCCCGGTTCCGGGAAAGCCACCGGAATTGCCGCCGCCGTTTCCATTGCCCCCTGACGAATCCGGCGTACCTGGAGTACCATCGCCAAGGCCGGGGCCTTCCGGCGCAAAGGTAAAGGCGGGTCCGGTAAGGGTCTCTCCTCCAGTGACAACCTCTTCGTGCCGTTCGAAATCGCCACCGTCGCTTCTCTGGTCCCTCACATAGCGCAATACGCCTCCCCAGGTCTCAAATCTGGCGTTGTCCTCACCATCGGGCCAGAGCACCGGCTCGGAAACACCAGGTTCTCCATCTCCATCATCATCGCGGAACAGCACTATCTGATAGTGGGCGCTGGGGTCGGCATTCAGGTAGTCACCGATGGTTGGGGTCAACGAGTAACTGCCGGCGGTCACGCCAGCCACCTCTACCACCGTCCGCTGCCACTGATCGACAAGCAAATCCGGATTGAAGGACTCCTTCATCAGCGCCACCTTCCAGCGAGTGTCGGAGCTGTCGGGTGCAGTGCCTTCGATGGTGAAAGTGGCGTTCATATCCAACGCCTCACCGACGTAGAACTCGGCCCAGCCACAGCTGCCACGGCCGATCTCCCTACCGTTGTCCGTATCGATGAACAGGGCGCACACATTCACGTTGTAGGAGCCCTGCCCAACCTCCATGCGTTCTAGGAGTACCGGCAGGGTGAACGAAGTGCCAAACAGCTTCCGATCCTGCTGCCAGGTGTCGTAGATCGGCTGCCAGTCACATCCATTGTCGTCACAACCGCGATTGAGACCGACATTGAGCGAGTACGCAATCTTGACACCATCGGGAAGCTCTACCCGTGGTTTCTCCCAACTCAGGGTTACTTTGGCCTTGTCTTTGATTCCATCCCCGTCACTGTCCTCATTGAGGGCGAAAGTGGTGTTGCCACCGTCAGCCAGCCACTGTTCCTGCAGGGCATCCCATTCGGCACAGGGTCCCGCCTTGCCTTCGCAGGATTTTGGCCACGCCGGCATGCCATTCGGCGCAGTGAGATGCGGACGCACATCACTCATTCCCACCAGCACCTTCCTGTTGAACTCACGGGAAGCAATCACCGCACCCGCCTGCTTGACATCTACCCTGTAGCTACCAGAGACGAAATCAGAGATGACGTCGGTCTCGGCCAGATTGACTGGGCCACCGTTACCACCCTGCTCATGTTGCGCCTTCGCCCAAGGATCGAGAACAAAACAGCTCTCGAAACCGGGCCCCCGATCACCTTCCGGACCACCATCAGGCCCATCCGCATTTTGTGGGCCCATATCCCCCCCCGGAGGCGGCATACGCAACAGCTCTTCGCTGAGCAAAGCAACCGAGGCCCTCCCACCGTTGCTGGTCGGATAGCTCAACTCCACGGTCAGGTCGCTGCCACCATCGCCCCCCTGTGCACCGTCCTGCCGGGCCAGCTGTGCCAGCTTCGACAGATCGGAGACACAGACATTGGCGCGCAACATATCGACCTCACTGCCACCCATACCATCCGGACCGGAGATCCAGGCCTTGTCCGGCATGATATCCAGCCAGGAGATCTCTACTCCGTCCAGTGCGTCCAGGTTCTGTGGCTCAAAGAAGCCGTACAGCTGCATCAGTCCCGGCTGACCACCCTGGCCATTTGCATATGCGGGGTCGAAGTGCATGGGATCGAAGTTGACAGGATCCTGCATCTCCACCTGGACCGCACCATCTTCACCCACCTCCGTGGTGGCCAGACCATCGACATCCTTGCCCGCCTGCTTCAGTTTGTCCGCCATATAGACATCGGTAACGAAAATGGTAAAGGCAATCGCCTGTGGAACATTCAGTTCATCAGTCGATGTGATTACCTTTCCCTTCCACTCTGTCGCAGGGAAGAGTGCCGGAATAACCGACGGAATTTCCCGGAGCGCCTTCTTCTCTTCCTTGGTCATTGTGCCGCTGGCCTTCTTCTCCATCAGGGCGTAGATATCAGAAAGCTTGCTCTGGAATGATTCCATGGCACCTGTTTTGGTGGTACCCAACGCATTCAGATCTGCTGCCAGGCGGGGATCGATCTTCAGTCCCGCCTTGATTCCCTCGAAGAGAGTGCCGATCGCCATCATCCTGTTTTCGATGAAGCGAGTGGCAAAGAAATCGCCGATGAACGCAGGAACATCTCCATCCCCCAGCATCTCCTTGAATACCCGCTCTATCAGCTTGCGCTTGCCGGCATCGCTGGAGGAGTCGATCTGCTCCAGTTCCCTGACCTTGATCTCCGCCTTGACGGCATCCACCTCGCTGGCGACGGTTTCATCCGACAACAGATTGCCCGCAGCCGATTCCAGCTGTTCGTTGGCACCATAGTTCACGCTCTTCTCCGACTTGAGCCGGGCCACATCGGTAATATAAGCGCCGGTGGCATCCCTGGGCGCCTCGACAACCATCGAAGGCACTTGGACCGCGCCACTTCGAACCAGTGTAACCACCGCCTGTTTCACCGACTTGATGATGTCATCCACCACCTCCGGCGCGATATCCTTGCCCTCGGTAGCGGTCAGGATGGCATTGATGATTGTATCCACCACTACCGTCGATTCAGGCGAGACAACTCCATCTTCAACTTTCGGTGTACCTTTGGGAACCTCGATATTGACCTTCATCTCGAGTGCCTTGTTCCCTTCCAACAGGCGCAGATACTTGATCACATACTGCTTTCCATCCGCCACATCGGGGCAACTGTATTTCGGATTTCCACTCTCATCGGTCTGATCATCGAAGGAACAGTCGATACCGGTATCCTGCAGCTCACCATCCGGACCGACCACATACAGTTTCACGATTGCATTGCCGGTTGTGGCGAGAGCGTTGCGGCTGGCCGCAGACATCTGCATGGTAGTACCATCTACAACATTGGCATCAGAACCATTGAGCGCAGAGAGCGCAATAACACCAGAGATGAATGAACTTCCGGAATAGGGATTGGCAGTTCCGGTATCGGGATTGCCGTTGTCGGCGACCGGATCATCCGCGCTGCTGGACGATCCGCCACATCCAGCCAGCAACAGTGAAGACGATACCAACGCGGCCAGCAGTTTCAACTTGGGACTATTCAATTTTCACTCTCCTCTCAGAATTGTCGGAACGGTAACAAAGCAGCATTTCACCAACACATCGGCGAGGGAAGGTGGCTTCTTTACCCCAAATATGCAAAAAAACTTATGGACTATTTCCAAACCGGAGAGAGCATCTCCATAACCAAGCGTATTATCGAGAGAAATTCACGGAACGGGCAACAGCACGAAGATTGGGCAAAGAATGACAGAAGAGCCCATTCAGCCGTGGGAAAGCACTCCCGAATACTGGTGGCTAGGCAGAGCCCTATACCGGGCCGAGATATTTCAGATGGGAACCACAGCCGCTGCGACAGTCCGACGCACCAAAACCAGGAACCGGAATCTCTCCCACTGACGCCTGGTTCAGCCGGCATTCGGGAAGGATGGAGCGCTCCACGCGAACCACCCTCGCCGCAGGATGATGGAGCAGGTAGTCGATATGCCAGCGCAACCTCTTGTTGTCGCTACAGTGACGGCGGATACGGGCCTCGATGTTGCGTCTGGCACTGCCGGTATAAAGATACTCCCCCGCGGAAAAACGGTGACGCCCGAGAGCCCCCACCCGGATCACCGCATTACGGGAGAGAGTGATATATAGCTGGTAGCTACACGGCTCTGCCATACCCGAACGTCACACGAGCCGCCCGTTCTCCAGGGAGAGCACCCGGTCCATGCGCCCGGCGAGCTGCATGTCGTGGGTGACCACTACAAAGCTGGTGCCCAGCTCGCAGTTCAACTGCACCATCAGTTCATAGACTTGCGCGGCCGTCCGATTGTCCAGGTTACCGGTGGGCTCATCGGCCAGAATGCAGTGGGGATCGGTAACCAGTGCCCGCGCGACTGCAGCGCGCTGCCGCTCTCCCCCGGAGAGCTCTCCAGGGCGATGCCGCAGCCTCTCCTGCAGTCCAACCCGGGCGAGCATGGCAGCAGCCCGCTCCCGGGCCTGCTGTGTAGCCACCCCCCGGATCAGCAACGGCATGGCAACATTCTCCAGGGCGCTGAACTCCGCCAGCAGATGGTGGAACTGATAGACGAATCCCAGGGCTCGATTGCGCAGCCGCCCCCGCCGGGCGTCGCCAAGGCGGGACATATCCTCGCCATCGATCCAGATCTCTCCGGCGGTCGGCGTGTCCAGGCCACCGAGCAGATGCAGCAGTGTGCTCTTTCCCGACCCGGAGGCGCCGATTATGGCGATGCGCTCCCCGCGGGCGACGGCAAAATTCACCTCTCGCAACACCTCCACTGTCAGCCCCCCCTCATGGAAGGTCTTGGAGAGATTACGGCACTCCAGCACGCTACTCATAGCGCAGTGCCTCCGCAGGCTGGACACGGGAAGCACGCCAGGCGGGATAGATAGTGGCAAGCATGCTCAGTACGAAAGCGAGAGTGGCGATGGTGGTCACCTCGCTCCAGCGCAGCTCGGAGGGGAGCTCGCTGATATAGTAGACGCTGGCGGGCAGGAAATGGATTCCAAAGGTGCTCTCTATCGCCGGCACGATGGTATCGATGTTCAGCGCCAGGGATACGCCCCCCAGGATCCCCAGCAGGGTCCCTACCATCCCGATTACCACCCCCTGGATGATGAAGATTCCCATGATACTGGCTGGCGACGCACCAAGGGTTCGCAGAATGGCGATATCTCCCTGCTTGTCGGTCACCACCATCACCAGAGTGGAGATGATGTTGAATGCCGCCACCGCCACGATCAGCAGCAGGATGATGAACATGGCGGTCTTTTCGATCTTCAGGGCACGGAAGTAGTTGGTGTGGCTGCGGGTCCAGTCACTCACCCAGTAACGCTCCCCCAGCCGATCCTGCAGATCCGCTGCAACCTCCGGTGCGAGAAACATGTCGTCCAGCTTGAGGCGCACCCCGCTGACGCTCTCATCGAAGCGGTAGAGCCTTGCCGCGTCACGCATGTGGACAAGCACCAGGGCGCTGTCGTACTGGAACATCCCCACCTCGAACACACCCGCAACGGTAAACCGTTTCAGGCGAGGCAGAATACCGGCCGGAGAGACGTTGGTACTGGGTGTTATCAAGGTAACCTTGTCACCGACACTCACCCCCAGGGTAGTAGCCAGCTCGCTACCGAGGATGATGTTGAAGCTCCCTGGCTGCAGTACATCGAGGCTCCCCGCCACCATCTTGCTGCCCACCACCGAAACCTGTGGCTCCTGGCTGGGTAGCAGGCCGCGCACCATGGTGCCCTGTACCCGGTCGCCCGCCGTTACCATCCCTTCCGCATGAATATATGGAGCGGCCCCCAGAACATGGGGAAAATCACGGCTCTTCTCCAGAACCTCCGGCCAGTTACGCAGGCGACCGTCCAGACCACTGACCGTGACGTGGGCCGCCATTCCCAGGATGCGTTCCCGCACCTCGTTCTGGAAGCCGTTCATTACGGACAGAACGGTTATCAGGGCCGTAACACCAAGGGCGATACCCAGCATCGAGATCAGGGAGATGAATGAAATAAAATGGTTGCGGCGTTTGGCTCGCGTGTAGCGCAGCCCGATATAGAGTTCCAACGGCTTAAACATAGGGCGCAATTAAACCATATTTGAGGTCTGGCCGGTAATCTTCCCGCCAGAATTCACCGATTTGCATCGCCCAGGCGCCTCTCTCACTTCTTCTTTGCTCTCTGCGCAATACAGCGCTTACGCTCGCAGGTAAACGACCACCATGGAGAGGCCTCTCCTCCCTCCATGAAGTGGACTGCGGAGATGAACACATCGAGAACACACGGGTCATGCCGGCGCCCTGTTCTCCTGCATAGTTCCTCATAGAGCTGCAGTGGATCCTTCCCGATCAGCTCCCGGGGATGCATGATTCCGAGCAGATGCAGATCACGCGCCATCGCCGGCCCGATATTGGGAAGCTCCTCCAGCGCAGCAACCGTTTCTCTCTCCGGGCTCTTCAAGATGTTCCGACCCATCAGCCAGCCCTCTTCTTCAACGAGATCTCTTTGCGCCTTTTGCCACTGAGGAACTTGCGCATCCTCTTTTTGTCTTTGTGCCTCGCCTTGCCCTTCAGCCTGCTCGCTTTGGCTGGCGCCCGGCCAACCTCTCCGAGAATGCCGATATTCAGTTTCCGGTTGCATACCCAGACCTTTTTCAGATGGGTGAAGATCTCTTTTGGCATCCCTTCCGGAAGATCGACCGTACTGTAGCTGTCATGGAGTTTTATATGACCGATATGCTGGCTGTCCACGCCCGCTTCGTTGGCGATGGCTCCCACAATGTTTTTTGGCTGGACGCCATGCTCCCGACCCACATCGATACGGTAGCGAACCATTCCCTTCGCAACCGCTGATGATGAGCGTGATGGTGGCCGTTCCCGATCCCGCTGCCGCCCTCTGGCTTCACCCTGCCGGGGCGGGACGCGGCGCGGCTCCCTGCTCTCCCTGCTGTTACTCTGCCGGGGGCTCGCTTTTTCCTTTACCACCAACGGCCGCTCGCGCTGCACCAGCCAGGCCAGGGCTGCGGCGATTTCACTGATCCCGGTATTGTGCTCGTTCTGGTACTGCTCGATCAGCTGCTCGAAATAGTCCAGCTCCTGGCTCTCGATGGTCTCGGTGACAAGCTCCTTGAACTGCGCCACGCGGCGATTGGCCACATCCTCCCGCGTGGGAAGTTGCATCGGTTTGATCACCTGTCGGGTGGCCTTCTCGATCGCCCGCAACATCCGCTTCTCGCGCGGCGCAACAAACAGAATCGCCTTGCCCTGCCGCCCGGCCCGTCCGGTGCGGCCGATGCGGTGCACATAGGCCTCGGTATCGTAGGGGATGTCGTAGTTGACCACATGGCTGACCCGTTCCACATCGATACCGCGTGCCGCCACGTCGGTGGCAACCACGATATCCAGACTCTTTCTCTTCAGGCGATCAATGGTTTTTTCCCGCAACGCCTGGTTCATGTCACCGTTCAACGGGCCGCTGGAGTAACCACGCGCCTCCAGTTTCTCCGCCAGCTCCACGGTGGAGTTTTTGGTGCGCACAAAGATGATCATGGCGTCGAAGGTTTCCACTTCCAGAATACGGGTCAGGGCATCCAGTTTATGAGTTCCGGTCACCTGCCAGTAATACTGGGTGATGGTATCCACCGTGGTGGTTCTGGTTTTTATCTTTATCTCTACCGGATCATGCAGGTGACGCTGGGCGATACGGCGAATAGCTGTGGGCATGGTGGCAGAGAACAGGGCAATCTGCCGCTTCTCCGGAGCCTGTTCCAGAATCCACTCTACGTCGTCGATGAAACCCATCTTGAGCATCTCGTCCGCCTCATCCAGCACCAGCGAGATGAGATTGTCGAGCCGGAGACTCTTGCGGCGCAGATGGTCCATCACCCGGCCGGGGGTTCCCACCACCACCTGAACACCCCGTTTGAGCTGGCGCAGCTGGGTGCCCATATCCTGCCCGCCATAGATGGGCAGAATATGAAAATCCTTCAGATGGCGGGCGTAGCCCTGAAATGCCTCGGCAACCTGAATAGCCAGCTCCCGGGTGGGCGCCAGCACCAGCACCTGGGGCTGCTTGAGGGAGACATCCAGCCGGGTCAGCAGCGGCAGGGCAAACGCCGCCGTCTTGCCGGTTCCCGTCTGGGCCTGCCCCACCAGATCCCGCCCCTCCACCAGCGGAGGAATACTCTCCGCCTGGATGGGCGACGGCGCTTCATAACCCGCCTCCTCAACTGCTTTCAGGATCGCCGGGGCAAGCCCCATCTGCTGGAAAAGGGGGCGCGGCACTCTGTTTGATGACATGAAACAATCTCTGTGGGGGGCCTTGCGGAACAGTGCGAGTCGAAAAATGCAGATACAGGGCCGGAAAACCGACGATTATACCTCAACCAAAAAACAATTGCCTGATACTGCCCTCCCTCCGGCAAGTTTCACCGCGACCGAAGAGAGTGGGGGACTGATGCTGGCTTTTGAACCGCGGGAAAGCGGTATCATGCAACGCCCACCCCCCCACGATCCGCGCCAGCCGATACTCTCCCACCGCCTGCTACTGCGCATCGCTGTAGTGGGTACACTACTCCTGGCCGGCTCCTTCGGCCTGTTCAACTGGGCGCTGGCGGATGGCGCCAGTGAAGCGGAGGCCAGAACCATTGCGGTAAACGTGTTTGTGTGCAGCGAGCTGTTCTATCTGTTCAACTGCCGCTCCCTGATCCGCTCCATGTTTTCCCTGGGGATTTTCAGCAATCGCTGGCTGATATGCGGCATCGTAACCATGACAGGGCTGCAACTTCTGTTCACCTATTCCCCTTTCATGAACGGAATCTTCTACAGCGCCCCTACCTCCCCCTCCGGCTGGCTTCCAATCGTGGCGGTTGGTGCAGTTATCTACATCGTGGTAGGCTTCGAGAAGCGGCTGCAGAACAACGGTCTGCAACCCGGCCGGTAACAGGGACTATACTTGACTATTACGGGAGCAATGGAGGAGCAATGACTATGCAACCCTATTCCAGTTACAGATGGTTCGCGGTGCTGCTGCTGACAATCGGCAGTGGCTTTTCGTCCATACTGTTTGCGGGAGACTCCCCACCGCCTGACGGCAAGAGTATCTACAATCGCTTCTGCATCTACTGCCATGGTGAAAAGGGGGAGGGGGATGGCCCTGCCGGCGCACTCTCCGGCGTGGCCACGGGGGATCTCTCCAACAAGGCCTATATGTCGCAACTGTCCGATCAGGAGCTCCACGACCGGATCGCCTGGGGGGAGGAGAAGTATCCATACCTGCAGATGCCCGGCTGGCGCAACAGCCTCAGTGATGAGGAGATCCATGCAGTAATGAAATATGTCCGCACCCTGGCTGTGGACAAGGGGCCGCTCACCACTCCATCGCCAAAGGAACGGGAAGAGAGGTTCCGCAAGGATCCACTGGAGCGGGGCCGGATCTACTACCTCCACTACTGCTCCGGCTGCCATGGTAAATCCGGACACGGCGACGGGGAGTTCGCGAAGACACTCCCCGACCGACCCGCCGCGCTGAGTAATCCCGCCATAGCAGCCACGATTACGGTACAGAGCATCAACGACTATCTCACTGCGCGCAAGCAGAGCAAAAAGGTCCGCAACATGCCGATCTTCGAGGATGACTTCAGCGACAAGGTGGACGAGATCGTTCTGTATATCAAAACACTGGCAAAAAAAGAGGGTAATTCAAAACCGTAGGCGTTCCCGCCGCTATGAGTTGATGGTATCCTTCGGGCTTTGCTTGTGGATACCATACCTTAGGGGGGGTTATGACCAAGAGACCAATTCTGGTTACCGGTGGCGCCGGCTACATCGGCAGCCACGTCGTCCGTCAGCTGGGAGAGGCGGGCGAGCAGATCATCGTGCTGGATAACCTATGTACCGGCTTTGCCGATTCGGTACTCTACGGCGAGCTGGTGGTGGGTGATTCGGGTGATCGGGAACTGGTCGGGCGCCTGCTGACGGAGCACCAGATCGATACAGTAATGCACTTTGCCGCTCATCTGGTGGTGCCCGAATCGGTAGAGAAACCGCTCAAGTACTACGGCAACAACACCTGCAACACCCGCAACCTGCTACAGTGCTGTGAGGAGGCCGGTGTCAAGAACTTCATCTTCTCCTCAACCGCAGCCACCTATGGTATCCCGGAGGGAGGCATAGCCACCGAGGAGACCACCACCGCCCCAATCAATCCCTACGGGACATCCAAGCTGATGTCGGAATGGATGCTGCGTGATCTCTCTGCAGTCAGCGATCTGAAGCATGTCATCCTGCGCTATTTCAATGTAGCCGGTTCCGATCCCGGAGGGCGTATCGGGCAACGCACCCCGAACGCGACCCTGCTGGTCAAGGTGGCCTGCGAGGCCGCAACCGGGAAGCGGGATTGCGTCAAGATCTTTGGCACTGACTACT
>Ga0256841_1003996_pt1 | contig 10832 bp, 9 predicted proteins | sample 356308metaG_FD_185971 | JGI IMG/M metagenome (GOLD analysis project Ga0256841, IMG submission 185971) | Hydrothermal vent microbial communities from Mid Atlantic Ridge, Atlantic Ocean - 356-308 | ecosystem: Environmental > Aquatic > Marine > Hydrothermal vents | place: Atlantic Ocean: Mid...
AAACAGCATGGAGGCTTTGAACGTCTCAACAAGGTCTTTGACGGCCGCCTTGAGGCGATCCTTGAAGACTTCAACGAAGAACTCTGGAAAGTGGGCGCATGAAGCCGAGAACCGCCGATATTGTCGATAAATTGTGGAAGGAAAGCAAAACCCTGCAAGGGGCGGGCATTTCGATCCTGCATTACGTGAACGAACTCACCTACCTGCTGTTCCTCAAGATGCTGGTGGAAACCGATCAGGAAAACCGTATCCCCGCCGATTACGGCTGGCCGCAACTGGCCGCCCTCGAAGGCGGCGACCAGCTGCGCTATTACAAGAAACTGCTCCTGGACCTTGGCGACCCGCAAATCGTCACCGACCCGATGGTGCAGGCGATCTTCACCGACGCGCAGACCCACCTGCGCGAGCCCAAGGACCTCAAGACCCTTACCACCAATATCGACAAGATCGACTGGTTTTCGGCCCGCGAGGACGGGCTGGGCGACCTTTACGAGGGCCTGATGCAAAAGGTCATGTCCGACACCAAGTCCAAGGCCGGGCAGTATTTCACCCCGCGCCCGCTGATCGACAGCATCATTCGCCTGGTCCAGCCCCGGCCGGGCGAGGTGGTGCAGGACCCGGCCGCAGGCACCGGCGGCTTTCTGATCGCCGCTGACCGCTATATCAAGGACCACACCGACGACCTGTTCCAACTGACCGAGGATCAGGGCCATTTCCAGCGCAAGCAGGCCTTTCGCGGCCATGAATTCGTGCCCGACACCCGCCGCCTGTGCGTGATGAACATGCTGCTGCACGGCATCGAAAGTCTGATCGGCCTGGAGGATAGCTGCTCGCCTGCGGGCGAGGCGCTGGGCCGCGCCGATGTCATCCTGATGAACCCGCCCTTCAACAAGATGCCCGGCACCGTCAACCGCCCCGATTTCTCGATCACGGCGGGCGAGCGCGTGGGGCCGATGCCGTTTCTGGAACATGCCGTGCGGGCGCTCAGGCCCGGCGGGCGTTGCGCCATTGTCATGCCCGACAACATCCTGTTCGGCGACGGCACCGGGGCCGAGCTGCGCCGCTTTGTGATGGCCAATTGCAAGCTGCACACGGTTCTGCGCCTGCCCACGGGGATTTTCTATGCCCAGGGCGTGAAAACCAACGTGCTGTTTTTCACCCGCGTGACCCGCGAAATCATGCCCGCCGACCACGCCAGCAGCGCCACCGAGGCCGTGTGGTTTTACGACCTGCGCACCAACATGCCTGCATTTGGCAAGACCAACCCGCTGAAACCCGATGATTTCGCCGATTTCGAGGCCAGCTTCGGCCCCGACCCGCTAGGCGGCGCCGCGCGCGAGGACGAGGGCGAAGAAGGCCGCTGGCGGCGCTTCAGCCGCGAGGACATCGCCGCGCAGGGCGATAACCTCGACATCACCTGGCTGCGCGAGGAAAACGGCGACGAAGAAGACATGCTCGACACCCCCGAAGAGATCGCCGAGGCCATCGCCACCCACCTGCAAGCGGCGCTGGCCGAGATCAAGGCCCTGACCGAGGCGCTGGGCCAGGATGAGCCGGTGGAGGCGGCGGAATGACGGGGGGAAGGTGGCCCGTTCCAAAATCTTGGGAATGGGTTTCCGCCAAAGACATCGCAACAATTGTTGGCGGCGGCACTCCAAAAGCAAATGACCCTGAGAATTTTTCCAATGACGGCATAAAATGGATCACGCCGGCTGATCTGACCGGGTATTCGTCAGCCTACATATCTGGTGGCAGGCGTGACCTCTCCGAAAAAGGCTACTCCTCAAGTGGCGCATCATTGCTTCCAAAGGGGACGGTTTTGTTTACAAGCCGAGCGCCCGTTGGCTATTGCGTCATTGCAGCGAACAAGATTTCAACCAATCAAGGTTTCAAAAGCCTTGTTCTTGAAGGGAATATCTCACCGGAATTCATTCGCCATTATTTGTTGGCATCAAAGGAATATGCCGAAAGCTTGGCTTCCGGGACGACGTTTCTTGAATTGTCCGGCAAACGCATGGGCGAATTGCAAATCCCGCTCCCGCCGCTGGCCGAGCAGAGGCGGATTGTGCACAAGCTGGACCGTCTCACCGCCCACAGCACCACCGCCCGCACCCACCTCACCGCCCTCAAGACACTGGTCGAGCGGTATAGGCTCGCAATCATCGACAATGCGTTTTCAATGCTCGATTTGTCTATTCCGCTTATCGAAGCGGTCGAAAAAGATAGGGGAATACCATATGGTATTGTGCAAACCGGAAAACATACATCTGGTGGCGTTCCCACAGTTCGAGCGGGCGACATAAAGCAGTTTACTGTTGGAAAAGATGCGCTGAAGCTCGTGTCTAAAAATGTTTCCGATCAGTATGCGCGCACAATTCTTCGTGGCGGAGAAGTGCTGATAGCTATTCGCGGGTCAGTGGGAGAGACTTGTGTTGTTCCCAAAGATATGGCCGGTTGCAACATAAGCCGTGAGGTTGCCCTAGTGCCTGTGCGAGACGGCTTTGACGCAAGATTTGTGATGTTTTTCCTGAAGTCGCAGCGTGCAACTGAGTTCATCAGAGTAAATGTAAAAGGTATCGCACAAACTGGTATTAACCTTAGAGATTTAAGAAAGCTCCTCTTGCCAGCACTGGAATATGAAGAACAACGCGAGATCGTGCGCCGCATCGACGCCGCCTTTGCCCGGATCGACCTGCTGGCGGGGGAGGCCGAACGGGCGCTGAAACTGCTGGGCCATCTGGACCAGCGCATTCTGGAGCGCGCCTTCTGTGGCGGCCTCGTCAGCCAGAACCCCGAGGACGAACCCGCCGCCGCCCTCCTGGCCCGCATCAAGACCACCCGCGCCGCCACCCCGGCCAAGAAACGGCGCGGGCGGACAAAGGCTTAGGAGTCCGGATCAGGCGCTATCCCCGCCGCCGAAAATGTCAATTTCCACGTCCTGCGCAATTGGCACTTCACCTGAAACGATGGATTGAATGTCCGTGTGCAAGGTCACATCCGCACTGGCCGTTTTTATCGACACCACCAGCGCATAGCGGGCCTTCTGATTGCAAACCTTGGTGTCGGCCCGGTTTTTCCACCAACCGCCAACCGGCTTGATGCAAAGGACGTTACGGGACAACAGATATGCCGCCGGGCCTGTCCATTCGTCGCAATGCAGCGAGCCACAGGAGACGGAATTCGGCCCGAACCGCCAGCCTTCGTTGTCAGGGCGGGAACCGGGCTTGGTATAGTCTTCGCCACGTTCGTTGACATTGACGCGGTTCTTGAATTCCGCCAGCGTTTCCATCCGGCGTTTCAGGTCGAACCGCAGGCCGAAAGACTGGTAGCGGAAAGGGTCAACCGTGGACAGGGCACCGGGGTTCGGGTCAACGAAATACGAAAGCGTGATCTTGAGTTTGACCTCTTCATCACCAAGGGCCTCAAGGGTCTGGCGCGGCCACGGTAAATCGTAATAGTGGCAATCCTTGAATTTGCGCCCGCCCTTGGAAGTGTATGGCTGAATTTCCGATTGTGCGATCAGGGCGACGTGGTTCTCAGCCGAGGCAGCGGCGCGTTCGAAGATCGGAACACCATAGCCATAATGGCGAAGCAGCTCTGCGGCATCGGTTTTTCTGAGTTGGTCAAGGTTCGCGTGCATTTTATCTGTCCACTCGGCCCCGTGGATCATGAGGGCGCGAATGGTTTCGGGCCAATAGTCCGGGTATTTGGCCATCAGGCGTGCGGCCAGGCGTGCGGCCTCGGCAGTTGCAGAACTGGTCGCGCGGAAAGGAACAAGAGGGGCCTTGTCAACGTCAGGCCCGGAGGTGAGCACTGACAATGAGTTGGTATCGACCACCGAGGTTTTTGCCGGATCAACCGCCCTGTTCCCGGCTTCCATCACGATATCCGGCTTGAAGGGCCTGTTCTTGCCATGCGTCCAAAGCGTGGATGTTCGGGTGAACGGACTGAGATCACCGGCATCCGCCAACGGCGCATGATCCGCAAGCTCCGGCTCCGTGATATTTATTTTATCCGTGTATCCGCCAACCGTGATCGCGTTCCAGGCTTGGGCCGGGTCCTCAATCACATGTGTTTCGGCCGGTTGGATTTCATCGTAATTTATCGGGTTTGGCGCATTCCCCGCCGACACGATCAGCAACCGCCGTGGTGCACGCTCTCCATCAATGGAAACTCCGGCGGCTTCCTGATCGAGTGCGGCGCTCCAGGTTGATGGCTGTTGGCCGGACACGTTTTCGTTTGTCACGCCCATGCAGAAAACCCTTCTGCGACCAGGATGATTGATTTCTGCGATGCTTATGGCTGATTTTGTGACCGGGCCATAAAATCTTTCTTCCGTTTTTGGCATTCCCGGCGGCGGGAGGATTTTCACGCTTTCGAGCCGGTGCGAGAGTTCTATGGGGGTGCTTGAACTCAGTGGATGCACAAGGTCGCCATGCAAGGCCAGCCCCGCCATTTGCGTGCCATGACCAGGAAAGGGGCCTGTATCATCAACACCCCAGGCGGGTTGAACAGTGCCCATATCTTTGGGGGAAAGTGCGGGTTCGATCAGGCTGTGGGCGCGGTTGACCCCGGTATCAAGCAGGCACACGGCCGGGACATTTTCACCGGGCCACTCGATTCGTCCGGCAAGATCATCGGTCCATTCGATCTGTTCATCGCCTTCAAGGTGGTCGATAAAGAAGGTGGGATTGTCTGTGGCTCTTCGTAGCTCAGTGATTGCAAACCGTGAAAACAGCATGAGTTCCATTGTCGCACGGGTGGCCAAAACCGGAACAACAATATGCTCTGGAAAAATCAGGCGTTGTTCTTGCGGTGCACAGCGCGCGCCCAGAGTTTCCGCTAGGTCATCCAGTTCTTTTTCAGCGGTTTTCAGGCACCACACTTCCCACCAAATTTCATCGCCGGGGTTTTGGGGTAAAGCTTCCGGGTCGTCGGTCCAGAATGTTGCCAAGTGTGCTTGCCTGAAGGCCTCGATTGGTTCGACAAATGATTTCTTTGGAGGGTGCCCTTTTTCGGTCAGTTCGCCATTTTGGTAATCGTCAATGATGCTTTCAAGCGCGGCCATCGCATTTTCCGGGACAAAAAGCCCGATGATCTTGCTATCGGCATGATCAAGCTTCGCCGAGGCTGGTTTAAGGCCTGCCCTTTTCTTCTCCAGGTTATCAGTATTGGCGCCGGGACGTAGCTCAACTTCCAGAAAAACCCCTGGCGTTGGATCAATCCGACGGTCTTGAGGGCGCTCCTGATCAAAGGTGGTAATTGCATCGGCAAGTTGACCGCGTAATAACTCTGCATGTTGCCGCCTATCGCGAGGTGGGGGCGTAGAGGGAAAGCGGTCACTCGAAGACTTGAAATCTGCTCTTTCCCGCCGACCATCAATGCTGATATGCGGGAGGTTGTATTTTGATGCCATCTATTTCTTTCGTGTCGTCGATGGTCGAAAAGCGTTTTGCATGTCGCGACGTTCTTGCAACCTGCGAACCAGATCACCGGTTGTTACATTCTTGCGTTCGGCCAGAATTGCACTTTTGACAGCATCCTCTGTTGCACGTGCGATTTCAGATTGGCTCAAACCCCTAGCCACTGAGATGATATTTTTCCATCTTAGATTGGGGTATTTCATTGGTCTCAGGTTGAACTTGATAATAGACCTGATTTGATCTTCGCTCGGGGCCTGGAACTCCAACACCAAATCAAACCGGCGCAGTAATGCAGGGTCCAGCAACTCAGGATAGTTCGTTGCGCCGACAATCAAGCTGTCCGTAGAATTTGGCTCTTCCATGAACTGGAGAAACGAATTCAGAACCCGCCGCATTTCTGCAACGTCATTTGTTGCCCCACGGTTTCCGCCAACGGCGTCGAACTCATCAAACAGGTAAACACCTCGGTGCTTGGCCGTTTCATCAAAGACCAACCGCAATTTGGCTGCGGTTTCTCCCATGAAACGGGTAATCAGACTTTCCAGCCGAATAACAAAAAGAGGCAATCTCAATTCGCCGGCCAAGGCTTCCGCAGACATTGTCTTACCCGAACCTGGGGGGCCGACAAAAAGCACACGACGATTAGGGGTTTTCCCATGCTCCCGCAACCAGTCACGCTTTTGCTGTTGCAACACAAGGTCGTCTAGGCGAGCCCGTAGTGCGTTGTCCAATACGACACTCTTAAGGGTAAATCGTGGTGGCCGAAGTTCAATGAGGCCAGCCAGATCACCGCGCGGGGAAGCGAATGGGACGGCAACGGTTTGCCCCGTTGAGTTTTGCTTTCTAGCCTTTTCCACGGCAACTCGCATTTCGTCGGCAAGAGTTCTCCGCCCTTGCCGAGCTTCAGCTGCTGCTACCTGCAAGGCGATTGAATAGAAATGCTCGTCATCGCCTTCTGCTTTGCTTTTGAGCATAGCCAAAATCTGTTTTGCGTTGGACATGCCCTAAGCCTTTGATTTCTATGTCTGCTGTTGTTGTTTCGCCGGTGCAGACATCAACACATTAGATATCTTTCAGGATTGCAAATTCCTGCTGATTTGTCGAGCCCCGCCCGACACTGTCGGAAGCATATAGCGGGGAGGAAGCAGGTTTCATCACCGATCACCTCCACGCTCCCGGCGCAGTCGCTCCTGCAACTCTTCCCATGTTTCCGTCGGGACCGGCGATCTCAGGCCCGGCGCGGTCGGGTTGGTCTTCTGGGCTTTTTCGAGCGCCTTCTTGCGGGCAGCCTCGCGTTCCTTGCGGCGCTGTTCCTGCATGGCCGGGCTGTCAGGATGTGGGATCGGCATTCCGGTTCAGACCTGCCCCGGCCTGCGTGGCGGTATTTTCTGGACCTGCACACCAGCCTCGGCCAGCTTGTCTGCAATGCCCTCGAACCGCCTTGCCGCTTCCTCACGTGCCCGAGCGGCAGCCAGCTTCTGCTGGGCTTCTCGCTTGGTCTTCTCCATCTGCTGACGCATCTTGCGGGCGGCACGTTTCTCACCGATCATGGCCAAGGCTTCCTGCTCCGGCATCCCGTTGGCCAGCAGGCGGGTCAGTTCGTCAGTCTCGCGGCTGTTCTTCAACTTGTGCAGCGCACTAGACATGTAGGCTTCCGCGAATTTCATGAAGACGCCTTCCGAGATGAACCAGTGCACGGTCGGCAATTCCGGGCGGTCCTTCTTGATCCAGTGGAAGTGGGTGCGCATGATCACAGCCCAGTTCCGCACGGCCCAGTCGGTCAGTTCCAGAAAACTGACGGGGTTGTTCCCGCCGTAGCGTTTGATGGCGAGGTTGATCTTGCGTTTCAGCACCACGGTGAAATCCGTGGCCAGCGCATCCGGGTAGGTTTCGCGCAGGGCCTTGTTCCAGATCAGCTTGAAGTCGGTCGAGTTCGGGGTGGTCTTCGCCATGGCCACAGCGATCCGGTCGGCCTCAGCATCTGAGAGTTCTTCCTGCCGGGTGGACAGCAGGTTCTTCACCCGCTGCGCCGCCTCATTTCCGCGTTGCAACCCGTTGCACTGATCTTCAACCTGTGGTTGTGCGCCAATCTCCTTCTGGTTTTTCTCATAATCCGGGGAAGTGCTTTCGGTTTTTTCTTCCTCGGATTTTTTTCTGAAATCATCCGAAGCCGAAGAACCGCGAGCCGAAGGATCGCTATAAGTATTCCCTTTTTTATATTCTCTTTCTTCTGTGTGCCACTGTGGCACTTCTGAAATGCCAGTGTGGCACTTCTGGGTGGTTTCAGAAATGCCAGTGTGGCACTTCTCGCCACATTTCGCCTCTTTCAGGCGCTTCGGAACGGGTAAATTCATCGTCTCTTCCTCCGGTTTCCAGTTGAAATTCAGGCCGAGAATGACGCAATCGCGTGACCGTTTGCGGATTATTGCCCCGCGATTTTCGAGTATGGTCAGGGTGCGTTTGTAAGTTCGCTCAGGCATACCGATCCCGGCATATTCGTCGGTGCCATTTAGGATGTTCTTGTGGCTGGCCCGGAACGTCGGTTGGCCCCAGAATACGGAGCGGTCGAGGATGTAAACCATGACCCTGAATTCATTGGCGCTCAGGTATCGCGCCCATTTCCGGTTCAGGTGTTGGACAACAGAAAGACGGTCGAGCGGGGAAATGCACCTGCCTTTCTGTCCCTGCGAAAACTTCTTCCCAACGCACTCAGGTCCAGGTGCATTGTGGCCCCTATCAACGCGGCTCATGATAATTCCCTCCGCTTTCCTGAGTGGGCCTGAAAGCACCAGGTGGTGCTTTCAATATGTGGTGGAATTTTCGGCAAAGCAGCCGTGCCGGTCCTTCCCTGCCGGACGGCTGGCCGGTGGCTGCGTGATCGGATGCGGGCAGGCAACAGGTCTTCAGTGCCCGCCTCAAGAGAGGTGGGGAGCATAACAATTTCCTTTCTGTATCGGGATTACCGGGGAAGGCCGAGCCTGCTCATCGCGCCTGAGCCAGGTTAGCTGCCCGTGTTTGGGAGCCCGGCGTCAGGTTTCGCGCCGGGCTTCGAGCTTTTTCAGGGCTTCGATCAGTTCGCTTTCCTTGAAACGGGAGAGCTTTCCGATCTTGATCGGCTTCGGCAGTGTTCCGTCTGCAATCCGCCGGTGCACGGAACTTTTGCCAATCCCCAGCCGCTCCGTCAGATCATGGTAAGTCAGGTATCGTTCGTTCATCATTTTGGTCCTTCCGGTTGTTGGCGGACCTACCTGAACACGGCTGACAAGCTGATTGGTCAGGAGAAATCGTGAAAATCACCCGTATTTTACTGACAAAATCAGATTTTCCTCACCCCCCAGAGCTGCCAGGCAATCCAGCGCAGACGGGGCTGTGCACCCGATACCGAGAACATCAAAAATATCCTCGATAAAAAGCCGGAAGGGGGGGAACCGGTTAGCATGAATGCTTTTAGGGGGTTCTTTCCCATCGGGCAGGTCTTCCCGCCAGATTTTCCGGCAGACTCCGGCTACAAGTGCGGCCCGGTAGTTCCTCTTGGTCGAGGTTTTCCCTGAAATCTTCTCATCCCCCAGCGTTTCATCCACTCCTGCTTCAAGGGTTTTCAGGGCCTCCCACCGCGCTCTCACCATTCCGTTGTTCGCCGTGAGGCTTTTTTCCGCGCCAATCGCTCTGACCAGACTATCAAAGCTGTTTCTTGGCGCTTTTGGCTTTTCGGCCTCTGTTTGCGGTATGTTGTAGTTCAGGTTTCTTTTCGTGGTTTCAGAGAGGCCGTCAAGGATTGACGATGCCCGGCTGAGCAATTTCCTGAGCTCATTGAGGTTATCCAGATCGCGGCTCACGCCTGCCGCATATTCCGCATTCCGTTCGCAGACCAAAATATGATCGACGAAACTCGGGATGATATTGGGATCAATGTTCGTGCAATGCTTTCGGATCACGTTTTCCAGTTTTTCGGCTGTTTCTCTGTTATCCTGTTTTTTCGTCATACTTCTGCAATCCTCATCAGTTGTCCGGTTTCCCCCACCACATGCCCTGCCCATCTTTCCATCAGGATGCGGCGTTGCTCAAGAAAGTCGGTGCGGCGGTAGCTGCGTTCCACCTTGGTTCCCGTGGTATGGCCCAGCGCGGTTTCGGCCACTTCGCGGGGCGTGTCGGTGGCCTCGGCGCACCAGGTGCGGAAGCTGGAGCGGAAGCCGTGCGGGCGGGCCTCCAGCCCCCGGCGCTCCATCAGGCGCGACATGGTGGCATCCGAGATCACGCCCCGGCGCACATTTGGGAACAGGAACCCGTCGCGGGCGAACTTGCGGGCCTCGGCAATCACCGCCTGCGCTTCGGCCGAGAGCGGCACCCGGAAATCCGAAGTCTGGCCGCGCCGTCCCTTCATGTTGGCCGCCGGGATGGTCCAGATGTCGCCCTCAATCTGTTCCTCGCGCAAAAAACGCACCGGCTTGGAGCGCACGGCGGTCAGGATCAGCAGGCGCAGCGCCAGGTGGGTGATGCTGCCCTCGTCAAGGCTGGCATAGAACGCGGGCACCTCCTGCCACGCCATCGCCGGAACGTGGCGCGTCTGGTGGCGCTGTCGGCCCAGCAGGGCGCGGGCCTTTTCCGGGGCCTGAATATCCACATCCAGCCCCATGGCGGCGGCATGGCGCAGCACGATATTGAGGCGGTTCATCGCCTTGCGGGCGGTATCGGCCTTTTCGTGCCAGATCGGGGCAAGCGTGTTGCGGATGTCCTGCTGGTCGATCTCCTGCACCGGCACACGGCCGATTTTCGGCAGCACATGCAGCTCCAGCGGCGAAAACCAGCGCCCGGCCTTACCATCGCCGCGCAGCTCGGCCTTCTTGGCTTCAAAGGCGGCCTCGGCCACGGCGGCAAGCGTATGCTCGGATTTCGCTGCTACCCGTTGCAAATGCTGGCGCTCCTTGATCGGGTCTTTCCCTTCGCGCCGCACTGCCCGCCATTTGTCGGCAAGCGCGCGGGCTTCGCGAAGCGATACTTCGCTGAGCGACCCCAGCCCCATCTCGCGCCTGCGCCCGTGCACGGTAACACGCAGAAACCACTGCCCGCCGCCATCCGGGCGCTTGTGCAGCCACAACCCGCCACCGTCATTATACTTGCCCGGAGGCGCGGTTTTTACCCGCTGTGCGGAAAGCTTGTTGAGAGCCGCCACCAATCCACCTTTCTGTCCACCTTTACCCTTGCCACAGTATGGCACAACCTGAAACAGAGAGAAACAACTAACATGCTGAAATTGTGGCAATATCATGGAATTTTGGGGCGCGTTGAACTCCCGTGAAACAGCACTTCACGGCCTCTCCTGGGCACCATTCCCCTTTCTCATAACTGCCCATATCTGCTCGAAACCATTGATTTCAATCAGGCATGAACAGCCGTGTCGAGTGAGATAGT
>Ga0256841_1003997_pt1 | contig 10830 bp, 7 predicted proteins | sample 356308metaG_FD_185971 | JGI IMG/M metagenome (GOLD analysis project Ga0256841, IMG submission 185971) | Hydrothermal vent microbial communities from Mid Atlantic Ridge, Atlantic Ocean - 356-308 | ecosystem: Environmental > Aquatic > Marine > Hydrothermal vents | place: Atlantic Ocean: Mid...
ATTTTCCTAAAAAATGGCATAAAAAATTGGCAGAAGAATTTGCAAACGAGTTAAAAGAATACGGTCGTATTTATATGTATCGATTTAAACCAAATTACGATTTTTATGCCAGACCGATAGAAGAATATCCGCATAAATCTCTACAAGCAGCTGCTATAATGCATATGATTCAGAATAATTTAAATCCTGCTGTGGCTCAACATCCGGAAGAATTAATTGCTTATGGCGGAAACGGTGCCGTTTTTCAAAATTGGGCACAATATCTGCTAACCATGCAATATTTGGCAACAATGACTGATGAACAAACCCTACATATGTATTCCGGTCATCCAATGGGTTTGTTTCCTTCCTCCAAAGATGCACCAAGAGTAGTGGTTACTAACGGAATGATGGTGCCAAATTACTCAAAACCCGATGATTGGGAGCGTTTTAACGCTCTTGGTGTTACACAATACGGACAAATGACAGCAGGTTCGTATATGTATATAGGTCCGCAAGGTATCGTTCACGGAACAACAATTACGGTGATGAACGCTTTCAGAAAAATTTTAAAAGAAGATGATTCGCCAGCCGGTAAAATATTCTTAACCTCCGGTTTAGGAGGTATGAGTGGGGCTCAACCAAAAGCCGGAAATATTGCAGGCTGTATTACGGTCATCGCCGAAGTAAACGAAAAAGCCGCCAAAAAGCGACACGAGCAAGGATGGGTGGATGTCTTAACCGAAGATATAAACGATTTGATAAATCGTGTTAAACAAGCTCAGAAAAATAAAGAAGTAATTTCCATAGCATATATAGGTAATGTGGTGGAGGTATGGGAAAAATTTGATGAAGAAGATATTTTTGTTCATGTAGGTTCCGATCAAACATCTCTTCATATTCCGTGGACCGGAGGTTATTATCCGGTTGGTGTTTCTTACAAAGAAGCTAATAGACTTATACGTGAAGAGCCGGAAATTTTTAAAGAAAAAGTGCAAAATTCATTAAAACGACAAGCTACAGCAATTAATAGACACGCAGCAAAAGGTACGTATTTTTTTGATTATGGTAATGCCTTTTTATTGGAAGCATCGCGAGCAGGAGCCGATATTATGGCAGAAAACGGCATTGATTTTAAATACAAATCGTATGTGCAAGATATTCTTGGTCCTATGTGTTTTGATTACGGTTTCGGACCATTCCGTTGGGTTTGTACCTCGGCAAAGCCGGAAGATTTAGATAAAACCGACGAAATTGCAGGTGATGTGTTAGAAGAAATTATGAAAACGGCTCCAAAAGAAATCCAATTGCAAATGCAAGATAATATTACTTGGATTCGCAATGCAAAAGCAAATAAGTTGGTTGTTGGTTCGCAAGCTCGTATTTTATATGCAGATGCCGAAGGTAGAATGAAAATAGCAAAAGCTTTTAATGACGCTGTTGCGGAAGGAATTATCGGTCCTGTTGTGCTTGGTCGTGATCATCACGATGTTAGCGGAACGGATTCGCCATATAGAGAAACTTCCAATATCTACGATGGCAGTCAGTTTACAGCAGATATGGCAATCCATAATGTTATTGGAGACAGTTTTAGAGGAGCAACTTGGGTTTCCATCCATAACGGTGGAGGTGTAGGCTGGGGAGAAGTGATAAACGGTGGTTTCGGGATGCTATTAGACGGTACAAAAGAAGCCGAAGAACGTTTAAAAAGCATGCTTTTTTACGATGTAAATAATGGTATTGCCAGAAGAAGCTGGGCAAGAAATAAAGAAGCTCTTTTTGCAGCGAAACGTGAAATGCAACGCACGCCAAATCTTAAAATAACACTGCCAAATATAGTAGAAGACGACTTGCTGGATGATTTAGGATTATAGATTTATGAGTTTTAAATGCTGAGTTTTGAATGGATATTTATGTGTCTTTTTATGTTTCTATATGAAATTATTAAACAACTCCTAGTATTTCTTACTGTTTAAAAAAATAGTATAACTCTGTAAAATAAAGCCTAAGGACTTTTAAGCTAAAATATAATAATTTAAAAATGAAAACTCTCTTTATAAATATAAAAGAATTAATACAAGTTAGAGATGTTCCTGTTTCTGTCATTAAAGGAAAGGATATGAAAAATTTACCGGTAATTAAAAATGCTTTTCTTTTAATTGAAGATGGTATTATTAAAGATTATGGTAAAATGGAAGATGCTCCTTCCGATAAGGATAAAAAAATAATCGATGCAACAGGTCGTATCGTTATGCCAACTTGGGTAGATTCGCATACGCATTTGGTCTATGCCGGAAATCGTGAAGATGAATTTGTAGATAGAATTAAAGGTCTATCTTATGAAGAAATTGCCAGTAGAGGAGGAGGTATTTTAAACTCCGCTAAACGTTTACAACAAACGTCTTTTGAGTCGCTTTACGAGCAAAGTAAAAACCGTTTAGAAGAAGTAATTGCCTTAGGTACAGGAGCAATTGAGATAAAATCAGGTTACGGATTAACCAAAGAAGCCGAGCTTAAAATGCTGCGTGTGATTAAAAAATTAAAAGAGAATTATCCAATAGAAATTAAGGCAACTTTTCTTGGTGCTCATGCTGTTCCGCAAGGATTTAAAGAAAATAAACAAGCATATTTAGACTTAGTAGTAAATGAAATTTTACCGGAAGTTGTCAAAGAAAATTTAGCCGAATTTATAGATGTTTTTTGTGAAACCGGTTATTTTTCGGTTGCTGATACTGAATATATTTTAGAAGCTGCCAAAAAATACGGATTACAACCTAAAATTCATGTAAATCAATTTACCACTATCGGTGGTGTAGCTGTTGGTGTTAAATATGATGCTTTGTCGGTAGATCATTTAGAAATTTTAACAGATGAGGACATTTCGATTTTAAAGGATAGTAAAACCATGCCTGTTGCACTTCCGGGTTGTTCTTTCTTCTTGTCTATTCCGTATACGCCGGCACGCAAAATAATAGATAATAATCTGCCTCTTGCTTTGGCAACCGACTATAATCCGGGCTCTACACCTTCCGGAAATATGAATTTAGTCGTAGCAACCGCTTGTATAAAAATGAAAATGACTCCTGAGGAAGCGATAAATGCGGCAACAATAAATGCTGCTTATGCAATGAATGTTTCTGATAAAGTAGGCTCAATAACCAAAGGAAAATTAGCGAACCTAATATTAACCAAACCTATTTATTCGTACACTTCCATTCCATATCATTTTGGAATGGATAAAATAGAAAGTGTATTTATAAAGGGTGAAAAATTCACTAAAAATGAGATATAAGAAAATTTCTATTTCCATAGTTATTCTGTATGTATTTGTGGCTGTTATAAGTTGTAAGTCGCTTCCGAAAACGGAAAAAATCAAGAGTACAACTAATTATGTAGCAAATCATTATACCAAGCAAGAGGTTAGAATTACCATGCGTGATGGAGTAAAGCTGTTTACTTCTATTTATTCGCCAAAAGATACAAGTAAAAAATATCCTATCTTATTACAAAGAACACCTTATAGTTGCAGACCTTACGGTGAAGATAAATTTAGAACAAAGATTGCACCTAATAAATTTATGATGCACGAAGGTTATATTGTGGTGTATCAAGATGTTCGCGGTAGATGGATGAGCGAAGGAGTTTACGATAATATGCGTGCTATTGTTACTAATAAAAAACCAAATCAATCTGATGAATCTACTGATACTTATGATACGATAGATTGGTTGATAAAAAATGTACCAAATAATAACGGAAAAGTTGGTACTTGGGGAATTTCGTATCCCGGACATTATGCTACTGTTTCTACCATTGATGCACATCCTGCTTTAAAAGCAGCTTCGCCACAAGCATGTATTGCCGATTTTTTCTTTGATGATTTTCATCATAACGGAGCTTTTTTACTCAGTTATTTTAGAGCAATATCGCTGTTCGGTACTTTTAAAAACCAACCAACTGATACTGCTTGGTATCAGTTTCCGGATATGAAAACACAAGATCAATATGATTTTTTGTTAAAACACACACCGTTAAAGAAATTAAATTCGTTTTTTGAACACAGCAAAACAGCTAAGGAAACAAATACAATAGATGATTATTTTTGGGAAGAAATTATTAATCATCCTAATTACGATTCTGTTTGGCAAAGCAAAAACATTATTCCGCATCTAAAAAATATCAATCCAACAGTAGCAACAATGTTTGTTGGTGGTTTTTTTGATGCAGAAGATTTGTACGGTCCTTTGGCATCGTATAAAAAAATAGAAAAAAACAATCCTAATAATTATAATACTTTGGTTTTTGGTCCTTGGGATCACGGTGGTTGGGCAAGAGATAAAGCGAGAAATGCTGTTGGGAATTATTATTTTGGCGATTCGATTTCACTGTTTTTTCAAAAGGAAATAGAAACCAAATTTTTTCATCATTTCCTTAAAGAGAATGGAGATAAAAATTCCGGTTTGCCCGAAGCGTATGTCTTTGATACCGGAAATAAACAATGGAAAAAGTACGATAGTTGGCCACCAAAAAACGTTGTAAAAAGAACAATGTTTTTATCTGATAATCAGAAATTAACAAATACAAAACAAACATTAAAAGAGATTAAATTTATAAGTGATGTGAAACATCCCGTACCATATTCAGAGGATATAAAAACAGTGTTTACACCAAGAAAGTATATGACCGATGACCAACGTTTTGCATCACGAAGACCGGACGTTTTAACTTTTGAAACACCAATTTTAACTGAAGATGTGACGATGATAGGTGATTTAACTGCTAAATTACAAGTTGCTACTACCGGAACTGATGCAGATTGGATTGTTAAAATTATCGATGTTCATCCAAATAATGAGCCGGAAAATAACAAAGAAATGCAACCACATTTAAAAATGAGTAATTACCATTTGTTGGTTAGAAGTGAAGTGATGCGCGGACGATTTAGAAATAGTTTTGAATTTCCGGAAGCCTTTGTGCCAAATAAAAAAACGCCGGTAAATTTCACCTTACAAGATGTGTTTCATACCTTTAAAAAAGGACATAAAATTCAGGTGCAAATCCAAAGCACTTGGTTTCCTTTAATTGATTTGAATCCGCAGACTTTTGTGGAAAACATTTACAAAGCAAATGAAAGTGATTTTAAATCGCAAACTCATACAATTTTTACCGATTCGAGTATTCAATTTAAAGTTTTAAAATAGTAATCTCATTTGGTTTTATTGAAAATCAATCTTTTAATAAATAAAATTTTTACAGATTAAAAAAAACAAAAAATAGTATTGTAGGCTAAACAAAGGCTGTATATTTGCAACCTCAAAAAATAGGTTCATAAAATGTTAAATAGAAGACACATCCGTATCAAAGTAATGCAAAATATTTATGCATTTACACAGTCTAAAAATACCGATATTGCCAAACAAGAAAAATATTTATTTTTAAGTTTCGAAAAACTTTATGAACTATACATTATTCAACTAAACTTATTGGTTGGTGTTAGAAAATTTGCTAAAAAACGATATCAAATTTTATCTAAAAACAGGGTTTTAAAACTAGAAAATAAGCATGGTTATAAAAATGTAATTCATAATAAAGTATTGCTTAAAATTGAGGAGAATCCGGATTTTATAGAATTAACTCAAAATAAAAATTTAGATATTTGGAAAGATAAAACCGAGTATTTACAACTTATTTGGGAAGAATTATTAGCATCGGATTTATTTAAAAATTATGCCAAAATTGAAAATCCATCATTTAAAGATGATAAGGAGTTTGTTTTAAAACTGTATAAAGAATTTATCGCACCAAATGATAAATTGTTAGACTTTTATGAAAGTGAAAACATAGGATGGATTGACGATTTGCCTTTTGTAAATACGCATATTGTAAAAGAATTAAATACTATAAATGAATACGGATTGTTTCAAATAGAGCCTTTATTTAAAAATGAAGATGACCGTAAATTTGCAAAAGATTTGTTTGCAAAAACCATCTTACACTTTAATGATTATGATGCCGAAATTGATGCACTAACACCTAATTGGGAGTTTGATCGTATTGCTCATATAGATTTAATTTTAATAAAAATGGGCATTACCGAGTTTTTATATTTCCCTAGTATTCCGATAAAAGTTACTATAAACGAGTATATTGAAATTGCAAAAGATTATTCTTCTGACAAAAGCAGCACATTTATAAACGGAATTTTAGATAAAATTTCTAAAAAATATCTAAAAGAAGGAAAAATTAATAAAATTGGTAGAGGATTGATATAATTTTTTTTACTTTTGAAGTCCTTAAACTATTAATTATTAATTTAAAATATTTAAAAATGAAAAAAATTTCCATTTTAGCTTTATTTGTAGTAGCTATTGTTATTACTTCATGTAAAAAAGATGCAGCATCTAAGATTAAAGCAGAAAACTTAAAAAATGTACAACAAAAAGTAGAAGTAAACAAAGCAGATGCTCCGGCGATGACTTTTAATGAAACTTCTCATGATTTTGGAGATATTAATGAAGGTGATGTGGTAGAAACAACATTTAAATTTAAAAATACCGGTAAATCCGATTTAATTATTACAAACATTAAAGGATCTTGTGGTTGTACAGTACCTTCAAATTGGAAAAAAGAACCAATTAAACCTGGAGAAGAAAGTGAATTTACCGTAAAATTCAATTCTCGTAACAAACCTAATAAACAACATAAAACAGTTACCATTACTGCCAATACAGCAAAAGGAAGAGAAACTGTTAGAATAGCTGCAAATGTAAAACCGGATCCTGAAGCGGAAAAAAGAAGAGCAGAGTCTAGAAAGAAAAGAGCAGAAATGGCTAAAAAAAGAGCAGCCGAACAAGCCAAAAAACAACAATTAAAAAAGAAATAAACCTTTAAAACTTAAAAAGTGATCTTAAACATATTTTTACAAGCACAATCTACAGCATCGATGTTACCTTATCTTTTGGTAATGTTTGCAATTATGTATTTTTTTATGATACGTCCGCAAATGAAACGCCAAAAGCAAGAAAAAAACTTTCAATCTTCTCTTAAAAAAGGAGATAAAGTAGTAACAACAAGCGGAATTCACGGTAAAATTGTCGATTTAATAGATAGTGATAATACTTGTGTTATTGAAACAGGAGCCGGAAGAATAAAGTTTGAACGAAGTGCTATTTCACAAGAGCTAAGTAAAAAATATGCTAAGAAACCGGTGAAATAAGGTTTTTGTAAACTAATCTTAAATCTGCAAAGGTTTAAAAAAAAGAGCCATCATTATGATGGCTCTTTTTATTTGTAAATAATTCAGTATCTTTGGTTTATTAAATACCAAACCAATGAAACAACCAACCAACTTCCGATTTAGCCTTTTAAACTTTATTTTTTTCTTTACACTGTCTCTTTCTGCCCAAAATTTAATAGTAGATATAGGTGTAATTAATTCCGGATTTAATCGTCCGGTAGATATTAAATTTACAGATAACGATCATATGTTTGTAGTAGAACAAGACGGAATTATAAAAATTGTTGTTAATGGAATCCTTCAGGCAACACCGTTTTTAAATATCGATGCTAAAGTAGGTTCTTCAGGCAATGAGCAAGGTTTGTTAGGTTTGGCATTTTCGCCAAATTATAGTACAGATGGTCGTTTTTACGTGAATTACACCAATAATTCCGGTAATACGGTAATTGCACGTTATCAAGTTTCCTCTAATCCCAATGTTGCCGATGCCGGTTCCGAAGAAATATTATTAACCATTTCGCAACCTTTTAGCAATCATAATGGTGGACATTTGGCTTTTGGTCAAGATGGCTATTTGTATATTGGTACAGGTGATGGTGGCAGCGGAGGCGATCCAAATAACAATGCTCAAAACGGCAACTCATTTTTAGGTAAAATGTTGCGTATTGATGTAAGCGGAGCTAATGGTTATACAATTCCGCAAGACAATCCTTTTATCAATGACAGCTCTGTTTTAAGCGAAATTTGGGCGTTAGGTTTACGTAATCCGTGGCGTTTTAGTTTTGATATGGCAAACGGCGATTTATGGATTGGTGATGTTGGGCAAAATGCCATTGAAGAAATTGATTATTTAACCGCCGGTGATGCAGGAGCAAACCTCGGTTGGCGTTGTTATGAAGGAAATTCACCATATAATACCTCAGGTTGTAGCGGAGCTTCCAATTATAAAATGCCTATTGTGCAATACAATCAAGGAGGTTCTCCTTATCGTTGTGCAATTACCGGCGGTTATGTTTACCGTTCAAATGAATATCCGGCATTAAATGGCTACTATTTCTTTTCAGATTATTGTAGTGGCGAGATTATGGCACTTGATACCAATAACGGCAATCAAATGTTGGTAAGTATTAGTTTTGGTGTCAATATTTCAACTTTCGGACAAAACCCTTCCGGAGATGTTTTCTGTGCCGATTTAAGCAACGGAAGTATTTTTAAAATTTCCACAAATGTAGTAAATGTTAATGAAAACAACATTTTCGATGCTATTAAAATTATACCAAATCCTACACATAGTGCGTTTAAAATAAATTTATCAGATAATACGTTATTAATAGATAACGTTGCTATTTACAATACTTTAGGTAAAAAAGTTTTTAATAACGATGTATCGGAAGGATTTAACGAACCTATTTCGGTTGCCAATTTAAATAGCGGAATGTACTTTGTAAAAATACATTTTAATGATAACAGTTCGGTAATAAAAAAATTGATTGTTCAATAAAATTTTGTTTATAATTAAACCTTAAATCCGCAAAGGTTTTCGTAGCGAAAAGTCAAAATGCGTGTTAGTATTGGTGTAGTGCAGTTTAGAGACACGTAAACATAGCATTAGTTATGGTGAGTATCGAAAAACGAGCATTGCCTATAATGACGTGCAGTTTGGCTTTGTAGTAGAAATACTTTTGCGGATTTAAGGTTATTTAAAAATTTTAAAAAAAAAGTGAGAATAGTATTCGTGTTTTACTGTATTTTTGCGTAACATTAAAACACAACTAAAATGTCTTTAGAAAACAATTACGAAAAAGAACTTGCTTTTCAAGCTGACCGTCGTAGAGCAACTGTAGAATTTATTAAAAACATATCCGATTTATGGTATGATAATTCTGTTGAATTGGTGCTTTTTAAAAATCAGTTAATCGATCGTAACGTAAGCGAAATCTTAAATTTAATAGAGTATGCGGTAGAATTTGTACAAAAACCGATTTCTATTTTTGATGCATTGGAAATCTCAAGAGCCATCAAACAATTAAACCTACCACCGGCAAAAATTGATATTGGTAAATTAGCTTTTGAATACCATCTTAATGATGAAAATTTTGAAGATACTTTATCCTTTGTAAAAGAAAAATTAAAAGATGCCGATAAATCCGGTGAAATAACACCAAAAGACGTTGTGTTATACGGTTTTGGAAGAATAGGGAGGTTAGTAGCACGTGAATTAATGACCAAAACAGGAAAAGGAAAACAAATGCGTTTACGAGCAATTGTAACGCGTGGCGAAATTACACCCGAAATTTTAGAAAAACGTGCCTCGCTACTGCGAAACGATTCCGTTCACGGAGATTTTTTAGGGACTGTACAAACCGATTTTGATAAAAAAGCCTTGGTTATAAACGGCACAACGGTTTATATGATTTCTGCCAAACAACCCGAAGACATAGATTATACAAAATATGGCATTCACAATGCTTTGGTAATCGATAACACCGGTGCTTTTAGAGATAAAGAAGCTTTGTCACGTCATTTACAATGTAACGGAGTAGAAAAAGTATTGTTAACCGCTCCCGGCAAAGGCATACCAAATATTGTTCATGGTGTAAATCATAAAAAAATAGATGTAGATAGTACCGATATTTTTTCGGCTGCATCCTGTACTACTAACGCAATTGCTCCGGTTTTAAGCGTTTTGGAAGATAGTTTTGGTATTGATAGAGGACATTTAGAAACCATTCACGCTTATACAAATGACCAAAATTTAGTAGATAATATGCACAAAAAATACCGTAGAGGTAGAGCTGCTGCTTTAAATATGGTAATTACGGAAACCGGTGCCGGAAAAGCGGTTTCAAAAGCTTTACCTGCTTTAGAAGGTAAGTTAACATCTAACGCTATCCGTGTTCCCGTACCAAACGGTTCGTTAGCAATTTTAAACTTACAATTAGTAAATCCTGCAAGTAAAGATGCTGTTAACAGCGTTATGAAAAAATACGCACTGCAAGGTGATTTGGTTGAGCAAATAAAATATTCATTAGACAACGAGTTGGTTTCAAGCGATATTGTTGGTACTACGGCACCTTCGATTTTTGATAGCAATGCTACAATTGCAACAGATGACGGCAAAAATGTGGTTATTTATGTTTGGTATGATAACGAATACGGTTATTCACATCAAGTAATCAGATTGGCAAAATACATTTCAAAAGTACGAAGATTTACTTATTATTAAACCATTTTGATGCAAGCAATCTTAAAAGATATAAAAAACCGTAATTTTAAACCAATCTATTTTTTAATGGGTGAGGAAGATTATTTTATTGATAAAATCAGTAATTTAATTGAAAGCACTGTTTTAAAAGAAGAAGAAAAAGGGTTTAATCAGATGGTAATTTATGGAAAAGATTCTAAAATAGAGGATATCGTTTCTAATGCGAAACGATATCCTATGATGGCAGATTATCAGGTAATTATTGTTAAAGAAGCACAAGATTTATCGCGTACCATAGAAAATTTAACGCCTTATGCTTTGCAGCCACAACCAACAACAATTTTAGTTTTTAATTACAAATACAAAAAACTGGATGCTCGTAAAAAATTATTGAAAGCCATTAAAAAAT
>Ga0256841_1003998_pt1 | contig 10830 bp, 10 predicted proteins | sample 356308metaG_FD_185971 | JGI IMG/M metagenome (GOLD analysis project Ga0256841, IMG submission 185971) | Hydrothermal vent microbial communities from Mid Atlantic Ridge, Atlantic Ocean - 356-308 | ecosystem: Environmental > Aquatic > Marine > Hydrothermal vents | place: Atlantic Ocean: Mid...
CGCCGATGCGGTGGCCCACGGCGCCACCGGCAAGGGGAACGACCAGGTGCGCTTCGAGCTCTCCTGCTACGCCCTCGATCCGCAGATCCGGATCATCGCGCCCTGGCGGGAATGGGACCTCGATTCCCGCGAGAAGCTGATCGCCTACGCCGAAAGCCGGCAGATTCCGATCCCTCGCGGCAAGCGAGGCGAGCCGCCCTATTCCACCGACGCCAATCTGCTGCACATCTCCTACGAGGGCCGCGCGCTGGAGGATCCCTGGGTCGAGCCCGAGGAGGAGATGTTCACTCGCACCGTCGATCCGCGGCGGGCGCCGGACGAACCCGAATATGTGCAGATCGATTTCGTGCGCGGGGATCCGGTAGCGGTCGATGGCGAGGCCCTGTCTCCCGCGCGGCTGCTGGCGCGGCTCAACGAGATCGCCGGACGGCACGGCGTCGGCCGCGTCGATCTGGTGGAAAACCGCTATGTCGGCATGAAGTCGCGCGGGGTCTACGAGACCCCCGGCGGCACGCTGTTGCTGGCGGCGCATCGGGCGATCGAGAGCATCACCCTCGACCGCGGGGCAGCGCATCTCAAGGACGAGCTCATGCCACGCTATGCCGAACTGGTGTACAATGGTTACTGGTTCGCGCCGGAACGCGAGATGCTGCAGGCGCTGATCGACAAAAGCCAGGAGGAGGTCACCGGCACGGTCCGACTCAAGCTCTACAAGGGGGGGCTCCAGGTGGTCGGGCGCAAGAGCCCCAGGAGCCTCTACAGCGAGGAACATGCCACATTCGAGCAGGACACGGTCTACGACCAGCGCGATGCGGAAGGCTTCATCAGGCTCAACGCACTCCGCCTGCGGATCCGCGGCCTCGTCCACGACCCCTACCGACGGGACCGCTGAAGCCGCCGATTTCCTGCTGCAACGGATCCTCTATCGCGACGGGCTGATCCTGGTGGTGGACAAGCCGGCCGGCCTGCCGGTACATGCCGGTCCGGGCGGCGGACCCAATCTCGAGGACTATCTCGACAGCCTGCGCTTCGGCCTGCCCAGACCCCCGGCTCTGGCCCACAGGCTCGATCGCGATACCAGCGGCTGTCTGGTGCTCGGCCGGCACCGTAAGGCGCTGGCGCGGCTCGGCCGGCTGTTCGCCCAGGGGCGCATCGCCAAAACCTATTGGGCGGTGGTGCGCGGCGCACCGCCCCGACCCGCCGGTCGCATCGATCTGCCGCTGGCCAAGATCACCCGCGATCGCCGGAGCTGGCGGATGCAGGTCGAAGAAGGCGGGCGGCCGGCGGTGACCGAGTATCGGCTGCTGGGCGGCACCGGGGAATGGAGCTGGCTGGAACTGCGACCGCGGACCGGGCGGACCCATCAGCTCCGGGTCCATCTCGCCGCCATCGGCTGCCCGATCGTCGGCGATTTGGTCTACGGGCGGCCCGGGGAGGACGGGCTGCTGCCGCTCCATCTCCACGCCCGGGCGCTGCGCATCCCGCTCTATGCGGCGCGCGATCCGATCGAAGTGGAGGCGCCCCCGCCGGGGCATCTCCTGGACTTGCTGGGGGCCTGCGGCTACGCTGCCCCGAACCGAGAATCCCAGCCGAGGAGCCCCGTCGCATGAAAGGTGACCCCGAGGTCATCGACGCCCTCAATGGCGCCCTCGCCATCGAGATCGCCGCCTCCAACCAGTTCGTGCTGCACGCCAGGATGCTCGAACATTGGGGCTTCGTAAAGCGCGGCCGCCACGAGATGAAGGAAGCGATCGAGGAGATGAAGCACGCCGATCTCCTGATCCAGCGCATCCTCCTGCTCGAGGGCACGCCGCGGCTGGACAATCCCGGCAGACTGCGGATCGGCACCGATCTGAAGAGTGCCATCGAGGGCGATCTCGAGCTCGAGCGCGAGGCCATGGCGTTCTACCGCCAGGTCGTCGCGATCTGCGAGAAGGCGGGCGATCCCGTCAGCCGCGACATGATGGTCCGTCTCCTGGCCGACGAGGAGGAGCACGAGCATCATCTGCAGACCGAGCTCGAGCTGATCGAGCAGATCGGCATCGAGCGCTACGCCCAGTCGATGCTCGGCGACTGGCCCGAAGCCGAGGGCGGCTGAGCGGCGACACCGATGCCGGGAGACCTCGGGACGGCCATCGCTCTTCTGCTGTTCGGATCGGTGCTCGGCGGCACCGCCGTCTGGTGGTGGCTGGTACGGCCGCTGCGCGCCGAGACGGCGGCACTGCGGGAAGAGAAGGCGCGTCTCGCCCTCGAAGGCGCCGAGCTTCGTACCCGGCTGGAAGCCGAGGAGCGCAACCATCGCGAGAAGCTGGAAGAGCTCGAAAACCGCTTCAGGACCCTCGCGAGCGATATCCTCGACCACAACAGCCGCAATTTTCTCCGACTCGTCTCGGAACGCTTCGACGCCCACAAGAGCGAGGCGGAAAAGACCCTCGAGGCCCGCAAGAAGGAGATCGAACATCTGGTGGGGCCGATCGCCGAGAGCCTCGCCAAATTCGAGCATCGGGTGGACGAGCTGGAGAAGGCCCGCCGCGAGGCCTACGGGGCCATCACCCAGCAGGTCCGTACCCTGATCCAGGGGCAGCGGGAGCTCTCGAACCATACCGGCAAGCTGGTACAGGCGCTGCGCCAGCCCAAGACCAGAGGGCGCTGGGGCGAATACCAGCTCCGCAACGTGCTGGAGCTCGCCGGCATGACCGAGCATGTGGACTTCGTCAGCGAGCGGAGCCTGGCCGGCGAGGAAGGGCGGCTGCGGCCCGATGTGGTGGTGCGCCTGCCCGGCGGCAAATGCCTGGTGATCGACGCCAAGACCCCGCTGGACGCCTATCTGTCGATGATCGAGGCGGGCGAGGAGGAGGAACGGGCACGGGCGTTGCGCGATCATCTGCGCCAGGTACGCGAGCATGTACGCAAGCTTTCCAGCAAGGAATACTGGCAGAGCCTGAAGGACACCCCCGATTTCGTGGTCATGTTCATTCCCGGCGAGGCCTTCTACGCGGCCGCCGTGGAGGTCGATCCCTCGCTGTTCGAGGACGCCCTCAAGCAGCGGGTGCTGATCGCCACCCCGGCCACCCTGGTCGCGCTGGTCAAGGCCGTCGCCTATGGCTGGCGACAGGAGAAGCTCGCCGAGAACCTGCAGGAGGTGGCGGGGCTGGCCCGCGATCTCTACGAGCGCATCAAGACCTTCGGCGAGCATATGGAAAGGGTCGGCAAGGCTCTGCGCCAGGCCGTGGAGCACTACAACCGGGCGGTGGGATCGCTGGAAGCGCGGGTGCTGCCGGCGGCCCGGCGCTTCGAGCAGCTACGGGTGGCACCGGCCAATAGCGAGATCCCCGCGGTCTCGCAGGTGGAGCTCGAGCCGCGGGCGCTGCAGGCCAGCGAGTTCACCGCCGAGGAGGAGTGACGCCGCCCCCCGGCCGCCGCCGTGATCACACGACCGTCGTCGGATCGCCGGTGAGGGAAGCGACGGTGGCGGTGAAACGCTCGCCGCCGAAGACCGCGAAGGCGGTACCCGCATCCTCGCCCCCCACCGTCGCCGGCGCGCCGATCACCAGATCGTCGAAACCGTCACCATCGATGTCGCCGGGACCGCCGAGGCTGAATCCGGCATAGGCTTCGCCGGTGGTGCCGATCAGCCGGCAGCCCGCCCCGTTCTCTTCCAGCGAGCCGAGATCGAGGACGGCGTCGAAGGGACCGTCATGGCCGTAGATCAGATAGGCTTCACCGGCGCCGCCCACCCCTTCGGGATCGGCATAGCGGGCCCCCACCAGGAAATCGTCGAAGCCGTCGCCATTGACATCGCCGGCGGCGGCCACCGCCCGCCCGGTGCCGCTCATCGGCGACAGCCCGAACATCGCGAAGCCGTTGCTGCCGTCGAGATCACCGAGATCGAGCCCGTCCGGATGCCCCTCCTCGCTGCCGAACACCAGATAGGCGGCCCCCGCCGCTTCGCCCCCGGCGGTATCCCGGGCATAGGCGCCGATCAGCAGGTCGTCGAAACCGTCGCCATTGACATCGCCCGCACCGGAGACGGCGAAGCCCGCGAAATCGAAGGGATCGGCGCCGGCCACGAGGAAGCCGCCATCCGCCGGCGCCGAGGGGTCGAGAGTCGCGGGAAACCCTTCGTCCGTACCGTAGATCACATAGACCTCACCGGCATTGGTCCGTCCCCCGGGATCCGCATCCGGGGCGCCCACGGCGAGATCGTCGAAACCATCTCCGTCGATGTCGCCGAGGATCGCCACGCTCCGCCCCGACTGGTCGAAGCGGTCGAGACCGGGAAGCCGTACCCCGTCGTTGCCGTCGAGAGCCGAAAGATCGCCGCTGACGCCGTCGGCACCGCCGAACAGGAGATAGGACACGCCGGAACTGTAGCGGGCATAGTCCGGTTCGGCGAGGCGGGCGCCGATCAGCAGATCGTCGAAACCGTCGCCGTTGATGTCGCCGCCGCCGGCGACCGCGATCCCCGTTTCATCGCCGCCGTTCACCCCCTCGATACGGACCAGCCGGGCCGCGTCCACCGCCTCGATGTCGCCGGAATCGGGCCGCGACCCGCCCAGCAGCAGATAGGCGCCGCCACTGTCCGGGGAGAGGCCGTCGAGGCCGGTGGCCCCGATCACCAGATCGTCGAAACCGTCACCATTGACATCGCCGGCCGAGGCCAGCGCCGCTCCCAGACGGTCACCGGCGGCGGCGCCGTGGAGAGCGGTCATGCCATACCCGCCCTCGCCATCGAGGGTCAGTTCGCCCGGAATGTCCTCGCCGCGGCCGAACAGGATGTAGACCGTACCCTGCCCGTCTTCGCCGGCAAGCGGCGCGCCGACCGCGACATCGCCGAACCCGTCCCCGTCGAAATCACCGATCTGGACCACGGCATAGCCGGCCCGATCACCCGCCTGCTCGCCCCGGGCCACCACCCCGAGCCCGTCGTCGAGCCCGTCGGCATCGAGCCGGATCGGACAGCCCACGCCCGTATCCTCGGGTTCGGTGTCGATCAGGAGCCGCAGGTCGTTGTAATCGCCGCGGCGGTAGACCTGGTCCTCGAAGTAGAGCTCGGTCTGGCCCGGCTCGGCGCCCGGGTGCGAGAGCACATGTTCGCGACCGTCCGGGTTGAGAGGATTGCGCCAGCCGCCATCGTCCCGGGGATCGGTGGTGAACAGCAGCCGGCCGCGAACCGCGATGTCCCCCTGCTCGCCCTCGTGGACCAGGCGGATCCGCCAGCGCGGCGTATCGAGCCCCGCCTCCTCGCCGGTGCGACGGTCGATCAGCCGGAACCCCTCCGCGTCGGAGAACAGTGCTTCGGGATTGCGGCCGAAGCCGTTGGCGACCAGCAGCAGGCCGAATTCCTGGCCCGGGGCGAGCTGATCGGCGTCGTAGACATCGCTGAGCCGGATGCTGTCGCCACGATCGAGCGGCCCGTCGCTCTGCGGTCCGTGCGACCAGCCCCGCGCGCTGACCGTCTCGCTGGTATCGCCCCAGAGCAGGCGCACATCCTCGAAGCGCCCGTGATCCCCGAGGCGATAGACGAACAGGCTGTTGCGGTAGCCCGCATCCTCGCCGAGGAAGGTGATCTCGACATCCCCCCGGCTACCCACCTCGAGTCGCTCGCGAGCCACACCGTTGATCTGCTTGCGAGGAATGCGGCTCCAGTTCCGCCAATTCTCCCACCAATCCTCGTCGCGATGCATCTCTGCCCCGCCGTCATCCTGCAGCCGGCGCGAACATACAACCACAGGTTATGGTTGCCAATCCTCTGCCCGCGCGATGGTGTGGTACAGGCTCGCGGTTGCGAAACGGTTAACGTGCGGGCTTCAATCGAGGCTCAGGAGTCCGTCGCGATAGCGGCGGGCGTTGGCCACATATTTGGCGGTGCCGGCGGCGATGCGGGCGATCTGCTCGGGCCGGACTTCGCCCACCACCTTGCCGGGAATGCCCATCACCAGGGAATTGTCGGGGATCTCCCTGCCCTCGGGCACCAGCGCCTTGGCGCCGATCAGGCAGTTGCGGCCGATCCGGGCACCGTTGAGGATCACCGCCCCGATACCGATCAGCGATCCCTCGCCGATCTCGCAGCCGTGCAGCATGACCATGTGCCCGACGGTGACGTCGGCCCCGACGGTCAGGGGAAAGCCCGGGTCGGTATGAAAGACGCAGCCGTCCTGGACGTTGCTGCCGGCCCCCACGGTGATGGGCTCGTTGTCGCCCCGCAGCACCGCCCCCCACCAGACGCTGGCACCGGCCTCGAGCACCACCCGGCCGATCAGCACCGCCGAAGGCGCCACCCAGCAATCCTCGGCGAGCTGCGGGGCGATTCCGTCGAGTTCGTAGAGCATGAGACTCAGGCCTTCTCCTGCCGACGATAGAGGCCGGCGAAGCGCTCCCGCAGATCCCGTTTCTGCACCTTGCCCATGCTGTTGCGCGGCAGCTCTTCCACGAACAGCACGCGCTTGGGCACCTTGAAGCCGGCCAATGCCCGGCGCACCGCGGCGAGGATCGCCTCCTCGGAGTGCTCGACGCCGGGCTCGGGCACCACCACCGCCGTCACCGCCTCGCCGAAATCGGGATGGGGCAGGCCGATCACCGCGCTTTCCCGGACCCCCGGCAGGGCGTCGAGGACATCCTCCACCTCCTTGGGATAGACGTTGAGACCGCCGGTGATGATCAGATCCTTGGCCCGACCGACCAGCGTCAGATAGCCGTCCCTACCGAGCATGCCCATGTCGCCCGTTCGGAACCAGCCATCCGCGGTGAACTCCTCCCTGTTCTTTTCCGGCAGCCGCCAGTAGCCCCGAAAGACGTTGGGGCCGCGCACCTGGACATGACCGACCTCACCCGGGCCGAGGATCCGGTCGGCATCGTCGACGATGCGCACCTCGGAGCCCGGGAAGGGCAGCCCCACCGAGCCCGGTCGGCGTTCGCCGCGAAGCGGGTTGGTGGTGTGCATGAGGATCTCGCTCATGCCGTAACGTTCCAGAATCTCCTGGCCGGTGCGTGCCTTGAAGGCCTTCCAGGCCTCGGCGGGAAGCGGTGCCGATCCGGAGACGAAGAGACGGATGTTGCGGCAGGTCTCGGGGCCGAAGGCGGGATCCTCCAGGAGCCGCACATAGAATGTCGGCACCCCCATCATCACCGTCGCCCGCGGCAGCAGCGCGAGCACCTTGGCGCGGTCGAACCTGGCCAGCCAGAGCATGGAAGCGCCGGAAAGCAGGACGCAGTGGCAGGCCACGAACAGCCCGTGGGCATGGTAGATGGGCAGGGCGTGGAGCAGCACGTCCTCGGCGGTGAAGCCCCAGCTTTCCACCAGCACCCGGGCGTTGCTCGCGAGATTGCCGTGGCTGAGCGGTGCGCCCTTGGGCCGGCCGGTGGTGCCGGAGGTGTAGAGCATGGCCGCGTAGTCCTGGGCGGCGAGAGCAACCGGCGGAAAATCTTCGGGCAGATCGCGGGACCGCTCCGTGAGGCTGCCGCTCCCCGCGGCATCGAGGGTCAGCAGATGCGCCACCCCGGCGCCGGCGGCCACCGCCGAGAGCTCGCCGACGCGGGTCGGATCGCAGACGAACAGCGTCGGCTCGGCATCCCGCAGCATGTATGCCACCTCGCCCGAGCGGTAGGCCGGGTTCATCGGCAGGAACACGAAACCGGCACGCAGACAGGCGAGATACAGGGCCAGCGCCTCGGGCGACTTGGCGACCTGCACCGCCACCCGGTCGCCCTTGCGAAGACCGAGCTCGTCCAAAAGCCGGGCAAAGCGCGCGCTCATCCGGTCGAGCTCGGCATAGGTGAGCGCGGCACCCCGATCGACATCCTCGAGGACGGTCTTGTCGGCAAACCGCTCGATGGTTTGCGCGATCAATGCGAAGAAGGACTCCTGCATGCTCTCCCCTTGCGGCCTGCCGTCAATCACGCCAGAAACCTAGCAGCCGCGCCGCAGTTGTCCATCGCGCCACGGCCGAGGGAGCCGCCCCGCATGCCCCCCACCGACGAGGAGATCGCCGTCCCTCTGGGTCTCGACTGGCCGGAGCTGCGCGAAGCGATCGAACGGCTCTGCGCCGGCTTCGACGGCGCCTACTGGCAGGCCTGCGATCGCGAGGGCCGCTATCCCGAGGAATTCGTCGGCGCCCTCGCCGAAGCGGGCTATCTCGGCATCCTGATCCCCGAGACCTACGGCGGTGCCGGCCTGCCGCTGCGGGCTGCCAGCGTGGTGCTGGAAACCATCCACGCCCGGGGCTGCAATGCCGCCGCCTGCCATGCCCAGATGTACATCATGGGCACCCTCCTGCGGCACGGCAGCGAGGCGCAGAAACGGCGCTGGCTGCCGGCCATCGCCCGCGGCGAGCTGCGGCTTCAGGCCTTCGGGATCACCGAGCCGCAGAGCGGCAGCGACACGCCGGCGCTGCGCACCCGGGCCCGCCGCAAGGGGAACGGCTGGGTGGTCGAGGGCCGGAAGATCTGGACCAGCCGCGCGCTGCATTCCGATCTGATGCTGCTGCTGGCACGCACGACACCCCTCGAACGCGTCGAACGGCGCAGCGACGGGCTCTCGGTGTTCCTCGTCGATCTCCGCGAGGCGCGCGGCAAATCGGTGGAGATCCGGCCGATCCGCACGATGCTCAACCATCACACCACGGAGATCTTCATCGACGGTCTCGAGCTTCCCGGCGATGCCCTGGTCGGCGAGGAAGGCCGAGGGTTCCGGTACATCCTCGATGGCATGAACGCCGAGCGCATCCTGATCGCCTCGGAATGCATCGGCGATGCCCGCTGGTTCCTGGACCGGGCCTGCGCCTATGCGCGCGAGCGGGTGGTGTTCGAGCGCCCCATCGGCCAGAACCAGGGCATCCAGTTCCCCCTCGCCCGTGCCTTCGCCGAAACCGAGGCCGCCGAGCTGATGGTCCGAAAGGCCTGTGCCCTGTTCGATGCCGGCCGGCTCTGCGGGCCCGAAGCCAACATGGCCAAGCTGCTGGCGGCCGACGCCTCCTGGCACGCGGGTGAGGCGGCGATGCAGACCCATGGCGGCTTCGCCTTCGCCTGCGAATACGACATCGAGCGCAAATGGCGCGAAACCCGCCTCTATCGCATCGCGCCGGTTTCCACCAACCTGGTGCTGGCCTATCTGGCCCACAAGGTGCTCGGCCTGCCCAAGAGCTACTGAGCGCCGCCGCCGACGAAAGAGGAACCATGTCCGAGCAGCCCACGCCCGCCGAAGGACCGGTGACCCGCGCCCTGCGTAGCTGCCTGGAGCGGGCCTTCGCTCCCGAACGGCTGGAGATCGAGAACCAGTCGGAACGGCATCGCGGCCATGCCGGATGGGATCCCTCCGGCGAGTCCCATTTCGCGGTGACCATCGTCAGCAGCCTGTTCACCGGCATGCCGCGCCTCGAGCGCCAGCGTCGCGTGCATGCCGCGCTCGGAACGCTGCTCGAGGGACGGATCCATGCACTCAGCATCCGCGCCCTCGCCCCCTCCGAGACGGAGCGGGATCGGGCCGGCCGCGGAAGACGGGGTCAGCCGGAGGTTCCGTAGGCCTCGCCCTGGATGAAGCTGGCAGCGTTCTGCAGATCTTCCTCGAGGCTCGCGCGCACCGCCTCGTAGAGATCGCGCAGCGACACCATGCCCACCACCCGGCCGTCCCGAACCACCGGCAGGTGGCGGAAATGGCCTTCCCGCATGAGCTCCAGCGCCTCGCCGGCGGTATCCTCGGGTCCGATCGTCCTGGGCTCGTCGGTCATGATCTCGCGAACGCGGACCCGGCTCGCGTCGCGTCCTTCGGCCGTCACCCGATATGTGACGTCGCGTTCGGTGACGATTCCCGCGAGCCGTTCACCCTCGGTGACCAGCACCGCCGCCACATACCGCGTGCGCATCAGTTTCGCGGCCTCGGTGACGGTGGCGTCGGGGGGAATGGTGCAGAGCTCCTGCTTGCCGTCGATCACACCGGGTATGATGCGCCTTTGCATGATCGGCCTCCACCGTGCTCGAAGCTGTTCTTGGTATCTTCTTGGGATCGATGTCGTCCGGGGCGAACATAGCAAACCTGCCCGACGCCCCCGTTCCCGTCAAGCGGCAATACCACGGCAAGACTTTCAATCACCCACCGGCTGCCAGCGCGCCATCGCCTCGCGGATGATCCGGTGGGCGCGTTCGGCGCCCTGCCGGCCCTCGATGCGGATCCATTCGTCGGGCTCCGGATCCTTGTAATGCTCGAAGAAATGGGCGATCCGGCGCAGTTCGATCTCCGGCAGGTCGTGGTATCTGCGCATGCCGCGGTGGAGGGGAGTGATGCGGTCGAGGGGCACGGCCAGGATCCTGGCATCGAGACCCGCCTCGTCCTCCATCTCCCGAACGCCGATCGGTCGGGAGGGGAGAATGGCTCCGGGAATCACCGGCATGCCCCCCGGCACCATGACGTCGACCGGGTCGCCGTCTGCGGCCGGGGTGTCGGGAAGGAAGCCGTAATTGCACGGCTAGAACATGGTCGTGTAGAGGTAGCGGTCGACGAAGATGGCGCCGCTCGCCTTGTCGAACTCCTACTTGATCGGATCGGAGCGCATCGGCACCTCGATCATCACGTCGATCTCGAAAGGCGGATCGTCTCCGACGGGGACTCGGCCGATGTCCATCGCGCTCCCTCCGCAACCGGGGTTCAGGGCCAGGCCACCAGCGGCGGCAGCGACATCAGTACCGCTTCGGGATTGCCTCCGGTCATCAGGCCGAAGCGGGTGCCGCGATCGTAGAGCAGGTTGAACTCCACATAGCGGCCCCGCCGTACGAGCTGATACCTGCGTTCCTCCTCGCTCCAGCCGCGATCCATCTGCCGCGCCACGAGCTTCGGAT
>Ga0256841_1003999_pt1 | contig 10827 bp, 7 predicted proteins | sample 356308metaG_FD_185971 | JGI IMG/M metagenome (GOLD analysis project Ga0256841, IMG submission 185971) | Hydrothermal vent microbial communities from Mid Atlantic Ridge, Atlantic Ocean - 356-308 | ecosystem: Environmental > Aquatic > Marine > Hydrothermal vents | place: Atlantic Ocean: Mid...
GCCACTTGGAGGCCTCGCCTTTTGTGATTGCCAAAATCGAGCGCGCCGCGGCGCTGGATAATATTGACGCGATTATCCACGCCGCCGACGGCATCATGGTGGCCCGGGGAGATCTGGGCGTGGAAACCTCTATCGAGACCATCGCCATTCTGCAAAAACATTTGATCCGCAAAGCCAATCATGCCGCCAAGCCGGTGATAACCGCCACCCAGATGCTCGAGTCCATGACCCAGCACAGCCGACCCACCCGGGCCGAAGCAACCGACGTGGCCAATGCCGTACTGGATGGCACCGATGCGGTGATGCTGTCGGAAGAATCGGCGCTGGGCAAGTTTCCGGTGGATGCGGTAAAAATGCTGGGCAAAATCGCCCATCACAGCGAAAAGGAACTTAACCGGTTCCATTCTTTGATTCCCAGGCGCAGCCCGGATATCGGGGAAGTCATTGCCCTCAATGTGGTCACCGCGGTGGAACAGCTGGACGTCCGTTATGTCTTTACCCCCACGGAAACCGGCTCGACGGCCCGAAGAATCGGCCGTTTCCATCTGTCCTCCTGGATTATCGCCTTGTCTCCCAACCCCGCCACTTGCCAGCAATTGCTCTTTAGTTACGGCGTTTTCCCGGTACCTATCGGCGGGGATACCCGCCCCTGGGAAATCATCGTCCGCGAGTGGCTGCGTGATCATGCCATTGACTCGGGCCCGGTGGTCATCACCCAAGGCCCGTCCCGCGGCCATCCTGGCGGCACCAACCGGCTGGAAATCATTTTGCCCGAAACGACGCCCCATGCCAATGACGCTTGACCCCCAGTGGTGGGTTTTGATCGCCCTGGCTGCTGGCTTGCTTCTGGGCGGGCTGGTGGCATTCCTATTCCACAAGCGCCACGCCCGGCAACAACTGGCCTTGGCACAGGCCGGCCACGACAAGGAACTGGCGCTGCTGCAGCAACGCCTGGCACAAGTCACCGACGACAACCAGGATCTGCATGACTCGCTTGCCCAGCTGAAGCAAGAAAACAGCAGCTTGAAACGTCAGCTGGGACAAACAGAAATCACTCTCAGCCGCCTGGAAGCCCAGCTCCAGGAGCGGGGGCGAAAGCTCCAGGAACAGCAACAGGAACTGGGCAAACGCGAACAGCGCATAGAAACCCTGGAGCAACAGCGTCATGATCTCAACGCGCAGCTGGCGGAAATAAAAACCCGCCAGGCGGAACAACAGCGCCACAACGAGGAAAAACTCGCCGAACTGGATAAAGCCCGCGCCCATTTGAAAACCGAATTTGAAAATCTGGCCCACCGGATCTTTGAAGAAAAAGGCCGCCAATTCAGCGAACAGAACCGCAAGGGGCTGGATGAACTGTTATCCCCGGTTCGAACCCAACTGCAAGACTTCCGCAAGCGGATTGACGAAATCCATACCGAAGAACAGCGCGGTCGTGGTTCGCTTCAGGAACAACTGCGCCAACTGCAGGAAATGAACCAGCGCCTCAACGAGGAAGCCCGTAATCTGACCCTGGCCCTGAAAGGAGATAAAAAGGCTCAAGGCACCTGGGGAGAAATCGTGCTGGAAACCGTGTTGGAGCGTTCCGGGCTGCGCAAAGGCCAAGAATATGAAGTCCAAGGCAGTTTCCGGAATGACGAAGGCAAGCGCCTGCAACCGGATGTGATCATTCATTTGCCGGAAGGCAAGGACATTATCATCGACTCGAAGGTTTCCCTCAACGCATATCAAGACTATATTGCCGCCCAAGATGAATTTGAAGCCAAAGCCGCGCTCAAAATGCACCTGCAAGCCATTCGCAATCACATCACCACATTAAGCGGCAAAAACTACGAGCACCTCCAGGGCATCAATTCCCTGGATTTCGTGCTGATGTTCATGCCCATAGAACCGGCCTTCACCACTGCCTTCCAGGAAGATCCTCAGCTTTTTTCCTGGGCCTTTGAACGCAAAATCATCGTCGTTACTCCCACCACACTGCTGGCAACCCTGCGCACGATCGAGAATATGTGGCGCTTTGAGCGGCAAAATGAAAATACCCGCAAAATCGCCGAACGCGCTGGCCGGCTCTATGACAAACTCCGGGGGTTTCTGGAAGACTTCGAGAAGATCGGCCAGCAAATCGACAGCGTTCACAACACCTACCGCCTGGCCCGCGGCAAACTGACCGATGGCCGCGGCAACCTGATTCGCCAAGCAGAGCAATTCGTGGCTCTGGGAATCAAAGTCAAAAAGACCCTGCCCCCGGCCTTGCGGGAAGAGGCGGGGGCTGACGATAATACGCCTGCAGATGAAACCGAATAATCAGCCCAAGCCAAGCGAATCAATTATCCGGTTGAACGTCTGGCTGGGACGCATCGCCTGGCCAGCCAACTCGTCGTCCGGTTGGTAGTAACCGCCGATATTTTGGGGCTTGCCCTGGGCGGCGTTGAGCTCTGTCACGATTTTTTCCTCCTTCTCCATAAGCGACTGGGAAACCGGGGTAAACTTCGTCCGCAGTTCCGCCAGTTCTTGTTGCCCGGCCAGTTCCTGGGCCCAATACAGGGCAAGATAAAAATGGCTGCCACGGGTATCCAGCTCCCCCACTTTTCTGCCCGGGGATTTGTTGTTTTCCAGATACTTGCCATTGGCCCTGTCGAGCGTGTCTGCCAGGACCCCCGCCTGGGGGTTGTTATATTTTTCTGCCAAATGTGCCAGGGAAGCCGACAGTGCCAGATATTCTCCCAGAGAATCCCAGCGCAGGTGGCCTTCTTCCAGAAATTGCCGGACATGCTTGGGAGCCGATCCCCCCGCGCCGGTTTCAAACAACCCACCCCCATTCATCAAAGGCACAATGGAGAGCATCTTGGCGCTGGTGCCAACTTCCAGGATGGGGAAAAGGTCGGTGAGGTAATCTCTGAGCACATTACCCGTGACCGAAATGGTATTCTCCCCCCGGGACAGCCGCTCACAGGTATATTTCGTCGCCTCGACCAGCGTCATAATCTTGATTTCCAGCCCGGCAGTATCGTGATTTTGGAGATAGGTCCGGACTTTTTTGAGGAGTTCCGCGTCATGGGGACGGTCAGGGTCCAGCCAAAATACCGTTGGCCAACCGGTTGCCCTGGCCCGGTTCACCGCCAGTTTTACCCAGTCCCGGATAGCCAGATCCTTGGTCTGACACATTCTGAAAATGTCACCCTCCTCCACGGGCATTGCCAGCAACACACCGCCTGCTGCGGAAACCACTTTCACGATACCCTTGCCCTGGATCTCGAAAGTCTTGTCGTGGGAACCGTATTCCTCGGCCTTTTGCGCCATCAAGCCGACATTGGGTACCGTTCCCATGGTGACGGGGTCAAAGGCACCGTGCTGTTTGCAGTGATCGATGACCGCTTGATAAACCCCGGCGTAACTGGAATCGGGAATCACCGCCTTGGCGGGGTGCTGTTTGCCATCCGGTCCCCACATGGTGCCAGACTCGCGGATCATCCGGGGCATGGAAGCATCGATAATCACATCGCTGGGAACATGCAAATTGGTGATCCCCCGGTCGGAATCCACCATCGCCAGCTTGGGGCGCCGAGCATAGACGGCTTGGATATCGGCTTCAATGTCGGCCCTTTTCTCCACTGGCAGCCGGGCAAGCTTGGCATACAATTCGGCCAGACCGTTGTTGGGATTCACCCCCAGTTCCTTGAAGGTCTGGGCGTGCTTCTTGAATACGTCCTCAAAAAAAACCGACACCACATGACCAAAAATGATGGGATCGCTTACTTTCATCATGGTGGCCTTGAGATGAACGCTGAAAAGCACATCCTGTGCCTTGGCGTCTTCTATCTGCCCGGCAATGAAAGATCGCAGGGCTTCCCGGCTCATCCGGGCGCCATCAACCACCTCCCCCTCCTGCAAAGGTATCTGATCTTTCAACACCTTGACTGTACCATCATTGGCGTGCATCTCGATCCGGCAAAGGCCTGCCTCTTGCGGCCCGATAGTGATGGAAATTTCATTGTGCCTGAAGTCCCCTGTCGCCATGCTGGCCACATGGGCTTTGTTATCGGCTGTCCATGGGCCCATCGGATGGGGATGCTTTCTGGCATATTCTTTTACCGACAGCGGTATGCGCCTGTCGGAATTGCCTTGCCTGAGCACGGGATTGACGGCACTTCCCTTGACTTGGTCATAACGGACCCGGACATCCTTCTCTTGTTGAGCAGATGGTGTTTCTGGATAATCCGGCAAATCGTATCCTTTTTCCTGCAACTCTTTGATAGCCGCCTTGAGTTGAACGACAGAAGCGCTGATACAAGGAAGCTTGATGATATTCGCTTCCGGCCTTGTCACCAGCTCTCCCAATGCCGCCAGATCATCCCTGATCCGCTGCCCTTCTGTCAGTCTCTCGGGAAATTTGGCCAAAATCCGTCCGGCGAGAGAAATATCCCGGGTATCCAAAATCACCCCTCCAGCCGATACAAACCTCTGAACAATTGGCAGCAAAGAATAAGTCGCCAGGGCCGGCGCTTCATCCACTTTGGTCCAAATGATTTTCGTTGTCTCACCTGACATGGTCTTTCCTCGAATTTGGTTTTATCAACCGGCAATCAAACATGTCTTTCGCACATGCCTGAATGGCACAGGTGGTCAGCCGGCAACAGCCCGTACATCGGCAAGCCAGGTAATAACAAAATCCAAGGCCTGTTGCAGGTAAGTTTGGGCCAGCGGTGACAAGGATTCCCCCAGCTCGAAGCATTCGCCACGGATGGTGAGCAGAAAGGCGGCTGGAGAAGAGACATTCAGGATTTTGACATGGATGGCCAGCAATGCCCACGGACTGAGCGCATGGGAAAAAGCACTGGCATCGCGGCGGGGTTGCAAGCGTTCCCAGTGGAAAGGAGCCGGCGTCTCCAGTCCGGCATCCACCAACAGGATACGGTCGTGGCCTTGCAAATCGAAGATGTGTTCCGGCTGGAGCTGGATGGCGGTCAACAGAGTCACACTATCTTCGACCCTTTCTGCAAGCCTTTCTATCAGCACAGGTCCCAGACCATCATCGCCACGGCCAGGATTGCCATAACCCAGCACCAAAGTCCTCATTGGAACACTACCTGGCCGTCGGCATGGCGGATGAGACATTGCCTGGTTGCCCCCGCCGCATCCACCAATTCCACCTGTAACGGCATCTTACCGATGGCATGGGTGGCGCATGAAAGGCAAGGGTCGTAGGCGCGAATGGCAATCTCGATACGGTTAAGGAGCGGCTCGGTCAGTACCTGGCCGTCCAGGTACTCGTCCGCCACCTGACGGATGGATTCGTTCATGGCGGTATTGTTGTGGGTAGTGGAGACAATCAGGTTAGCCTTGGTCACCAACCCATCTTCGTCGATACAGTAATGATGGATCAACACACCCCGCGGCGCTTCAATGATGCCGACACCTTCATGGCGCTTCTCGCCTTTGGCTTCCAATTCACCCCCATAGAGATCGGCGTCGGCCAGCAGTTCCCGGATTTTCTCGGCGCAGTGAAGAATTTCTATCATCCGGGCCCAGTGGTAAGCCAACGATGCCTGCACCGGCAACCCCCGATCCAGTTGTAAAAATTCCTGACGCGCTTTTTCGGCCAGTGGGGAATCGATGAAATCACAGGTATTGATCCGGGCCAGTGGCCCAACCCGGTACCAGCCCTCTTCTGGCCCAAGGGCGGCCAGGTAGGGAAATTTCATGTAGCTCCAGGTTTTGACTTGCTCATGAATGTGATCGGTATAAGTCTGATCGTTGAGCTGGTCGTACAGGATGCGGCCATCATCCCCCTTGACCCGGAGCTTGCCGTCGTAGAGTTCGTGGCTTCCCCGGTTGGTCACAAGCGCCATGAAATGAGAGCGAATCACAGCGAAACGCCGATGATAGTCAGCATTGGCCAGATAAATGTTACGAATCAACGCCAAGCCATTTTGTGACCAGCGTATCACTTCATCTATCTGAGGTTCCAGACAGGCCCGATCTTCCGCGGAAAGATGTTTGTTCATGCCACCGGGAAGCGGTCCCACCCCGTGAATACGTTTCCCAATCACTGCTCGAATCACTTCCTGCCCAAACTTACGCAGCTTGATGCCTTCCAGGGCAATATCGCAGAAGCGGTCTGTGCGCAGCAGTTCGAGGATGTTGCGTTTCTCCGCTTCACTATCAAATCCAAACAGCAAATCTGGCGATGCCAGATGGAAGAAATGCAGAGCATGGGACTGCAGTACCTGGCCATAATGAAGCAAACGCCGCAATTTTTCCGCGCTCGGAGGAATCTCGTCCACCCCCACGATTCGGTCTATCGCCTTGGCGCCGGCGAGTAGATGACTGACCGGGCAGATGCCGCACAAACGCTGGACCAGCACCGGCACTTCCCAGTAAGGCCGGCCCTGGATAAACTTCTCAAATCCCCGGAACTCGACAATATGCAACCGCGCCTGGCACACCCGATTGTCTTCATCAAGGAGCAACGTCACCTTGCCGTGCCCTTCAACCCGAGTAACCGGATCGATGGCGACACGGCGCAGGGTTTCGGGATGTTCGGCGGTTTCCAGGTGGCGGTATTTTTGCTCAGTCATAATGGATCAACTCGTATGGCAGTTGTGGTGCATTCCCTTCGATCAGCGCTGTCAAAGCCGCCCAAATGGTATCCGCCGATGGTGGGCAGCCGGGAAGGGAATAATCTATCTTGACCACTTCGTGGACCGGGTGGACCTTGTCGAGCAGCAAGGGCAGTTCCGGATCGCCCGGGACTTTGGGGTCAGTAACGCCGATGCCGGTCAGGAAAGCCTCCTCCAGGCAATCCCCCAGATCGCAGCGATTGCGCAACGCCGGAATGCCGCCGTTGATAGCGCAAGCACCGATAGCCACCAAAATCTTGCAGTGGTTGCGGAATTCCCGCAGCACTTCGACATTTTCGGCATTACACACTCCCCCCTCGACGATTCCTATGTCACATTGCTCACAGTGTTTGATATCACTCAAAGGGGAACGGTCGAAATCGGCAATCTCAGCCAGATCGAGCAAGCGCTCGTCAATATCCATGAAGGACATGTGACAACCGAAGCAACCGGCCAGGGAAGTGGTCGCGATTCTAATCTTCTTTTTGCTCATATCGCTTCCTCAGCAACGGTGCTTCCTCCGCCACACTGACTTCCGCAATGGTCCTGCGGTCGTACTTACGCTGACCGATCGGAATCCGAAAAGCAGTTTCCTTGACTACAATCGCTCCCACCGGGCAGATGTGGGCAGCGCGATCATTCACGTCCAGGTTACTGTCACCCAATTTGCCGCTGGGGGAATCGACTACCAAGCGGGTATGAATGCCGCGCCCGGCCAGTTCAAATACATTCTTGCCGTCGGCGCGGCTGGCGCGCACGCACAACTCGCAGAAGATGCAGCGGTCACGGTCGAGAAGTACGTGAGGGTGAGAAGCATCGATGTCCCGAACAGGAAAAAAGTGGGGATAGTGATTGTCGGTCATGCCCAGGTAATAACCCATCGCCTGCAGTTCACACTGACCGCTCTTTTCGCAAGAAGGGCAGAAATGATTACCCTCTACAAATAACATCTGGGTCAAACGCAAGCGGAGTTGGCGCACTTCTTCCGAACTGGATACCACTTCTTGACCCTCGGCAGCGGGGAAGGTGCAAGCAGAACAGATCCGGCCGTTGACCTTGACACTGCAAAGCTTGCAACTGCCGTGGGGCGGAAAATCCGGATGCCAGCACAGATGGGGAATATATAAATCCGAGGCCATTGCCGCCTCGATGATAGTCTGGCCCGGTTCGAAAGTAATTTCCTGACCGTCGAAAGATATTGTTGGCATTACCTAAACCTGCCTGAGGTGATCGCCAAACCGCCCGGTCAGCTGGCGTGCGGTTTCCAGTTCATTATCTAGGTCAAATCCTGGAGAAAAGTCCAGATCCCTGAGCCGGGCCTGATAATGGCCGGGATAATGCGCCAGTGTATGTTGCACCGGATTGTGGGCAGTATGGCCCAATCCGCAATGACTGGCCTCCAATAATTGTTTCAGACTCTCTAGTTCCTGAATATCTCCCGCAGTCGCCCAGCCACGGCGGATTTTTTCCATTAGCCGCAATTGCAGCGAGGTTCCCACCCGGCAAGGCGTACAAAAACCGCAGGATTCATGGGCGAAAAATTGGGCGAAACGGGTGGCAATGTCTATGATATCCCGATGACTGCCAAACACCATGAAGGAACCGCCGGTCCCCAAATCCTCATAAGCAATGCGGCGCTGGTAGTCGGAAGGCGCCACAAATGTACCGGCGGGACCACCCACCTGCACCCCCAGGGTTTCACCCGAGCCACACAACCCCAGCACCTCCGCCACGGTAATGCCAAAGGGCACTTCGTAGATCCCAGGGCGGGCACAGTCACCGCTAATGGACAGCAGCTTTGTGCCTTTGGATTTCTCTGTCCCCACCTTGGCGAACCATTCCCCGCCGTGAACAGCAATGAGACTGGCGGCGGCGAAGCTCTCCACGTTGTTGACCACCGTAGGCTGGTTCCACAGTCCGCATGTGACAGGATACGGCGGCCGGTTGCGGGGATGGGGGCGCAGGCCTTCGATAGAATTCAGCAAAGCCGATTCCTCCCCGCAAATATAGGCCCCGGCGCCGACCACAATCTCGATATCGAAATGGAAATCCATCAGACCACAGAGGTTTCGCCCCAGCAGGCCAAGGCAGCGGCGTTGGCGCAAGGCCGCCTGCAACGGCCGTAACAGGCATTCGTACTCACCTCGGAGATACAGAAAACCCAACCGGGCACCGGTCACGAAAGCGGCCAGGGTCATTCCCTCGAAGACTTGATCGGCGTAGTGTTTGAGCAACTCCCGGTCCTTGAATGTGCCTGGCTCGCCTTCGTCGGCATTGCAAACCACGTAATGATCACCAGGGGTTTCCCGGCAGAATTGCCATTTGCGCGCGGTTGGAAAACCCGCCCCGCCACGGCCGCGCAAGCCAGAGGCCGTCAGTTGTTCCAATAACCAGCCAACCCCTTGACGCAAGGCATTTTTGAGTCCTGTCCCGGGGCGCCAGGGGGTATTCAAAAGCAAATCATGGCGGCAAAGGTGATCCTCAATGAGGAACCACTCGGCGGGCCATTGGGTGACCGGCACACGCCGTTCGATGTGATCGGCCATGGCATCCATCAAAGTTGGCGTCAACCGGGGAACAGGCCAACCGTTGACCAACAGCGCCGGACCTTGATCGCATAGGCCGGTGCAGGAAGTGGTATCGATGGACACCCGGCGATCACCGCGCACCGCACCTGGCTGGAGGCGCAAGCGGTGACAGAGGCGCTGCATCAAGGCTTCAGAGTCGTGGAAAACGTCGATGACACAATCACTGAAGTAGATGTCATACTCACCGCGAGGCTGAGTGTGCAAGAAACCATAAAATTCCGCTACCCCTACCACCCGCGCCAGAGGCAGGGAAAATCGCCTGGCAACCGACTGGAGGGCCTGCTTTGGCAGATAATGACAGTCCTTCTGAATCTGGCGCAGCACTGCCAAAAGGTGTTGTGGCCGAGTGCCATGTTGGGAAACGGCCTTGTCAACCACAGCAGCAACAGCATCGAGTGATTCCGCTGTATCTATCTCCAAGGAGCGGCTCCTAAACAGCAAGTCTATGAACGACCATCGGCCAAAGCCGATGGCTTCGAAGTACGGCTGAAAGCCGGATTGATCGGCCACATGGCCGATAGTCCCCTCTCCCCTCAAGGGGAGAGGGCAGAAAATCAACTTCGCCGCAACGAATAAAAAATTACGACTATTTTTGCGGCTTTTCTTGCATAATGAAATAGAAGCTTATCCCCTTAGCGCGGAGTAATCAATTGCACACTCATTACCTTAACTTTCATTCCCTGCCCGAGCCATTGACTGAGCTCATCCCTTTGGCCTTGGATCTGCGCTGGTCCTGGAGTCATGTCAGTGATGTGCTGTGGGAAACCTTGGACCCAGAACTGTGGCGGCGCACTGGCAACCCCTGGCTTATTTTGCAGAGTGTTTCCCCCGCCCGTTTGGAAATGCTGGCAAAGGACACGAGATTTTGTCGAAAACTCCAGGAATTGGCTGAAGAACGCCGGGCATATTTGGAAAAAGCCACCTGGTTCCAGGAATACAAAAAAGACACACCTTTTGAAACCATTGCCTATTTCAGTATGGAATACGGCCTGACCGAAGCGCTCCCCCTCTATTCCGGCGGGCTGGGAATATTGTCCGGCGATTTTCTCAAAACCTGTAGCGACCTGGGCATACCTGTGATCGGTGTCGGATTGCTTTATCAAGAAGGCTATTTCCGCCAGATTCTCGATGAGCAAGGCCAGCAGGTCGCCGTTTATCCCAACAATAATCCCTGGGAACTGCCGGTCACTCCGGTACGAACCGATGACGGTCAAATCCTGCGGATGCGCTACCGCTTCAACGGCTTCGATCTGTGGGTCAGGGTCTGGCAAGCCCAGGTGGGAAGAGCATGGCTGTATTTATTGGATCTGAATGATCCCGCCAACCCGCCAGCGGACCGTTGCATCACCGACCGTCTTTATGGCGGCGGCACCGAACTGCGTTTGCAGCAAGAAATGCTGCTGGGGATTGTCGGCTGGCAATTGCTGGAAAAATTGGGAGAAAATCCAACCATTTGCCATCTCAACGAAGGCCACGCTGCTTTTGCCGTGCTGGAGCGGGCGCGTAGTTATATGGTCAGCCACCAAGTGGACTTTGATCTGGCTTTGACCGTTACCCGCGCCGGAAACCTGTTTACGACCCATACACCTGTGGCAGCCGGATTTGACCGTTTTTCCCCT